>WNFC01007603.1_pt1 | contig 28436 bp, 25 predicted proteins | sample 5400541 | NCBI WGS metagenome assembly WNFC01 (sample SAMN13153342, study PRJNA577476) | soil metagenome | isolation source: 120 cm saprolite under Douglas fir tree site 2 hole 2 replicate 1 | place: USA:California | collected 2015-04-18
CGATGTACATCGACCTGCAAAAGAAGCTGCAGAAGGACTCGCCGATCATCAACCTGTTCCAGGCGATCGAGCAGACGGTGCAGACGAAGAACGTCAAGGGCTTCATCTCCGGTCCGAATCCGGACACCGTGTTCTTCCGCTTGGTCAGCAAGTAAGCGCATCTCACATCCTGTGAGCATCACCCTCCCCTCCGTTCGTCCCCTCTCCCGCTTGCGGGAGAGGGTCAGGGTGAGGGCTAGCGGTCACGCACGTTCCCTGCCGACAAACGCGCAGCACGGACCCTCACCCTGCCCTCTCCCGCAAGCGGGAGAGGGTTCTTGTCGGTGAAGCGGGAGAGGGTTCTCATGGGTGACGCGCGGTGACCACCGCCGACACGCTTCTCCCGCAGGCGACGCCATTGCGGCGCGGGTCCGCCCTGCCGCGCAAGCTGGCGAGCCTCGCGGTCTCGGTCGTGCTCACCTTCATCGGCCTCACCATCGTCACCTTCATGATCGGCCGGGTCATTCCGATCGACCCGGTCGTCGCCATCGTCGGCGACCGCGCGTCGCCCCAAGTCTATGACAGAGTGCGCCGGGAGCTCGGCCTCGACCTGCCGCTCTATGAGCAATACGGCATTTACATCAGCAAGGTGTCTTCCCGGCGACGCTCGAGCTTGCCACCACCGCGACCCTGATCGGCGTGCTGCTCGGCGTCCCGTTTGGCGTCTTCGCCGCCGCGCGGCAGGGTCGCTGGCTCGACCATATCGTCCGCATCGTCGGCCTCGTCGGCTATTCGGTGCCGGTCTTCTGGCTCGGCCTCGTCGGCCTCCTCATTTTCTACGCCAAGTTCGGCTGGGTCGCCGGGCCGGGGCGGCTCGACGTCTTCTACGACGGCGTCGCGCCGAGCGTCACCGGCATCATCCTGATCGACAGCCTGCTCGCCGGCGAAAGCGAGGTGTTCCGCAACGGCCTCGCCCATCTCGTGCTGCCGGCCGCCCTGCTCGGCTATCTGTCGCTCGCCTACATCGCGCGCATGACGCGCAGCCTGATGCTCGACCAGCTGCGCCAGGAGTACATCACGGCGGCGCGCGTCAAGGGCGCCTCGGAAGCGCGCGTCATCTGGCGCCACGCGCTCGGCAACATCCTGGTGCCGCTGATCACCGGGTCTTCGCCTGGCCGGGCATCGGCCTCTATATCACCTCCTCCCTGTTCAACGCCGACATGAACGCCGTGCTCGGCGGCACCATCCTGGTCGGCACCGTCTTCATCGCCATCAACCTCTTGAGCGATGTGCTCTACCAGATCGTCGACCCCCGAGCGCGCTGAGGCAGTGCGATGAGCCTCGTCGCCGATCGCCGCCCAGCCCTGCGCGAGTGGCTGCTCGCCGAGGTGCCGCGCTCGCGCCGCCAGGCGCGGATTGGCGGCTGGTACGCCGCCTGGCTCGTCTTCCGCGGCAACAAGCTGGCGCTGACCGGCCTCGGCCTGATCACCCTCCTCATCCTTACGGCGGCGCTGGCGCCGCTCCTCGGCGGCGGCGCCGCCTTCGATCAGGATCTCGCGCAGCGGCTGCGGCCCCCCAATACTGCGCATTGGTTCGGCACCGACGACCTCGGCCGCGACATCTTCGCGCGCGTCGTCGCCGGCTCGCGCGTGACGCTCTTGATCATCGCGCTCGTCGCCGTCACCGTAGGACCCGTCGGTCTGTTGATCGGCACCGTCGCCGGCTATGCCGGTGGCGTCGTCGACATGGTGCTGATGCGCATCACCGACATCTTCATGGCCTTCCCGCGTCTCATTCTCGCCCTCGCCTTCGTCGCCGCGCTCAAACCGGGCATCGAGAACGCTGTGCTGGCGATCTCGATCACCTCGTGGCCGCCTTATGCGCGCGTCGCCCGTGCCGAGACCATCACCCTGCGCGATTCCGAGTTCATCATGGCGGCCAAGCTCCAGGGCGCCTCGATGGCGCGCATCTTGTGGCGCCACATCGTGCCGCTCTGCCTCTCCTCGGTGATCGTCCGCCTGACCCTCGACATGGCGGGGGTCATCCTGACCGCTGCCGGGCTCGGCTTCCTCGGCCTCGGGGCGCAGCCGCCGACGCCGGAATGGGGCGCCATGGTGGCTGCCGGGCGCGGCTTCATCGTCGATCAATGGTGGGTCGCAACCATCCCCGGCGCCGCCATCTTTGTGGTCAGCCTCGGCTTCAACCTGCTCGGTGATGGGCTGCGCGACGTGCTCGATCCGAAACGCGGATGAACGAGCCGCCGCTCCTCGATGTCGTCGGTCTCTCGGTCACCTTCCCGTCGCGCAGCGGAGCGGTACACGCGGTGCGCGATATCAGCTTCACACTCGGCCGCGAAAGGCTCGGCATCGTCGGCGAGTCGGGCTCAGGAAAGTCGACGACGGGACGCGCAATCCTTGGCTTGGTGCAGCCGCCCGGGCAGGTCAGCGCGCGACGCCTCGCGCTCAAGGGCACCGATCTGCTCGCTCTCGGTGCGCGAGAGCGGCGAGCGATCCGCGGCAAGCGCATTTCGATGGTGATGCAGGATCCGAAATACTCGCTGAACCCGGTGATGAAGGTCGGGCACCAGATCGCCGAAGCCTACCTCATCCACACCGGCGCCTCGCGCGCGGCAGCGCACCTCAAGGCGCTTGAGATGATGCGCGCGGTGCGCATCCGCGATCCCGAGCTCGTCTACCATCTCTATCCGCACCAGGTTTCGGGCGGCATGGGCCAACGGATCATGATTGCCGAGATGCTGGTCGCCGAGCCCGACCTGCTCATCGCCGACGAGCCGACCTCGGCGCTCGATGTCACGGTCCAGCTCCAGGTGCTCGCGATCATCGACCAACTCATTTCCGGGCGTGGCATGGGGCTCATCTTCATCAGCCACAACCTCAACCTCGTCGCCTCGTTCTGCGATCGGATCCTCATCATGTATGGCGGGCGGATCGTCGAGAGCTGCGCCGCCGGCGCCTTGCACGAAGCGCGCCACCCCTATACGCGCGGCCTGCTCGCCGCAATGCCGCGCGTCGCCGACGGCAACCGGCGCCTGCCTGTCTTGACGCGCGATCCGGCCTGGCTCGAGCCGTGATCGAGGTCGAGAGTCTGTCGGTAACGTTCTGGGCCGGACGCACGCCGATCCCAGCCGTCAAGCGCGTCGACTTCGCCGTCGCCGCCGGCGCGGCCTTTGGCCTCGTCGGGGAATCGGGATCGGGCAAGACGACCGTGTTGCGCGCCCTTGCCGGGCTGATCGCGCCAAGCGGCGGCACCATCCGGCTCGCCGGCAAGCTGAGCGGAGCGCGGCGCCCGCGCGCCAGCCGCCGCCTCGTCCAGATGGTCTTCCAGGACCCCTACGGCTCGCTGCATCCCCGCCACGTCGTCGACAGCATTCTCGCCGAGCCGGCCGAGATTCAAGGTCTCGATGCGATCGATCGGCGCATCGAGCGCGTCCTCGCCGAGGTCGGGCTCGGACCGGAGCACCGCTTCCGCTACCCGCACCAGCTCTCCGGCGGGCAGCGCCAGCGGGTCGCCATCGCCCGCGCCCTCATCCTCGATCCGCCGATCCTGCTTCTCGACGAGCCGACCTCGGCGCTCGATGTGTCGGTTCAGGCAGAGATCCTCAACCTCCTCAACCGGCTGCGTGCCGAGCACGGTCTTACCATCGTGCTCGTCAGCCACGACCTCGCCGTCGTCGCCAACATTTGCGACCGCCTCGCCGTCATGCGTCAGGGCGAGATCATCGAGACACTCGACATCGAGCAGCTTCGCCGCGGCAATCCGACTCATGCCTATACGCAACAGTTGCTGCGCGCGAGCGAGGGCTTCGACCGCGCGGCGCTCGCGCAGATCCTCGAGCCCGGCTGATCATGGCAAAACCTCGGTAGAATAGTCGATACAGCGCGCGGAGGCAGTCTGAGACGATGAGCATGCTGAAGCTGGAGCGGTCGGCAATCATCGCGCTGACCGTCGCCTGCGCGCTTTTCATGGAGAATCTCGACGGCACGGTGATCGCAACGGCGCTGCCGCAGATCGCCGAATCCTTCGCCGTCAGTCCGGTCCATCTCAGCCTCGCCATCACCTCCTATCTCCTCAGCGTCGCCATCTTCATTCCGGCGAGCGGCTGGACGGCGGATCGCTTCGGCGCCCGCACCGTGTTCCTTGCCGCGATCGCTGTCTTCATGCTCGGCTCGATCCTGTGCGGCCTCAGTGGCAGCATCGCGGAACTAACCGGCGCGCGCATCCTGCAAGGCATCGGCGGCGCCATGATGGTGCCGATCGGCCGCCTCGTCCTGCTGCGCAACGTCACCAAGGCGGACATGGTCCGCGCGATGTCCTATCTCACCGTGCCGCGCTGCTCGGCCCGGTGCTAGGCCCGCCGGTCGGCGGCTTCATCGTGACCTACGCGTCGTGGCGCTGGATCTTCTTCCTCAACGTGCCGATCGGCATTCTCGGCCTCGTCCTCGTCTCGATCCTGATCGAGAACCACAAGGAGCCGGAGACGCCGCCTTTCGATCTCGTCGGCTTTCTCCTCAGCGCCGTTGCGCTGGTCGGCGTGATGAGCGGTTTCGAGGCGATCGGCCGCGGCGGCGTGCCGCTTGCGGTCGCCGTGCTGCTGGTTGCCATCGGCCTCGCCGCGGCGATGCTCTATTTGCGACATGCCGGCCGTCATCCCAATCCGATCATCGATCTCCTGCTCTTTCGTATTCCGACCTTCGCCATCGCCGTTGGCGGCGGTGCGCTCTTCCGCATCGGCATCGGCGCCCTGCCCTTTCTGCTGCCGCTGCTCCTGCAGCTCGGCTTCGGCATGACCGCCTTCGCCTCCGGTATGCTGACCTTCGCCAGCGCTCTCGGCGCCCTCGCCATGAAGATCACCGCGCGGCCGATCTTGCGGCGCTGGGGTTTCCGCAACGTGATGATCGGCAACGCCCTGATCAGCAGCGCATTTCTCCTCAGCTATGCGATGTTCCGCCCCGGTATGCCGTCGTCGCTCATTCTCGTGCTGCTGCTCGCCGGCGGCTTCTTCCGCTCGCTGCAATTCACCAGCACCAACACGCTGGCCTTCGCCGACGTGCCGCCGACGCGGATCAGCCGCGCGACCAGCCTGACCAGCACGGCGCAGCAGCTCTCGGTCAGCATGGGGGTGGCGCTTGGCGCGACGCTGCTGCACGTAACGTTGCTGTGGCGCGGCACCAGCGACCTCGGCGCCGCCGATTTCTGGCCCGCCTTCGTCACCATCGCGGTGATTTCCGGAGTCTCGGTCTTCGTCTATGCGCGGCTGGCAGCGGATGCCGGGGCGGAAATCAGCGGGCACGGGCTGGGCGCGCGACCGGCGCCGGTGCCGAAGGCGGCCGACGATTAGCTAGACTGCAGGCTCATAGCGTCGCGAGCGCCTCGACGACCAGGCCAAGGTCGAAGCGCCCGCGCTTGAGGTCATGGCCCGCGCCCTCGATTGGGATTAGCGTGGCTGGGACCGAGATCGCCTGGACAGCATCCTCGATCTCGCGAATTGATCCGAACGGATCTACGGTCCCATGGATGAACACTGCCGGCACGTGAATGCGGGGGAAATGTTCCATCCGCAATTGAGTAGGTTTTCCCGGCGGATGCAGCGGATAGGAAAATAGGAGCAGCCCATCGACAAGATGAGGCTCCTCCGCTGCCAGCATGGTCGCCTGTCGCCCGCCATACGATTGTCCCCCGAGAATCACTTTGCCCGGCGCGATGCCGCGCATTGCGGCAACGGCGTTTCTCAACCCTTCCCGGTCGGCCGCCGCCGCGGCCGGTGACGGCGGCCCGGTCGGCCGCCGCTGGCGAAATGGAAGATCGCAGCGCAGCACGTGGAAACCGTGATCGCAGAAAGCATTCGCCGCAGCGATCAGGAGCGGAGCGTTTGCGTTACCTCCCGCGCCATGCGTCAGCACCACCCCCGAGCCGGTCGATCTCATTGACGGGCAAAACCGCGGGTCGATCGTCAGTCATGTCGACGCGCCAGCAGTTACTGCCGCGGCAGCTCACCCTCGGCGCGCAGCATGCCAAGCGCGCCGCGGAAGGCCGCGAGTGTCGCCGCCATCTCGTCGCTGCCATGCGTCGCCGAGACGAAACCGGCGAGCCTGCCCATGACGTCGACACCCTGCACCAGGAGAGCGAGGCGGAATTTTTGCGCGAGCGGCGCCGGGACTGCCGCCATCTCGCGGTAGTCGATCGCGAAGGGATCGAAGCGCGTGGGATCAAGCGGGCGGTTCCTAGGGTTGAGGAAGATGTGGAAGCCGCTGAACGTGCCATGCGCCGCCCACGGCACCCGCTCTTGCGCCAGGATCTCGTTGAGGCCGTCGCGCAACTCGGCGGCGTAGCGGTTGGCCCGCGTGCAAGCATCGGTCGTCTCGACGATCCCCAGCGTCGCCGTGCCGGCGGCGGCCGAGACGGGATTGGCATTGTAGGTGCCGGGATGGGAGATCTTCTCGCGCCCCTTGCTGGCGGCGACGGCGAAATCCAGCTCGTCGAGAATCGCCTTGCGGCCAACCACGGCGCCGCCCGGCAGACCGCCGGCGACGATCTTGGCGAGCGCCGTGAGGTCGGGGGTGACGCCGTATTCGAGCTGCGCGCCGCCCCGGGAGACACGGAACCCGGTGATGACCTCGTCGAAGATGAGGACGACTCCGCGCTTTGCCGTCGCCTCGCGCAGCGCGACGAGAAACGCCGGCGCCAACGGCACCATGCCGAAACTCGCGCCGGTCGGCTCAAGAATGACCGCCGCGATGTCGTCGTCGCCGGCGAGCGTCGCCTCCATCGCCGGAATGTCGCCGGGCGGCAGCAGGATCGTGCTCGCCGCGATCTCGGCGATTACGCCAGCCGTCGCCGAGCCGTCGAAATGCGACGCATGGCCCGCCGTCATGTGGTCGTGCCAGCCGTGGAAATTGGTCAGGAAGCGGACGAGCTTCTTCCTGCCGGTGAAGGCACGCGCCAGGCGCACCGCCATCAGCGTCGCCTCGGTGCCCGACGAGGTGAAGCGCACGCGCTCGGCCGACGGCACCAGCCGCCGCACGATCTCGCCCCAGCGTACCTCACCCGCATGATTGGCGCCGAAATGGGTACCGCGATCGAGGGTTGCGTGCATCGCGGCGAGCACCGTCGGATGATTGTGGCCGAGCAGGAGCGCACCGTGGCCGCCGAAATAGTCGACATACTCGTTGCCGTCGACGTCCCATTTGCGCGGCCCCTTGGCACGCTCGACATAGATCCCGTAGGGCTTGACGTAGCGGGCATCATGCGTGATGCCGCTCGGCAGCACGTCGTTGGCCTCGCCAGCGAGACGCTCGGACCCGGGCGTCCGCTCGCGATAGGCGGCGATGATCTTCGAGTTCGTTGGACTGTCGTCGGGCATGATCGAGTTCCTTTGGCGCCGCGTGCTGTCGCGAGAAATCTTAGCAAGAGCGGTCACAAAATGTCACACGCCCGAGCTATCATTCCGCAGTAAGCAGCGCTCGACTTTGACAACGGAGAATCGCCATGGCACGTCGCGTGAAACCGATCCCGCAAGGCCATCACAGCGTGACACCGTACTTGATCGTCGGCGATGCAGCCAGCGCCTTGGAATTCTATCGCAAGGCATTCGGCGCCAGCGAATTGGTGCGCGTTCCTGGACCGCAGGGGCGAATCGGTCATGCCGAGATCAAGATCGGCGATTCGGTAATCATGCTGGCCGACGAATATCCCGAGATGGACGCGCGCAGCCCGCAATCTTTCGGCGGCTCGCCGGTCAGCATCCATCTCTACGTCGAGGACGTCGACGACATGGCAGAGCGCGCGATCGGCGCCGGCGCCACCGTGGTGCGGCCGGTGAAGGATCAGTTCTATGGCGATCGCAGCGGCACTGTCGCCGACCCCTTCGGCCATGTCTGGCATATCGCCACGCATAAGGAGGATCTGACGCCGGCCGAGCTGCATAAACGCGTTGAGGCCGTCATCGCGGAGCACGGCGGCGGCTGATCGAAGATTCAGACGGCGGCGGTGATCGGCAACCAGCCGCGCTGCTCCCGCCAATCCCTCGCCAGCCCGGCAAAGCGGCCGAGACGGAACGCTGCGAGATCCGCGAAGCTGCAGCTGCCGTGCAGCACCAGCTCCATGATCGCGCGGCCACTCGCCGGCGACAGGCCGAAGCCGACGCTCGACAGCGTCGCAAGAACGACGTTGTCGAGGCCGACAGCCCGGTCGATGACCGGCCTGCCGTCGGGCGTGTTCTCGACAATGCCGGCCCAGCTGCGCAGCAGCCGCGCATGGGCGGCCTTGGGGAAGAGCTCCGTCAGCCGCGCCGCGATATTGCGCAGGAGCGGCGTCGCCGTGCTCGGCAGCGTCGCGCTTCCGTCGGCATCGAGCCATTCATGCGGGCCGCCGCCATAGACGAGATTGCCGCGCAGGGTCTGCCGTCCATAGAGCCCATTGCCGTCGACGCCGCCGTGACGCATCAGCGGCAGCGGCTCGGTGACGACGATCTCGGCGCGGGCGACGGCGAGCGGCAGGTCGACACCGATCTCGGCGGCGAGGCGTCCGGTCTGCGGCCCCGCCGCTATGACGAGATGCTCGCAGCCGAAAACGCCGGACGAGGTGGCGACCGACGTAACGCGACCATTCGCCACCGTGATGCCGGTGACGTGGCAATGCTGAAGAAGCCGTCCGCCGTGATCCTGCATCGCCCAGGCATAGGCCTGGACGGTGCGCTGCGGGTTGGCGTGGCCGCCGAAATGCAGGAGATAGCCGCCGACCGCATTGTCGCCGGCCAGAGGCACCAGCGCCTTGAGCGCGGCAGGATCGAGCATCTCGGCGCTGAAGCCGTGATGCGCCGCGTTGGCGATCGCCCGGCCGCACTGCTTGAACTGTGCCTCGTCGAGCGCCACCCGCACGCGGCCGCGGCGATATTCGGTCGGATAGCCGAGCAGCTCGTCCATCTGCGGCCACAGCCGCTGCTCTTCGACGAAGAGCGGGCTGAAATGATGGGTGGCACCGCCGCCGTTGCGTCCCGAGGCTTCCCAGCCGACGATGCCTTTGTCGACGACCAGCACGTCGATTCCGGAGCGCGCGAGCCACCAGCCGGCGCTGAGCCCGGTGACGCCGCCGCCGATGATGATCACGGCGGCGCCGCGGGCGGATTTCACGGGAGCCGCCATCTATTTCCCCGACCTTTCCGCGGGATCCTCGCCACTGGCATCTTTCGCCACGCGTTCGATCTCCCAGAACGGCGTCCACTGCGTCGAAATGCCGAACCACACATCCCAATCGCGGCGCATCGCCGCCGGCTCGTCAACAGGCCGCAGCACGGCGAGCGGCAGCGGGCGAAGCGGCGGACGATAGCTCGCGAGCGGAATCTCGCTCACCTTGCACTTGGCCGCCATCGCGAGCAGCAGCGCGACCTGCTCGCGGCACCGTCTTCCCTGGCAGAGCCCCATTCCGGCGCGCGTCAGGCGCTTGACCTGATCCTGGTTGGGCGGACCGTCGGCAACGAGCCCATCGAGGCCGCGCGCCCGCATCTGCGATGAGCCCCAATCGAGGTAGCGTGGCGGCTGCACCTCGACGATCTCCCGCCGGCTGACCTCTTCGCACTGGCAGGCATGCACGTCCCAGCCGCCGACGTTGATGAAGGCGCGCAGCCACGCGGCCTGATAAAGCTGGGCATCGTGCGGCGGGGCCGCAGCGGCCGTTCCCGTCGCCGCCGACGCCGCGCTCTTGCCGAGCGATGCCGCGGCCGCACGTCCGGCGATGCGGCCTTCCTGGCGGGCGATTGCCTCATCCAGCAGCTTCCCGTCGAAGACTCCGGTGCAGTCGCCGGCGGCAAATACCGTAGGGAGCGAGGTCCGCTGCTCGCCGTCGAGGACCGGTATATAACCGCCATACTCGCCGCGCGCGTCGAGCCCGCAACCGAGAACAGCCAGGAGCTCGACATTGGGCACCACGCCGATCGCGAGGCAAACTGTGTCGCATTCGATGATGCGCTCGCTGCCCGGCAAGGCGGCAAGGTCGCCGTCGAGGCCGATGACGGTGACCGACTGGATGCCGTCGACGCCGCCGTTCGCCTCCTTGATCGCATGGCCCGTCACGATGGGCACGCCCTGTCCAGCGACCTGCGCGATGAGAGCGGCGGGCGCTTGCGGTTCCGCCGCGACTTCAATGATTGCGGCGACCTCGACCCCGTGATCGCGGGCGAGAAGCGCGGTCGTGAGACCGAGCGCGCCGGACCCCAAAACCACCATTCGCCGGCCGCCGAAGGCGGCATAACGGGCAAGGAGCGCGTGCGCCCCTTGCGCACCCATCACCCCCGGCTTCTCCCAGCCGGGAAAGGCGATGGCGAGATCGCGCGCCCCCGCAGTGACGATCAGCCGATCGAAGCCGACAAGCCAGGAACGCGTCTCGTCGGCGAGCCCGAGAACCGGGAAGGGCAGCGAGCGGACCGACTTGCCGTTGACGAAGGCGCCCCAGACATCGACCCCGAGCGCGACCTCGACGCCGAGATCGAAAGCTTCGGCGAGATCGCGATTCGTCTCGACGAGCTGCTCGAGCATGCGCGCCTTGTTGTGGACGGCATTGATCATGCGCTGGCCGTAATGTAGCGGCACGTCGAGCGCCATCATTGTTCCGGCGACCGGGTTCTCGTCGATCAACAGCACTTGGGCGCCTGCCCGCGCAGCAGCGATGGCGGCTTCGCAGCCGGCCGGCCCGGTGCCGACGACGACGATTTCGACCTTCCGTTCGACCGGCAGCTCCTTGCCGGCAATCGACAGCGCATCGAGACGGCGTACGGTCATTCTCTCCCCCGCTAGTCTCGCCGGATCGTCGCACAAGCGCGATACCCATTCGCGCGGCGATCTGGTAATTATCCCTGAGCGACGCCCGATAGGAAACGACGATGTCATCCCGCGCCGAAATGCTCAATCTGCTGCAGTCCCGCCAACCCCTGTTTTCACTGCCGGGGCGCTTCTACAACGACCCAACCTTCTACGACATCGATCTCGACATAATCTTTCATCGGCATTGGCTGTTCGCCGGCTTCGAATGCGAGGTCGAGCGACCCGGCCAATACTTCACGGTAACCATCGGACGCAGCCCGATCATCGTCCTGCGCGACCGTGGCGGATCGTTGCGCGCCTTCTTCAACACCTGCCGGCATCGCGGCTTCAAGATCTGCGAGGAGGAACGTGGCAAGACGGCGAGTCTCGCCTGCCCCTACCATCAATGGACCTACGATCTGACGGGTCAGCTGATCCATGCCGGGCGGATGCACGAGGGCTTCGATGCCAGCGAAATCTCGCTCAAGCCCGTCCATATCGAGACGGCCGGCGGAACTCTCTATGTCTGCCTCGCCGAGGAAGCGCCGGATTTCGCGCCCTACAAAGCGACGCTCGAGCCTTATCTGCGACCGCACGATCTCACCAATGCCCGGCTCGCTCACGAGGTGCATGTCGTCGAGAACGCCAATTGGAAATTGGTGATGGAGAATTCGCGCGAGTGCTACCACTGCGCGGCACGTCACCCGGAGCTGATGCGGACATTTCTCGATCACTACAACTCACATGATCCGCAAGCCGACCCGGTGATCGCGGCCTATTGGGAGCGCTGCCGCGCGGCCGGCCTGCCGAGCGCACTCGCCAATGGTGAGGATTTCCGCATCTCGCGCCTGCCCTTCACCGACGGCGCCGTCTCCATCACCATGGACGGCCAGCCGGCGGTATCGCGACTCCTCGGCACCGTTCCGCACGGCGATATCGGCTCGCTGCGCTGGGTTCACTACCCCTCGGTCTTCAACCACGTGCTCGGCGACTACGCGATCGCCGTGCGCATGCTGCCGCTGGCGCCGGAGCAGACGCTGGTCACCGCCAAATGGCTGGTCCACCGCGACGCCAAGGAGGGACGCGATTACGATTTGGCGAACCTGATCAAAGTGTGGGCGGAGACCAACAACCAGGATCAGGCACTGGTCGAACGCAATCAGCGCGGGGTCAATTCCTTCGGCTACCAGCCCGGGCCCTACTCGCAGGAGACTGAAGTCGTACTGCGCGACGATGAGCGGTGCGCTGGAGCACGCAACCCGGCCTTCGCCGGCGCCCGTGGCCTAAGCGACGCGCGTCTCCTTCAACGCGTCCTCGTTCAACTCGTATCCCATCCCGGGCGCGTCGGACAGGCGGATGAAGCCGTCGGCATCGAGCTGGAGCGGCGTTGCCATCATGAAATCGCGGCGCTCGAGACCCCATTCCGGCGGATCGTAGGGATATTCGATGAATGGCGCGCCGACCGTGCCGGCGGCCAGATGCGCGTTCGCCGTGACGCCCATACCGTTGGTCCAGGTATGCGGGGTGAAGACAATACCGTGCTCGTGCGCCATATAGGCGACACGGCGCAGACCGGTGATGCCGCCGACCAGCGCCGCATCTGGTTGCACGACATCGAGGCAGCCCCCGGTGATGAGTTCACGGAATTCGTGAAGCTCGCGCGTCATCTCGCCACCGGCGATGCGCACGCCAGTCGCGTCGCGCAATGCCCGCATACCATCGCGGTCGGCGCGGCTCAGCGGCTCCTCCATCCAATAGACGCCAAGCTTCTCGAGCTCGCGCGCGACGATGACGGCATCCTTGAGCGACCATGGCGTCGCGATGTCCCATGGCATGCGCCATCCCTGATTGCAATCGACCATCAATTCGATGCGGTTCCCGAGCCGCGCACGAACCACCTCGAGCGCCTTGACGTCGGCCCGCCAGTCGCCGCGGTGGAAACGGATTTTCAGCGCCGCGAAGCCCTGGGCGCGATAGCGCTCGGCGGCGTCGGCGAGCTGGTCGGGCGCCCGTAAAGTGCCCGACGACGCATAGGCGCGCACACGGTCCGTGAGCCCACCGAGCAGCTTCCAGCACGGCTGGCCGAGGATCTTGCCGGCGAGATCCCAGAGTGCGAGATCGAGCGGCCAGCAGCGGCCGTAGTGGAAGTTGATATTGGCGAGAATTCGATAGTGCCGCTCGAGGGCCAGCGGGTCCTGGCCGATGAAGAGGTGCTCATGACCGGCAAAACCGACCATCAAATCACCCGAGGCGATCCCGACATGTCCTTCATCGGTGCGCACGCGCACGATGGTCGCCGCGAACTGTGTCCGCGGCTGGGTATCCCAACTCGCGTGAAAGGGCGGGGCGAAGCGCAATTGATGCTGGGTGATGGCGATCTCGGTGATCTTCATGGTTGCCCTCCCAGCGCCGTCATCAGGCCTGGCTCAACAGGATACGGGCGAAGACGACGAGATCCTCGTCGGCGACCGTCCGCTTGTTCGATTTCCGCATCGAGGCGTTTTCCGGCCGCGCCATCTGGTGGGCGAGGGTCTCGGCGTCGATCTCGTCGTTCCCTTCGCCGGCGAGCGAGATCTTGACGCCGACGCGGCGGAGCAGCCGCTCGAAGGCGGCGGGCAGCGCCGCCGCACCGCTCTCGCCCATCGCGCGCGCGACAGCGGCGAATCGCCCGTCATCGGCGCCGACGTTCCACGGCAGGGTGGCGAGCATCGGCAGGCCGACGGCGCGGCCGTGATGTACCGACCGCAGCGAAGCAAGCGCGTGGCCGATATTGTGCGCGATGGCCGTGCCGGCATTGTCGATGCCGATACCGGCCAGGGCCGCGGCGAGCTGCATGGCGCCACGCGCCGCAAGGTCGTCCGGTGCCTCGACGGCACGCGGCAGATGGGCGAGGACGAGCCGCACCGCCTGATGGCAGTACATGTCGTTGGCGGGGAAGGAATTGACGTTGGTCGACGCCTCGATCGCATGGACCAGCGCATCGATGCCGGTCGCTGCGGTGAGATGCGCGGGCAGCCCGACCGTCAGCGTGGGATCGAGAATGACCTCGTCGGCCTTCATCGTGTCGCCCCACAGCCAGATCTTGACACCGGCGCGATCGACCAGAACCGCAGTGCGTGTCGTCTCCGAGCCGGTGCCGGCGGTGGTCGGAATACATATCTTGCGCAGCGGCGCCGGCGGCAGAGGATTGGCGGCGAGCGCGTAGTGCTCGGCGCCTTGCGGCGCCGGTGCGATGGCGGCCACCGCCTTGCCGACATCCATCGCCGAACCGCCGCCGAGCGCGACGACGGCGAGCACGCCCTCGCTGCGCGCCAGCTCGGCGGCGCTGTCGACCTGCGCTATGCTCGGATCGCTCTTGATTTCGTCGACGACGACGAGACCGAGGCCAGCCGCACGGATCGCGCCGGCGCAGCGTTCGATCGCACCCGACGGCCGCAGGCCGGGATCGGCCACCAACATGACGCCGGATCCCGCCGGCAGTCCGGCAGCGGCGATCCTGCCGAGCTCGGCAATCGCATCGGGTGCCTGGGTGATGCGCGGCACACGGTCCAGTACGATCATCTCCCTCCGCCCTATCTACGGGCCGCCGCAATCATGTACCGGGTGACGGGTCCTTGATATTCTGCGGCGTACCGCGCTCAGTCTAACTCTCTCCACGAGCAATAACACCGGGAACGAGTTCGCATGAAACAGCATGTCCAGGCCGCCGTCATCGGCGGCGGCGTCGTCGGCGCCAGCGTCCTCTATCATCTGACGAAGGCGGGCTGGCGCGACGTCGTGCTGATCGAGCGCAACGAGCTGACCTCCGGCTCGACCTGGCACGCTGCCGGCGGCATGCACACGATCAACGGCGATCCCAATGTTGCCAAGCTGCAGCAATACACGATCAATCTGTACAAGGAGATCGAGGAGATCTCCGGTCAATCCTGCGGCGTCCATCTGACCCAGGGCATCACGCTAGCGGCGAGTCAGGAGCGCATGGATTGGCTCAAGCTGATGCACGGCCGCGGCCGCTATCTTGGCATGGGGACCGAGCTCGTCTCTGCCGACGAGGCGGCGAAGCTCTTCCCGCTGATGGACAAGAAATTCTTCGTCGGCGGTTTGTTCAACCCGATGGAAGGCCATGTCGACCCTTCGGGGGTGACGCAAGCCTATGCCAAGGCGGCGCGAGTCCAGGGCGCCGAAGTCTACCGCTTCAACCGGGTCAGTGATCTGCAGCATCGGCCGGACGGCAGCTGGGATGTCGTCACCGAGCAGGGCACCATCCACGCCGAGCACGTCGTCAATGCCGGCGGGCTGTGGGCGCGCGAAGTTGGCCGCATGGTCGGCTTGGAGCTGCCGGTCCTCGCCATGGAGCATCAGTACCTCATCACCGAGGAGATCCCCGAGGTCAAGGCGTCGCCCAAGGAGGTGCTGCACATCGTCGATCCCGAGGGCGAGATCTATATGCGCCAGGAAGGCAACGGCATGCTCATGGGTACCTATGAGCGTGCCTGCAAGCCGTGGTCGGAGCGCGAGACGCCGTGGAATTTCACCTATGCGCTGCTCGAGAACGACGTCGATCGCATCGCCCCGTCGCTCGAGATCGGCTTCGAGCATTTTCCGCCGATCGGGCGGGCCGGCATCAAGAAGATCGTCAACGGCCCCTTCACCTTCGCGCCCGACGGCAATCCGCTGGTTGGTCCGGTCCGCGGCCTCAAGAACTACTGGTGCGCCTGCGCAGTGATGGCGGGGTTCAGCCAGGGCGGCGGCGTCGGCCTCGCCCTCTCGAACTGGATGGCGCATGGCGATCCCGGCTTCGACGTCTGGGCGATGGATGTCTCGCGCTTCGGCGACTGGGCCGGCATGGCCTATACCAACGCCAAGGTGCGCGAGAACTACTCGCGCCGCTTCCGCATCCGCTTCCCCAACGAGGAGCTGCCCGCCGCGCGGCCGCTGCGCACGACACCGGTCTATGACCGCATGACGGCGAAGGGCGCCGTGTTTGGCGTCAATTTCGGCCTCGAATATCCGCTGTGGTTCGCGCCACCGGGCAGCGAAGCGATCGACGAGGTCAGCTTCCGGCGTTCCAACTCGCATGCGCCGGTGGCCGCCGAATGCGCCATGGTGCGCAACGGCGTCGGCCTCATCGAAACCTCGAGCTATGCGAAATACCTGGTGACCGGCGCCGGCGCCGAGGCCTGGCTCTCGAAGATGCTGGCCAATCGCATGCCGAAGCCCGGCCGCATCGTACTGACACCGATGCTCAATCCGAACGGCAAGCTGATCGGCGATTTCACCGTCGCGCACGCGGCGGATGATCGCTTCTTCGTCTTCGGCTCGGGTCCTGCGGAGGAATACCACCTGCGCTGGTTCGAGGCGCATCTGCCCGATCGTGGCGTCGTGCTGCGCTCGCTGCGCCCGGAGATGGTTGGTCTCTCGATCGCCGGGCCGCGGGCCCGCGATCTGCTGCAGCGGCTGACGCAACACGACGTTTCGACCAAGGCCATGCCGTTCCTCTCGTTCCGCGAGATCGAGCTCGGCATGATTCCGGCGAAGATTGGGCGCATGACCTTCACCGGCGATCTCGGCTACGAGATCTGGGTGACGTCGGACTATCAACTCGCGCTCTACGAGCTCTTGCTGCGCGAGGGCGCCGAGCTCGGTGTCGGCCATGTCGGTTCACGGGCGCAGAACGCGCTCAGGCTAGAGAAGAGCTGGGGCACCTGGGCGCGCGAGTTCCGCCCGATCTACGGGCCCTTCGAGGCGGGGCTCGATCGCTTCGTCGCGCTCGAAAAGGGCGATTTCATCGGCCGCGATGCCGCGCTCAGGGAGAAGGAGAGCGGCGGCAAACGACGCCTCGTCACCCTCGTCGTCGACGCGGCGGACGCCGACGTCATCGGCGACGAGCCGGTGTGGCACGACGGCAAGGTACAGGGGTGGGTAACCTCGGGCGGTTATGCCCATCATGTCGGCAAATCGGTCGCGCTCGCCTATGTCCCGGCAGAGATCGCGCGCGCCAATAGCGGCTTCGAGATCGAGATCCTCGGTGAGAAGCGGGCGGCGACGATCGCCGCCGAACCGCTCTTCGACCCGCGGGGCGAACGCTTGCGGAGCTAGGAACCAGGCTTCTCGCGCTCAGCCTGCCATGTCGCTCGCACCGGTGATGAGCCGCGAACCGCGCTGAAACGTGACATAGGCCCAAAGCCAATCGAGCAGCACCGCGACGCGATTGCGAAAGCCGATCAGGAAAAGCACGTGGACGACACCCCAGAGCAACCAGGCGAGCCGGCCGCCAAGCTTGATGCCGCCGAAATCGGCGACCGCCACCTTGCGGCCGATCGTCGCCAGGTTGCCGTAGTTGCGATAGCGGAAGGGCGGCCGCTTAGCCTTGCCCGCTTCCCGCGCGGCGATCAACCGGCCGACATAGGCGCCCTGCTGCTTGGCGACCGGCGCCACGCCGGGCAGCGGCTTGCCGTCCGCGCCGGCGACCGCGGCGGTGTCGCCGAGTACGAAGATCTCGGGATGGTCCCGTAGCGACAGATCGGCGCCGACGACCACTCGCCCCACACGATCCTTTTCGGCTGCAAGCCACTTAGCCGCCGGCGAGGCAGCAACCCCGGCGGCCCAGATGATGGTACGCGCCTCGACGCGCTGTCCGCCGACGATGACGCCGGAGGCATCGCAGGCGGTGACCGCCCGGCCGACTTGAACCTCGACGCCGAGCTTCTCCAGCGCCGTCTTGGCGAAGGCCGAGAGCGTCTCGGGGAAAGTGGCGAGGACACGCGGACCGGCCTCGATCAGGATGATGCGGGCGAGGCGCGGATCGATGTTGCGGAAATCCATCGCCAGCGCAACCTTGGCGAGTTCGGCGATGGCGCCGGCGAGCTCGACCCCGGTAGGGCCGCCGCCGATGATGACGAAATTGAGCAGGCGGCGACGCTCCTCGGCGTCGTCGGTGTTCTCGGCTTGCTCGAAGGCGAGGAGAACGCGCCGCCTGAGCGTCGTGGCGTCCTCGATCTTCTTCAGGCCGGGCGCGACGCTCTCCCATTCGTCATGGCCGAAATAGGCATGCCTCGCGCCGGTGGCGACGATGAGGATGTCGTAAGGGATACGGCGCTCCTCGAGTTCGACGATTCGCGCCGCCTTGTCGATTCCGGTCACCCGGCCGAGCAACACCGTGGTGTTCTTCTGCGCCCGCAGAATGGCGCGAATCGGTGTCGCGATGTCGGCCGGCGAGAGACCGGCCGTCGCCACCTGGTAAAGCAGCGGCTGAAAGAGGTGATAGTTGTGACGATCGATCAGCGTGACGTCGACCGGCACCTTGCCGAGCGCGCGTGCCGCCGAGAGGCCGCCGAAGCCCGCACCGATGATGACGACTTTCGGTCGGGCAACGCGGCCGGGCGACACTGCTGGAGCCGGATCACGCTCAGCCGATTCCTTCGGCATCGCGCCCGGTGCCCTCATCATCATGTTCATCGGTATTACTCCTCGCGCAAACAGCCGATGGTGCGGCGATCACCTGATCAAGCGACTGGCGCCGTGGTGGGTAACTTCAGGCGAAACGCGAGCAGGGCGGCGGTCGCCAGCGACAGCGCAATGCCGGCGACGCAGGCAGTCCAGCCAAGGCGGTCGAAGACCTGTCCGAGGGTGGCGCTGCCGAGGAGGCCACCGAAGAAGTAGCAGGCGAGATAGATGCCGCTCGCCGAACCGCGGTCGGTGGTCGCTGCGCGGCCGACGAAGCCGGTCGCCGTCGCTTGGGCGAAGAAGGTGCCGACGCCGATCAGCGCGAGGCCGACGAGGACCGCGGAAAGATCCGGCAAGAGAAGCAGCGGCAGACCGATGCCGGCAAAGGCGAGCGATCCCCACAACGTCGGGCGGGTGCCGAGACGCCGCACGACGCCGCCGGCGAGCGGGGTGCTTACGATGGAGGGCAGGAAGACGAAATAGACAAAGCCGAGCGACATCATGCCGAGAGCGAAGGGTGGGCGCACCAGGACGAAATTGACGTAAGTGAAGGTGCCGATGAAGGCGAAGAGGATGCAGAAGCCGATGCCGAAACTGGCGCGCAGCGGCCGATTGTGCAGATGCTCAGCCCAGATCGAAAGGGGGGAACGGCTGGTGGCTTTCGTCGCTATCGGCGTCGTCCGACCGAGGGTGAAATAGACGAGCAGCGCGCCCGCCAGGTTGAGCAGCGCGAAGACATAGAAATTCGCCGCCAGGCCGAGATGGTCGGCGACCGCCGCCGACATCAAACGACCGAACAGGTTGCTGGCGACGTTGCCGGTGATATAGGCGGCGAAGGCACCGGCGGCATCGCTCGCGCTGCATTCCTCACCGAGATAGGCGAGCATCAGGGTGAAGGCGGTCGCCATGAAGATGCCCTGGGTGACGCGAAGCACGGTGAAGAGCATGAGATCGGGCGCCACCGCGAGGAGCGCCGTCGGGATCGCCAGCAAGGTCAGGCTGACGAGGATCCCGAGCCGGCGATCGATGTGCCGGCTGAAGAAGGCGACGGCGAGCCCGGCAACCGCCATTCCCATCGTGCTGGCATTGACGGCGAAGCCCATCGCGGCCGGGCTGACGTCATAGGCCCGGACGAGCGACGGCAGGATCGCCTGCGTCGCGAAAAGATCGACGACCGTGAGGAAGGCGGTCAGCCCGATCACCACCGTGCGCAGGAATGCGCCGGCGCCGTGGTGGCGTTCCATCTCGTGTTGTGAGAATCCGGCGACACTGGTACTCGTCATGATTTGGTTCCCCCCGCAGCGCTGCCGGCGCCGCGCCGACACGCTCGAATTCAGAGATATTGCTGACGGATATCGGTGGTCGATTCGCGACCGAGGCGGTCGAAGCTCGCGGCGATCCACGCCTCGGCACAGGCGCGGCCGGCCTCGTTAAGGTGAAGGAGGAAGTCCCAGTCGGCATTCATCTTGCTCGAGACGCCGAGCTTCACCATGACCTCGTCGGCCGAGATGCTGTGGACCAAGAGACGGCGCAACCCGTTATCCACGACCTTGCCGTCATCGATCAGCTTGGTGACGAAGTTGATCGCGCGCATCTCGCGCATCAGCGAGGAATTGAAGCTGATCTCGTTGATGCGGTTGAGTATCTCGGACGCGGTGCGCGGCAGCTCCTTGCGCTCGAGCGGATTGATATGAACGATGACGACATCGCGGCTCTCGCAGCCGTAGATCAGCGGAAAGATCGCCGGGTTGCCCATATAGCCGCCGTCCCAATAATGCTCACCTTCGATCTCGACCGCCTGAAACATGAACGGCAGGCAGCCTGAGGCGAGGACGCGATCGGCGCAGATCTCATGGCGCTCGAAGACCTTGACCTTGCCGCTGCGCACATTGGTCGCCGACAAATAGAGCTTGATCGGGCAGTCGCTCCGCCGCAGCGCCTCGAAATCGACGCTCGCCTCGAGCACGTCCTTGAGCGGATTGCGGTTCAAGGGATTGAGCTCGTAGGGCGAGAACAGCCGCGTCATCAGATCTGCCATCATGAAGGCGGGCGAGAATTGCAGCGAGTGGTTGCCCATCATCTTGTCGAGCCAACTCGGCTGCAGCGGACCTTGCGATGCGGCATGGCTGACGCGGCGCCAGAATCCGGCGAGCGCACGTTTGGCGCCGTCGCGCCCGCCGATGGCGTAGCCATAGGTGAACACAGAAGCGTTCATCGCGCCGGCGCTCGTCGCGCTGATCCCCTCGATGATGATGCGCTCGTCCTCGAGCAGCCGGTCGAGCACGCCCCAGGTGAAGGCGCCGTGCGAACCGCCGCCCTGAAGGGCGAGATTGATCGTCTTCGTCTCGACCGCACTGCCCGCCGACTTGCGGGTGCGGGGCGCGGTGGCTGAGAGAGATACGCTGTCCATGGCTTTCCTCCGCGAGGTCATCAATGGGCGGTCCAGCCGCCATCGACCGGCAGCGCCGCGCCGGTGATCGAGGCGGCGGCATCGCTGCAAAGGAACAGCGCAAGCGCTCCCAACTCCTCCACCGTGGCGAACCGTTTGTTGGGCTGCTGGGCCAGCAGGACGTCGTGGACGACCGCTTCGTGGGAGATGCCGTGCGCCTTCGCCTGGTCATCAATCTGCTTCTCGACGAGCGGCGTCCACACATAACCGGGGCAGATCGCATTGCAGGTAACGCCCAATTCGGCGCCTTCGAGCGCGATGACCTTGGTCAGGCCGACGACACCGTGCTTGGCGGCGACGTAAGCCGACTTGAACGGCGACGCGACGAGGCCGTGCGCCGAGGCGACATTGACGATGCGGCCCCATTTGCGCGCTTTCATGCCGGCGAAGACGGCGCGCGTTAAATGGAACGCGGCGCTCAGATTGATCGCCAATATGGCGTTCCATTTCTCCACCGGAAACGTTTCCAGCGGGCCGACATGCTGGATGCCCGCATTATTTACAACAATGTCGACGTTGCCGAAGAGTGCCGCCGCATGCTTCGCCAGTCCCTCGATGGCTTCGGGCCTGCTCATATCCGCAGCATCGTAGTGCGCGGCCACGCCGCTCTCCGCTGTGATGTCGTCGCAGATCGTCTCGATCTCCTGACGATCGCCGAAGCCGTTGAGCAGGACGTTGGCGCCGCTGGCCGCGAGCGCACGGGCGATCCCGAGACCGATACCGCTGGTCGACCCGGTGACGATGGCCGACTTGCCGACCAGCATCTTCACCGGCGCGAGTGCCGGCATCGTCTTGGCGGCGCTCAATAACATTGCTCATCCCTTTCATCTTCGGTGGAAAAGGACCAAAGCTCGGGAAACACTATTCCTGGCGTCAGTCGCGCAGCCAAGCCGATGGCCATGGGTGCGTGCTGCAACTCTGCGTGAAATGGCCGTGATTGGTGAAATGCCGGGATGCTATGAAGTCGATGCGCGCCTATTATCGCGATAAGAAACGAAGAGGGGTGGCACGATGGAGATGCACCAGATCCGTTATTTCCTCGCAGTTGCGGAGACGCTCAACTTCACGCGCGCCGCCGAGAAATGCAACGTGACGCAGCCCGCCTTGACGCGTGCGATCCAGAAGCTCGAGGAGGAGCTGGGCGGTCTTCTCCTGCGGCGGGAGCGCAATCTGACGCACCTCTCCGATCTCGGCCGGCTGATGAAGCCGCATCTCGAACAAATCCTCAGCGAATCGGAGAGTGCCAAAACACAGGCGAAGGAATTCCTGCGCCTCGATAATGCGCCGCTCAATCTCGGCGTGATGTGCACGATCGGCCCGCTCCGCTTCATGGGCTTCCTGACGAAATTTCGCCACGATCACCCCGGCGTCGAGCTGACCTTGCGCGAAGCGACGCCGGTACGGCTGTCCGAGTTGCTGCTCGACGGTGCGCTCGACGTCGCGGTGATGGCGCAGCCCGATGCTTTCGACGAACGCCTCGACGTCCAGCCGCTTTATCGCGAGCGTTTCGTCGTTGCGTTTCCCGTCGGCCACCGCTTCGAACGGCGCAACGCGCTGCGCTTTCCCGACATGGACGGCGAGAACTATCTCTTGCGCATCAATTGCGAGTACCAGGACCAGTTGGGCGCGCTGTGCCGACAACAAGGCGCCACGCTCAAGGGGGCTTTTCGCAGCGAGCGCGAGGATTGGATCCAGGTCATGGTCGCCGGCGGTCTCGGGGTCTGCTTCACGCCCGAATACTCGCCGCTCGTGCCCGGCGTGGTGACACGACCGGTCGTCGATCCCGAAGTGACGCGCGACGTTTCTCTGGTGGCGATCTCCGGCCGTCGCTTTTCGCCGGCCGTGGCGGCCTTCGTCAAGGCGATCCAGGCCTATCCCTGGCCCGGAAGCGAGCGCTGATCGGCAGGATCAAGCAGCCTCGGTCGACCGTGCGGGACGCGCCGTCCCGGCCCTGAGCAGCTTGCTCGGCAGAGCGTGTCCGACGATCGTCTCGGCGAGACGTCCGCAGTCGATCAGCCGGTCGAGGTCGATGCCGGTCTCGATGCCGAGTTCGCGGCAGAGGAAGACGACCTCTTCGCTGCACACATTGCCGGCCGCCGCCTTGTGGCCGGCAAACGGGCAACCGCCGAGACCGCCGAGACCAGTATCGAATTCGTCGACCCCCTCGAGCAACCCCGCATAGACATTTGCGATGCCGAGGCCGCGCGTATCATGGAGATGAAGGTTGATCCGCAGCGCTGGCCAGCGCGCGCGCACGGCACCGACAGTGCGACGGATGAGTTCGGGATTGGCCCAACCCATCGTGTCGGCGAGGCTCAGCCGCTTGAGCGTGCCGCCCACCTCGGCGGCGATCTCGTGCAGGCTGGCAACCATCTGCAGGACACGCTCGCGCGGGATGTCACCTTCGTAGTTGCAACCGAACGCCGCCATCAAGCCGCCGTGCTCGACGGGATAGCCGTTGTCGCGGAAGATCGCAGCCATCTTGCGCTGCATCGCCAGATCCTCGGCGAGGTTACGCTTCTGGTTGCGCTGTGAGAACGCCTCGGAGGCGGTCAGATAGGCACGCCCGGCAATCGTCAGCTTGCCGGTGGCGATCGCCCGTTTGAGCCCGACATCGTTGAGGTAGATGCCGGTGTAGTCGACGCCCGGACGCTTTGTGATGCCGGCGCAGACGGCCTCCGAATCGGCCATTTGCGGAACCTGGCGCGGCGAGACGAAAGAGGCGAACTGGATGGTCCGAACGCCGGTCTCGGCGAGCGCCTCGACCAGACGAATCTTGTCCGCGGTAGAGATCTTGTCGGGCTGGCCGATGCCCTCGAATTGGAAGCCCTCGCGCGGGCCGACCTCGACGAGCGTTACGTTCTTCGGCAGTGCCAATCGATTCTCCCTTGATCTTGCCGGGTCCGGGGCCGTCGACGTTGGGACCGGTCCCGGACTACTCTAGGTCACCTCATCCTCGGTCACGACGCGCTCATGCCCGTCGACGGTCGATTTGATACGGTACTGATTGACGCCGTGCTCTTCCGGCAATGCGCAGACGATCGTGAAGCTGCCGCGCGTGTTCGTGATGTAACCGTAACCGCTTGGAATGACATGGACGGTCTGTCCGGGCTTGAACTTATGCGCGATCATGTCCCAGTCCTCGCTGCCGCCGCCGATGAGCTCGCAGTCAGCTTACGCTGTTTTTCGAGCATCGCGTCGTATTTGCGCCTCAGCTTGGCGCTGATCTCGCCCTTCTCGCTCTGGGCGACGCCGACGATGGCGGCGGCCACCCGTTCCTCGCCGGACAGTGCCCATGCCCATTTGCCAACGCGTTTGCTCATCATGGCGATAAATCCTAGAGCGGCGAACAGAACCGAATCGGAGCCACGCCGCGCGCACCCGAGTGGAGAAGAGAATCTATTTGATAGATGGGGATGCAATCGATTTCCTTCAATGAAAGGGGCGGACATGCGGGAGCCGCGCAAATTGCACGGCGCCCGAACCCGCCCCTCTGATACCGTCTTTATTGTTGACGCAGGCGCGAATCGCGCTTGTCCGCCGCGAAATAATCCCACAAGCGATCGGTCCAGAAACGTTCGGTAAGGAGACTGCGTTGGGACAATTCGGTATCGGCCAGCCTGTGCGCCGCAAGGAAGATGTCCGCTTCATCACCGGCAGCGGCCGGTTCACCGACGATAACCGCCTGCCGCGACAGGCCTATGCCTATTTCTTGCGCTCGCCGCATGCCCATGCCCGGATCCTGGCGATCGATACCGCCGCTTCTCGTCGAGCACCGGGAATTCTCGCCGTCTACACCCATGAGGACGTCGCGGCGGCGGGCCTTGCGCCGATCAAATGCACCGCGCCTGTGAAGAACCGCGATGGCTCCGACTACGTCAATCCCGGCCGCCCGCAGCTCGCTTCCGACCGCGTTCGCCATGTCGGCGATCCCGTCGTCATGCTGGTCGCCGAGACGCTCGACCAAGCCAAGGACGCCGCCGAGTTGATCAGCGTCGACTATGAGCCGCTCGCCGCCGTAATCGACCCTGTTCTCGCCGTCCAGCCCGGCGCGCCGGTGCTGTTCGATTCGGCCCCCGACAATGTTGCGCTCGATTGGGGTCTGGGTAACAAGGAGGCGGTGGACGCGGCCTTTGCGCAAGCCGCAAGGATCGTCAAGATCGACCTCGCCATCAACCGCGTCATCGTCAACTCGATCGAGGCGCGCAGCGTCGTCGGCGAGTTTGATACGGCGGCGGATCGCTACACCGTCCATCTCGGCTCGCAGGGCGTCTTCGGCATGCGGCGCAACCTGGCGGCGGGGCTTGCCGTCGACGAGGAGAAAATCCGCGTCGTCACGCAAGATGTCGGCGGCAGCTTCGGGATGAAGAGCTTCGCCTTCCCGGAAAATGCCTTGGTGCCGTGGGCGGCGAAGAATCTCGGTCGTCCGGTCAAGTGGACGAGCGACCGGCAGGAAGCGTTCCTCAGCGACAGCCAGGGCCGCGAGGCACGCGTCCATGCCGAGATGGCGCTCGACAAGGAAGCACGGTTTCTCGCCATTCGCGCCGAGAGCTACGCCAATGTCGGCGCCTATCTTTCCTCCTTCTCGTTGATGATTCCGACGATGGCGGGGTTCCGCCTGCTCACCGGCGCCTATCGCATTCCGGCGGCCTATGTGAACGTCCGCGCCGTCTTCACCAACACGGTATGGATTGATGCCTATCGCGGTGCCGGGCGGCCGGAGACTTCTTATATCGTCGAGCGGCTGGTCGATGCCGCGGCGCGCGAAACGGGATTGGCGCCAGACGAGATTCGCCGACGCAACTTCGTGCCGCCGCAGGCAATGCCCTACAAGACGCCGATGATCGTCACTTATGACAGCGGCGATTTCCCGGCAACGATGGAGCTCGGCCTGAAGCAGGGCGACTGGGCCGGGTTCGCCGCGCGGCGCGAGGCGGCGAAGCGGCGCGGCAGGCTGCGCGGCATCGGGATGTCCTACTATCTCGAAGTGACGGCTAACCAGCCGCAGGAAGCCGCCGATATCCGCTTTACCCCTGAAGGACGCGTCGTCATGGCGGTCGGCTCCGGGCCCTCGGGGCAGGGCCATGAGACCGCGTTCGCACAGATCCTCGAGGATCGGCTCGGCATTCCTTTCGACGCGATCGATTTCGTCACCGGCGATTCGGACGCGCTGAAACAGGGGGCCGGCACCGGCGGCGCCAAGTCGCTGATGCTCGCCGGCACTGCTCTTGTCGATGCCGCCGAGAAGATCATCGTCAAGGGGCGCAAGCTCGCGGGTCACGTTCTCGAGGCGGCCGAACAGGATATCGAGTTCCACGAGGGCACCTTCGCGATCGCCGGAACCGACCGCTCGATCGGCATCATGGAGCTCGCCAGGCGAGCGCGCGAGATGAGGACTCCGGTGAACGGCGCACCGGCATCGCTCGACGAGATCGGCCTCAGCACGGCGACCAAGAACACCTTTCCCAATGGCTGCCATGTCTGCGAGCTGGAGATCGACGAGGCCACCGGCGCGACCGAGATCTGCCGCTACTCGGTGGTCGACGATTTCGGCGTCATCGTCAATCCGGTCATCGTCGAGGGCCAGATCCAGGGCGGCATCGCGCAGGGGATCGGCCAGGCGTTGATGGAGGAGGCGATCTTCGATGCCGAAAGCGGCCAGCTCGTCACCGGCTCGTTCATGGACTACGCGATGCCGCGAGCTGGCGACATCCCCAATTTCACGATCAGCTTCAACAACGTGCCGTGCACCACCAACGTGCTCGGCATCAAGGGCGTCGGCGAGGCCGGCTCGGTCGGCGCGCTCGGCGCCGTGATGAACGCCATCATCGATGCGCTGGCGCCGCTCGGCATCACCCATCTCGACATGCCGGCGACGCCGGCCCGAGTGTGGGCGGCGATCGCGGCGGCGCGTGCCGGCACGCATTAGGGGCGACGTGCGATGCAGTCGATCTCGATCCGCGCGCCGGGCACGAGATCGGTGACGCCGACGCAGGTGCGCGCCGGGCGCTCGCCAACGGGGAAGAACTCGGCGTAGATCGCATTCATCGCCGCGTAATCGTCGCGAAAGCGCGTCAGGAAGACGCGCACGCTGACGACATTTTCGAGCCCGAGGCCAAGGCCGTTCAGCACCTTGCGCAGGTTCTCCAGCGTGCGCCGGGTCTGCGCGGCGATGTCGTCGGGCAGCGCCGCCTCCGGAGCGTCGAGATCGCGCCCGAACTGGCCGGTGAGGAACACCCAGCCGTCGCTCTCGACGGCATGGCTGCTCGGCGAGACCGAGGGCGGAAACCCGGCGAGGATATGGCGCGTCGGCAGCGTCACTGCGCCGCCTCCGGCTTGGCCGCCAGGGTACCGCGGCGCCGCGCGAGATAGGTGTTGACGCGGTCGAGATAGAGATAGACGACCGGCGTCGTGAAGAGGGTCAGCGCCTGGCTCAACGCCAGGCCGCCGACCATCGCGAAGCCGAGCGGGCGGCGGAGCTCCGAGCCGGTGCCGGCGCCGAGCATCAGCGGCAATCCGCCGAGCATCGCAGCCATCGTCGTCATCATGATCGGCCGGAAGCGCAACAGGCAGGCCTGGCGGATCGCCTCGATCGGTTTCATCCCCTGGCGCTCGGCGGTGATCGCGAAGTCGACCATCATGATGCCGTTCTTCTTGACGATGCCGATAAGCAGGATGATGCCGATCAGGGCGATGACGCTGAGATCGTAGCCGAAGCTCATCAACATCAGGAGTGCGCCGACGCCCGCGGAAGGCAACGTCGAGAGGATGGTGAGCGGATGGATGTAGCTTTCATAGAGAACGCCGAGAATGATGTAGACGACGAGGAGAGCGGCGGCGATGAGATAAGGCTCGCTCGACAATGACGACTGGAAGGCCTGGGCGTTGCCCTGGAAAGTGCCGATCAGCCCCGCCGGCTTGCCGATCTGGGATTCGACGTTTTGGATCGCCGTCACCGCCTGCCCGAGTGAGACGCCGGGACGCAGATTGAACGAAAGCGTGACGGCGGGCGACTGGCCCTGGTGGCCGATCGAGAGATAGCTGACGGCGCGCGTGTTGTATTTGGCGAAGGTGCTGAGAGGCACTTGCTGACCGGTGACCGGCGATTTGATGTAGATCTTCTCGAGCGTCGCCGTCATGGCCTGCAGCTCCGGCGTCACCTCAAGGATGACATGATAGCTGTTGACCTGGGTGAAGTATTGCGCCACCTGACGCTGACCGAAGGCGTCGTAGAGCGTGTTGTTGATCAATTCCGGCTGAATGCCGAAGCGCGCCGCCTGATCGCGGTCGATCGTCAGAGTCACGGTCTCGCCGCTGGCCTGCAGATCACTGGCGACATCCTGGAGCTGCGGCAGGGATTGCAGTCGGGCGAGCATCCTCGGCGCCCACTGGTTTAGCTCATCGAGATTGGCGTCCTGCAGCGTGTATTGATATTGCGTGCGCGAAATGCGCCCGCCGACGGTGATGTCCTGCGCCGCCTGGAGAAAGAGCGAGGCGCCCTCGACCTTGGCCAGCTCGCGGCGCAGACGGTTGATCACCTGATCGGCCGAGCTCGTTCGCTGGTCGCGCGGCTTGAGATTGATGAAGAAACGGCCGTTGTTCAGCGTTCCCCCGCCGGTCGATCCGATGGAATCGGCGAAGCTGGCGACGTCGGGGTCCTTGGCGACGATCTCGGCCAACGCCTGCTGCAGCCGTGCCATCTCGGGGAACGAGACGTTCTGCGCCGCTTCCGAGAGGCCGGTGATGAG
>WNFC01008363.1_pt1 | contig 28435 bp, 22 predicted proteins | sample 5400541 | NCBI WGS metagenome assembly WNFC01 (sample SAMN13153342, study PRJNA577476) | soil metagenome | isolation source: 120 cm saprolite under Douglas fir tree site 2 hole 2 replicate 1 | place: USA:California | collected 2015-04-18
GGCCGGTCGGCCCATTTCAATCAGGCGCGCCGAGCCTCTCGCCAGCGGTGCCAGCCACGCACGCGGAGCTTCTGCGTCCCCACCGTGGGCAGCGTGATCGCTCCCTCGTTGGTGGTCTTATCGATTGGCTTCATTAAGGCTTTGGACTGGTTCACTCTACGCCGGTATGACACGATTAGGAAGTGAGATTCCGGGGGGTCGGAGCCGCAACGGTGCTTGCCATGGCGGCACTGGCCCTCCTTCGGGGAACGGACGCAACAGCGGCGGAGACGGCCGGCGCAATGGGGGCTGCCTTCGGCGTCTCGGTGACATCGAGCCTCGCCGGCGTGCTGCAAGCCCCGCTTCCCGCCGGGATTGCCGGCACCGTCGCCGCACCTGGCTCCGGCTTCGGACCTGTCCGCGCCACCACCGGTGTGATCGGCCTGCCGGGGATCTTGCAGGTGGGCCAGATCGACGCCGAGACCGGGGGGACGCTGGCCGGGTCGCCCACGGCAAACAGCCGGGCGGAGGTGCGGGGACTCTCGATCGCCGCCGGCCTCCTCGCAGCCTCGGATCTATCGAGCACGTGCACGTCGAACCCGACCGCCGGCTCTGGATCTGCCCACCTGGACGCACTCACCCTTGGGGGCGTGGCTGTGCCAGTGGCGCCTGCGGCCAATACGGTTGTTGACCTGCCTGCCGCGGCGCATGCCGTGCTGAACGAACAGCTCCCGCTCGACGTCGCGGGAGGGTCCGGGATCGTCGTCCGGGCTGTCCACCTCCAGGTGCTGCCCACCTCGCCCGGATCGGCCATCCTCGATGTCGTCCTGGCCGAGTCGCGTTGCGCGGCAACCGCCTCGGGCCCGGCACTGTCACCGGCGCTGAAGCCCAAGGGCGGCGTCCAGCCACCGACCTCCGCTGTGGGGCCCGCAGCAGCCCCCAGTTCCCTCGCGCCCACCGGGGGGGCGTCCACGCCGGCGGCGCCCGGCGAGGGGGCGCCGGGCCAGACCGCGTCGGGCGAGGGGGGGCCGGGCCAGACCGCGCCTGGCCAGACGGAGAACGGCCAGGCCCCACCGGTCGGGACGGGCTCTCCCTCCGTCCCGTCTTCCCCCCCGGCGCCACCCGCGCGGCAGCCCCTGTCCATCTCTCCCGCGGTCGGCCCCCCCGGAGCCAACATCGTCCTGTCGGCGGTGGGGTACGGCGGGTGCCGGGATGTGACGATCTCGTTCGACGGCAAGGGGCTCGGGTCCGCCCGCCCCGACGCCACCGGCGAGTTCCGGGAGAGCGGGGTTGCGGTGCCGGGCGACGCATCTCCCGGCCGCCACACCATCGGTGCCTCCTGCCGGTCCGGCACCCGGCTGGAGCGATCGACGTCCTTCGACGTGACCCGGGCCTCGGTCCACCGCAGCGCGTTCGTCACCTCCCTCCGGAGCCCGTTCCACGTGCCCATCGGGGCGAGGGCATTGCTGATCGGCTTCGTCGCCGCCGGCGGTGCCGTGCTGATTGCGGCCTTTCCCTCCGAGCTCTTCAACAGCACGCTGGACGCGAACTATCCAGAGATCCGGGGCTGGTTCGGCCTGCCTCCCCAGCCCTCCCGTGGCCTGGGAACCAGGCACCCGGGCCTCCTCTTCGCAGGGTTCGTCCTCCTGGGAGGCGTGCTGTTCGCGCTGCTCAGCCCGGGCTTCGGCTTCGACCTGTCGACGCTCGCCCTGGTGCTCGGCCTGGCGCTCAGCCTGGTGTTGATCACCTTCACGTACCGGCTCCCGCTGCTGCTGCACGTGCGCACCCGCCTGGGCGCCTGGGGAAGCCTGAGGGTTCTCCCCGGGACGGCGCTTGTGGCGATCGCCTGCGTCGCGGTGTCGCGCCTGGTCCACTTCCAGCCGGGGTACATGTTCGGGCTCATCGCCGGTTTGGACTTCGAGCAGGAGATCGGCACCGACACCAGGGGCCGGCTGACCCTGCTGTCGTCCGCCGCTCTCCTCAACCTGGGCCTCTTCGCCTGGATCGTGCGGACGCCGCTGGCCGAAGCCGCCGGGGGCCCCAATTCGGGGTTCTGGATCATCGCCGCCGAGGCGTGCCTTGCTGCGCTGTTCATCGGCTCCCTGGAGAGTGTGCTGTTCTACCTCATACCCCTGCGATTCCTCGAAGGCAGGAAGCTGACCGCATGGAGCCGGGCGGCATGGGCGATCATCTTCGGGATCGCCGCGCTGGCCTTCGTGGAGATCCTGCTCCAGCCCGCGAGCGGCTACTTTTCCACCGCGACGGCCTCGGCACAGGTGATCACGGCCGCGGCGCTCTTCATCGGCTTCGGCGTGTTCTCCGTCGCGTTCTGGGCCTACTTCCGCTTCCGTCCCGCGGCATGGCGCCTTCGAGCCAACATAGCTTCAGCGCCAGGCGCTAACATCGCGGGGTCCCCCCAACGACGAAACGAGAGATCGAGCTGACAGCCATGCCCGACACCGCCACCTCCCTGACGACCCCAACCTCCAACAGGGCCCTCCTCACCTGGGTTGACGAGATCGCCGCCCTGACGACACCCGAGCGCGTGCACTGGTGCGACGGGTCGGCCGAGGAGTACGAGAGCCTCTGCCGCCTCCTGGTCGATGCCGGCACCTTCACCCGCCTCTCGGACGCCAAGCGGCCCAACAGCTACTGGGCCGCCTCGGACCCCGGGGACGTGGCGAGGGTCGAGGACCGAACCTTCATCTGCTCGAAGTCGCAGGAGGAGGCCGGGCCGACGAACAACTGGCGGGATCCCCACGAGATGCGGGAGACCCTGACGGGCCTGTTCACGGGATCGATGAAGGGCCGGACGATGTACGTCGTCCCCTTCTCGATGGGGCCGCTCGGCTCGTCGATCGCCCACATCGGCGTGGAGATCACCGACTCGCCCTACGTCGCGGTCAGCATGCGGATCATGACCCGGATGGGGGCCAAGGCGCTCGACGTCCTGGACGCCCTTGGGCCCGACGGGGAGTTCGTCCCCTGCCTGCACTCGGTCGGTGCGCCCCTGGAGCCCGGCCAGGCAGATTCAACGTGGCCCTGCAACCCCGAGAACAAGTACATCGTGCACTTCCCCGATACCCGGGAGATCTGGTCGTACGGCTCTGGGTACGGGGGCAATGCCCTGCTCGGCAAGAAGTGCTTCGCGCTCAGGATCGCCTCGGTGATGGCTCGGGACGACGGGTGGCTCGCCGAGCACATGCTCATCGTCAAGGTGACCTCGCCCGAGGGGGAGGTCAACTACATCACCGGCGCCTTCCCGTCGGCCTGCGGCAAGACGAACCTGGCCATGCTGGTGCCGACGCTGCCGGGCTGGAAGGTGGAATGCCTCGGCGACGACATCTGCTGGATGAAGTTCGGCCCCGACGGGCGCCTCTGGGCGATCAACCCCGAAGCCGGGTTCTTCGGCGTGGCACCCGGTACATCCGACGAAACGAACTACAACGCCATGCGGACCCTGGAGCGCAACAGCCTGTACACCAACACCGCGCTCACCGCCGATGGCGATGTCTGGTGGGAGGGCATGAACCGCGAGCCGCCGGCGGGCCTCACGAGCTGGCGGCGCCAGGCGTGGACACCCGATGCAGGAACGCCCGCCGCGCACCCCAACGCCCGGTTCACTGCGCCGGCCGCCCAGTGCCCGGTGATCGCCCCCGAGTGGGAGGACCCCAAGGGCGTCCCGATCTCCGCGATCCTGTTCGGGGGCCGCCGGGCGTCGGTCGTGCCCCTCGTCACCGAGGCCCGGGACTGGACCCACGGCGTTTTCCTGGGTTCGATCATGGCGTCGGAGACCACCGCCGCTGCTGCCGGGGCGGTCGGGAAGGTCCGGCGTGACCCCTTCGCCATGCTGCCGTTCTGCGGCTACAACATGGGCGACTACCTGGGGCACTGGCTCGAGGTCGGCGCCGCGGCGGAGCCGGGCAAGCTGCCGAAGGTCTACTTCGTCAACTGGTTCCGCAAGGGTCCCGACGGCCGGTTCCTGTGGCCGGGGTACGGCGAGAACAGCCGGGTCATCGCATGGATCTGCGAACGCGTCGCCGGGAGGGCGGAAGCCGCCAACACTCCGATCGGGCTCGTGCCGCCGGCAACGGCCCTCGACCTCGAGGGGCTCGACGTGCCCGAGGAGGACCTCGCCACGCTCCTGTTGGTGGACGCCGCCGAGTGGCGCTCGGAGATCCCCTCGATCGAGGAGCACTACGCCATGCTGGGCGATCGCCTCCCGGGCGTCCTCCGCGAGCAGCTCGCCGATCTGGAGCAGCGCCTCGGGTAAGCGATCCAGTTGGAGCGCCCTGGTCGCCGGCGCGCTCGTCTTCTCCGCCGCGCTCGGCGCCTATGCCGTGGCGGCGGTCCACGATCCCCGTCACCTCTGGAGCATGATCGACCTCCAGGTCTACCGGTGGGGCGGGGAGATGGCCCGGCAACATCGCAACGTCTACGACCTGAAGTTCGAGGGCTTCCTCTCCTTCACGTACACGCCCCTGGCGGTGATGGCCTTCGAAGCGATGTCGCACCTCAGCCTGGGCGCGCTGCGCTTCGTGATGACCGGCGCCAGCATCGGGGCGCTCGCCGGTGCGCTCTGGGTGGCGTGGGGCCTGGCCGGGGTCACGAGCCTGCCCACCCGGGCCGGATTGGCGCTCGGCTACTCGGGCGTCGCACTCGGGCTGGAGCCGGTCGCGCAGACCCTCGGGTTCGGCCAGATCAACCTCCTGCTGCTGTTCCTCATCCTCGTCGACCTCGCCCTTCCCGACCGTCGCCGGTGGAAGGGCGCAGGCGTCGGGCTTGCCGCCGCCATCAAGCTCACCCCGGCGATCTTCATCGCCTACCTGGCGTTGACCCGCCGCTTCCGGGCCGCCGCCGCTGCCTGCGGCACACTCGCGGCGGGCGTGGGCCTCGGTTTCCTCGCTCTACCCGGGCCGTCACGGCGATTCTGGCTCGGTGGCCTGTTCCTCAACTCCGAGCGCGTCGGCGGGGTCGCGTACGCGGGGAACCAGTCGATGAACGGCGTCCTCGTCCGCCTCCTCGGCGGGGTGACGGCGGCCCGGCCCGCCTGGTTCGTTGCCGCCGCGTTCGTCGGCGGTGCCGGCCTGGCACTGTCGGCCCGAGCCAGCCGGCGCGGCGAGGAGCTGCTCGGCATCACGACCTGTGGCCTGACCGCCCTGCTGGTCTCGCCGATCTCCTGGTCCCACCACTGGGTGTGGATCGTGCTCCTGGTGCCCTGCGCCACCGGCCTCCTGCGGCGAAGCCGCTGGGTGACCGGATGGCCGGCGATCGCCGTCCTCGTGGCGGCATTCCTCGCTGCGTTCCTCGCCGGACCCGTCCGCCTCATCTGGCGACCGCCCAACACGGGGAACATCGAGTACGGCTGGCACGGCGGCCAGCTCCTGGCCGGCAACCTCTACGTGGTGCTCGGACTCCTCCTGCTGGGGCTGGCGGCCCTGTACCTGGCCACCGGGGAGAAGGGAGGAGCGAGCCGGGTGGGTGCCGCCCCTTCCTCGCAGGCAGCGGACCCGGCGGGAGCCAACCAGGGTCTGGACTTCCCTCACGTACCGCCCTATCCTCTCAGGATCGGCCAAAAGGGACCCTTCCCGGTTGTCCGGGACGGCCGGCAGTCGCAGGAGGGACTTGAGCACCAGGGATAGCGCAGGGCTGCACTCGTCGGGGGGGATGTGGGGGCCTTGAGAATGCCTGCCTCATCGGGCGGCAACTGCCGGATGCGCCGGGGGCACAAGCACGGACGGTGGCTGGCGTCCTGGCTTGCCGTCGGGACCCTGACGCTCAGCCTGGTCGTCCTGGTCGGCGGCGCCCGCGGGGATCCACCCGGCCCGTCGGCTGGCCTCAGTCCTCACGCCCAGTTCCTCGGGGACGCCGCCGGGGGTGTCTTCACCTTCACCGTCACCACCCCGGCAACCGGGCCGGGGGTCGGCTTCGTCGAGATCGACCGTCCGTCCACGCTCTGGACCGTGGTGGACTGTCCGCGAGCCCCAGCGGGTTGGACGGCCCAGCGGGATCCGGCGTGGTGCCGCTACGAGAACCCCGGCGCGACGTCGGGCGCCCTCCCGCCCGCAACGAGCTCCTCGGACTTCCAGCTCACCGCGGCGTCCGGCGTGGCCACCACCGACCAGTCGGGCACCTTCCAGGTGACCGTTGGGGAGCAGACGGCGCCCGACGACAATGACGACAACCTCACCCCGGCAACTGCGGCCCCCCCGGGAGCACTCGATGTCACGGCGTTCTCTTTCCAGGTGCTCGACGTCGTGGTGTCGTCCGTCCCCGCCGCTCCCGGCGCGCCGTGCCCGCCGGCGAGCAGGACCGCTACCGCAGGAGCCGGCAAGGTCCTCGTCGTCTGCGGCAGGAACCGTACGAGCCAGACCCTCGTGCCGGCCCCGGGCTTCTCCTCCCTGGGAGGCACGTTTCTCCAGGGCCCTGGCCAGGGCCCGGGCACCTTCAGCTCCGGCCCGATCCCGGCGGGCACCGCGAACGTGGTCCTGGGCAGCTGGAGCGGCGCGCGGACCGTAGCGAGCGGCCAGGGCAAGACCCTCGTGGCTTCCGTCGGCTCGTCGGCGACGCAGACCTCCCCGCCGGTGACGCTGACCGGGTACGTGGCCGTGGCCGCCCCCGCCCCGGTGCCGGCGCCCGCGCGCCCGGTGGCCAATCCGCAGCACGTCACCACCAGGGAAGGCTCCCCGGTTGCCGTCGTGCCCACCGGCTCGGGCGGGGACGGTGGCCTGCTGACGGTCGCCATCGCAACCGCGCCGGTGCACGGCACGCTCAGCGGCTTCGCCGCCAATCTCGCGTACACGCCGGCCCCGGACTACGTCGGAGAGGACAGCTTCACCTTCACCGTGAGCAGCGGGGCGACAACCTCCGCACCCGCCACGATTGGCATAACCGTTGAACCGGTCAACCATGCACCCAGCTTCGTACGGGGCCGGGATCTGGGCGTCGTGGCGACGGCCGGACCTCAGCGGTTCGTGGGGTGGGCGACGCGCATCTCGGCGGGCCCGGCCAACGAGTCATCCCAGACCCTCAGGTTCAAGGTGACCGGCAACACCAACCAGCGCCTGACCAGCCAAGCGCCCGCCGTCTCGCCGTCGGGGGATCTGACGTTCACCCCGAATGCGGATTCGAGTGGCGCTGCGAAGATCACCCTCGTCCTGGTTGACAACGGGGGGAGAAGCAACGGCGGTGTCGACACCAGCCCGCCGCAGACGTTCACCATCTCGGTAGCCCGCCCGGTGCTGCCGGTAGTCGACGCGCAGGCAGTGACCACCGACGAGGACTCCCCCTCGACGGTCGTCCTGACTGCCCACGACCCCGGCAGCGGCGTCGTGAGCTTTTCCGCACTCGCAGGCCCGGGTCATGGGTCGCTCGGCACGATCGGGCCGGTGAGCTGCGCGGGCCAGCCGAGGACGTGCATCGCCGGCGTCACCTACACGCCCGATGCGGGGTACTCGGGATCGGACAGCTTCACGTACGCGGTGGGCGACCGGCAGCAGACCTCCGCCGCCGCGGTGGTGAACATCGACGTCAAACCCCGCCCGGTGCCACCGGCCCCGCGGAAGGGCCCGACGCTGAGCGCGCTCTCGCCGGCGAAGGATCCGTCGGGTCCGCCCGGCGTTGGGCTCGAGCTGATCGGCTCGGGCTACGGTTGCCAGTCCGTCTACTTCTTCTTCGACGGCAGCCGCATCGGTGTGGCACACCCCGACAAGGCGGGGCGGGTCCGGGTGACCGGCCTGGAGGTCCCCGGCGACATCGGGCTCGGGCGCCACGTCGTGGAGACGTCGTGCCGGGTGTCGGGCAAGCCCGTGCAGGTCGTCACGTCCTTCGACGTGACCAGGGCATCCCTGCACCGGTCGGTCGTCATGACGTCGTTGCCTAAGCCGAGCGACGTCGACCTCAAGCCAAAGTCGCTTGCGGCGAGCATGTTCGGGTCCATCGTCCTGATCCTGCTCGTGGCAGTCCCCGGTGGGCTGCTCGACACCACCCTGGACGGGCACTACCTCGAGATCCGGGGGTGGTTCGGTTTCCTCCCCAAGCCCCGGGCGACTCCCCGCACGTCCTCGCCGGGACTCCGCCTGCTGGGGCTCATCGGATTCCTCGCTGCCGGGGGCGTCGCCGGCGCCCTGCTCGACCCCGGCTTCGGTCTGAACCGCTCGACGCTGGCCCTTGCCCTCGGCCTGTGTGCGAGCCTCGGCGTGGTGTTCCTGGGGTTCCAGCTGCCGAACGTCGCCTACATGCGCCGCCACAACCGGGAGTGGGGGTCGATCGCCCTGCGGCCCGGCGCGCTCGTGCTCACCGCCGTCCTGGTCGGGACGTCCCGCTTGTTGCACCTCCAGCCCGGGTTCCTCTTCGGCGTGATCGGAGGGCTCGCCTTCACGGGCCAGCTTCGGGAGAAGGTCGAGGGGCGCCTGGCCGTCGTCACCGCACTCTTCGTCCTCCTCGTGGCGGTCGTCATGTGGTTCCTGTGGGTCCCGGTGTCCATTGCGGCGACCAACCCACGCGCAGGACTGTGGCTCATCGCCGCCGAAGTGGCCCTGGGCGGGGCGTTCGCCGCCGGCCTGCAGAGCCTGGTCGTCGGCCTCCTCCCGCTGCGCGAGATGGACGGGAGCACGGTCAAGTCGTGGAGCATGCTCGGGTGGTCCGCGGTGTACCTCGTCGGCGTCTTCGCCTACGTCCTGATCATCCTTCGCCCGGCGGCTGCGGCGGGAGCTGACCCACACGGACAGATGTGGAAGGCGCTGGTGGCAGCCGGCATCTTCGCGGCTTTTGCCATCGCGTTCTGGGCGTACTTCCGCTTCCGCTCACGACAGTAGGGCTCTATGACGATCTTTGAGTAAAAACCGGTGTAGAGCAACAGTTTATACTCAAAGTTCTTCTCGGGGGTAGTCGAGCAACGGGCGCACCCATGCTCAGAGGCCCCGCAGGGCAACCTCGACCGCCGCAGCCCCGATGCAGCGAGCCAGGCGCAGGAGGGCGCGCTCGAGCGCTTCCCGGAGTGCGCCGCTGTCCCGGACGCCCGGCTCGGGGTGGAAGGTCTTGACGCGCAGCACGCCCGCGGCTCGATCGTGCTTCAGGTCGGCGCGCCCCACAAGGCGGTCCCGCCAGAGCAGGGGAAGCACGTAGTAGCCGTAGAGTCGCTCGTGGTCCCGCTTGTAGACCTCGATCACGTGGCGGAAGCCGAAGGCTCGCTCGACCAGTTGCCGGTCCCACAGGAGGTTGTCGAAGGGGGAGAGCAGCACCGGCGCCGCCGCGTCGCCCGGCTCGCTGCCGGCGGGAACGAGCACGGGTAGCCCGCCGTCGGTGACCGCGACCCGCTGCAGCAGCCCGTCGGCGACGAGCGCGTCGGCATGGGGCCGGATGCCGGCCACCCCCTGCTGCAGGCGCCACATCTCTGCGACCGCCTTCTCCGTCAGCGCCCCGCGCGCCGTCACGCCCCGGAGCGTGGCCCACCGGACGAACTCGTCGCGCGTGGGCACCGGCCGGTCGAGGAGGTCGCCGGGGATGACCTGCTCGGGGAGCGCATAGATCCGCTGGAACCTGTCCCGGGTCGCAATGGCAAGCTCCCCGGTGGCGAAGAGCGCCTCCAGCGCCCGCTTGGCCGGCTTCCAGCTCCACATCCCGCTGGCGGGCCCCTCGGCGCCGGCTCCCCTGGGCCTGCCGCCGTCGAAGTCCCGCGACCCCATCGGGCCCCGTTCCCGGACCTCCTCCAGCACCCGTTCGACGAGGCCCGGGTTCTCCTCCAGGATCCGGGTTCGCCAGGCATGGCCCCGGAACTCCCGCATCCGCCACCGGTGCCACGGGTAGTCCTCGATGGGCAGTAGGCAGGCCTCGTGCGCCCAGTACTCGAACAGACGCTGCGTCCCCAGCAGCCGGGGCACCGTCCCCGCCGGGTACCGCCCCACGCGGGAGGTCAGGGCCAGGCGATGGCTCCGCTCGACGGTCGAGATGGAGTCGAGCTGCACGCACCCAAGGCGCTGGACGACGGCAACGACGTCGGCGGCATCAGCCCGCCGGAACCGGGGGGCGTACCCCTGGGCCGACACCAGGCGCCGGCGCAGCTCGGCCGGGGACATCTCGTTCACCGGAGCATCGTACCGGTTGACGAACGAGCTATCCCGATATATCGTGAGCTATCGCAAAGTCCGAGAGAGAAGGAGACGGCGATGGGACATTCGGCAGCGTGGGATGAGGAGGGATTCGGTTGGGGCCGGCCGCCCTGGGCTCGGGGCTGGGCGGCGATGATGGCGGCCCGCAAGCACGGCCGGGGGCACGGGGGTCCGCCCTTTGGCGGCGGCGGCTTCGGCGGCCGGGGAGGACCCGGCGGGGGTCCGCGTGGGGGTCCCTGGGCCGGCTTCGCCCGCGGCCCCCGGGCGGGACGCGGGGACGTCCGTGCGGCCATCCTGACCCTCCTCGGGGAGAGCCCGATGCATGGCTACCAGATCATCCAGGAACTCGCGGAACGAAGCGGAGGGATGTGGAGGCCGAGCCCAGGCTCCGTCTACCCAACCCTCCAGCTCCTGGAAGACGAGGGCCTGGTGCGCAGCGATGAGGTTGAGGGCAAGCGCGTCTTCCACCTCACCGAGGCCGGCACCGCCGAGGCAGCCAAGCGTGGCGCCGACACCGCCGCCCCGTGGGAGATGGGGGCCGAGGGGGAGCCTTTCGCCGAGCTCCGCACCCTGGGCTTCGGCGTCGCGTCCGCCGTGATGCAGGTCGTCCAATCGGGCAACGAGGCCCAGATCCAGAAGGCCAAGGACATCCTGTCCGAGGCCCGGCGAAGCCTCTACCGGCTGCTGGCCGAGGAGGAGCCGACGGACGCGTGAACGTACAGTGACGGGAGTTTCAATTCTCGCACTGTGCGGTTGACGCCGCCCCGTGGCGCCACAACACTGGCGCAGTCATGCCACCCACCCGCCGCGACTTCCTTCGTGCCGGACTGCTGGGTGGCACAGCGCTCGGGCTTGCGGGGCCGCGGCGGCCGACGTGCGGAGCGGCTCGATCAAGCGCCTGACCTCGGCAGCGGGGGAGGGGGCGATGGCGGTGCAGCCCGCCTACGAGCGCCTCCGGGCCTGACGCAGACCGGGGGAGAGAAGAGTCCGGCCGGGTCACCTAGATGGCCGAGGCGATGAAGATCACGCCGAACGCCGCGAGGGCGGCGGCCAGGACGTAGGCAAGCCGGGCACTCCCCAGCACGCCGAGCCGGGTCTGGCCCTCCGAGGCCAGCAGCACGAACGCTCCGTCGATGACGGCGATGCCCGCGGTCATGGCCACCGCGGTGAGCACGGCGAAGCCCCGGCCCCCGTGCCGGATCGCATCCGCCATCAGCGCCGCCGCGGTCGTCCCGAGGAAGATCCACGCCCCGGGATTGAGAAGGACGGCCAGCACGCCCCTCGGCCCGGGTGGCAACCCACGGCGTGCCGCATCCCCGCCCCGCCGGCGGGGGCCACGAGGGCCAGACCCGCGGCGAGCGCAACCAGCAGGACGGCGAACGTGGCGTTGGCGCCGAGCATGGCGGCGAAGCCGCCGCGGCGTCCTCCCCGCGCCGACTCGGCCAGCAGCACGGCCTGCACCGGCCCGGGTGAGCTGGCCAGGACCAGCCCGAGTGCGAACGAGGAGAACAGGATCGAGAGGCTCACCGCTCCAGCGTATCGCTGGCCGTCGCTCAGCTCCCCGGCCCTGGATTGTTCCAAAAGGTGCCTTGGGTTCAAGCCCTTTTGCAACAATCTCAATGTTCTGGATCGTCACCCGACCGCAGGAGGTCCACCATGAGCCAGCCATACGACCAGAGGGGCCAAACCGCCGCCCCCGCCGCCCTGCCCGTCACCACCACCTTCGAGTTCCCCGAATGGAAGGTCGACCGCCACGTCGGCAGCTGCTTCGGGCTGATCGTGCGCAGCATGGGCGCGCTCAAAGGCCTCGGCGCAGCCTTCAAGACCATCAAGGGCGGCGAGGTCACCCAGTACACCGAACTGCTGGAGGGGGCGAACGCCATCGTCGGGATGCGGTTCGACTCCTCGGAGATCGGCGAGAGCCTGACCGAGATCGTCGCTTACGGCACCGCCGTCGTGGTCAGCACCCGCGAAGGATGATGCCCCGACAATACTGAACCAACTGGTTGACAGACGGGCGACCGCAGTCTATGGTCAACCAAATGGTTCAGCTTTCCCCGGTGGAGCTCGACGATGTCTTCCACGCCCTCTCGGACCCCACCCGGCGGGCCCTCGTGGAGGCACTCGCCGCCGGTGAAACCTCGGTCAGCCGGCTTGCCTCCCCGTTCGAGATGTCGTTGACCGCCGTCTCGAAGCACCTGAAGGTACTGGAGCAGGCGGGGCTCGTGACCCGAACCCGCCGTGGCAGGGAATCGCTCTGCCGGCTCGAGCCCGGCCCGCTGTCCGAGGCCTGGGAGTGGATCGAGCACTACCGCCGCTTCTGGGAGGCACGCATGGATTGGTTGGAGCAGTACTTCGAAACGAGGAGGAGCACAGATGGCTGACGAGAAGATGCAACTGACGAGGGTGCTGTCCGCATCACCGGCGGAGGTCTTCGAGGCTTGGACCAACCCGGAGATCCTGAGCCGGTGGTTCGCCCCCGGGGAGATGTCCGCCGAGGTCGCGGAACTCGACGCCCGGCCCGGCGGGACCTACCGGGTGGCCATGCACCACCCGAACGGCGCCACCCACGTGGTGCACGGCTCCTACCGCGAGGTGAAGCCCAACGAGAGCCTCGTGTTCACGTGGGCCTGGGAAGGCGTCGAGATGCCGGACACCGAGGTCAGCGTGGAGCTGCGACCTCACGGCGGGGACACCGAACTCGTCCTCACCCACGAGGGGTTCCCCGTGGCCGAGCTGCGGGACCAGCACATCCACGGCTGGACGGGAAGCCTGGAGAAGCTGGGGGGGCTCTGCAGCGCCGTCGTCGTCGGCGAGGCAGCGAAGGAGTAGGCAGCCCCGGACCTCCCCGCCGGGATATTGTTGTCGGTGGTTACCCGGGCGAGACGAGGAGGAGTCGTGGCAACGAACCCCAACGACTGGAACGCATCGATCATCAAGGAGTTTCGGGCAAACGCCGGCAAGGTGGGCGGCTTCTTCGAAGGCAAGCCGGTCCTGCTGCTCCACCACACCGGCGCGAAGTCCGGGACCGAGCGGGTCAACCCCCTCATGTACCGGACCGACGGTGACCGCTACGTCGTCTTCGCCTCCAAGGGCGGGGCGCCCACCAACCCGGATTGGTTCTACAACCTCAAGGCCAACCCGGCAGCCAAGGTCGAGGTCGGGACGGACGCCGTCGACGTGACGGCCCGGGTCGCCGAGCGCGAGGAGCGCGACGCCCTCTACGCCAAGCAGGCGGAGGAGTACCCCCAGTTCGGGGAGTACGCGAAGCAGACCTCGCGCACCATCCCCGTCATCGTGCTGGAGCCGGCGAGCTGACGATCACCGGCGCCCACGTCCTGCTCTACTCCTCGGAGGCGGAGGCCGTGCGGGCGGTGCTGCGCGACGTCATCGGGTGGGAGAGCGTCGATGCGGGGGATGGCTGGTTGATCTTTGCGCTCCCCCCCGCCGAGCTCGGCGTCCATCCCAGCGGGCCCGGCGAACAGGCCTCGCACCAGCTCACCTTGATGTGCGACGACATCACCGCGACGGTGGCGGAGCTGCGGGCCAGGGGGATCGACTTCCGGGGGGACCCCTATGAGGCGGGGTTCGGCATCGCCGCGACGATGGTGCTGCCGGGCGAGGTGGAGGTCATGGTCTACGAGCCGCGGCACCCGACCGCGATCTGAGGTCAGCCGATCAGGGGTCAGCCTATGAGGCCAGTGTCCCGGAAGCCGACCGCCCGCTTGACCGCCCGCTTCACTCCCTGCTCCGCCGCCGAGATCGGCAGCCGCTCCAGCAGGTACTCGGCGTAGTCGTAGGGCCTGGCGCCGAAGCGCTCCTTGAACCGGCCGAGGCTCGGCGACCGCCCGGAGTCGCCCATGTAGTAGGAGCGGCATCCGGCCGTGCAGGCATCCTCGATCGCCAAGCGCAGGAGGAGGTCGTTGGCCCGGTAGCTCGTGTACTCCTCGTCCATCGCCGCCCGGAAGTCGTAGGCGTTGTTGCCGCGTAGGACGATCATCGACGCGATCGCCGTTCCCGCCACCCGTGCCACCCAGACCTGGCAGCGGTCCCCGAGCGCGGCGGCGATGGCGTCGAACTTCTCCCGGGGGTCATTGCGCCGGTGGCGGTGGGCGGCCAGCCAGCGGGGTTCGTGCTGCAGGCGCGACCAGCGGTCCACCGCCCCGCTGAGGAGGTGGTAGAACTCGGGGACCAGCCGCCCGGTGGTGTCGCACTCGACCGTGACCCCCTCGCGCTCCGCCCGGCGGGCACCGCGGCGCGAGGAACTCTGGAAGAGGTCCGACCACACATGGTCGAAGCCGCCCTCGAGGTTGACGAGGTGGGCGACGCGGCCGGTGAACCTGGCCCGGGCCGGCATCCCCGCTGCCCAGGACTGCGCCAGCAGCGGGTTGGGCCAGATCCGCTGCGAGAGGACCCGGCGTGCCCCCAGCTCGCTGAAGATCGTGGCGACCTCGGCGAGGGTTGGCCCTCCCGCAGCGAGCAGGCCGCCGACCCCCCAGCCGGGCGGGTTGGACGCCTCCACGGCCAGTGCCCCGCCGGTGTGGCGCCGCCGCAGCATCGGGAGCACCAGGAGGCGCCCCTCGACGGTCTCGTACATGCGGCTGGCGTCCTCGAACGCGCCGGTGGCGCAGGCGGCATCGGTCCACGCGGGAGACTGGGACTCCAGGGCATACGGGTCGGCGAGGAGGGCCAGTTCCCAGACGTCGCGCGGTGCGGGGCTGACCGGAGGACCGATGACGGTCGTTGGGATGCCAAGGCGCTGCATCGGTGTCACGTCACCGCGAAAGTTGAACATGGTTCGGTCCGCCCCCGATGGGCCCGTAGGCCCGATTTGTATGTTTCCAAATTGTTTCCGCCAGCCCAAAGTCTAGGGATAAAGGCAATGAATGGAAGGGGAAACACCGAAGTTAAGAATTTCTCACCGTTTATTGCGCCCCCGCAGGTTTAGGCCATGATGGGTTGCGGTGGTTATTCGGTCAGTACGGATTAGGTAGACAGATATGACGGTTTCCTTGATGGAAGAGTTGCGTGATTACATCCGTTCGTCGGGACCAATTCCCTTCGAATCGTTCATGCGCCGCGTCCTCTACCACCCGCAGTTTGGCTACTACGCGAGCCGGGTCCCGGGAGCGGGCGGCGACTACGGGACGTCGCCGTCGCTGACCCCGTGGTTCGGCCGGCTCGTGGCCGTCGAGTTGCAACGGATGTGGGAGTCGATCGGCAGGCCGGACCCCTTCACCGTGGTCGAGGCGGGCGCCGGACGGGCCGACCTTGCCGCCGGCGCGCTTGCGGCCCTCGGAAGCCTTCGGGGGGATCTGGCGGGGGCCCTGCGATGGCGCTTCGTCGAGCGCTTCGACGGTGTTGCAGCCCTGCAGCGCCGGCGCCTCGGCCCCCTGGCGGCGTCCGCCGAGTGGTCACAGGAGCTCGCTCCACCAACGGGCGAGCCGCCGGTGTCGGGATGCGTCATCGCCCACGAAGTGCTCGACAACTTCCCCGTGCACCTGCTGGAGGTGGCGCCGTCGGGGGAGCTCTGCGAGGTCTACGTCGACCTCGATCAACGTGGGGAAGACCAGGAACGCCTCGTCCAGCGCCTCGGCCCACTGACGATCGCACCGGCGGCGGGGCCCGCCGGCGCCGCCGCCGGTCTCGCGCCCGGCCGGCGCCTTGAGGTCTGCGGGGCGGTCGATGCCTGGGTTGCCGACGCCGGCCGGGCCATCGCAAGCGGGTATGTGTTGATCGTGGACTACGGCGACGTCGAGCCGGACCTGTGGGTCCGCAACCCCCAGGGAACCGTCGTCACCTACGGTCCGGACGGCTTCGGGGAGGACCCGCTCGTGGATCCCGGCCTGCGCGACGTCACGGCCGAGGTCAACTTCTCGGCGGTCGAGCGGGCCGCCCGGCTCCACGGGTTCGAGCCTGAGCCCCTGACGTGCCAGCGGGATTGGCTCCTGTCGCTCGGCCACGACGACGTCGTAGCAGGACTCGTGCACGCCGCCGACCGGGCGGTTGCGGAGGGTAGGGATGCGGATGCCCTTGCGATCGAAGGGGAACTGAGCGAGGTGCAGGCGCTGGTCGGCCGGTTGGGCTATGGCGACATCATGGTCTTTCGGGCCCGTAAGGCATGACCCGGCGGACCGTGGCCATCGTTCGCCCACCCGGTGACTCCTTCGTCCGGGCCGAGTCGAGGCACCCCGAGCGCAACCACATCGACCCGGAGCGTGCCCGGGCGCAGCATGCTGCCTACTGCAGGCTCCTGGAGGCCGCGGGCCTCGAGTTGATCGTGCTGCCGCCGGACGAGTCGCATCCGGATGCCTGCTTCACGCAGGACCCGGCGATCGTCCTCGACGGCCACGCCCTGATGGGGAGGTTCGGCGCGCGCTCCCGGCGTGGCGAGGACGAGGCCATCGCCCGGGCCATCGGACCGCTGGTGCGGTTCATCGACACGGTGGCCGCCCCGGCGACCCTGGAGGGGGGCGACCTGCTCCGCATCGGCCAGCGCATCGTCGTCGGCCGCTCCCGCCGGACCAACGACGAGGGCATCGAGGCGCTGCGGCGCTTCGCCGAGCCGCTCGGCTGCGAGGTGCGCACCGCCGAGGTGCCGTCGTGGGCACTCCACCTCCAGACCGCAGCCACCGCTGCGGGGGGCGGCGTGGTGCTCGGCACCGAGGAGGTCGTGACCCAACCGGCCTTCGAGGGCCTCGACCGGATCGTCGTGGACGACGGCGACCGCGGGGCCTGCAACGTGGCGGACGTCGGCCCCTTCCTCATCGCCGCCGGTCACCATGACTTCCACGATGAGCTGCGGCGTCGCGGCCTGGAGGTCCGGGCCACGGATCTGGACGAGTTCGAGAGGGCGGATGGCAGCCCCACGTGCCTGTCCCTGCTCGTCGACCCCGTGTTCGCCCGGTGACCCGGCCGGCGACGGCGCGCCAGCCCGCCACTGGGTGGGACGGCTCGCCCAGTACGCTACGACCTCAGAGTGAGAGCAGCACCAAGGTGCTGGCCGTCGCCGAGTTGTTGGCCGGCTGGGGGTCCACCTGGTCGGCATGGACGGTGGCGGTGTCGTTGACCCGTCCGATCAGCTTGGGGTCCACCTTGATAGTGACCGACGCGTTGGCACCTGGGGCCAGGGACCCGAGCGAGCACGTCACCGTTCCCCCGGCCTGGGAGCACGTGCCCTGGGAGGAGGACGCAGAGACGAATGCGGCTCCGCTGGGCACCGGGTTGGTGACGGTCACGCCGGTCGCGATCGCGGGGCCGGCGTTGCCGACGCCGATGCTGTAGGTCAGGCGGTCGCCCAGCGGCAGGATGTCGGGTGCGAGGCGAGTGAGGAGCCTCCTCCCACGCGGCAGGCTCGGCGTGGACGAACGGCGTGAGGGCCAGACCATCGGGGGGTACCCCTTTCTCGGAACGTGGCCGAGCGGACTCGGCTGCTCCATCGGCTGCCGGAAAATCCCGGGCGATCGGAGCGATTCGCTCCGTACGTCGACCCGGGGGCCCTCAGTCGGCCATTACCCGTCTGTGATGTGACCAAGCCCCCCGGCCTCTGTCGGCCGGAAGATATCGCTCCGGACGCAGCATGTACACCAGAGGCGAGTCATGTTGCGAGAAGTTCACGCTCGCCTCTGTGCCCTACTCGACGGCAGGTGTGGCTGGCTTCGCAGCCGGCGCCGGCCCCACCGTGGGCCACGGGGCGAAGGGGTTCTTCTTGTTCATCAACGGGGCCACGGCCGGGTAGTGGCGGGTGAGGACCGACGCCATGCCGTTGTTCTCGATCCACCGGAAGCCCACCGGCGAGTACACCTGCGGCGTGAAGTCGGTGGTGAAGAACCGGTCGCTGCGCAGCCGGCGGGACGCCATGAGGATGAAGATCCGGAAGGCGGTGTCGGAGAAGCCGAAGCCCTTGGGGAGCGGCTCGGCGAACATGCCGACCGTGGCGTCGACCCGGTCGATGTTGCCGTCGTAGACCTCCTCCAGCTCCTTGGCCCACGTCGGGTTGTCGCAGAGGTCGCCGAAGGTCTTGAACCGGGGCATGTGGAGCAGTTCCCTAAAGTCGTTGTGGCGGGGGACGCCGCGCTCGCGCGCCCGCATGATGTCGGTGGCCGCCAGGTCGATCTGGGTCCCGTCCGCCTTCTTGAACTCCTGGAGGAAGCGGGGGAAGTTGTGCAGGCGGAGGGCGCCCGGGTAGGAGACGCCGAAGGTGTAGAGGAGGTTCTCCATCGGGACCCCCTCGAGGACGTCCCGGGCCGGGGAGCCCGCGATCTCACGGAAGGTCTTCTCGAAGATCAGCGAATGGTCCGCCGCCGTGCGGAACGTGAAGTCGTCGGGGATGAGCGGGTGCATCCGGTAGACCTGGACGAACTCCTCCGTCAGGCAGTACGGCGCCCCGTCGTGGTCCTTCTTCGAGCCGGGGATGCCGGTGAGCATCTCGTTGCGCAGGGGCAGGCACAGCTTGCGCATCCAGCTCGGCACCATGCCGTACCAGTTGATGTGCATCGCCGCCTGCGACGTCGGGTGGGTGATGATGGCCGGCGTCCACTCGGTGGTGTGGATCTTGGCCAGCAGCGCGGCGTTGATCAGGCGCGCCCGCGCGTAGAGCTGGTCGTCGTTCCAGGAGGGGTACGCCGCTCGGAGCTCGTCGCAGATGGCGTTGTGCTCCTGCATGAAGAGGCTGTGCAGGATGCCGAGGCCAAGCCACCAGTTGCCCTGGACCCCCGCCAGGTCGATGCCGGGATGGGGAGCGCTGGGGTCGACGGGGATGAGCCCCTTGGCGTCGAGGTTCACCTTGCCGTCCTCGCCGCTGCGCAGCAGCTTGCCGAAGTTGGGGTCGCTGCCGTAGATCTGCGAGGCATCCCACCAGTGGGTCTCGGTGTTGGTGTAGGTGGGCGGCAGGCCGTCGTCCGCCGGGGTCCGCGTCGGGTCCTTACGAGTCCTCGGGATCGTCATCGGCCTGTAGGGCCACGGGTCGGCGTCCTCCAGCGCGACCACCCAGGGGTTCTCGGCCTCGTTCCTGCCGTGGCTCATCCAATCGTGGACCATGAACTGCAGCCAGGCGGGCACCAGGAGGTTGACGATGGTCGCCGGCTGGAAGGTGTCGCGAGTGAGCAGGACGCGGCTGACGGTCCGGGGGTTCGGCGACATGATGCCCGGTTCCGCCTCGGGGAACGACCTGGCGAGCGGGACGTTACGGCCGAACCGTGCCTCGACGCTGCCCATGGGCGGGCTCTGGAGGTCGTTGTAGGTGCCATCGGTGGCGCGGGTCTCGAGGTCGGCGGGGGCCGGGTGTGGCGCCGGTGGCACGACCCCCGGGGTGCTGGTGTCGACGAGGTTCTGGGCGCGCAGGGTTTCGCGGACGCCCGCAAGTGTGAGGATGCCGAGTGGCAGGGGCAGCTTGTCCCAGCCGTACTTACGGTCGAGCCGGTTGCCGATACCAGAGAGGACACGAGAAAACAGCGAAGCCCCCATCAACGGCCTTTCCGGTGAAGCTGCCCAGGTAGGTCTTGACCGGACACGATAAAACACTTTGGAGGTTGGTTCAATGTGGGCGGTGGCGGGGGGACCTGCGCCCCAGGCCGGCCCGTGGAGGCAGGATGGTCTCGATGCGTCAATCGGTGGATCTCACAGGCGGGGAGCGGGTCCGGAAGCTGGTGGAGAGAGCCGTCGGCGTTCCCGCCGCAGCGGTCGCCGCGGAGCGCCGTGCGGGCCACGCCTCGGTCCGGGTCTACTGGCGTGCCCGGTGGGAGGAGGCGGGGCCCCCACGCCGGAGCCGGTCGGCCGTCGTCATGCTGCTGCCCCCCGATGCGCCACCCGACGAGATCGGCAAGGCTCGGCCGACGGGCGCCGCGCCGTTCGTCGCCGTGCAGACCTACCTGGCCCGGATCGGTGTCCGTGTCCCCGGCATCATCGGTTGGAGCCAGGAGGAGGGGTTCGCCGTCCTCGAGGACCTCGGCGACGACATGATGGTGACCCGGCTCGCCGGCGGCGAGCCGCGGGACCCCCTCTACCTCGCGGCCATCGATCAGCTCGCCCGGATGCGAGTCCGGGCGGAGAAGGCCCCCGATCCGGGCTGCGTCGCCTTCCAGCGCCGCTACGACCGGGATCTCTACCGCTGGGAGCTGGACCACTTCCTGGAGTGGGTGCTCGCCACGTGGAAGAATGCCGGTCTGTCACCCACCGAGCGCGAGGTTGTCGACCGGCACTTCGAGCACATCGCCCGGCGTCTGGCCGCCGAGCCGGACGGGTTCACGCACCGGGACTACCAGTCCCGCAACATCATGGTGCTGCCGGGCGGCGAGCAGGCGGTCATCGATTTCCAGGATGCCCTCCTGGGCCCCCGCCAGTACGACCTCGTGTCGCTGCTCCGGGACAGCTATGTCTCCCTCGACCACGACTTCATACGGAGGATGGTGGGCCACTACCTCACGGCGACGACGGCCCTCGGGGGCCCCGAACTCGACAAGGCGGAGTTCCGGCGTGTGTTCGACCTCCTGACGGTCCAGCGCAAGCTCAAGGACGCCGGCCGTTTTGTGTACCTGGACCGCGTGAAAGGCAACCCGGACTTTCTGGGCTTCGTCCCGGTCGCGCTCGGCTACGTGCGGGAAGCCTTCGACCGGCTCCCGGAGCTGGCGGAGCTGCAGTCCGTGCTGTCCCGCCACGTTCCGGAGCTGGCTCCCGACGCCTGACCCAGCCGGACGCCGTCGCCGCTCGTCGCACCCTTGTGCATCAGTCGACCTCCTCTTCCACGATGCGGCGGCGCCGGGGGGGGACACCCTCGTTGTAGACGGTCCGCCGGTGGAGTCCTCCCCAGCTGTTCCAGAACACCATGGACATCAACAGCCCGATGACGCCCACGACCATGAGGATGAGGCCCACGGTATGGACGTTGAATCCCGGCGTGTTGACGGTCACGGCGAAATCGAGAATTGCTCCCAAGGCAATGAGGAAAATACACGTGCCAAGACCCATGCGGCCCTCCTTGTGGGGGACGCTGTGGAAGCGTCTGTTGCTGCCTATATGCCCGGACAAGTCGTGGGCCAATCACACCGGTGGGTGGTTACCGGCGCCGGGGGTCTTCGCCGAGATCGATGATGCCTTCGCGGACCGCGACTGCGACGGCCTCCAGTTTCGAGTGCGCCCCGAGCTTGGAGAGGATCGACTGGACGTGTTTGCGGACCGTATTGACGGACAGGAAGAGTTGGTCGGCCACCGTCGAGTTCTGGGACCCCCCCGCCAGCAGCGAGAGGACCTCCCGCTCCCGGTCGGTGAGCGTCGAGCCGACACCGCGGTAGTCCCGGCGCAGCTTCGGCAAGAGCCTTGCCAGCATGGACGGGGAGATCAAGGCCTCCCCGGCGTAGGCGGCCCGGACCGCGGAGATCGCCTCGCTGACCGCACTGTCCTTTGTGATGTACCCCGAGCACCCGGCCTCGATCGCGGCGACAAGGATCGCGTCGTCAGGGAAGCCCGTCAGCATCACGACCCTGACGATGGGGTTCTCCTCACGGATGAAGCGGGCGGCATCGGTGCCCAGTCCGTCGGGCAGCCGGTAGTCCATGAGCACCACATCCGGGGTGTGGCGCCTGGCGTTCAGCCGCGCCTCGTCCACGACCATCACCCTGATCTCGCGACGGCCTGCCCCGGCACCCTCGACCTCGGGGCTGTCGCCCACCTTTGTCCACCCTCGCGCTCGCGGTTCATAGCCAGAATAGCTTTCCGGATCGTTCCTCTGTTGCCATTCGCGTGATTCAGCGCGTGTCACCTCGACGGTCGATCCGGCCACATGAACACCTGGTAGGGAATGGACCGGACAATGACGTACGGGACGGCCCTTGTACGTCGCCTCCGGCGTTTGCCGAACTGTCACCTTCGGCAGAAATGGTCGGGTTAAACAAGAAAATCATGAGTGTTTTGATTGGCGATTACGTAACAAGCCTGATAGCAAAACATCAGCCAGTTGGCGGATGTTTTTTATGCTCCCGCCCTCCAGACTCGCAGCGATCGTGGCAGCAGCCTTGCTCTGGAAGGAGAACGCATCAGCTCCATAACGTTCGATCGGGGGAAGGGGACCGGAAGAGATCCGGCCCGTGGGTCGGCCCCCTGCCGCCCGCTCCGGGCACTCACCCTGCCGCGGCGGGAGCTCCATTTTCCCCTGGAGGAGTCCGCCGGCATGCTCTACCTGCGTGGTCCCGGGCAGCGGGCCGTCTCGGGCAGGGCCTGCCGTGGCTGGGGCGCAGGATGGCGGGAGGTCGGGGAGGCTCGGGGACCGGTGGCGGTGCCGGCCGGTAACCAGGTGAAGCTCCGGGCGCGTTCCCTGGGCTGGGCCGACGCGGGCCCGCTGGACAGCCTGGGTCCCCGCGACCTTCAGGCGCTGACGCTCGGCGAGACTGCTTCCGAGCCGGTCCTCGCCTCACTCGGCCACCTCACGGGGCTGGAGCTGCTCGACCTCTGGGCCGCGCCGGTCGGGGACGAGGCCATGGGCTACGTGGCTCGCCTCCCCGGCCTCAAGGTCCTCGACCTCTGGGGCACCCGGGTGAGCGACGCCGGCCTGCGTGCCCTCGCCCAGCTCGAAGGTCTACGGCGCCTCACGGTGCCGGGCCGCCAAACCGGTGACGCGGTGATGCCGTGCCTGGCCGACCTCGGCGGGCTCCGGGAGCTCAACCTGTCGGGATCGTCGGTGACCGACGCCGGGCTCGCACTCCTCACGAAGGCGCACTCGCTCGTGCGGCTCTCCCTGTGGGAGACCAGGGTGACCGACGCCGGGCTGCGGCACCTCCACCACCTTCATTCCCTGGAGGAACTCGACCTCGGCGCCACGGCCGTCACCGACCAGGCCCTGGCGCACCTGCGCCGCCTCCCGCTGCGCTGGGTGTCGCTGCAGGACACCCTGGTGAGCCCGGAGGGCCTGCGCGGGCTCCGCTCCGCGCTGCCGGGCTGCAGGATCGAGCCCGCGGACGTGGACGGCTGCAGGGCCTGGCGTCCCCCGGCCCCCGGCCGCCCCGCCTAACCCGGGCCCCTTGGCGGCGCCGAGCGTTCGCTCAGGCGTGTTCGAAGGTTAGTCAAAAAACGCGCGCATACGCGCGAAAAATGACTGACCTTCCTAAAAGCCCCCCGGCCCTCCGGCCCCCGAGTCCCTAGGCCCCTGAGCCTGCGACCCTGCCCGGCCCGGAGGGCGGCCCGGCCGCCCCTGCCCTGACCGCCAGTTCCACCCGGGACGTGAGCCCCAGCTTCTCCAGCGCGTGGGAGACGTGGCTCTGCACCGTCCGGTGGGAGATCCCCAGCCGGCGGGCGATGTCCGGGTTGGACAGGCCCTCCGCCACGAGCATCACCACCCGCCGCTCCGCCTGCGTGAGCCGCTCCAGGCAGGCCGGGCGGGCGCTGGCCCCCGAGGCCCCTAGGGCCCCCGAGGCCCCCGAGGCCGGCCCCCGGCCCCGGGCGCTGCGGGCGCTGCGGGCGCCAGAGCTCAGCAGGCCCCGGAGGCGGGTCTCCACGCGGGCGGCATCCCGCCGGGCGTCGAGGTCGCCGCAGATCGTCAGGGCCTCCTCGGCCAGCGGGCGGGCATCGAGGTGCTGCCCGGCGTCGGAGAGGACCGCGGCCGCCTCCTCGCAGGCCAGGGCGAGCTCTCGCCGGCGGGGGCTCTGCCGGTAGGCCGCCACCGCCTGGCGGGCGACGTCCGGTGAGGGGTCCACCAGGCAGCGGCAGCGGAGGGCGGCACCGGTGACGCTCGCCACACCTGCCGAGGCGGCGAGGCGCTCGACTGCCCGGGTCACCTTCTCGGCCAGGACCCGCTCCCCGCCGGCGACGGCGAGGCGTACGAGATCGGGGCCGATCACCGGGTACTCGGCCATCACGCCGGCCTCGCTGCACAGGTCCCAGGCCCCGGTCATCGTCCGGAGGGCATCCTCGCGCCGCCCCTCCGCTTCGAGCAGCAGCGCACGTGCCCAGACCATCCAGTCGGGCCGCCACTGGGGGCCGGTGGTCGCGTGTTCGGCCTCCGCCGCCGCCGCGCCCCGCTCCGCGGTGCCGAGGTCGTCCCGGTGCACGGCGATGAGCGCCTGGAGGCTGTGGCCCACCAGCGTGCCCCGCCGGATACCGGTGGTCTCGGCAAGGTCGAGCCCCGTGCCGATGGCACGGATGGCGTCGTCCCAGTCGCCGGACCAGAAGGAGCCGACGGCGGAGACGAACTGGTCGGTGGGATGGCTCCAGGAGGCCCCGCGCGCGCGGCGGAACCGCCGCCACTGCAGCAGCGTCGTCTGCGCCCCATCCAGGCAGTCGAGGTCCATCAGCGACGCTGCCAGGTTGAGCACCGGCTGCATCGGCTGGGCGGCCGCGGTCATCCCCCGCGCGATCCGCTGGAGCGACCGGTCGGCCAACCGGAGCGCCTCGGGGAACTCGCCGCGCAGGTGGGTGACGACGGCGAGGTTGCCGAGGGCGACGCCCGCCCCGACCTCGTCCCCGAGGCGCTCCGACACTTCCAACGCCCGGTGGGCGGTCTCCACGGCTCCCGGCAGGTCCCACGTGATGGCCCGGCAGGTGGACGACCAGGCCCACAGCCGGGCAGCTTCCCCCTCGGTGAGGGAGGGGGTGGCGGCAGCCCGCTCCACCTCCCGGAGGCCCTCCTCGATCCTTCCCTGGAAGACCGCGACCTCGACCAGGCACTGCCGCAGCCTCCCCTCCACCGCCGGGTCATGGTCCCGGGCGAGGGCCTCCCGGCAGATCGCCTCCGCATCGGCGGGGCGGCCCGAGTAGAGCCGGTAGGCCGCGAGGTCGGCGAGGGCGCTGTCACGGAGGGGGTCCGCCGGCGGGGCCAGCTCCAGCGCCCGCTGGAGCAGCTCGGCGGCGACCGCGGGGGAGCGGGTCACCGCCTGGCGGGCGGCGGTGCGCAGCCACTCGACGGCGTTGAGGTCGCCGGGGACGGCGCCCCGGACGACGTGCTCGGCCAGTTCGTCCGCCGACCGTCCCGACTCGGCGAGGACGTGGGCCGCAGCAAGGTGCAACCAGCCTCGCAACGCGGGCGGCATCCCCTGGTACAGCGCGTCGCGGATCACGGGGACCGTCCGTCCCGTGGCGGCGGCCAGGTCGGGGACCGAGAACGTCGACCCCAGGATGGAGGCCACCTGCAGGGTCTCCATCCCCTCCTCGGACAGGAAGCTGAGCCGCCGCCGGATCGCGCTGGTGAGCGACGAGGGCATCGCGGCGACGCCCACCTCGGCCACCCCGTGCTCGACGGTGATCGCCCCCTCACGCTGCAGCGATGCGACGAGCTCGGTGGCGAAGAACGGGTTGCCCCCCGCCCGGGAGAGCTGCTCCAGCAGGCCGGGACCGGGCGGGACCCTCAGGATGGTCTCCACCAGGTCGGCCACCGAGGCCTCGTCCAGCCTGCCGAGGGTGAGCCGCAGCGCCCCGCGGGCGCTCAGGCTCTCCAGCAACGCCTGCAGGTCCACGCTGCGCGGCAGCGGCCGCAGCGTCGTGATCAGCACCGCCGGCAGCCGGGAGATCTCACGGCCGAGGCAGTTCAGCGCCAGCAGGGTCGACGGGTCGGCCCACTGCAGGTCCTCCAGCGCCACCACCACCGGCCCCCAGGCGCAGAGGTGCTCCACGAAGTCGGCGATGGCGTCCACGATGCGGAACTCCGCCTCCGCCGGGCCCAGCACTGCGGCCGCGCCTGGCCGGACACCGGCGGTGAGGAGCCCGGCGACCCGTGCCCTGCGGTCGTCCTCTCCCGCCAGCGGGCTCCCGTGCCGCCGCCCTCGCCGCCCGATGCCGAGGGCCTCGGCGAGTGCGCCGAACGGGCGGTGGCGCTCAAGCTCCTCCGCACCGCCGACGAAGCAGCGAAACCCGAGGGCCTCGGCCCGCGCCAGGGTCTCTTCGAGCAGGAGGGTCTTGCCGATCCCGGCCTCACCCTCGAGCGCCACCACCCGCCCGGCCCCACGTCCGGTGGCAGCGGTGAGCACCCACAGCAGCTCCTGTACCTGCACGCTCCGGCCGACGAGCGGGACGTTGGGGACGGCGCCGTGCGATCCGTCCTCCCCGCGTGGCTGGTCGATCGGCTCCGCCCCCACCGATCAGGACTCGAGGTCCGGGCCATCGCCGCCGCGCAGGGCGTGCCAGCGAGCGGTCTCGACGGCCAGTTCCACGCGTGAGGAGAGGCCCAGCTTTTCGAGGCAGTGCGAGACGTGGCTCTGGACGGTTCGCCGGGAGATGAACAGCCGGCGGGCGATCTCGGGGTTGGAGAGACCCTCGGCCACGAGTGCCGCGACCTTGACCTCCGACCTTGTGACGGCCCCCCAGCCGAAGCTGGTCCGCGGCCGCTCGGGAGCCCGTTGCGGGGCGGAGCCGGTGCGCACCCCGGTGCCCCGGAGGCGCGAGAGCGCCCGGGCGATGTCACGGTGGGCCTCGAGCCCGCGGTACGTCTCCAGGGCCTCCTCGGCGAGCGGCCGCCCCATCGCGGAGCGTCCACCGGCGCCGAGGGCGACCGCGGCGTCCTCGCACGTGAGGGCCAGTTCGCGGCGCCGGGGACTGCGACGGTAGGCGTGCACCGCCTCGAGCAGTACGGCGGGGTCGCCGTCGACCAGACCGCGGCAGCGCAGGGCCGCCCCGGTGACGCTGGCGACATTCGCCGTAGCCGCGAGCGTCTCGACGGCCCCCGCCACCTCCTCCGCCAGGATCCGCTCACCCGCCTCGACTGCCAGGCGCACCAGGTCGGGGCCGATCACCGGGTACTCGGCCACGACACCGGCCCCGCTGCACAGTTCCCAGGCCTTGCTCAGCATCCGGAGGGCCTCGCCATCGCGGCCCTGTGCCTCGAGGAGGAGTGCCCGGGCCCACATCATCCAGTCGGGGCGCCATTGCGGTCCAGACGTCACGGCGTCCTCCTCGGCGGCGGTCGCCTCCCGCTCTGCCGTCGCAAGGTCGCCACGGTGGAGAGCGATCATCGAACGCACGGCGTGGCCGGCCAGCTCACCCTGGCGCACGACGATCTCCTCGGCGAAGTCCATCGCTGAATCGAACTGTGCAATCGCCTCGTCCCACTCCCCGGACCAGAACCTTCCAAGAGATGAGACGAAGTGGTAGGACGCGAGGTTCCATCGAGCCCCGCGCCGCTCCCGGGCCACCCGTCCCCGCCGCAGCGCCTGTTGGGCGTCCTCGACACGGTCGACGTCCACGAGCATCAGGGTGTGCACGAGCGTGAGCTGCAGCCGGCGTGCCTCCGGGGACCTGCTGCGCCGGGCCCCCGCCAGGGCCTCTTCTGTCACCCGCAGCGCTTCCCAGAAGTTGCCCCGGAGGTTCTGGACGGCCGCAAGGCCGGCAAGGGCGATCGTGCCGCTCAAGTCGTCCTCGATCCTGCGGGAGGCCCCGAGGGCGAGCTCGGCGGTGGCCGCAGCGCCGTCGAGGTCCCAGATGATGACCCGGCAGGTGGAGGCCCAGGCCCAGAGCCGGGCGCGCTCGCGTTCGGTGAGCCCGGGGGAGGCAACCGCCTCCTCGATGGCGAGGAGGCTCTCGGCGAGGCGGCCCTCCCCGACGTAGGTCTGCACCAGGCACAGCCACATCGCGCCCTCGACACGGGGGTCGTGGTCCTGTGCGAGCGTCCGTCGGCAGATCTCCTCGGCCTCCCCGAGGCGGCCCGACGACAGCAGCGCCAGGGCGAGATCCGCCAGCGTGATGTCGCGGATGCTGGCCGCGGCGGGCCCCGCCGGGGCGATCTCCAGCGCCCGTGCCAGCAACTCGACGGCGATGGCCGGGGACCGGGTCCCCGCCTGGCGGGCGGCGGTGCGAAGCCACTCGACGGCGTGCAGGTCCCCGGGCGACGCCCCCCGCACGACGTGCTCCGCGACCTCCTCGGGGGGCAGCCCCACCTCGGCGAGGGCGTGGGCGGCGGAGAGGTGCAGCGCGTGCCGGACCGCGTGGGTCATGCCGGTGTAGAGGGCCTCCCGGATCAGGTCGTGGTGAAACGTGAACAGCCGTCCGTCCGTCCGCAGCACCCCGCCCTGCACCGCGGCGGCCAGGTACGGCACCAGCGCGGCGGGCTCCCGCTCGATGATGGTGGAGAGGTCCGCCAGGGAGAACGTCGACCCCAGGATGGAGGCCACCTGCAGGGTCTCCATCCCCTCCTCGGACAGGAAGCTGAGCCGCCGCCGGATCGCGCTGGTGAGCGACGAGGGCATCGCGGCGACGCCCACCTCGGCCACCCCGTGCTCGATGGTGATCGCCCCCTCACGCTGCAGCGATGCGACGAGCTCGGTGGCGAAGAAGGGGTTGCCCCCCGCCCGGGAGAGCTGCTCCAGCAGGCCGGGACCGGGCGGGACCCTCAGGATGGTCTCCACCAGGTCGGCCACCGAGGCCTCGTCCAGCCT
>WNFC01001765.1_pt1 | contig 28425 bp, 32 predicted proteins | sample 5400541 | NCBI WGS metagenome assembly WNFC01 (sample SAMN13153342, study PRJNA577476) | soil metagenome | isolation source: 120 cm saprolite under Douglas fir tree site 2 hole 2 replicate 1 | place: USA:California | collected 2015-04-18
CAAATTCTTCCCGAAGGATCTGCCGCTGGCCCGCTTGATGGCGAGGCTGATCGTGCTCTGGCAGGACCTGATCTACGAGGAGGCCGGCATCCTCCGGGACGACGGCTTCGGAGCGATGGACGAGAAAATGGGCGATGCCTCCCGGCGTCTGTACTTCCTGCGCGGGAACAGCCGCACGCTGAACAGCGCAAAGTTTCTCCTCGACCGCTTGGTAATCGATCCCACATTCTCGGGTTGGCTGCGGGACGATGCGCAAATCTCGCAAAGGTTCTACGAGGCGAAGGGCGCCTTTGATCGTCACAGGGAAGCGTTCGACCATGTGAGAAACACGATCGGTGCGCACGTCGAGCAGGACCTGGGAGACGCGATCGATGCGTTCGTGCCGGGCGACGAGGCGCCGTTCGAGATCCATGAGCACGACTTCATGCGTCCGCATCTTGCCTCGTCCATCCTGCTCGCGGCGCTGACGAAGGGGACGCCGCCAGAGCAGCGGGCGGATGCCTATCGTGAGGCGCTGAAGCCACTCGCTGGGGCGACCGGCGCGATGATCAAGGCGATGAGCGAGGCGGTCGCGGTGTACATGGAGCGCCTCGGTCTGCTCCCGGAGTAGCTGCCGCAACGTATAGGATCGAGCTGGAATGTCGAACCGAACCGAACAGAGCAGCAGGACATGGAGCGCAAGCACGTTGAAGCGTTCCTGGCGGCGTTGCACCTGACGCCTGTCATCGAGCCGGGCGACAAGCCTGACTTCGTGCTGGTGTTTGACGGCCAGCGCGTCGGCCTGGAGCACTCCGAGCTGTACGACGAGGGCCTGCAGAAGAACCGCGCGCTGGTGAGGCGGTTCGAGGCGCTTCTCGGGGAGGAGATGCGGAGGCGAGGGGTCGCAGCGGATCTCGATGTGAACCTCTACTTTGCTGCGTCATCCACGTTCTTTGCGGACAACCCATCTGCGATGCGTCGTCTCGCCGCGCAGGTCGCAGCAGCTGTCCTGGCTGCGGAGCCTGCGGTGCACTTCGGGGCGCAGACCACTTTGACGGTTGGCCCGGCGGCCGTGCGAATCCATCGAATCCGCAACCTCACCGAAGGCCCGTTCGCCGCCGTCCAGCCCTTCTGGTGGGCCGACGGCAAGGAAATGGTCCGAGCTGCGGTGCGTGCGAAGGAGCAGAAGCTCGGCGCGTACCGCGAGAAGCTTGGTGAAGTTTGGTTACTCCTCGTAACCGGAGAGACGTGGACGCAGACGGCTGACTCGGTGCTGCTAGATGGCTTCCAACTCTCGTCGTCCTTCAACCGCGTCTACTTGCTCGACCTGCGCACCGGAGAGGTGAAGCGACTCGATGACAACGCGCCCGCCGACAGCTAGCAATGCTCCTCGCGCGAACAGCAGTGAGGCTCGATCGTCTCCAGCCGGTCTCCAAAACCCGGGCGGGATCGCGAGGGTTGGGGCGGGAACGTGCGGGAAACGATGGATCTCGGAAGCGACTGAGCCGGTTACTGAAATGCCAAATTTGCGTGCACCGTCAGCCTGTTAGCCGGTTCAGCTATTTTCGAATTCGATTCCCATGCGCTACCGCCACTAGCGCCGACGCGCGGAAATCTGCTCGGGCAGCGTTCGCGGCTGCACGCTCAGCGCGCCGGCCCCAGCGTCCTGGCGAGCAGCTTCTCGGCGCGACCCATGAAGTCGATCCAGGTGGCGGGGCGGAGCCAGCTATGGCCTTCGTCGGCGTACTCCACGTACTCGAGCTCGACCCCGGCCTTGGCCGCGGCATCGCGGAAGCGCCGGCCATGCTCAAGCGGCACCCGCCGGTCGTCCTTGCTCCACGCCGCCAGCACCGGGACCTTGATGTCTGCCGCGCGAAACACCGGCGAAGTGCGCTGGAGCATCTCCGCGTCCTTTTCCGGGTCGCCGAGTTCCGTTCGCAGGATACGCGCGCTTTGCCCTTCGAACAGCACCTGAGTCTGGGCGACGTCTCGGAGGAACCGCGGCAGGTCGGTCAAGCCGACCCAGCTGATGACACAGCGGTATGCCGTCGGGTCGCGGACCGGGCCCATCAGCGCCGCGTAGCCGCCGTAGCTCGCGCCCATGATGCAGACACGGCCCTTGTCCACCAAGCCCTTCTCGATGGCCCAGTGCAGGACGTCGGAGAGATCGTCCTGCATGGCCAGCCCCCACTGGCCACGCCCGGCGCGCCAGTGCTTCACTCCGTAGCCGGTGCTGCCGCGGAAGTCCGGCTCGATCACTACGTACCCGCGCGAGGCGAGGAACTGCGGCACCGGCAGCTCTGACCATTCCAGGTTGGTCCGCGCCCAAGGTCCTCCGTGCACGTAGACCACCGCCGGCAGGGGCCCGGGCGGCGAGCCGGCGGGAAGAAACGGCCGGGTCACATACGCCGGGATCTCTAGGCCGTCGCGCGCCTGGATGCGTTCCATGCTGCGCGCCCCTGTCTGCCCGCCGGGGATGTCCGGGTACCCGCTGCCCACCGGCGTCAGCCGCCCGCTGGCGGGCTCGAACACGGCGTACTGCCGCGGTTCGCGATCCGAGAGGCTCTCGACGAGCCAGCGCTTGGCGCTCCCGCAGCGGCGGCAGGCGATGAGGTTGACCTTGCCCGGCAGCGCTCGGTCGATGGCGGCCTGGAAGCGCCCCATGCGCTCGTCGCCCCAGCGCGTGTACACGGTGTCGAGGCGGTAGCGCCAGCCGAGCAGGCGGTCGCTCTCCTCGTCGACGATGGGCTGGGCAGTTTCACCGACGTCGAACCCCTTGGCCGCGAGCACCGGGGTCGCGGCCAGCTTGCCTGTCGCGGGATCCAGCGCGGTCAGCATCTCCGCCGACGCACCGGCCGGCTGCGTGCGGACGAGGAGGGTGTCGGAGAGCAGAAAGCGCGGCCTCCAGCCGGCGTCGCTGGTATCCGCAAAGCTGGCGATCTCCTCCCAGCGGCCCTCGGCGGCGCGGTGGAAGACCTTGTTCCGCCCGTCGATCCACCCCCGCATGTACTGCGGCACGCCGCGCCGGTCGGTGATCCACTGCTGTGCGCCGTTGGGGGCGCTGCTCGTCAAGTACACAGGCTTCGGTATCCGCACCCGCGTGTTCAGGCGAGCCAGGGTCCAGTACTCCGATCCGCGCACGGACGACCAGTGCCATTCGCGGATCAGCACGTCATCTCCGTCGCCGGGCAGCACGCGCTCCAGCGCCCACTCGGCGCCGAGCTCGAGCACGCCGGTTTTCAGCGTGACGACATCGTTTCCAAAGCGGTGCATGTACTCGGCGTCGATCAGCAGCTTCCGGTTTTCGCCGTCGGCGTCGACGGCCCACAGGCCGCACGTGCCGCCCCAGGCGCCGGATTGCGAGTCGAACGCCTGGAACACGATGCGCTTGTCGTTCACCCAGTCGACCGCGCCGACGTCGAGGTCGCGCAGCCAAGCTACGCCTCTAAAGTTCCAGGGCTTCACGTCCAGGTCTGCGACCCGCAGCTCCAAGAGGGCGTTCTTGCCCGGAACCGTGATGGCGAGATACCGGCCCGAAGGCGACAGGGCAACGGCGCCGAGCGCCGGCTTCCCGAACAGCGCCTCGAGCGACACCGGTTCGGCGGCCGCCACGGGCATCGCGGACAACGCGAAGGCGAACCCAAGGGCCGCGAGGGACTGCGAGCCACAACTGACTCGACCTGCCATGAGTGCCCCCCGTGCTGGATCCGCGAGGGGCCAGCGAAGGACATAGCACGCCTGCCCTACTCTCTAGAAAGTCGGGTCTCGGTGCCAACTCTGCACGGGCAGCCAAGACGCGTCCTCCTCAGCGACAACGTTGTCATCGGCGAGTCGGATGCGTCTTCTTCGCGACCGGTGCTCTCAGAGCCGGCGCTGAACGTCACGGTCGTGCTGAAGCCGAAGCTTCGATCGCCTTGATCGGAGGGGCGGTGGAGCCAAGCTCGGTGAAATGCAGGGAGAAAGCGTCAGGAGTTGAGATGACGACGGCGTCTAGGACGGTTCCGAAGGCGCCTGCGGTTGGTGTCCCGATGAGCCTGGCGTCCCGGCCTGTTCCGATTTCTTGAACTGAGGCTTGCTGAAAGCAGCAAGGAGCAACGCGGCCACCAATGCGGCCGCAGCCATGTCCCAACGTAGAAAGAGAATGCCTGGAAACGCCTTGAGCTCAAAAGCACCGGCTCCTTGGGACATGACGACCAGACACAGGGCAAGGAGCTGGATGTCGTAGGAGTAATCAGCAAACGGCTTCCTTAGTACTCTGGCCCGTAAGTTCGGTGACGTATCCTACGCCGCTTTTCTGAGCGCCTCTTGCGCACCGAGCCTTGCGAGGAGACGTTCGAGATCGCGGCGGGTGAATTTCCACTCGAACGGACGCGCTGCAGCCGGGTAGTGCTTTTGGAATCCGAGTAGCCGGTCTTCGACTTCGGCGAGTGAACCGAAGTCGTTGGGCGTGAGCACCTTGCGCTCGACGATCGAAAAATAGATTTCGATCTGATTGAGCCAACTGGCGTGCACGGGAGTGTTGACGGCGATGATGGTGGGCCACCGCTCGCGCAAGCGGCGGGCGCAGCGCTCCCCGCGATGCGAAGAGCCGTTGTCCAGGATCCAGAAGACGCGTCGTGCCGAGCGGTACGGCTCCCGCGACATGACCTGCTCGACGAGGCGCTCGAAGGGAGCGATCCCGGTCTTGGGCTCGCAGCGGCCAAAGACCTTTGCACGGCGCACATCCCAGGCGGCCAGGTACGCCCACGCGCCCGCTCGTTGGTACTCGTGCTCGACGCGCATCGCTCGACCGGCGGTTGTCGGCAGCGTCGCATGAATCCGCCGCCGCGCTTGGATGCTGGTCTTCTCGTCAGCGGAGATTACGAAGTCGCCGACACCGAGCTTCTTGCCCCGCCACGAGCCCTCGTAGAGTTCGAGCACGCGCTCGGCTTTCTCTTTGAAATCGGGAGCGCGGGGGAAGATCCAGCTGCGATGCGCCCACGGGCGAATGGCGTCCTCGGCGAGCCAGCGCCAGAGGGTCGTATCGCCGATGGAGGCGACCAAGCCACGTCGGACCGCCTCGCGACGAATGTCGGGAATGCTCAGCCTCGAGAGGGGAAGCTCGTGCTCGTGCGGAAGCTCGCAGGCCAGCGCCTTAACGGCGACGACGACGCTGGGGGGAAAAGCGAGCTGGCCGCCCGCGGCGAGGACGCTCCTCCAGTCCGGCAAGGCCCTCCTCGAAGAAGCGCTTGCGCCACTTGCTGACGATCTGCCGGGGCGTATCGAGCCGACGGGCAATCTCGTCGTTTCCCAACCCCTGCGCGGCGTAGAGTGCAATCTTGGCTCGGAGGACATCGCAATACGGTGACGTATAAGACCGTGTGGTTGACTCCAGCATCCTACGCTCGCCGGCCGAAAGCTCGATGACGAATGGACTCGCTCGGGGCATCGCGCCTCCGAGAGACATCATGCCTCATCGCGTCGGTCAAAGCTACTCTTGATACGTCACCGTATTTACGGAGGCGAGTACTTAGCCGGCCGGCATCTCGTCAGTTCGCTGTGATGCAGGCGGCGGGCAAGGTGGCGCGACGCACTCCACGTCGTGCGTCCCGATGCCCGAGGTCGGCGGACTCTTCACCACCGGTATGTGATACTGGACCCGCGTGAAGCCGCGCCTTCCCGACGGGCTGGTGGCGTTCGTCAAGCGCGAGTGCCCGACCTGCGCGTTGGTCACGCCCGTCCTGCAAATGCTGCGCGAGGCCGGCCAGCGCGTCACCGTCTTCACGCAGGACGACCCCGCGTTTCCCGAGGGGCTGGCGCCGGTCGACGACACCTCGCTTGAGGCCAGCTGGCACCACCAGATCGAGACGGTGCCGACGCTCTTGCGGGTCGAGCACGGCGCCGAGTCCGCGCGCACCGTGGGCTGGAGCCGCGAGCGTTGGGAGGCGCTGACGGGCGCCGCGGGACTGGGCCCGTCGCTGCCCGGGCTGCGGCCCGGCTGCGGCTCGCTCTCGGTGGACCCTGATCGTGTCGACGAGCTCGCCGTGCGGTTCGGCGCCGGCAAGCTGCGCAGCCGCCGTGTGGAGCTCGCCCCGCTCGAGGACGAGATCGAGGCGGCCTTCGAGCGTGGATGGACCGACGGCCTGCCGGTCGTGCCTCCGACGCAGGCGCGCGTGCTGCGCATGCTCACGGGCACGAGCCGCGCACCGGACGAAGTGGTGGCGACCGTCCCGCCGGACCTCGCGCCCGCGACGGTGGAGAAGGTGGCGGTGAACGCTGTGATGGCCGGCTGCAAGCCCGAGCACCTGCCGGTGGTGCTGGCCGCGCTCGAGGCCGCCTGCACCGATCAGTTCAACATGCACGGCGTACTCGCGACCACCATGCCCGTGGGGCCGGTGGTCATCGTCAACGGGCCCATCCGGCGCGCCATCGGCATGAACGCGGGCGTCAACGTGCTCGGTCAGGGCAACCGCGCGGGGCTCACCATCGGCCGCGCGCTGCAGCTCATCGTCCGCAACGTCGGCGGCGGGCGCCCCGGCGAGGTCGATCGCGCCACGCACGGCAGCCCGGGCAAGCTGTCGTTCTGCTTTGCCGAGGACGAGGAAGGCTCGCCGTGGGAGCCGCTCTCGGTCGAGCGCGGTTTCGCCAAAAGCAAGAACACCGTCACGCTCTTCGCCGGCGAAGGCACCCGCTGCATCGTCGATCAGAAGAGCCGCACGCCGGAGTCGCTTGCCGCCACCTTCGCGCTCGCGTTGCGCGGCGTGAGCCACCCCAAGCTCGCGATGGCGTTCGACGCCATCCTCGTTGTCGGCCCCGATCACGGACGCGTCTTCGGCGAGGCGGGCTGGAGCCGCGCCCGGCTGCTCGACGAGCTGAGCGCGCGCCTGCAGCTGCGCGGCAGCGAGCTTGTGCGCGGCGCGGGCGGCATCGCCGAGGGGCTGCCGGAGCACTTCCACGACGCGGTCGTGCCCAAGTTCCGCCCCGGCGGGCTCTTGCTCGTCCACGCGGGCGGCGGCGCCGGGCTCTTCTCCGAGATCATCGGCGGCTGGGTCAGCGGCGACGGAGGCAGCCAGCCCATCACCAGGGAGATCACGCCATGACGATCCTTCTCGATCCGACCAGCGAGCGCACTGTCGCATCCCGCCAGCGCGCGGCGCGGCCCGCGTCGCTTCTGGGCAAGCGCGTGGGGCTGCTCGACATCGGCAAGCCCCGCGGCGATGTGTTCCTCGACCGCGTCGAGGAGCGGCTGCGCGCGGCGGGCGTTTTGACCTCGCGCTTCGTGAAGCCCACCTACGCCAAGCCCGCGCCCACCGAGCTGCGCCAGCAGATCGCGGGCCAGTGCGACGTGCTCATCGAGGCGCTGGCCGATTGAGGCAGCTGTACGTCGTGCAGTGTGCACGACATCAGCGACTTCGAGTCGCGCGGCCTCCCGGCGGTTTTCGTCGCCTCGAGCGAATTCGAGCAGGCGGCGCAGGTGCAGGCCAAGGCGCTGGGCTTTGCCGCTGCGAGCGTATTGGTGCCGCACCCGATACAGGACCGCACAGACGACGAGATGCGCGCCAAAGCAGACGCGGTCTACGACCAGATCCTTCGCGCCGTCACGGCGTAAGCGGGCCGCTCACGCGACCTCAGCGTCGCTCGGTGATCGCGCGGCGGACGCGCGCGAGCGGGGCACGATCATCGAAGTCGACCGCCTTCCCTCGCAATGCGACCCCCAGCCTGCGAAAGAGAGCATCGAGGTCCACGTCGCCGGGCAGAGGGCCCATCTTCGCATACAGCCCTTCGAGCACCCTCGTTCCCACCGCGCGATCGCCCACCTCGAACGCGCGCCGGAGCGGCCAACGCTCGGCGATGCTCCCTCCTTGCGCCACCACGGCGCGGAGCGCGTGCTCCAGGCCGAAGCGGTTTCCGGTTTGCTCGCGGATCTCGACGTCGGCGAGCAGCCAGAAGAGCGCGCCGCCCCAGTAGGTGCGGCCCCAGGTGTGCGTTCGATCGAGGCCCTCGTCGCCAGGTCGGGGTAGCCCCTGCGGGAGGCCACGCACGAGGTCGCGCCACACCTTCTCCGGGGTCAGTTCGCCGGCCCGCGCCCGCGCGATCGGCTCGACATAGGTGGCGAGCCCTTCTTCCACCCAGAGATGCCGGCGGGGAAGCGAGGGGAAGCCGAGGTGGACCAGCTCGTGCACGAGCTCCCAGCTCCGGCGCGCGTCCGCGATGTCCAGGTCGCTGCCCAGAAAGAAGAGGATCGACGCCGCGCCAGTCCCGCGGGCGCGGCCGTGGATCTGATCGCCGGGAGCGGACAGGACCATCAAAAGTGCGCCATCGGCAGGGAAGCGCCCGAAGTAACTCGAGACGAGCGCGGCCGAGCTTCGGATCCAGCCGAGCAGCTCTTCCTCGCTCTGCCGGCGCTGCGCCTTGGCGAGGGCGACGGTCAGCGTTCCTCCCTCCAGGCGAAGCTGCTCGACACGCAGGTCCCCGAACGCCGCATAGGGCAGATCGCCGAGAGCGGATGCCCGGAACGGACCCCGCGGAAGCGCGGCGACGAAGCGCATGCCTTCCGGCGTGGAAACGCTCAGCTCCACGCTCGCCCCGACAGGCAGGCGGAGCGGGCGCAGAAGCCACGCGCCGGGCGGCGACTCGACGATCTCTCCGTAGAGTGCGGCCACATCGTCGTCGTCGCGCGCGGTGGCCGCCTCGCGCAGCGCGAAGCGGTAGCGGAGCCGGCAGCCGCCAGCGGCGCAGCCAGGCGCAAACCAGGAATCGCCGCGCCGCTCGACGGCGACTCTCCCCTGCTTGGAAAAGATCTCCACGTCGCGCACGAACGGTTCTGCACCGTCATCGATGCTCAGCTCGCCGTCGCGATCGGGGAACGCCGGGATTCGCGCCTCGATGACGAGCTCGCGGGCGGCGGCGCTCGCCGTCACCTGGTAGCGGAGTCCGCCTGCGGCGACGAGAGCCACCGCGAGGCCGATCATGCCAGGCCCTTGGCTCCCAGCTCGGCCGCGTATTTCCTGCGCAGCAGGCGATCGAGGAGATGGTCGAGGCTGACCCATCCCGGACCGGAGAAGAAGAGCCAGAGGAAGCTGAGCGCGTAGAGCGGCTCGTCCAGCTCGACGAAGTCGTCGAGCCCGCCCACCTTCTTGAGCCTCACCGCCAGCAGGGCCACCACCATGTTGATGAACATCGGGATGGAGACGAGCCGGGTGAACAGCCCCAGCATGATGAACAGGCCGCCGAGAAATTCGGTCCACCCGGAGAGCGCCGCGTTGAAGGCCGGCGCCGGAATGCCCCACTCCGTGAACCGCTCGGTCATGCCCTCCAGGTTGTGGATCTTTCCCCAGCCCGTCTCGAGGAAGAAGTAGCCAACGAAGAGGCGCACCAGGAGCTGCGGCAACCACTGCGCCCGGGTCAGGCGGCCCAACGCATCGTCGATTCGTGCTGCCGTGCTCATGGCGTCTCCCCAGCGCGAATCCAGCCGTCCGCGAACCAGCTCGAGATGGCGCGGAAGGCCGCCTCCACCGCGTCGGGCCGTTGCGCGAACGCCTCGCAGACCGTTCCCAGCAGCTCGCCCGCCCTGGCCATCGCCAGCGCTTGCTCCTCGTCCGCATCGAGGGACGCGTGGAAGACCTCGAACTCTTTTCTCCACACCGCGACCGATTCCTCATGCGGCGACGGCGCCCCGGGTGGCTCGCCATCCTCGAGCGACTGCCAGAGAGCGGTCAGGTCGTACCGCAGCGGCACCACCCGGAGCGCCGGTACGAACCGCAGCCGCATCCGCGGCAACTCGTCGGCAGCGAAGGCGCGCAACTGCTCGGGCGGCTCGGCCTCGACGTTTGCTTCCTCGAAGACCTTGGCCCGCGTCCACTCGAGCGAGGCGAGGTCGGCGAGGTCCGTGCGCGCCCCCTCTCCCGACCAGTCGGCCAGGAAGCCGGGCAGGTCGCGCCCCAGCTCGGAGAGCGAGGCGTTCCGCGACGGGTGCTCTCGAAGATATTCCTCGCCCAACGCGTAGAAGGCCCCGTCGCCGAGGAGCAGGGAGAGCTTGGGGAAATCGTCGCGCAGCGCATCGATCTGCCGCCAGATGAACATGTCGGCGTAGATGCCGATCCGCGCCGAGGCGTCGAGCGCAGGAGTGCCGACGACGAGCGCCGCCGGATCGATCGCCTCGCTCCCGGAGGCCCGCGCTGCCAGCTGATAGAAGCTCCGCTGCATCTCCGCCAGCTTCATGACGCCACCGCGCGGCGGCCGAGCACCTCGGCCTCGATCGCAGCAGCCCTTTGGCTCTCGCCGACCAGCACCTCCAGCTCGGGGATATGATCGTCCCACTCGATCAATGAAGGCACCGCGCCGAAGCGGGCGACCGCGGTACGGTAGAGTTCCCAGACGCCGTCGGGCACCAAGGCGTCGTGCGAATCGAAGAGGTAGGCGCCCTTGTCGCTGTGGCCTGCGAGATGGAACTGCGCAACCCGATCGGCCGGCACGCCCTCGACGTAATCGAAAGCGGAGAAGCCGTGGTTTCTGGCGCTGACGTAGATGTTGTTGACGTCGAGCAGGATGCCGCAGTCCGCGCGGCAGGCGATCCCGGCCAGGAACTCCCACTCGCTCATCTCCGACTCGCGGAAGGTGAGGTACGAGGACACGTTCTCGAGGAGAATCTGCCGCCCGAGCGCCTCCTGCACGTGCCCCACGCGCTCGACCACGTGGTCGAGCGCCTCTTCGGTGAACGGGAGCGGCCAGAGGTCGTGGACGTACCGCCCGCCATGGCGGCCCCAGCAGAGATGGTCGGAGACGATCGCCGGCTGGATGCGATCGACCAGCGCGCGCAGCGCCGCGAGATAGGGCCGGTCGAGCGGGTCGGTGGATCCGATGGCGAGCGAAACCCCGTGCAGCGCCACCGGCACCTCGCGCCGCACCTTTTCGAGCGCGACCACTGGCCGGCCACCGGGAGCGAGATAGTTCTCGCTCACCGCTTCCATCCAGGCGACCGGAGGCCGGTCGGCGAGGAGCCGGCCGAAATGGCGCGGGCGAAGCCCGACGCCGTGTCCAAGATTGGGTCGTTGGATGCTCATGCGCAGGAAGGCGAGCCGGCGGCACGCGGCCACCGGCCCGCCGCCTCCCTACATCTTCTTGGGCTCGACCTTGCCGCCCTTGGCCTCGCACGCCTTCGCGTTCTTGGCCATGGTGAAGCTCTGGCCTTTGCAGTCGTTCTTGCCCTTGCAGTCGTGGCTCGCGCTCTTGCAGTTGCCCTTGCCCTTACAGTCGTTCGTGCCTTCGCAGTGGACGCCCTTCATCGCCTTGCTCTTGCCGGCGAAAGCGACCGCAGGCGCCATCAACGTGGCCAGCGCTCCTGCGATCGCCACGCCCTTCAATGTTCCGTTCTTCATCGGGACTCTCCTTGTGCTCAGAGGATTGCCGTAGGAGCCGGCGGTTCCCGCCGGCAGCGGCCGTTCGCACTTCGTCGATCAAGGCAACCGACTCTTGGCTCCTCCATCCATTACGCAGGGAGGTCATATCCGGTTTCATGAAACAATCCACCTGACGCGATGCGCGACGACCGCTCGTACGCCTGTCCGGGCGCATGGATCCTCAGCGTGGGCTCGCACCAGGCCTTCCGCGAACCCGCCGAGCTTGGGCAGCCGCACCAGGCCGTGCATGAAGAGATTTTTGCCCAACGAAAGGCCTCAAGTGCGTACGCGCGAGGGACCGGTCCCGGTCCAACAGCGATTCTCCCCGGTAACCGGGAACGCCGATGGGGGCGCGCGCACGGACCGTGCGCAACCGTGATGGATTCCGTGCAGGCGAGGGGTGACCACGAACCAGGCGAGTCACCGTTAGAAGTCCCTGTTCAGCCGGACGTTGGAGTGTTGGAAGAGAATCGAAAGAAGCCGAGATGGCCAGCTCACCGAAATGAAGCGTAAGGCGGTAGAGGCGTCCATGTCGAGGTCGGCGTGGTGGACAAGGGCCGACGCCTCTCGTCGCGCAGCAGCCAGAGGAACGTCCCGGCGACCAGCGGAGCAGCGATGCATGAGGGCACTTCTTCATTGCTATCTTCATTGCTGTAACGATGCGCACGCTTTCGAGTCGGGGCTTGCATGGGAACGGTTGCACAATGGGCGGCGTTGATCGGCTATGGCGTCGTCCTTTTCCTCGTTGCCCCACGCGCCGACCATCACCGCGGCTTCCTCTGGGCGCGATCCAGGCAAGGAGCCGCCCCTTCGACCGCGCTCCTGACGGGCAGCGTTCTCGTCACCTGGATCTTCGCCAAGAGCATCACCAACGCCGTCAACCTCGGCGAGAAGTACGGGCTGGTCGGGGGGCTCGCGTACGCCGCCTGGTATCTCTCGATTCCAGCCGCCGGAATCCTCATCTACCGCATCCGCAAGGCGGGCCACGGGGGCATCATTCCGTTCCTGACCGCGCGCTTCGGGCCGGCGGCCGCGTTTCTCTTCTCGGCGGCCATCGTCATCCGCCTCTTCAACGAGGTGTGGAGCAACACCGAGGTCGTGGCCAGCTATTTCGGACGGCACGGCTTCTACATCGCGGCCGCTCTCTTCACGGCGAGCGTGCTCGTCTACACGATGCGCGGCGGCCTGCGGGCGTCGATCTTCACCGACCAGCTCCAGCTCGTGCTCGCCGTGCTGCTGCTCGGCTGGGTGCTGTTTCTCATCCTGCCGGCGCATCCTGCGCAGCAGATCGCGTCCACCGCCCACTTCCGGCTCGATGCCGGACTCGACCTGCTCCTGGTCGGACTTCTGCAAGTCACGAGCTATCCATTCCACGACCCGGTGCTCACCGATCGCGCCTTCGTCAATTCGCCGCGCAAGATGCTGATCGCCTTCACCCTGGCGGGTTTGCTCGGTGCGGCGTTCATCGTGCTCTACAGCCTGATCGGCGTACATCTGCAGCTCGGCGGCCAGCACGGACAAGGCGACGCGCCGGTGCGGGCGGCGGCGCTCCTCGGGAGCGGCGCGCTGGTCGTCATCTCGGTGTTGATGATGAACTCCGCCGGCGCCTGCGTCGATTCGACGTTCACGGCAGTTGCCCGCTTCGTCGCGGTCGATCTGGCCGGCGAGGGCGGCGCGCACCCGAGCGGCTTCCGCGGCCTGATCGCTCCGTTGCGTCGGTTCACCGAGCGGGACCATGGCGTCCGCCTCGGGCGCCTGTGCATGCTCGCCTTCGCGGTGCTGGGAAACCTTCCTCTGCTCTGGCACGCAGACATCCTCAAGGCGACGACCCTCAGCGGCACGATGGTGCTGGGCCTCGCTCCCCCGTTTCTCTTCTGGCGCTGGCACCGGCCCGCGCCCCTCGCATTCCATCTCTCGTTCCTGGCCGGGCTCACGGTCGGGATCTGGGCGCTGGTCGCGCCGTGGCCCGCGATGCTGGCGATCGGCACCGGCAAGTATGCCGCGCTCCTTGGCCAGAACCTCCATGGCCTGCTGCTCTGCGGAGCGACGTACGCCCTTGGCGTCGCCGTCGAATCCGCGCGGGCCCGCGCCTCCGTCGTCGCGCCGCGGTTCTTCAGCGGGGGGGAAGCGGCGTGACCGGGCTGGTGCAACTCCGGAAGGGACCGCGCGTCGCCTTCCGCTGGCTCGACGCGCTCTGGATCCAGGTCACCGGCACGCTCTGCAACATCGCCTGCCGGCACTGCTTCATTTCGTGTGGCCCGAAGGCGGACCAGGTCCCGATGATGACCGCGGAAGAGGTGGAGCGCGCACTGGAGGAGGGGCGCGCCGCGGGAATGCGGCAGGTCTATTTCACCGGAGGCGAGCCTTTCCTGCACCCCGAGCTTCGGAGACTGGTACGGGCGACGCTGTCACTCGCGCCCCTGACCATCGTCACCAATGGGATCCTCATAGATGATGTCGCGGCAGCCTGGTTTGCTGAAGAGTTTTCGACCTCGCGCTACTCGCTCGATCTGCGCGTCTCGCTCGACGGAATGACGCCCGAGCAGAACGATCCCGTGCGCGGACGCGGAACCTTCGAGCAGGTCGTGGGCGCCGTGCGGCGGCTTGCCCGCGCAGGGCTATCGCCCGTGGTCACGGTGGTGGAGCACGAGACGGGCCTGGCGGCGTCGGACGCCCGCGGCCGCTTCCTCGAGTTCGTGCGCGGCCTGGGCGTGCGCCAACCGCGGGTGAAGTTCCTGCCGCTCCTGCGCATCGGCCGCGAAGAGCGGCGGACGCACGGCTACCAGCAGCCGGATGCGCTCTCGAACGAGCCGCTCCTGCCCGAGGTCGAGTCCTCCCTGCTCTGTGCCTCGGGGCGCATCGTCACCGCGCACGGCGTCTTCACTTGCCCGATCCTGATCGAGCGCGCGGATGCGCGTCTCGGCGCGCACGTCGCCGACACATTGACACCCATTCATCTTCGCTGGGACGCCTGCCAGACCTGCGTGCTCGACGGGCTGCGGTGCAACACATGAGGATCGCCTTTTTCGGCGGGATTTACAGCAACTGGCTCGCGCTCGAGTCGGCGCTGGCCGACGCGAGACTTCGCGGAGCGGAGCAGATCTACTGTCTCGGCGACCTGGGGGCGTTCGGCCCGCACCCCGACCGCAGCATCGAGTTGCTGCGCGAGAGGGAGATACCGGTCGTGCAGGGCAACTACGACGACTCGGTGGGACACCAGAAGCCCGACTGCGGCTGTGGGTACACCGACCCGCGCGACAATCATTACGCGCGCATCAGCTACGCGTACACGATGGAGAACACCTCCGCCGCGCACCGGCCGTGGCTGGCCGCGCTGCCGCCGGCGCTTTCGTTCGAGCACAAGGGACTTCGATATCTGATGACGCACGGATCGCCGCGACAGCAAAATGAATTTCTCTGGGAGAGCGCGACGCCCGATCATCTCCTCGAGCGCTTGTGCGGCGATGCGGACGTGCTGCTCTGCACGCACACCGGGCTTCATTGGCAACGGAGACTTCCCTCGGGCAAGCGGGTGGTGAACGTGGGCGCGCTCGGCCGGCCCGCGAACGACGGACGCACTTGCGTCTGGTACGCGCTGCTCGACACCAACGCGCCGCAGCCGTTTCGCTTCGTGCCGGTCGAGTACGACCACCGCCGCCTCGCGCGCGAAATGCGCGAAGAGAAGCTGCCCGAGGAATTCGTCGAGACCATCCTCACCGGCTGGTGGACGACCTGTCTCGAGATCCTGCCGGCGAAGGAACGCGTGCGCGGGAGGTTCTGAGCATGATCGGAATCATCGGCGGCAGCGGGCTGGGCGAGGTGCTCGGCGCGCTGGGCACAGGCGAGGCGCACGACATCGACACGCCGTTCGGCAAGCCGAGCGCGCCCATCCTGACGACGGAGGTCGACGGGGTTCCGGTCGCACTTCTTGCGCGCCACGGCGAGGGCCACCTGCTCAATCCTTCGCGCGTTCCGTACCGTGCCAACGTCTTCGCCCTCAAGACGTTGGGCGTGACGCACATTCTGGCCAGCGGCGCGGTGGGAAGCCTGCGCGAAGAGATCAGGCCGCGCGACCTCGTGGTCCCCGATCAGGTCATCGATCGCACATTCCGCCGCGCCAGCACCTTCTACGAGGAGCTCGCGGTGCACGTCGAGTTCGCCTCGCCCTTCTGCCCGCAGCTGCGGAGTGCACTGCTCGCCGCGGGCCGCGCGCGCGACGGCGGCACCTACCTGTGCATGGAAGGTCCACAGTTCTCGACGCGGGCGGAAAGCGAGCTCCACCGCGCCTCTGGAGCGGACCTGATCGGGATGACGGCGCTACCTGAGGCGAAGCTCGCCCGCGAAGCGGAGATCTGCTACGCGCTGGTCGCCCTGGTGACCGACTACGATTGCTGGCGGCCGCGCCGCGACGAGGTCTCTGGGCTCCGGCTGCTCGAGGAGATCATCGGCAACGTCCGCGTGGCGACCGAGACCGCGCTCTCCCTGATTCGCGCCGTGCTCGCCCCAGTGCATGAGCTGCGCGACACGGCTTGCGCCTGCCGCTCGGCGCTCGCGCTCGCCATCTGGTCGGACAAGTCGCGCATCGCGCCGGAGACCCGGGACAAGCTTGCGCCGCTGATCGGCCGCTATCTCACGTCTCGGTAGAACCGCGCGAGCGATGCCGCAGGCACGCCAAGGCGGTAGAGCAGCGGAAAGGCGTTCACCAGCAGCGTGTCGCGGAGGGGGTGCGCGAGAAATCGGCGCCCGGAAACGCGCACGCTCGACTTCACGATGGTGATGCGTCCGAGGCGGCGCAGGCGCCGCGAGAGCTCCAGGTCCTCCATCAGCGGCTGGTCTGGAAAGCCGCCGGCTTTCCAGAACGCCTCGCGGCGGACGAAGAGCGCCTGGTCCCCGTAAGGCAGACCGCTGTACCGCGAGCGCAGATCAGCGAGGTGCAGCCAGGGAGCGCTGCGGCCGTCGTCGGCGACGTGCCAGGTGCGGAATGCGCCCGCGACGGTGCGCGCGTCAGCGAGGGCTCGTTCGATGTGCGTCATCGCATCAGGCGGCAGCGACGCGTCGGCATGAAGAAAGAGAAGGACGTCCCCGCTGGCGAGCCGCGCACCGTGGTTCATCTGCGCGGCGCGCCCGCGCGGCGCCTTCTCCACGCGCACGCCTGGAAAAGCGCGCGCCCGCTCCACGGTGCGGTCGCGGCTCCCGCCATCGACCACGATGACCTCGCCGGCATCGCGCAGCTCGACCAGGCGCTCGCCGATGCGGCGCTCCTCGTCCCACACCGGGATGATGACCGAGAGCTTCATGCCAAAAGGCGCGCCGTGGACGGAGCGACGATCTCCGAGTTGCGAATCAGCTCGCGCAGCCGGTCCAGGTCCTCGGGGCGATCGACGTCGAACCATGGCTCGAGTACTTCGAGGCGCAGCCCATGCGCGCGCAGCCGATCCGCCGTGCGCACAAACGTATCGGGTGCGCTCCAGGGCAGATCGGCGAGCAGGCCCTCCGGGCAAGCCCGCAGGCCGAGAAGATAGAAGCCGCCGTCATCCGCCGGGCCGATGACCGCGTCGGCGCGACCGAGGGCGGCGCGTGCCGCCTCCAGCAGACGTGGTGGAAGCGCCGGTGCGTCGGCGCCGATGGCGATGGTGGACGGCGCGAGCTCGAGCGCCGCCCGCAGGACGCGCTCGATGCGCTCGCCCAAATCTCCGTCACCTTGCAGGAGCACCGGAAGATCGCTCGGCACGGGCTCGGTGCTGGCGAGCGCGACCTGCGCCCACGGCAACGCGCGCACGGTGGCGATCGTGTCGTCGAGAAACGCGCGGGCGAGCGCCGCCGCGCGCTCAGAGCCAAGCGCAGCGGCAAGGCGGGTCTTCACCCGACCCGCGACCGGTGGCTTGGCGAAGATGCAGATCACCACGGTCGGAACCTGAGCACGGCGCCAAGAAGCCTGCGCGCGTGCGGCGTGAGCTTCGTTCGCATGTAAGCGTCGCCGAGCTTCTTCAGCGCCTCGGCCTGCGTCGGATAGGGATGGATCGTCTGCGCCAGATCCGCCAAGGTCAGTCCTTTGGTCATCGCCAGCGAGACCTCGCCAATCGTCTCACCGGCATGGCGCGCGACGATGGTGGCGCCCAGAATCCGGCCGCGCTCGTCAGCGTGGACCCGCGCAAAGCCCCCGGTCTCGCCGTCCAGGATCGCCCGATCGACCTCGTCGAGCTTGACGGTGAACGTCCTGGGCCCGCCGTTCGCTCCGACGTGCGCGATCTCCGGATCGGTGTACGTGCACCAGGGCACGACCAGCGCACTCTGTCGCTTGCGCCCGAAGAAGAGCGCGTTCTGCAGCGCGATGCGCGCGAGCGCATCGGCGGCGTGGGTGAACTGATACTTCGACGCGACGTCGCCCGCCGCGAAGATGCGCCGGTTGCTGGTGCGAAGGTGATCGTCGACCTCGACACCGTGTTTGCCAAAAGCGACGCCGGCTGCATCGAGCCCGAGATCGTCCACACCCGGCACGCGGCCCACGGCGACGAGGATCGCATCGGAAGCTACCGTCCCGCGGTCGAACACGACCGTCCGATCTCGCTCGACGCGGACGAGCTTGGTGCCCAGCTCCAGCCGGATCCCTTCGCGCCGGAACCGCGCGTCGAGGATGGCGGCGGCATCCGCGTCCTCCTTCGGCAAGAGCTTCGGACCATGGCTGATCATCGTCACATCGCTCCCCAGGCGCCGGAAGGTCTGCGCGAGCTCGCAACCGATCGGGCCGGCGCCGATCACGGTGAGCCGCTTCGGAAGCTCGCGGAGCGAGAAGACCGTCTCGTTGGTCAGATACCCTGCCTCGGCGAGGCCGGGCACCGGCAGCACCATGGCTCGGCCGCCGGTCGCGATGATGGCGCGCGCGAATTCGAGCCGGCGACCGTCCACCTCCACCGCGCTCCAGGAGACGAACTTCGCCCGGCCGAGATACACGTCGACGCCGAGGCCGCGCACTCGCTCGGCGGAATCGTTGTGCGCGATGCGCGCCTGTAGCCTGCGCATGCGATCCATCGCTGCCCTGAAGTCGACGGTTGGTGCGCCAACGCGGACCCCGAACTCGCCCGCCTCGCGCACCGCCTCGACCGCCCGGCCGGCGCGAATGATGCCCTTCGAGGGAACGCAGCCGTAGTTGAGACAATCGCCGCCGAGGAGATGCTTCTCGATCAGCGCGACCCTTGCCGCGAGCCCTGCGGCACCTACGGCCGAAACGAGCCCGGCCGTGCCGCCGCCGATCACCACCAGATGGTAGCGGCCGCGAGCTGTGGGGTTCTCCCAGCCCGGAGGATGGACCAGTTCGGTCGTCCGTTCGAAGAGGTCGTCGTAGCTCATGCCGTTTTCTCCCCAAGAGCGCGCCCGAGCGCGCGCCGCGCAATGCGGGTGAGGACAAAGACCACGGCGATCGTTGCGGCGATCCCGATCCAGAACGCCGCGCGACTCGCCGGTCCGCTTGTGTGCTGCGAGAGTTGCGCCGCGCTGGTCGCCGCCGAGCCGAGGTACACGTAGAGGAACGTGCCCGGCAACATCCCCAAGAACGACGCGAGCACGTAGGTCCCGAATCGCAAACGCGTCAGGCCGAGCGCATAGTTGAGGAGGTTGAACGGAATCACGGGCGAGAGGCGAAGGAGCAGAACGATGCGGAAGCCGACCCCGCCGATTGCGCGATCGATGGCCGCGAACCGCGCATCTCCCGCAATGCGCCGCTCGACGACCCGGCGCGCAAGGGTGCGGCCGAGGAGAAATGCGATCGACGCCGCCGCAACGCTGAGCGGCGAGACCAAGAGCGTCCCCCAGAGTGGGCCGTAGAGGAAGCCGGCGCCCAGGGTGAGCACCGAAGCCGGCAGCAGGAGGAGCGGCGCGATCAGGTAGATCGCTCCGAAGAGCGCGACTCCCGCCGCGCCCGCGTGCCGCATCCTTTCGACGAACGCGCTCGCCCAGTGACCCAGAGGCAACATCGCGGCCGCCACCGCGAGTGCGAGGACCACAACTGCGGCAGCGGCCAGCTTCCATTTGCGCTTCATCGAGCGCTCAGGACGCCGCGAACCGACGGCGCAGGGCCGGCGCGGATCCGACGCCCATGCCGAACGCCACGTGCGCGACGAACCAGGCGACCGGCATCATCGCCACGCGCGCGCGCATCATGGGATTCAGCATCGGCAGGCCGCCGAAGGTCATCACCGCCCAGATCGCGACGCCGAACGCCACTCCTGCCATCAGCGCTGGAAATGCCGCCAGCCGGCGCCCGACGATCCAGGCGAAGAGCACGCCGAAGACCATCGAATTCATCATGTGGACCATCAGGCCGACGAGGAGTGGGCCGCCTGCGGTCATCGCGTCCTTCCCGTAGAACATCGCCGCGATGAGACGGAGCGGAGCGAACAAACCCATCCCGCCTGCCGCAGTCGCCATCATCATGATCATCGCCATCAGCATGCCGCCGATGATCCCGGCGACGACGCCTGCTCCGATGATTTCTTTCGCTCCACCCCTTGCCTCGCCTTCCATTCCTGATGCTGGATTTGCGACCGCCATGTTTTTCTCCTTTCCTGGAAGATACGGACGAGGGTGGTCGCAGTACGTTACGCTGGCCGGGAAAGCGCCCACTTCGGTGTAACGCTCAGCCAGGCTGCCAGCCGATATGGGGAGGCGCGCATGGTGCCAAGCTCGTTGCGCACTTGGTTCGTCCTTCACTTCGTAGCGGACATCGCTTTTGCCGTGCCCTTGTTCATGGCGCCACGATGGACGCTGACGCTGTTGGGCTGGCGTGCCGTCGAGCCGATCGCCACCCGGCTCGTGGCGGCCGCCCTGTTCGGCATCGGCATCCAATCTCTCCTGGGGCGAGGAGAGGACGCGGCCACCTTCCGGGCGCTGCTGAACCTCAAGATCATTTGGTCGGCAACCGCCACACTCGGAATCGTCTGGTCACAGCTCGAAGGTGGTCCCCCCCTCGGCTGGGCGTTCGCGACAATCTTCGCCGCGTTCAACGTGCTGTGGGTGCGGTACCGATTCGCGCCGGCGATGAAGATCGGCGGAACGCAGCTCGGTCCGCAGTAGTCAGGCGCGCGCCGGCCCGGAGGCCCAAAGACACGATCATGGGCCGAAGTGCTCGAGGACCGGCACATCCGTTCGCGGCAGCAGCGCCAGCAGTTCTCCAAGCACCTTTCGCTGCAACGCCGTCTCCCCCGGTTGATCGAGAGGGAACCCGAGCGGCCAAGGCACCGAGAGAGCGCGCGGAGGGCGGACCTTTCGGGTGACCTCCGGCAGCATGGTCACGGACGCGGTGGCGATACCGCGCCGCTCTATCTCCGCTTGAACCAGGCCGACCGCCTGGTGGCAGAAAGGTCAAACCGGCACGAGGAGCGCCACATCGACGGCGTCCTCCTGCAACACGGTCGCGGCAGACGGCGCGGTGTCGCGAACAAGGCGGCCCGGCGCCGTGATCGAGCCCATGAACGACAGATGCCGCGGCGCCACCTCGCCGATGACGCGCTCTTTGGCCAACTCGTGCAGCCGATCGAGAGGCAGCGCGAGATTCCGGTCCTTCGCGATGCCCGAATGATCGAAGCTGCTGCTGCGATGGTGTTCTTCGAACAGCGCCAAGTCCGCGTCGGCACCGATCACGCGATACGAGACGTCGCCACCTCGGGCCTGGGCGTCGAAGGCCGGCTTTCCGGGGGGCACGAGCCCCGCCGTGGTCACCAGCGCGACCCTGCACTCCGAGAGCGGCTTGCGCAATCGCGCAACGGGTACGGGATCGATGCGCCGCCAGGGATAGGCGAGCAGCACCGCGCGCAACCAGAGAGGCAAGTCGTCGATCCGCGGCATTCACGCGAACGGCATCAGCCGCCCCAATCTCCGAAGCGCGCGAGCAGCGATTGCATGATGTCGTCGGGGACCGGTTCCGACGGCATGCCGCCAAGCACGGCGACCGAGAGCTTCATTTGCCGCAGATATCTACGACAGTGCTTGCACATGCCGATGTGAAGCTGAAACCGCGCCCGATCAATGAAGGGCATGCGCCCCTCGACATAATCGGTGATGAGCGCCGTCACCTGCTGGCAGGTCAGCATTCGCTATTCTTCTCCTCGGCATACAGCAATTCGAGCGCCTGCCGCACACGCGATCGGGCGCGGTGGAGCAACACCCGCTGATTGGACTCGCTAAGCTCCAGGACGTTACAGACTTCTACCGAGTCGAGCCCTTGCACGTCTCGCAGCGTCAGAACGGCGCGCTGCATCGCCGGCATTTCCGCGAGCGTGCGCTGGATTTCCTCGACGGACTGCGCGCGTTCCAGCACGCTCTCCGGCGTGTCATCCTTCCAGGCGTGCGGCGGATCGACCCACATGCCGCCTACGTTGAACCGGGACGGATCGACCGGGGGTTCGCCGAATTCCTCCAGTTCCGAGAACGGCGTCGAGCGTGACTCGCGGCCGGCCAGGGTCTTCGCGCGGTTGGTGCAGATGCGAAAGATCCAGGTCCGCAGCGAGGAGCGGCCCTCGAACCGATCGAGGGAGGCGAGCACGTTGCCCCAGGTGTCCTGCGCGATCTCTTCCGCGCTGGCGCGGCTCTTGACGAACATCATCGCCACGCGCACGAGGCTTCCGTGCAGCTCGCGCACGAGTGCTGTGAACGCGGCCTTGTCGCGGGCGCGCAGCTTTTCGATGAGCGTCTGGTCGTCCTCTTGCATGGGCGTGCTCATCGTATACGCCCCAATCGCGGCGGCAGTTACGGCTTGGCATGGGGGAGAGGCGCGGGACTGCGATCGCGATAGAGGGGCTCGGTCTTCGCAAGCTGGCTCGCGAACGTCGAAGGATCGCTCGTCGGCAGGTCGCAGACATTCCTCCTGCACACGTAGGCCGTCGCCTTCGCGCGTTGCGCGCGTTTGCCCTCGAGCAACGGAACGATGTGCGCCTGCTTCTCGAGATCGGGGCCTTCCGAGGCAACGGCGCGAACCGCATTCGGCAGATACGCGCGGCGTAGCAGGTCGAGAAGCTCCATGCATGGCTTTTTCTGCGGCAGCACCAGCACCACTTCGAGCGGCTGGTCGAGCCACCAGTCGAGCGCGGCCAGCATCGCGGGCATGGCCGGCAGGCGCGAGGCGAACGCCGCCATCACCTCCTCGGCGCGCTTGCGGAGCTGCGCGTCGCCGGTCAGCTCGGACAGCCGCAACAGATTCAGCGCGGCGATGGAATTCCCGGCGGGCATCACGCCATCGTAGGCAGGCTTCTCGCGCGCGAGCAGTCCCTGCTTCCCCTCCGGCGTGAGGAAGTAGCCTCCCCCGGCCGAGTCGCGAAAACGAGCATCGAGAATGCGGTGCAAGGCGATGGCTTTCGTCAGCCATCGTGGATCGTGCGTGGCCTCGTCGAGATCGATCAGTCCCTGGGCGAGCGCCGCGTAGTCGTCGAGGAAGCGATCTTTTTCGTCCAGATGCGCGAGCACGTCCCCTGCTGCTCGCACGGCCGCCGCCGTGTAGCGCGGCTCACCCAGGGCGAAGCCTGCACGCGCGAGGGCGGAGATCATCAGGCCGTTCCACGAGGGAATGATCTTGCGATCGATCGCCGGCTGCGCCCGCCTGCCGCGCGCAGCGAGCAACTGCTTGCGTACCTCCTCCGGCGGGCGGCCGCGGCCCTCTGCCTGCCCAGCGCCGCCTCGATTTCGCGCGGGGTCCAGGTGAAACAGTAGCCCTCGATCTCTTCTCCATCGGGCCCCGGGCTGTCCGCGTCGCTCGCCGACCAGAAGCCGCCGCGCGGATCGGTCATCTCGCGCAGGACGAAGTCGAGCGTCTCGCGCACGACGCGCGAGAAGCCGGTGCGTCCCGTGATCTGCCACGCCTCCAGATAGACGACAGCGAGCTGGGCGTTGTCGTACAGCATCTTCTCGAAATGCGGCTTGAGCCATTGTGCGTCGGTCGAGTAGCGATGAAAGCCGCCGCCGAGCTGATCGTAGATGCCGCCCGCGGCCATCGACTCGAGCGTGTGCACGACCATCTCCAGGGCCTGCGCGTCACCGGTGCGGCGGTGATAGCGCAGGAGCAGCTCGAGGTTGACCGGGGTGGGAAATTTTGGCGCGCCGCCGAAGCCGCCGTGGACCGCATCGTACGAGCGCGCGAGCCGCTCGGCCGCCTCGCGGATCGCTTCGGGGCCCGCGAGATTCCCCGCACGCGCCGGCTGCGCATTTTCCTGCACCGCGCGCGTCAGCTCTTTCGCCGCGGTGGCGACGCGCCCCGGATCCTTGTCGTAGGCGCGCCGGAGCTGCTGGAGCAGATCGAGAAAGCGATCTCGAGGGAAGTAGGTCCCGCCGAAAAACGGCTGCCGCTCGGGCGTGAGCGCCGCGGTCATCGGCCAGCCGCCCCCGCCGGTCAGCGCCTCGACCGCGGCCATGTAGATGCCGTCCACGTCGGGCCGCTCCTCGCGATCCACCTTGATGGCGATGAAGTTCTCGTTGAGATACCGCGCGACCTCGAGATCCTCGAACGACTCGCGCTCCATCACGTGGCACCAGTGGCAGGTCGAATAGCCGACGCTGAGCAGCACCGGCTTGTGCTCCCGCGCGGCGCGTGCAAACGGCTCGTCGCCCCACGCGTACCAGCTCACGGGATTGTTCGCGTGCTGGAGTAGATAGGGGCTCGTCTCGAGGATGAGCCGGTTGGTGAAGAGCGGCCGGCCGCGCCCATTGAGGTGGCGCGTGTTGAGTCGGAATGCATGGCCCTTCGCCGCCAGCGCGGCGGCGAGCTTCTGCACCAGCGCAGGAGAGGCATCGAGCCCGGGCGCCGCCGGATTTTGCTCGAGCGCCGCGACCGCCAGCAGGGCAAGGAGCGTCATTGCACGCTCTTCGTCACGGCGTCCGCCCTGCTTCCGGCATCGACCGCGCGCAGAAGCGCCACGCCTATGACTGGCCAGCTCCGATAGGTCGCGAGCCGATCGAGGAAGGCGCCGACGCCCTCTTCGATGACTTTCTTTTCTTCCCCGAAGGATGCGTGCCGCACTACGAGCCCTCTTGCCCCGCGCACCACCAGCGCCATGTGGCTCACGCGCACGACGCGCCGAGGGTCTGGCGCGCGCACGATGAGCATCACCGATCCCGGTGCGATCTGCGCGGCGCGCTGGCGCGCTGCAGCGAGCGGAAGATAGCGGATAGGGAACTTCCCCTCCGGGATCTCCGCGCGCGCAAGCCGCTCCAGCCCTTTGACCTTGCTCCACTCCTCGCGCCGCAGGACCAGCGTTGCCGAGGGCGCGTCGCGTTCGATCTCGGAGGTCTCTTCGATCAGATAGCCCTTCGCCTCGTTGGCCGGCAGCCACTGCGCCTCGGTGAAGTGATTGCGCGACGAGAACGAGATTGGGGGCGCCCGGTAGCGGATGTCGTCGAGCAGCGCCTTCGCTTGCGCCAGGTTCTTCGCGTTGGCCATCGCCAGCACAGTCTCCACGTACGTCTGGCAATCCACCATGTCGGCGCGCCACCGCGGCTGCGCCTCGACGCCGTTTCCTTCGCCGAGCGGATATTGCCCGTAGGGCGTGCCGAGAAACAGCCGGCTGATCTGCTCGATCCGATCCGCAATCGCGGGCTGGCGCTGCGCCTCTTCGATGGCCGTCTTGAGCTGCCGCTCGCCCAGCGGCGCCGCGAGCAACGCCGCCAGTACCAGCGCGGTCATTTTGGCAGCGCTTCGAGAATCTGCCTCGACATGGCACGAATCTTGTAGGTTTGCGCCAGCGAGCGCCAGACGATCTTTCTATTCTTGTCCACGATGAAGATTGCCGGCCAGGAAATGCCGTTCTCCACGTCCTCGACGCCGAAGGCGCGGATGGTGGCACGGCTCTCGTCGGAGAGCAGCGGGAAGGTGACGCCGAGCTTCTTCGCTAGTTCCGCCGAGGTGGCGGGCGAGTCGACCGAGATGGCCACCAGCTCCGCGCCGTGACTCCGGAATGCCTCCAGGTTCTTCTGCAGCTCACCGAGCTGCCCGCGGCAGAACGGTCACCAGTGGCCGCGATAGAAGACCAGCACCGCGGGCGCGTGAAGGCTCCATCGGCCGCCATTTCGCATCAGGTAGAGTAAAGGCAGGTGCGTTCGCGCCGACAGGGAGCGCGCGCTGCTCGAGACCAGGTGGCGGGCTCTCGCGCTTCGGATTGGGCGGTAGCGCAGCGGCCATCAACACGAGCAGTCCAAGAATCATCTCATCTCCCGTTCAGCGACCAGTCGTAGTCGAGAAACTCGATGCGCGAGCCGCGCAAACCGGAGCGCGCGAGGTACGCCTCCAGCGATCCGGCAGCGCGCGCAAAATCATCCCTGTACCCTTTGAAGATGGAAGAGAGATACAGCGTCTCCCCTTCCACGCGGTTCTTCCGGCGGTCGTGCAAGAACCGCTGCTCCGCCTCGTCGAGCTGGCGGTCGAGGATTGCGCCGCGATAGGCTTCCTCACTCAGCTCCGGGCAGCTCTTGGATGCACAGACGAGGGCGAAGTGGATGCGCGGCTCACCCGCCTCGCGCAGCGCCCCTTCGATCTCGTTCAGCGACCGGGTGCCGCCGAGCAGTGGGATGAACGACGAACGGAATGCGGCTCCGGGAAGGAGGCCGATCTTGCGAATGCTGCTGACCGGATAGTGGTCGAGGATCATCCGGATGGCGTAGGCGTTGTACGCGTTGATCCGGAAGGCGAGCTGCTGGTTGCGGTCGAAGCGCTCGAACTCCTCCGGCCTCACTGAAACGAGCTGCTGCAGGTACGAGTCGAGATCGCCCTCGCTCGTCTTCAGGCCGGCGTAATCGACCGCCCCTGCATGCACGAAACGTCGAAGGAGAGCGGTCAAGGCTGTGTGCGCCTGATCGAACGCCGCGCACGAGAGAGCGATTGCGAGCAAGGGAGCCATCTCAAGAAGACAGCGGTGTCGCCGGGGCGTTACAGCTTCTCGACCAACTCGGCGATCGAGTCGGCGGCGACGTCCGGCTCTCCCATCGCGGGCTCGAACTTCTTCTCGAGCCGGCCGACCCACGCGCCCCGCAGCCCCGCCCGCCTCGCCCCTTGCACGTCCCAGGCGTGGGCCGCGAGGAGCGTCGCCTCCGACGGCGGCAGGCCGAGCTTGCCGACCGCGTACTGGTAGGCGGCTGCATGCGGCTTCCAGTGCCTCACCTCGTCGATGGAAAGCCTCATCTCGATGATGCTCGACAGGCCCGCGTTCTCGAAGAGCTTGTCCGCGACCTGCTTGCTCCCGTTTCCCAGGCTCGCCAGCCTGATGCCCCGCGCTCGCAGCCGCTCCAGCGAGGGTTTCACGTCCGGATAAGGCGGCAACGTGGCGAAGGCGTCGAGCACCTGATCCATTTTCTGCCGCTCCGGCGTGCCACCCTGCTCGACGATCAGCACTTCCAGCGCGCCGGCGGCCACCTCGCGGAAGGGCCGGTACTGCCCGGCCACCTCCAGCGCCCAGGCGTCGCGCAGGATGCGCGCGAACCACAGCTTCAGCGCCGAGGCCGGGACGCCGGCGGTTTCCAGATGTTTGCCGAGTGGCTCCAGCGGAAAGAGCGTTCCGAAGAGATCGAGCAAGACCGCCTTCATGCTAGCCTCCTGATCACAACTGCGGGCCGTGCGAGAAGGACGAGTCCTCGCGCAGCAGCTCCTTCTGGAAATGCTGATAGCGATATTGCATCGTACCTCCTCGACGGAAACGTGCTGATGACGCCCTCGGTCCGCAGCCCTCCTCAGCAGCGAACCGGCGCCGGCCCGAGCGCGTGCACCGCGGTCCGCACCGCTTTGCGATCGATGGGCCCGTCCCAGTGCGCCGCCTCGTTTCCTCCGGAGTCGAGTAGGACGGAGCGAGGAATGGTGCGGACCTCGTAGTCGGCCGCGATCTGGTCGTTGCCGATGAGCATCGGGTACCGGAGCGCATGTTCCCGGACGAAGGCATCCACCTCCTCTGCCCCGCCGGAGCCGATGGCGATGCCGACCACGGTGAGGCAATCGTCCTTCGCCTCGGAGAGCGATTCCAAATCAGGCATTTCCGCACGGCAAGGCGGACACCAGGTGGCCCAGAAGTTGAGCAAGGTCGGCCGCCCGCGAAACGAGTCGAGCGCGACGGGATTCCCTTGCAGATCAGGCAGGACGAAAGCGGGCGCCGCGCTGCCGGGAGGCTTTGCCGCCGCGCGCTCTACGGGCACCGCTGAGAGGAAGTACACCAGCACCGCGCCGCCGGCGAGGGGCAGCAGCCACCGCCTCGAGCTCGTCACCGGCGCGATTCTCCGCTCGTGGCCTGCGCGCGCCCTGCGGGCGGCTTCCACTCGCGCGCCTTGAAAGGAGCGTCAACCGGCGTCTCGAAGACGTGGTTCGTGTAGTTGGAGATCGTCTTCACCGCGATGGCCAGCACTACGTCGAGGATCTGCTTCTCGGAGTATCCGGCGGCGAGGAAGGGTTCGACGTCCTGCCGGTCCGGCCGCCCTCGTTTCTGGACCATGGCGCGGGTGAACTCGCTCAGCGCGCGGAGCCGCGCGTCGGGGATCCGGGTTCCCGCACGGATGGCGTCGGTGACCGGGGGCGGCACCTGCGAGCGCTTGTCGGCGATGAAGCTGTGCGCGGCCATGCAGTAGTCGCAGCCATTCTCGTAGCTGATGGTGAGCAGCACCACCTCCTGCTCGGGCGGGCTGAAGCCCGACTCCTTGCGGAAGTGCTCCATGCCGTAGAGGTAAGTCTCCAGCGCCTCGGGGGCGTTGGCCATGGCGCCGTACATGTTCGAGATCATCCCGCTCTGCTTCTTGGCGCCTTCGAGCAGCTCCTTCGCCTTGGGGCCGGCGGTGTCAAGAGTCAGTTGCGGCAAGGTCATTCGGTAGGTCATCGTCGCTCCGGGTTGGGTTGCAGGTTGTGAAGCAGGGACAGGACGCCGTCGATGTAATGCGTGATCGCGGCTCGGGGCGCCGGCGAGCGGACCAGCGCCATCAAGCCCAGCACCGCGCCCGTCAGGTAGTTCGCCATCCGGGCCGCGTCCGTGCGCGGCCTGACCTCGCCGCGCTTGCGTGCGTTGATCAATGCTCTTCGAAAGAGGCGACCGAGCTCGTCGAGATAGGAGGTGACGATGCG
>WNFC01002593.1_pt1 | contig 28409 bp, 31 predicted proteins | sample 5400541 | NCBI WGS metagenome assembly WNFC01 (sample SAMN13153342, study PRJNA577476) | soil metagenome | isolation source: 120 cm saprolite under Douglas fir tree site 2 hole 2 replicate 1 | place: USA:California | collected 2015-04-18
GGTGGCGTATGTGCGAGGCAGCCCGGGCGACATGCTGAACGTGCGCGACGCCTCCCTCTCGGCGCCGGCACTGAGGCAGTTCGGCTCGGAAAGCCGATATTTCGTCTGTCTGCGAACCCTCGGCCAGGATGGGCGCAAGGACAAGCTGGTGGTGTTCTTCTCCGGGCGGATCAATCAATTCATCGACGCGACGGCCGAACAGTGCGGCGCCGCGACGTATCAGCCGTTTCCCGAGCTGGTGGAGATGCTCGGCCAATTCGGCAAGAAGAAGTGAGGAGAGACGCACAATGGCGCCGCGCACTCGGTGGGTTTGCCGCTTGCGATGAGCACATCTCGCGGGAACATGCGGTAGGACCCCGATCATGCGCTTCGGAATTTTTGGTGCGGCGCAAGCCGGAACTCCCGGCGCCCGCATGGGCCAGGGCTTTCATGACTTCATCGATTTCAACGTCGAGGCGGAAGCGCTCGGCTATCACAGCACGTTCCTGGTCGAGCATCACTTCACCGGCTGGAACCAGGTCTCGGCCACGCTCACCCTGCTGACGTGGCTCGCGGCGCGCACCACGACGCTGCGCCTCGGCACCGCCGTGATGGTGCTGCCGTGGCACAATCCGGTGATCCTGGCCGAGCAGGCGGCGACCCTGGACCTGTTGTCGGACGGCCGGCTCGATTTCGGAGTCGGCAAGGGTTATCGTTACAATGAGTTCACGGGCTTCGCGATCCCGCTCGCGGAGGCGGATGCGCGTTTCGAGGAGGCGCTCGCGATCATCACCAAAGCATGGACCTCGCAGCAGCGTTTCTCGCACCACGGCCGCTTCTGGACGTTCAACGACATCCTGGTCGAGCCGCCGACCAGCCAAAAACCGCACCCGCCATTCTGGATGGCCGCTGGCAGCCCCTCGTCCATTCGCCGCGTGGCCGAGCGCGGCTACAATCTGCTGCTCGACCAGTTCGCGGCATTCGACGTGATCGGCGAACGCATTGCCCTGTTCAAGGCCGAGCGCGCGGGGCGCGGGGGCGCCCACAATCCGATGGGGATTGCCGTTGCGCGCGACATGCATGTCGCCAAGAACCAGGCCGCCAAGGATGCCGCCCTCGAACGCAATCGCCAGTTCCATGAACGCATCTTGTCGGTGTCGCGCTGGCCGGACCGTGCCGGCGGATCGCATATTCTGGCCTACGGCCATGCGCCCGCGGAAGCGGAGGCGAACAGCCTGGTCGGGACGCCGGACGAGATCATGGGCAAGCTCGACGCCTTGCGTCGAGCCGGCGTCGAATACGTGATCATGAGCTGCGGCGGCTCGCGCGAGAGCCTGCGTCGCTTCGCGCACGAGATCATGCCGGCCTTTTCCGACGAACCGGCGGCGGTCGGAAGCGACGCCGTATGACGATCAAGGGCTAACGCGGCCGGCAGGGGCGGCAGCCCGTTCAGGAGATCACGCGGGACTCGGCCGCTCCGAGCACCGTCCTCTGTCGTCTGTCCTCCGCTTACGCCGCCGCCTTGAGCCGGCCGGCGGCACCCTCGAAGGCGCGAGCGAGCGCGTGCAGGGCCTGCGCGCGGCCCACCGCGTCGAGCGCCGGGCCGGCGAGCGCATCGGGCGCAAGCGGCGCCGGCAGCTCGGCGATGTGCGCCCGCATCTCGAGCCGGCTTGCGACGGTCGCCAGAAACAGCGGGCCGCTCGCCGCCAACCCGTGCGCCCGAGCTTCCGCCTCCCCCACCAGCTTTTCGACCTCCGCCTGCAAATCGATCGCCGGCCGCAACTGATATCGCGTCGCGATCTTCTGGCATCGCCAGACCCACTGCTCCACCAGGCCTCCGAGAACCGCCGCGTTCATGGATCCCCTCCATGGTGTCCGACCAGCCGAATCGGCTAATCTTCATCGAGTCTAGCAGAGACTCGGCGGTCGTGACGTATTCGGGGCGAGGACGCGTGGTCGGGATCGTAGAAATCGGTCGTCGGCCGTATTCGTAATGGGCGGAATGGTATCGGCGCCCTCGCAATGCGACGGCGCAGGGATTTTTTATTGTAACGTCAGGCTATCCACAATTGTGTTGCTGATCACTGCTTCGGGATGTGGGCGCGTTCGATCAACACCGCCCACTTGCCGATGTCGGCTTGCAGCCGCGCCTTGAGCTCCTCCGGCGTGCTGGCTCTGGCCTCGATGCCGAGGTCGGCGTAGCGCTGCTTCACGTCGGGCATCGCCACCACTTCGTGGATCGCCTTGTTGAGGACACCGATGATCTCCGCCGACGTCCCGATGCGCGCGAAGATTCCGTTCCACGACGTCACCTCGTATCCCGGCACGCCCGCTTCCGCGACGGTCGGCACGTCCGGCAGGAACGGCGAGCGCTGCGCGCCGGTAGTGGCAAGCGGGCGCATCTTGTTGTCCTGCAGCGTCGCTTTCATCGGGGCGTAGAAGTCCACCATCAGCTGGACGTCGTTGCGCAGCAGCGCGACGATCACGTCCGGGGTGCCGCGATAGGGAATGATCTGGAAATCGCGCCCGGCCGAGGACCTGAGCAGCTCGGCCGCGAGATTCTGGGTGCCGCCGACATTGATGGTGCCGACGTTGAGCTTGCCCGGCTGCGCGCGCGCCGCCGCCGTGAAGTCGGTCATGGTCTTGAGCTCGGAATCGACGTTGCTCGCGAATACCAGATCGAAATAGCCGATGGCCGAGACGGTGGCGAAGTCCTTCAGCGGGTCGAACGGCAGCGCGTTGTAGATGGCGGCGCTGATCGAGGTGCCGTTGGTGACGAGCCCGATCGTATAGCCGTCGGCGGGCTGGGAGAGCACCGAGCGCGCCGCCGCGATGCCGCCGGGGCCGGGCTGATTTTCCACTACGAACCGCTGGCCGAGCTTGTCGCCGAGCTTCTCGGCGGCGATCCGCGCGGTGATATCGGCGACGCCGGCGGCGCCGAAGGGCAGGATGAACCGCACCGGACGGACGGGATAATGCGGCTGCGCGCGCGCGAAGATCGGCGCGAGCCCCGCCGCCGTGGCCGCGAGCGCGGCGGCAAGCTCTCTTCGGGTGATGCGGTGCTCGATCATGTCGATGTTCCTTTTGATTTCCTCTCCAGCGTCGTCCCGGCGCAAACGCATATGCGCCAAGTCAAGACCTCTCGGCTGTCATCGTCCGCGTAAGCGGACGATCCAGTAACCCCGGACCGTCGTTAGGGGCACCGACTTCGCCTCGGCCACTCAGACAGGGGTTACTGGATGCCCGCTTGCGCGGGCATGACAACGGAGAGATTTTTGCTGAGATCACGCCTTCTCCTCGATCACGCTGATGCGCACGTCGTCCTCGATCAGCCGCCAGATGTGGTCGACGTAGCGCACGAACTCGGGCGTCCGCTTGATCGCGAGCGCGCGCGGGCGCGGAAGCTCGATCGCGACGCTCTCCAGCAGCCGCCCCGGCCGGCGCGCGAACACCAGCACCCGGTCGGACAGGAACACGGCCTCGTCGATCTGGTGGGTGACGAACAGGACGGTCTTGCGCCCCTCTTCCCATATTCGCAACAGCTCGGTCTGCATGATCTCGCGGGTCTGCGCATCGAGCGAGGAGAACGGCTCGTCCATCAGCAGGACCTGCGGGTCGATCGCAAGCGCGCGGGCGAGGTTGACGCGCTGGCGCATGCCGCCCGACAGCTGGCGCGGGTGGTAGTGCTCGAAGCCCTCGAGCCCGACGAGCTTCAAAAGCTCCATCGTCCGCCGCCGCTCGGCGGCGCCGACGCGCCCCGCCACCTCGCGCCCGATGATCGCGTTGGCGAACACGGTGCGCCAAGGGAGCAGATTGTCGGCCTGGAACACGAAGCCGCGGTCGCCGCCGGGGCGGCGCACCGCGCGACCGTCGAGCAGCACCTCGCCCGAGCTCGCCAATTCGAGCCCGGCGACGATGCGCAGGAACGTGGTCTTGCCGCACCCGGAGGGACCGACCACCGAGATGAACTCGCCGCGCTCGACCGCGACATTGATGTCCTCGAGCGCCCGCAGATCGCCGAAGGTCTTTCCGAGATTGGAGATCTCGAGCTTGCGGGCCATCCGCCGTCAATCCTTGGTCCAAGGGACCAGCCGGCTCTCGAGCCAGCCGAACCCGGCGGTGAGGACGATGCCGGCGATGGCGAGCACGATCACACCGGCGAACAGCTCCGGCATGTTGAAGGCATCCGCCGACTGGGCGATCAGCCGGCCGAGCCCGGCGCGCGAGCCGAACAGCTCCGCCACCACCACGCCGATCAGGCCGCGTCCGATGCCGAGCTTGAGCCCGGCGAGGATGAAGGGGACCGCCGACGGCAGCGATACCTTGACGAAGATCTGCCGCGGCGTGGCGCCGAACGAGCGCAGCATCTCGATCAGCCGGTCGCTCGTGGTGCGCAGCCCCGCCTCGGTGTTGATGGTGACCGGGAACAGCACCAGGAAGATGACGACCAGCACCTTCGACCAGATGCCGATACCGAGCCAGAGAATGAACAGCGGGGCGAGCGCGATCGTCGGCGTGGCATAGAGGCCGGAAATCCACGGCTGCAATACGCGCTTCATGGTGGCGCTCTCGGCCATGGCAAGGCCGAGGATCACGCCCAGCACGCTGGCGATCGCATAGCCGAGCGCGAATTCGATCGCGCTGATCCCCATGTGCCGCCACAGCTCGCCGGTTCTCGCAAGCGCCGCGATCGCCGCGGCGATCTGCGAAGGCGCCGCGAGAAAGAGCGCATTGGCGACGAGCACGCGGCTCACCAGCTCCCAGAGCAGGAGGCCGCCCAGCACCGAGAGCACGCCGGCGAAATAGACGCGCGGCAACTGCAGGCGCCGGCCGCGGCGCGCGGACGGGGGACTCTCGACGCGCCCAGTGCCGGGCGCGTCCCCCTCGCCCGCTCGCTTCGCGCGCGGCACCTCCTCGCGAGCGGAGACAGGTGCCGGCCGCGCTTGCCGCTCGCTTGGATGCAACGTCACGGGAGCGCGCTTTGTTTCTTCAATCCACCAGCTGGGTCAGGCCCGGCAGCACGAAGCGCTCGACGTCGGTACCGCCATCGAGGTCGCCCAGCTCCTTGAGCGCCTTGAGCAGCGCGGACATCTTCGCCCTCGAGACCTTGCCGGTCGTTTCGAAGAAGGCGTTGTCGCGCAGGAAATCGTAGGACTTGGCGACGTCCTCCTGCTTGAGCTTGCCTGCCTCCATCATGATCTTGATCGCCTCGGCGCGGTTGCCCGGCTCGGCGAACCAGGCGAGGCTCCGGTTGTGCACGGCGAACACCTTGTCGAGCGTCGCCTTGTGCGTGCTCACCCAGCTGCGCGCAACCACCGCGCCCGCGAACGGCAGCTCCCTGGCGTAATCGATGGTCTTGCCGAGATTGGTGAAGCCCGCCGATTCGGCATAGAAGTTGAACGGCGGAAGCAGCAGCGCGGCATCGACGGCGCCCGACTGCAGCGCCGAGAACCGCGCCGAGGTCGCGCCCGCGAACACGGTATCGTAGTCGCCGGGCTTGAGCCCGTTCGGTCCCGCCATCCGCTCGAGATAGATGCGCGTGATGTCCTTCGGTCCGCCGATCGAGATGGTCTTGCCCTTGAGGTCCGCCCACTGCTTGATTGCGGCCTTGGCCAGCAGCGCATAGGGCGGCGCCTGCATCTCGATCCGCACGATCGCGATCGGCGCGCCCTTGTCGATGGCGCGGATCGGATCGACGAGCCCGGTCGACAAGGCGAAGTCGAGGGAGCCGGCGGTGAGCTGCTGCACCAGCGCGGCGCTCGACTGGATGAAGACGAGGTCGGGCTGCAGGTCCGCAGCGGCGAAATATCCTTTGGTCAACCCAATGTAGATCGGCCAATGGGTGGAGGAGACCGCCCCCACGAGGCCGATGGTCGCCGGCTCCGCCCGCGCGGCGCACGACAGCGCGGCGGCGCCCACAATGAGCGCTCGAACCGCAATTCCCAGCGCCCCGGCCATGGTCGCGATCATTCCACGCCTCAGCTCGCCTTCCTGACCGCCATGCCTTCAAGATGCGCGACCACCTGATCGACGCGCATCACGTCGCAATATTTGTGGTGCATGTCGAACAGGTTGACCTTGTGGGAGAGGATGCTGCGGTCGAAGCAGCACTCCTCGACCAGCACGACGTGATAGCCGTGCGAATAGGCATCGACCGCGGTCGCGCGCACGCAGCCCGAGGTGCTCTCGCCGCAGACGATCAGGGTCTGCACGCCGAGCTGGGTGAGATGCGCCACGAGCGGCGTGCCGAAGAACACGCTGGCGCGCTGCTTGGTGATGACCACGTCCTGCGGCTGCGGCTTGAATTCCGGGCGGATGGCATAGTCGGCCGGATCGAGCGGGGGCTTGTTGCGCTTGGTCGCCGTCACCAGGCTGGGGCGGCTTTCCGCGCGCACGTCGCCGGTCGAATAGAAGACCGGAAGGCCGGCCGCGCGCGCCGCCGCGAACAGCCGCCTGGTCGGCTCGATCGCGGCATGGGCATATTCGCCGCAGCTGTTCGGATGGCTCTCGGCGAGCTCGGCCGGCGGACGCGGCCCGCCCCGATAGACGACGTCGTAGAGGTCGACGGCGAGCAGGGCCGGGCTCGGGCCGACAAAGACCTTGCGCCGGTAGCTCGAATAGACCGCGAGGACGTCGGGCGTCACGATATCCTTCCAGCAATGGTCTTCGAAATCGTCGGTCATGGTGTTGCTCCGATCGTCGAGCGGGCCGGTCGCCGCGAGCCGTCCCGAACGCCCATGCAAAGACTGGTCCAACGGCTGCTCCCGGCAGCCTAGCGGGGCGCGGAGCCGATGTACAATGCTCGGCTTCGATGGCCGCAGGGCGCGGCCGGCCGATCCGTCGATGGTATGAGGTGGGCAGATCGAACGTGGCCGGCGCGCGGAGCCGCATTTGGCCAGGTCGGAAAACCGGGCCGCTGTTGCTCCGCCGCTACAGAATATGACCGGCGAGCTTGGCATAGTGGACCGGCGTGCGGGCCTTGCGGGCACCGCACGCCGGCTGCCGTGTCCCAGGCCGGCTACGCATACTGCCAGCTACGCGATACACAACTGTCAGTACAAACCCGGCGTGGGCACGGACCTCGCGGCAACGGCGCCGTGGCGGGCACCCTTGCCTTGGAGCGCCTCGTTGCCCGGGGAGCGCCTTCAGGAGTTCTTTCGATTGTCCTTCCGCGTCCGCGGGCAGACCCCTCGACCAAACGGTCGACCACCCGGAAGCTAGTTTATGCGCAGATGCCTTAACGCTTGTTGAAGCGCGCCGGCATGCGCTCGGGCCGGACCGGTGCTCGCGGCGCCGAGGTCCGTGTCCCCCGCGCCACAGGCAACGCGAAAGGCGCATCCGGCCCGCCGCTTCCCCTTTTTTCCGCTCGCGCCTGCTGATGTATTCACGAATTGTACAGGCCACACCTTTCGTGCGGCCGAGGTCCGAACGACGACGGGGAGTGAACGCCGTTTCGCCAAAGGAACAGCCCAGGTGACCGCAAACGCGCCAATGCAACAAGCCCTCGGCCGCACCGACGCAAGCGGCCGCGGTTTGGATTGGCGGCAAGCGTTGCGGATGCGCGTCATCGAATTCGGCATCCAGGCGATCTGGGGAAAGTCGGCGTTCCCCGCCACCATGGCCGCGGATGTCCCGCTGATCAGGGCGGGCCTGCGCATGGCCTGGATCAGGGCGCTGGGCGCGGTCGGGATACGGAAATACGTGGCACCGAGCGGACTCGGCTATGACTTCGTCTGTCACATCGGCGATCTCGCCGAATATCCGTATTACCACCGCCGTGCTTTCCAACATGAGCTGGCTATCTGTGCCGCCTGGCTGCGAGAAGAGGAACGGCCGGTGGCGTACGATGTGGGGGCCAACGTCGGCTTCTTCGCGACCCAGCTGGCTCAAATTCTGGCCGGCCAGTCGTTGCAAATCTATGCCTTCGAGCCGGTGCCGACGACGTTCGCCAAGCTCGTGCAGTCCGTGCACGATCTCGGTCTGAGCGACCGTGTGCACGCCATCGCCGCGGCGATACTCGACGATGCCCGCCCCGTGCACCTGAGCTATTGCGAGCGCAACTCCCTCTATGCCCAGATTGTCGCGAACGGCAGCCCGCGAGCGGGCGACGCGCTCGCCCACGCGCCGGGCATGACCTTGGACGGCTTCCATTCGTTCGTCGGCGTGCTTCCGGCCCTCGTCAAGATCGACGTCGAGGGCAGCGAAGTAGCGGTCCTGCGGGGCGCGAAGCGCCTGCTGGCGCGGCCGGACCGGCCGGCTCTTCTTTTCGAATACAACCCGGACACCCTTTTGGAATGCGGTGCCGCCGCGGACTCGTTTCGCGAGCTGCTCTCCGGCTACGCGCTTCACTACGTCGACGATTTCGAGGGCCGCAGGATGCCGTTTGGAAGCCCGGTCGCCCGCGTCGAAGAATCGCAAATTGCATGCAATCTGTTCGCGGTCCCCGTGGTCGAGGGATGGTCCGCCCGATGGGCGGCGGCTTTGGAATGCGCTCGTTCCCGGCTTGGCAGCCAGGCATAGGCGCGGCTGCCGCGAGGACGCCGACCGCCGGCCCCGGCCGTCGACGCCGGCGGCGCGTCCCCGCACGCAACTCCGCATCGCCGTTCGTGCGGCTCGCCTGCCGAACTCACTCCTTCGCCGCCGGCGCGGTCTCGGCCATCAGCCAGTCGAGATAGCCCCGGTCGACGCTTTCGATCGGCAGCACCAGGATCGCCGGCGCGGCGTAGGAATGCATCTCCTTCACCGCCGCGCCCACCTGCTCGGCGAGCGAGGCGCGGGTCTTGATGATCATCACCACCTCCTCGCCGCGCTCGAGCGCGCCCTGCCACCAATAGTGCGAGATCATGCCGGGCAGGATGTTGACGCAGGCGCACAGCCGCCGCTCGACCAGCGCGCGGCCGGCCCGCTCCGCCTCGACAATCGAGGGATAAGTCGTATAGACGAAGACCGCGCGCTCCATATGCCTACCCGCCTTCCCGGTCGCGGGCGTCGCGCGCCGGCTGTTGCGTCGAGAACCATGAGCCCCGCGCCCCGGAAAAATCCGCGCATCCATCTCGTCGCCAGCCCCAGCGCGGAGGCGCAGGAGGCACTCAAGCGGCTCGCCGCCCGTTACGGCGACGTCCCAGCCGAAACCGCCGACGTGATCGTCGCCCTCGGCGGCGACGGACTCATGCTGCAGACCCTGCACCGGTTCATGAAATCGGGCAAGCCGATCTACGGCATGCATCGCGGCACGGTCGGATTTCTCATGAACGAGTATGCTCCGGACGATCTGCCGCGACGGCTCGCCGAAGCCGGCGTCGCCGTGATCCACCCGCTGCTGATGTGCGCGCACGACGCGGACGGCGACGCGATCGAGTTCCATGCCTTCAACGAGGTGTCGTTGTTTCGCCAGAGCTACCAGGCGGCGCGGCTGCGCATCCTCATCGACGGCAGGGAGCGGCTGCCCGAGCTCGTCGCCGATGGCGTGCTGGTGGCGACGCCGGCCGGATCGACCGCCTACAATTTCTCGGCGCAGGGGCCGATCATCCCGATCAACGCGCCGCTGCTGGCGCTGACCCCGATCAGCCCGTTCCGGCCGCGGCGCTGGCATGGCGCGCTGTTGCCCGACCGCGCGCACGTGCGCGTCGACGTGCTCGAGCCGGACAAGCGCCCGGTCGCCGCGGTCGCCGACCACGACGAGGTGCGCTCGGTCTGCTCGGTCGACATCCACATGGACCACGGCATTTCGATGCAGATGCTGTTCGATCCGGGCCACAACCTCGACGAGCGGATCTTGCGCGAGCAGTTCGGGATCGAGTGATCGCGGAAAGCCGGCGGACGGGGCGGTCGCGCTCGGCTCGGCTTGATCGCGCAAATTGGAGGAGCTCATGAAGGCATTTCGCATCGCGCTCATTGCGGGCGCAGCCGCTGCCGCAACGACGCCGGCGGCGGCGGCCGAGCTCCGGACGCAGGCGATCGACTACCAGCAGGGCGGCAGCGCGTTCGAAGGCTATCTCGCCTACGACGATGCGATCGCCGGCAAGCGCCCGGGCGTCCTGCTGCTGCATCGGCGCGACGGAATGTCGGAATTCACCCGCGGGAATACCGAGATGATCGCGAAGCTCGGCTACGTCGTGTTCGCAGCCGATATCTTCGGCAAGAGCATCCGCCCGACAGAGGTCAAGGAGATGCAGGCCCAGTCGGCGCTCTACAACAAGGATCGCACGCTGATGCGCGCACACGCGCAAGCCGGTTTCGACGTGCTGCGCGGCAACCCGATGGTCGACGCCGCCCGCCTCGCCCTGGTCGGCTATTGCTTCGGCGGCACCGTCGCGGTCGAGCTGGCCGAGACCGGAGCGCCGATCCTCGGCACGGTCACCATTCACGGCAGCTTCAGGAGTTTCACGCCGGGAGCCGCCAAAAACATCCACGGACGTTTCCTCATCCTGCACGGCGCCGAGGATCCGATCGCGCCGCTCGAGGAGGTCAACGCCTTGATCAAGGAGTTCCGTGCCGCCAAGCTCGATTGGCAATTGGAATTGTACAGCGGCACCGAGCACGGCTTCTCCACGCCGAAGAATGCGACCGAGGAGCGCGCGAACCGGCTATCGGTCGCCGCGATGACGAGGTTCTTCAGCGAAATATTCGGCGACTGAGCCGCAAGCGCGTCGACCTGCCGACCGGCGCCCGCCCGCGCCGCGGATGCTTAACCGTTCGTTAACAGGCCCGCCGGTAACTTCGCCGCAAGGTGCTGGAGCACGACCGTCCGGCCCCGGATGGCGGCATGATCCACGTCGATTTCAACAAGCTTCGTTTTCTCGTCATCGACGACAACATCCACATGCGCCGCATCGTGCGCGCGCTGCTGCACGGATTCGGCGCGCGCGACGTCTACGAGGCCGAAGACGGGGCGACCGGGCTCGAAGCCTTCACCCAGCACCTGCCGGACATCCTGCTCGTCGACTGGGAAATGCCGATCTTCGACGGCCTCGAGCTGACGCAAATGATCCGCCAGCCCGGCGCCAACGCCAACCCCTACGCGCCGATCATCATGCTCACCGGGCATTCCGAGCGGAAGCGGGTAATGGCGGCACGCGACGCCGGCGTCACCGAGTTCATGGTCAAGCCGGTCTCGGCCAAGGCCCTCTACCAGCGCATCCTCAACGTCGTCGCCAATCCGCGGCCGTTCATCAGGACCGAGACCTATTTCGGTCCCGACCGGCGCCGCAGCGTCAATCCGAACCATGTCGGGCCCGAGCGCCGCAAGGGCAGCAACGCGGAGATCATCCGCCAAGCGCCGCTGATCAACAAAGCCAAGGTCGCGGGCTAGCGCGCGCCGCGGGAAATTGGCAACCGGTTTTCCGAATAGAGCACCCGCAGGATCGAACCGCAGGGGAAACAGCCGGATGTCGAGCGCAAAATCCGACAAGCCCTTGGTCGCGACCTACGCCGACCACGAGGTCATCATGCCGCCGAACAAGTTGCACCGCGCGGTGTTGCCTGGGCGGGACGCCAAATCGGGGGACGATCCGGTGGCGCGCGCCGAGGCGGCGCTGGCGCGGCTCGCGAGCGAATTTTCGGAATGGATGGACGCGGAGTGCGAGCGGCTCGACCGGGCGCGGCTCGCGGTCAGGGCGAAGGGTTTCACCGAGGAAACGCGGCAATCGCTGTTCCACGCCGCCCACGACATCAAGGGCGAGGCCGCGACCTTCGGCTTTCCCTGGGTTGCGGCCTTGGCCGACAGCGTGGGCCGGCTGATCGAGCACACGCCCGACCCGGACCGCATCCCCCTCACCTTGGTCGACCAGCATGTCGACGGCGTGCGGGCGATCATCCGCGAAAGCGCCCGGCCGGACATCGCCACCGTCGCCGATGCGCTCGCGCGCCGGCTGCGCGAGGTCACCGAGGAATTTCTGGCCTACGAGAACCGCGATCGGCCGGGTCACCTCGACGGGATTCTCGCGCCGCCGACCGCGCCCGGCTAGCAGAGGACAGACGACAGAGGACGGACGAATGCTCCGAGTTCCGTCGTCTGTCGTCCGTCCTCTGTTACGCCGCGACCAATTCCTCGCAGAACATCCGCGCTTCCTCGCGCGCGGCTTCGGCGGCGAAGCGGCGCAGCAGCGTGAGCAGCGGCTCGACGTCGCATTCGTCGGCGCAGCGCGTGAGCACGCGTTCGACCATCCGCCGCTTGAGCCGTATCGCGCCGCCGAGGTCGCTGGCGAAGCCGCCCTCGCGCATGGCCTCGACCGCCTCGCGGAAGGCGGGATAGGTGGAGGCCGGGAGCCCGGCCCGGTGGAACAGCGCGCGGAACCCCGCGCTCGCGTCGTCGTGCACCAGCGCGCTCACGCGCGCGAGCGGCATGCCGGAGAGCTCCGCAAGCGCCTCCTCGAACATCTCGACGTTGCCCGAGAGGAGCGCGCGCAAAACCAGCCCGGCATTGAGCTGGCCGCTTTCGCGCAGGTGGCGAATGAGCGGCCTGATCTCGCTCTCGGGGGAGACGGCGGCGAGCGTCACCGTCGCCTTCTCGCAGGCCTCCTTGGCGACGCGCTCGGCGCGGTCCTGCGCGAGCCACTCGCGCGCGGCGACGAAGCCGGCGAGCGTCTGCGAAAGCTTGGCGACCAGCGCCTGGCGGGTGGGCGCCGGCAGATCGTCACGCGCCAGCATGGCTTCGCGGATGGCGCCGAGGTGGCCGAAGCGGGCGACCATTCGGTCAAGCGAGAATGCCACCAGCCCGGCGCCCCGGTTCTCGATCAGGATCAGGCAGGCCTCGGCCGAGCCGACCTCGGCAATGGCGGCCGCCACCGCGCAGGGAAGGTCGGCGCGGTTGGCGATCGCAGCCTGCGTTTGCGGTCCGCCGGTCGCGACCATGTCGACGAGGTCGGCATCGACGAGCAGCGGCGAGTGCTCGAGCACCCACGACGCCGTTTCCGGCTGGTCGGCGGCAAGGCCGAGGATCACCGCCGGCGGCGCGCGCTCGCTGAAGGCCAGCGCGCGGGCAAGCTCCGTGCGCACCAGCGGCGAGGGATCGTCGAGCTGCATGATCAAGGCGCCCTCCGCGGCGGCGCGATCGTCGGGCGTGAGCTCGGAATAAAGATAGGCGCGGGCGAGCGCGGCGGTGGCATTGGCCCGCTCGGCGGCGGGCGCGGTGCGGACCCATTGCAGGAATTGACGGACGATCATCTTGCGACCGACGCCACGATGGACTGCTTTCCCCGGCAGCGGCGGCTCGCACCGCCCGATTGGGAAGCCTAGGGCGCGAGGCTTAACAAAGCGTTCACCATAAATCTTTGGAAAGGTTGATCATTTGTTAATGCCGCCGGGTCCCCAGAGGGCGCTGATCGCGCGCGATACGGGCTCGCGCCGATCGCCGGTCTGGAACAGCGAATGAAACATATGGGTCGTGGCGCCGGCGGCTGCCGGCGGCGGGCTCGCCGCCGCTGGCGCATCGGTGTCCGCAAAGGCGGTGGCGCCCGGCGCCGGCGAAAAGAAGAGATCGTTGAAGGTCGCGGCGCCGCTTCCGGCCGGCGGCGGCTGGTCGGCGACGGCGGGGACGGTCGGACTCGGCGCCGGCGGCCGCGGCACCGCGTCGGAGGCGATCGCCGGCGATTGCGCGCGCGCGGCCTGATACCGGCGCGCCAGCTCCGCGCACAGGCCGGCGATGCTGCGCGCAATGCCCCGATTGTCGTAGAAGATCGGCCGGTTGGCGCGCGCCGCCGCGGGAAAGAGGTCGGCGGCATTGGCGGAGGGGTCGCTGCCGGCGCGCGCGATCGCCTTGGCGGCGCCGGCGGGACCCAGGAAGTGCCCGAGGTAAAGCTCGCTCTCGCTCGGCGGCCGCCCGAGCCGGGCGGACAGCACGAGCGCGTTGCGCTGGGTGAATACGCCCCCCATCAACGCATTGGCGGCCGGATCCTTACGCAATTGCATGATTGCGCTGCGCAGGTCGGGGTCGTCCACCACATAGCGGCCGGACGCGGTGCGCGAGATCGCATCGGCATAGCGGCCGTAGCCGAAGGCCGGCCCCGCTTGCTTCAAGGTGGCGAGCCAGGTCTGCTCGATGAACTGGAACAGCCCGGCCGCCGACGACGAGCGCATGGTGAGGTTGGGATCGAGGTCGGACTCGACCTTGGCGGTGGCAAGCAGATACTCGAAGCTCGCGCCGGTCGCCTGGGCGGCCTTGCGAATGGCGCCGGTGACGGGATTGGAGCCGACCGGCGTGCTGGCGTCGACCGCCATGGTTTGCTCAAAGGGGCTCGGCGCCGCGGCGTGCGGGCGCTGCCGAACGTTGACGATTATGGTAAACGGAGCGTTAACCCATGGGAGGAGAAGCCCAATGACTGAAGCGACCGCGGTCCGCCACAAGCGCGGAGGCCTCTATTTCGACGATTTCGTGGTCGGGCACCTTTACGAGCACCCGCTCACGCGCACGGTGACGCAGATGGACAACATGTTGTTCTCCAACATGACGCTCAATCCGCAGCCGTTGCACATCGACCGGCATTTCTGCGAGCAGGAGACCGAATGGGGCCAGCCGCTGATGAACTCGCTGTTCACGCTCGGCCTGATGATCGGGATCATGGTCAATGACCTCACGGTCGGCACCACCATCGCCAATCTCGGCATGACCGAGGTGAAATTCCCCCACCCGCTGTTCGAGGGCGACACCGTCCATTGCACCTCCGAGGTCATCAGCAAGCGCGAATCGAACTCGCGACCGGGCGCCGGCATCGTCGAGTTCCATCACCGCGCCTACAATCAGGACAACAAGCTGGTGGCCGAATGCCGCCGCCAGGTCTTCATGCGCATGCGGCCGAGGTAACCGCCGTGCGTGCCGGACGCGGCGCGGCGCCGAGCGCATCGAGGCTCGATTGATGCGCTCGCTCCTGTTCGTTCCCGCCGACGGCGGCAGGAAGCTCGACAAGGCGATGGCGAGCGGCGCCGACGCGGTGATCGTCGATCTCGAGGATTCGATCCCGGCCGAGGGCAAGTCGGCCGCGCGCAAGAGCGCGGCGGATTTCGTGCGCGGCGTCATCGCCGCGAGCCCGCGGCCGCGCCTGCTCGTTCGCATCAACGGGCTCGCCACCGGCCTCGCCGACGCCGATCTCGATGCGGTGGTGCCGGCCGCGCCCGATGCGATCATGCTGCCGAAGGCCGAGGGCGGCGCCGACGTGATGCATGCCGACGGCAAGCTCGCGGCGTGCGAGGCGATCGCCGGGCTGCCCGACGGCCACGTCAAGATCGTCGCGATCGCGACCGAGACAGCGGCCGCGCTGTTCCACGCCGGCAGCTATCGCGGGGCGAGCGCGCGGCTCGAGGGACTGACCTGGGGCGCGGAGGATCTGTCGGCCGAGCTCGGCGCCGAGACGAACCGGGGCGCCGACGGACGCTTTCTCGATCCCTATCGGCTGGCGCGCGCGCTTTGTCTCGCCGGCGCCGCCGCCGCCGGAGTGCAGGCGATCGACACCATCGCCGCCGACTTCCGCAATCTCGAGCTGCTGCGCCGCGAGGCCGAGGAGGGGCGCCGCGACGGCTTCACCGGCAAGATGGCGATCCATCCCGCGCAGGTGCCGATGATCAACTACGTGTTCACGCCGGCGCCGCCGGCGATCGCGCAGGCGCGCGCGATCGTCGCCGCCTTCGCCGCCAATGCCGGCAAGGGCACGGTTGGCATCGACGGGGTGATGTACGACCGGCCGCACCTCGAGCGCGCCCGCCGGCTCTTGGCCCGCGCCGCGGCGGCGGGCGTGGCGTAGCGGCAGCACAAGGCGAAGGAAGACGCCGACTCGGTGTTATGCGCGTGAACGAGAACGTTGACGTCGGGCAGGATCATGCCGCGCCGCCTGTCGTAGCCTGGTCGCCGACGACATGCCCGCTGCGTAAGCCTCGGCCTCGAGTTCGTCAGCCAGTTGATTGAGCTTGTCGAGATCGATCCAGGGCCTGAACCCGAACGCATGCGGAATGGTCTTCGGCGCCGCGTGCCGACGCTGCTTTGCCTGCTCGCCGAGACCGGCGGCGGAGCGTCCGATTGACCATGTCCTTGAATGGCAGCCCGAGCTCGCGGGCGCGCCGCTTCAGGAGTCCGGCTAGATCGTCGTCGATGGTGAGTGTGGTGCGCATGAAAAATATGATGGGTGCCTTAGAATTTGATGTCAAGGCATCAATCCGCGAGGTCACTTCGGCGGCGGAAGGAATTAAAATCTTGCCGGCGGCCGGGTCTGATTGCGTGTTGACCCTATTGCGATGACACAAAATTCATTGCGCCGAGATGCCGGACGACGACCGAGCGCGCCTCGTGCGGGCGCAGCGCGCCGATCTGGCCGAAGGCCGACTTCATCTCGTCGATCATCAGATCGATGACGTGGCTCGGACCTTCGGCGCCGAGCGCGCCCAGCCCCCACAGAAAGGCCTTGCCGGCGAAGGCCGCCTGCGCGCCGAGCGCCACCGCGCGCACCACGTCGAGCCCCGAGCGAATCCCGGAATCGAGCATCACGGCCGCGCGGCTGCCGACCGCGCGGGCGACGGCGGGGAGGACATCGATCGGCGCCGGCAGTCCCTCGACCTGGCGTCCGCCGTGGTTCGACACCACGATGCCGTCGACTCCGATCGCCACGCATTTCTCCGCATCGGCCGGATGCAGGATGCCCTTCACCACCAGCGGATGCCGCCAGCGCTCGCGATAGCGCGCGACCTCGTCCCAGGTAAAGGCACCGCCCATCTCCCGGCGCACGAAGGCCGCGACCTCGTTCACGTCGGCGGTATCGGTGGTATAGGGCTTGAGATTGCCGAAGCGGGGCTGGCCGTGCCTCCACATCGATGCGAGGTAGCCGGGCGAGGCGAGAATGCCGGCGATCATGCGCAGGTCCGGCCGGAACGGCGAGGTGATGCCGACCGCGACCTCGCGCGAGCGGGTGGTGCGGACCGGGACGTCGAGGGTGAGCATGAGCACGTGGACGCCGCAGGCCTCGGCGCGCTTGACGAGGTCGAAACCGATGGCGTGCTCGTTGCGCCAGCAGCGATAGAGCTGGAACCAGAGCACGTCGGGCGCGATCTCGGCTGCGCGCTCGACGGTCATGCCCCCGACCAACCCGAGCGTATAGGGCACGTTCGCCCGCTGGCAGGCCGCGGCCAGATATTGATCGGCGCCCGGAAACACCAGCGACGGACCGCCCATGGGGGCAACGCCGATCGGCGCGGAGTAGCGCCTGCCGAACAGCGCGATGTCGACGGGCGGCAAGGCGGTGGTGACGCCGTAGCGGGGCACGAGCTCGACCGCATCGAGCGCGCGCCAATTGCGGGCGATGCCGCCGTCGGTTCCGGCGCCGCCGTCGCAATACTCGAACGCGAAATGCGGCAGCTTGCGGCGGGCGTGGCGACGCAGATAGGCGACGGTCGGGAAACGGCGGTGCAATTGCGTAAAGCGCGGATTGTCGGCCGGGGTGTAGATTTTCGCCGCCGGCTCGACGACCGCAGTCGTTTCTTGCATGGCCGCCCTTCCCTATTCCTGTATGGGCATTGTAGCCCGGGTCGAGCCTTAAGCGCGTTCACGCGCGTTTTCAACGCGCCATGGCGAATTCCGGGATTCCCGCCGCCGCGACGGCATCTCCTTCAGAAATGGCTGTACGACGGTCGCGCGAGCGAAAGCGGCTTTCCGCTTTGGTCGACGAGGCGCGCCTCGCCCTGCCCGGCCGCGACCGCGCCGATGGCGGTGAGCGCGATCCCGGCGGCCGCGGCCTCGCCGCGCAAGGCCTCGAGCTCACCGGGCGGCACGCAGGCCAGAACCTCGTAATCGTCGCCGCCGGTGACGATCGATGCGAGCAGTGCCGGATCGCGCGCGAGCGCGGCGCGCGCCGCGTCGGACAGCGGTATCAACGCGGCTTCGATCTCGGCCGCGACCGCGGAAGCGCGGCAGAGCTTCGCCAGATCGCCGGCGAGCCCGTCGGACACGTCCATCGCCGCCGAGGCGTGCGCCCGTAGCGTCGCCGCGATCGCGGTGCGCGGCTGCGGCACGAGATAGCGCGACTCGAGGTGATCGCGTTGATCGGGCGTGAGCCGCCAGCGCTCGGCGGCGGCGGGATCGCGCCGCAACAGGAGCCCGAGCGCGGCGTCGCCGATGGTGCCGGTCACCACCACGCGGTCGCCCGGCCTGCCTCCGGCGCGACGCAGCATCTCCCCGTGCGGTACCGCCCCGAGCATCGCGATCGAGACCGAGAGCGGCCCTGGCGTGCGGTCGGTATCGCCGCCGAGCAGCGGGCAACCGAACAAATCGGCGTCCGCGCCGAGCCCGCGCGCGAACGGCGCGAGCCAGTCGTCGTGGATCTCCGTGGGCAGCGCCAGCGCGAGCAGGAAGCCGAGCGGCCGCGCCCCCTTGGCAGCGAGGTCCGAGAGGTTGGCGCGCAGCGCTTTCTTGGCGACCGTGTCGGGCGGATCGTCGGGGAAGAAATGGACGCCGCCGATCACCCCGTCGGTCGTGAGCACGAGGTCGCAGCCGGCGGGCGGCTCGATCGACGCCGCATCGTCGCCGAGCCCGAACGCGCCGGGATGCTTTGCCAGCGGCTTAAAATAGCGCGCGATCAGGCGGTCCTCCGCAGATCCCGCTGTGCGGTCCTTGCTCATTGCGACGGCGTGCTCAAGTGACGGCTCTCTCCCGCCATGATAGCCTCGACCAGCGGCAAAATAAGCAGGATTCACCGAAGGCGCGCGATGGAAGCATTCGATCTCTATGCGCCGGAAATCGATGCTGATCCATTTCCGTACTATGAGATCCTGCGCGAGCAACATCCCTGCTATTGGAGCGAGAGCGGCCGGCTCTGGATTCTCTCGCGCTACGACGACATCGTGCAGGCGGCGCGCGACTGGGAGACGTTCTCGTCCTCCCAGGGCAACATGATCGACGAGCTTCCCGGCCGTGCCGGCGCGACGCTCGGGACGACCGATCCGCCGCGCCACGATCGGCTGCGCGCCCTCAGCCAGGCGGCCTTCACGCGCAAGACCGCCGAGCAGCTCGTCGCCCCCACCCTCGCGATCGCCGATCGCGCGCTCGAGCGCATCTGCGACAGCGGCAGCTTCGAGTTCATCGACGACTTCTCCAGCCGAATCACGGTCGGGCTGCTGTTCCGCACGATGGGTCTGCCCGAGCGCGATCACGCCGAGATCCGGCGCAGGGTCATCCTGGCGGTGTCGACCGACAAGTCGGTCAAGGGCCGCAACCCCGAGCACATCGCCGCCTTCAACGAGCTGAGCGACTTCATCACCGCCGAGGTCGCGGTGCGGCGAAAGCATCCCACCGACGATCTCATCACCCACCTCGCCGAGGCCGAGATCGACGGCGACCGCTTGAGCGAGCGGGAAATCGTGCTCACCGCCGCCACCTTCGTGATGGCGGGGGTGGAATCGCTTTCGAGCTTCATGAGCATGCTCGCGCTCAATCTGCACGATCATCCCGAGGCGCGCGCCCGTATTGTCGCGGACCTTTCGCTGCTCGAGCCGGCGATCGAGGAATCGCTGCGCTTCAACACCTCGGCGCAGCGCTTCAAGCGGCGACAAGGTCGCGCTCGCCTTTGGCTCCGGCAACCGCGATCGGCGGAAATTTTCCAGTCCGGACGTCTACGACATCGAGCGGCGCCCGCAGGGTCATCTCGGTTTCGGCGCTGGCAAGCATTTCTGCCTCGGCAGCCAGATGGCGCGGCTGGTCACGCAAGTGGCGATGCGGCGCTTTCTCGAGCGGGTGCCGGAGTTCCACCTCACGACCGGCAAACTGGCGTGGAATTCGTCCTCGAATTTTCGCAGCCCCGTCGCCTTGCCGTTCGCGGTGCGGTGACGAGCGGAGCCGGTCCATTTACCTGGCGGCGCGCTCGAACTCGCCGGCACGGTATTGTCGCGCAAGCTGGTCGAGCACCGCGTTGATCATCCCGGTTTCGTCCCGGTCGACGAAGGCATCGGCGACGGCGACGTATTCGGCGACCACGACGCGCGCCGGCACGTCGGTGCGATGGCCGAGCTCGTAGGCGCCGGCGCGCAGCACCGCGCGCAGGATCGTCTCGATGCGCTTGAGCGGCCAGCCGGCGGAGAGCGCCTTGTCGACCAGCGGATCGATGCTGCGCTGTTCGCGCAAGACCCCCGACACCACGTCTCGAAAGAAGGCGCGCTCGGCCGGCAGATATTGGGCGCCCTCGACCTCGCGGCCGATCCAATGACTTTCGAACTCGGCGAGAATCTCGTCGAGCCCGGTGCCGGCGATGTCCATCTGGTAGAGCGCCTGCACGGCGGCGAGCCGGGCGGCGCCGCGGCGATTGGCCTTGTCCTTCGAGGCGGCGCCGCGGGCCATCGCTCAACCCGTCGCCAGGCGGCGCTTGAGGCGAATGAGCGCCAACGCCGCGCGCGCCGCATCGCCGCCTTTGTCGGCCGCGTCCGGCCGCGCCCGCGCCCAAGCCTGCGCCTCGGTATCGACCGTGAGGATGCCGTTGCCGATCGGGACGCGGCGCGCGACCGACAGATCGAGGAGAGCGCGCGCGGATTCCTGCGACACGATCTCGAAATGCAGGGTCTCGCCGCGAATGACGCAGCCGAGCGCGACCGCTCCCTCGTAGGGCGCGCCGACGCCGGCGGCGGCATCGAGCGCCATCGCAATGGCGGGCGCCACTTCGAGCGCTCCCGGCACGCTGACCCGCTCGAACGAGACACCGGCCCGTTCGAGCGCCAGCGCTGCGCCCTTGAGCAGGGCGTCGGCGATGTCCTCGTAGAAGCGCGCCTCCACGACCAGCACGCGCGCCCCTTCGAGATCGGTCGCGTCGCGATCAGCGTTGCCGGCGGATCTTCGTGGCTCGGCCATCGGCCCGTCTCCAACCTCATGTGCTCGTAGCAAGCCGATCGGGTCGGAAGCAAGGGAGCGGCGGCCAGCCGCTACGTCCGCTCCATCAATCGCGCCGCATAGCGCGCCATGAGGTCGACCTCGAGGTTGACCTTGTCGCCGACATTGAGCACGCCGAGCGTCGTCGCCTTCAGCGTGTGCGGAATGATCAGCACCGAGAAGTCGTCGCCGGCGGTCTCGTTGACGGTGAGCGAGACGCCGTCGAGCGCGACCGAGCCCTTCCCTGCGATGAAGCGCGCGAGCCCGGCCGGCGCACGCAACGTCAATCGCGCCATGTCGGTCAAATCCTCGCGCGCGATCACGGCGGCGATGCCGTCGGCATGTCCGGCGACGAGATGCCCCCCGAGCTCGTCGCCGATCCTGAGCGCGCGCTCGAGATTGACGCGCGTGCCGCGCCGCCAAGCGCCGACGGTGGTCAGCCGCAGCGTCTCGGCCGCGGCATCGACCGCAAACCACGTGCGGTTGCCGCCCCGGCCGCGTGCCACGACGGTCAGGCAGACGCCGCTGCAGGCGATCGAGGCGCCGATGTCGATCGTAGCGGGATCGTAGCGGCAGCCAATCTCGAGCCGTGCGAGCCCCTCCGCGCGCGGGTCGACCGTATTCACCTCGCCGACATCGGTCACGATCCCGGTGAACATGTCAGGCTCGCGCGAAGGTTTCGAGCACGTCCGCTCCAATCGCCTCGCTGCCGGTGGCCTTGAGCCGCGGCGATCGAGTCAAGGCGGAGAGCGGCAGTCCGTCGAGCGCGTCGATGCCGTCCGTGCCGACGACGACGACGGCGCGGAACAGCGCGACCTCGTCGACGAGATCGGCGCGCAGGAAGGCCGTCGTCAGGATCGGTCCCGCCTCGAGCAACAGCCGGGTGATGCCGCGCCCGGCCAGGAGCTTAAGCGCCGCGGCGAGATCGAGCTTGCCGTCAACGGCGGCGACGCGCAGCACCTCGGCACCTTGCGCCGTCAGCGCCTGCTCGCGCTCGCGCGGCGCCGCGGCGGCGGTCACAACCCAGAGCGGCGTCTCCCGCGCGCTCGCCACGAGCTTGCCTGCGAGCGGCAGCCGCAACATGCCGTCGAGCACCACGCGGACCGGCGAATGCAGGCCCGGCAGCCGGCAAGTGAGCAGCGGGTCGTCGGAGAGCGCGGTGCCGATGCCGGTCGCCACCCCATCGCTCCTCGCCCGCATCAGCTGCACGCGCGCGCGCCCCGCCTCGCCGGTGATGGTCGCCGGGCGGCGGCCGGAGCGGCCGGCCTTGCCGTCGGCCGACACGGCGAGCTTGAGCAGCACGTGCGGGCGGCCGTCCTCGATCCGCCTGATGTGGCCGGCATGGGCACGGCGCGCCTCCTCGGCGCCGATGCCGACCTCGACGACGATGCCGGCTTGCGCCAGGCGCCAATGACCGGCGCCGGCGACCTCCGGATTGGGGTCGGCCAGTGCCGAGACCACGCGCGCAATGCCGGCCGCGATGACGGCGTCGGCGCAAGGCGGCGTCTTGCCGTGGTGCGAGCACGGCTCGAGCGTCACGTAGAGCGTGGCGCCGCGCGCGGCGGAGCCGGCGCGGCGCAGCGCCTCGGTCTCGGCATGCGGGCGCCCGCCGGGCTGGGTCCAGCCGCGGCCGACGATGATGCCGTCCTTGACCACCACCGCCCCGACCGCCGGATTGGGCCAGGTGCGCCCGAGCCCGCGGCGGCCGAGGGTAAGCGCCAGCGCCATGAAGCGGGCGTCCTCGGCGCCGCCGGCGCAAGTTTTTGGTTCAGCGACACGCAGGGGACTCATTCCGCTTCCTCTCCCGAACCGCCGATTTACGTTATATCAAGGTCCGCAAACAATCGGGGCCGCAATGCTGATCAACGGCAAGGAAAAACTCGAGCGCATGCGCGACCGGCGCGCCATCTATATCGGCGCCGAGCGGGTCGACGACGTCACCGCGCATCCGGCATTCCGGAACGGCGCACGGACCATTGCCGGTCTCTACGAGCTCAAGTCCGATCCGCAGCAGCGCGACCTGTTCGCGTTCGAGGAGAACGGCGAGTGCTATGGGCTGCCTTGGCTGCGCTGCCGTGGCCGCGAGGATCTCGCGCGCCGCGTGCGGGCGATGAAGGCGATCGCGGATGCAAGCTACGGCTTGATCGGACGCTCGCCCGACCACGTCGCCGGCCTGATCACCGGGCTCGCCATGAATCCCGCGCTGCTCGACGGATTGCGGCCGGGCTGCGGCGACAATCTCCTGCGCTACTACGAATACGCCCGCAAGAACGACCTCTATCTCTCCTTCGCGGTGACGCCGCCGTCGGGCATCCGCAGCCGCGAAATCTTCGCCGGCGAGGCGCGCGACGATCCGACCTTGCAGGTCGTCGGCGAGGACGACGACGGCGTCGTCATCTCCGGGATGAAAATGCTGGCGACCGGCGCGGTGTTCGCCGACGAGGTCTGGATCGGCAACCTCACCCCCATCGACGACAAGCGCGCCAGCGAGAGCATCACCTGCGCGCTCCCGATCAACACGAGCGGCGTGTCGTTCTGGGCGCGCGAGCCCTACGAGCGCCACGCCCGCCACGAGGCGGATTATCCCTTGAGCTTCCGCTTCGACGAGACCGACACGGTGCTGCTCTGCGATCGCGTCAAGGTGCCGTGGGAACGCGTGTTCCTGCACAACAACGGGGCGATGTCGCGCCGCATCTATGTGGAGACACCGGCGAATTGCTACCAGAACCAGCAATCCAACGTCCGGTTCTGGGCCAAGATGGGATTGATCGTGGGGCTGGCGAGCCGCATGTGCCAGGCCAACGGCGTCGACAAGATTCCGGCGGTGCGCGAGACGCTCGGGCGCCTCGCCGCGCTCGAGGCGACCATTGCCGGCCTGGTGAACGGCCAGATCGAGGCCTGCGAGAATTGGCCCTCGGGCTACGTCACGCCGAACCGGCGGATGGTCTATGCGACGCTCAACTGGTGCCAGGAGCACCACGCCGAGATCATCGATACGCTACGCACGCTTGCGGGCGCCGCCCCGCTGCAGATGCCGGCGAGCATCGATCTCGTCACCGATCCCGAGCTGAAGGACCGGTTCGAGCGCTGGTGGTCGACGCCCGCGCTCGCCGCCGTCGATCGCCTCAAGCTCTACAAGCTCACCTGGGACCTGATCGGCTCGGAATTCGCCGGCCGCCACATGCTCTATGAGCGCTTCTATGCCGGCAATTCGATCATCGTGCGCAACCAGAGCGACCGCGAAGCGCCCTGGGACAGGTTCCACGCCACCGTCGACGGACTGCTGGAGCGGATTGAGCCGCCGCGTTGACGGCCGCTCCGATCGCGTAGGCGAGCAGTTCGCACGCTAATCCTGCTTGAGGTCGATCACATCGGCGACCTTGTTATCCTTGGGATCGACGATCGCGATCTGGTCGTCGGCAAGAACGAAGCTGTGCGTCCTGATCTGCGGCACTTTCTGCCCGAGCTCGACCGGGATCGGCCGCAATGCGACATTGGGCGGCACGGCATCCCCCCGTGAAAAATGGACGGAGGCCTTGGTCGGCTCGATCTTCAGATCCTTGATCTGCTCCCTGATGGTGTGCCGCTGCTCCATGGTCAGGTTGAGCCGGGATGTCGGCGCTTGCTGTTGCTGTTGCGGACTGGGCGCCGGCACCGGCGTTTGCGCGTTCGCCGCCGCCGGCAACGCTGCCATCGCCAGGACCGCGGCCCTCACCAGAATCTTGATCATGTGATCTCCTCACAGGTGACCCGTGCACGGGCAGGCCCGCCGAGGCCGATTCGACTTCAGCATGATTAAACGCGGTGCGGTTGCGTTTGGTTCCGAACCGTGAAGGCACCGGTCGCGCTTTCGCCGCGCCGCGGCCGCGATCGCGTCCGTCTCGGGACCGGTACCTCCGCGCCACTCGATGCCGCGATCACTTCCTCGCCAGCGCGGGGGGCTTGCCGTCCTCCTCGCCGGACAATTCATCGAGCACGGCCTCGAAATCCTTGGCCTCGCGGAAATTGCGATAGACCGAGGCGAAGCGCACATAGGCCACGTCGTCGAGCGCGCGCAGCGCCTCCATCACCATCTCGCCGATGGCCTCGGAGGAGACTTCGCTCTCGCCCTGGCTCTCGAGCTCGCGCACCACCTTGGACACCGCCTGCTCGATGCGCTCGGGCTCGACCGGGCGCTTGCGCAGCGCGATCTGCACCGAGCGCAAGAGCTTGTCGCGGTCGAACGGCACGCGCCGGCCGTTGCGCTTGATCACCACCAGCTCGCGCAGCTGCACCCGCTCGAACGTCGTGAAGCGGAAATTGCAGGCGAGACACACCCGGCGTCGGCGGATGACGCTGGAATCCTCCGTCGGCCGCGAGTCCTTCACCTGGGTGTCGAGGCTGCCGCAATTCGGGCAGCGCATGGCCGTCCCCTGCTGTTATAGGACCTCAGCCCTGGTAGATCGGAAACCGGGCAAGGAGCCTCTTCACCTTGTCCCGCACGGCGGCTTCGGTGAGGGAATCCTCCTCGACGCCCTTCTGCGCGAGCACGTCGAGCACCTCGACGATCAGCTCGCCGACCTCCTGGAACTCGGCGATGCCGAAGCCGCGGGTGGTGCCGGACGGCGTTCCCAGGCGGATGCCGGAAGTCACCGCGGGCTTTTGCGGATCGAACGGAATGCCGTTCTTGTTGCAGGTGATGTGGGCACGGCCGAGCGCCAGCTCCGCGACCTTGCCGGTCAGGCGCATGGGCCGTAGGTCGACCAGCATCAAGTGCGTATCGGTTCCGCCGGAGACGATGTCGAGGCCCTTCGACTTGAGCGTCTCGGCGAGCGCCTTGGCGTTCTCGACCACATTCCGGGCGTAGAGCTTGAACGCGGGCTTGAGTGCCTCGCCGAAGGCCACCGCCTTGGCGGCGATCACGTGCATCAACGGTCCGCCCTGCAAGCCCGGGAAGACCGCCTGGTTGATCTTCCTCGCCAGCTCCTCGTCGTCGGTCAGGATGAAGCCGCCGCGCGGCCCGCGCAGCGTCTTGTGGGTGGTCGAGGTCACCACATGGGCGTGCGGGAACGGGCTCGGATGCGCGCCGCCGGCGACCAGGCCGGCGAAATGCGCCATGTCGACCAGAAGCTTGGCGCCGACCTCGTCGGCAATGGCGCGCAAGCGGCGAAAATCGATGATGCGCGGATAGGCCGAGCCGCCGGCGACGATCACCTTCGGCCGGTGCTCGCGCGCGAATCTCGCCACCTCGTCGAGGTCGATGCGGTGGTCGTCGCGGCGCACGCCGTACGGCACCGGCTTGAACCAGCGGCCCGACATGTTGACCGGAGAGCCGTGGGTGAGGTGGCCGCCGGCGGCGAGATTGAGCCCCATGAAGGTATCGCCGGGCACCATCAGCGCCAGGAACGCCGCGACATTGGCGGAGGCGCCGGAATGCGGCTGCACGTTTGCGAATCTACATCCGAAAAGCTTGGTAACCCTTTCTATTGCAACGGTTTCCACGATATCGACATATTGACAGCCGCCGTAATAGCGCCGCCCTGGCAGGCCCTCGGCATATTTGTTGGTGAGCACCGACCCCTGCGCCTCCAGCACCGCCCTGCTGACGATGTTTTCCGAGGCGATCAGCTCGATCTCGTCGCGCTGACGGCCCAATTCGCGCCCGACGGCATCGGCGATCTCGGGATCGGCCTCGGCCAATGAGGCGGTGAACAGGCTTGCCGCATTGGCACGGGCTCGGGCTGGCGATGGATCGGTCATCGATCTCCCGTTGATTTTGGAGGCGGCCCTCCGCGCCGGAGGGCTCGCCGGCCGATAGCATAACCGGCCCCGACCGCCAAGCTGTGGGCGAAGTCAGGCAATCGTTATCCAGATATAGCGGTCAGGCCTCGACCACGACGTAGTCGTTCTCGACCGTCACCGACACGGTTTCGGCCGCGTAGGGGCCCGCGACCAGGCGCCCGCCGCGCTCGACCGAGACCGCATAGCGGCGGGCGCGAACGCGGCTCGGGTCGCACCAGGATTGGCCGGTGCGGATGTCGAATTCCCAGCCGTGCCAGGGGCAGCGGATGATCTCGCCCGGGCGGGAATAGCAGTAACGGCCGGGGGCGTCCGATTCCACGAGCCCGATCTGCCGGCCATGATGGAGGCTGCCGCCCCGATGCGGGCAGCGATTGTTGAGCGCAAAGAACTCGCCGCCGAGATTGAACACCACGATCGCGCGGCCGTTGACCTGCGCGAGCTTGCGCGTCCCGGGCGGAATCTCGCCGACCGCCGCGACCACGTGCTTGGTCATGTCTATTCGAAACGGTAGAGCGCCTTGGCGTTGCCGGAATAGATCTTGTCGCGGCGCTCCTCGCTCAGGCTCGGCGGCAGCGCCAGGAACGGATCGTCGAAATCCCAGTGCGGATAGTCGCTGGCGAACAGGATCTTGTCCCAGCCGATCCACTCCATGACGTCGATGACATGGTCGGGATCTTCGGCCTCTTCCATCGGCTGGGTCGAGACCCAGAAATGCTCGCGTAGATATTCCGACGGAGCGCGCCGCAGTGCGGGACCTCGTCCTTCATGCGCTTCCAGTTCTGGTCGAGCCGCCAGCCGAGCGCGGGAATCCAGGCAAATCCCGCCTCGATCAGCACGATCCTGAGCTCGGGATAGCGGTGTTCTGCATCGGCACCACGATCGAGGCGCGCAGCCGCGGATCGCGATCGAGCCATTCCTTGGCGACCCAGTCGTTGAGCGCCCGCGTGAAGGCGGCCGCCATGTCCTCGCTGAACAGGAGGCCCACCTCGTAGAGGCAATTGAGGATGGCGCAAGAGGCCTGCCAGCGGTCGCAGACCTGCGCGGTGAGCTCGGACGGCGCGGTGGCGGCGCGGCCGTTCGCGCCGCGCCATTCCGGCCGGACGCTGAGCGGCGCGTTGGGCGGATAGGTGACGGTCTCGAGCGAATTGATCCCGCGCTCCTCCACCGTCTCGCGCCAGAAATCGTCGAGATAAGGCGTCAGCGCCCGCATGTCGGGCACGGTCGGGTGCACGTCGCAATCGATGGAATGAAGGGCGCTCGTCACGTCGGCCTCGCCGCTCGGCAGGAAGGACGGAGCTGGCGACGCCGGGTCACGCGACCACGCCGATCAACCTTGGTCAGAAACGAACGCCGGGACCAGTCCCAATGATCGCTGGCCTAGCACGAAGGTCGGACGGAACAAAGCGGCGCGCCGGGCAAGGCAGGTCGCGTCCCACGCACGCTTCAAAAAAGAAGCCCCGGCCGCACGGCCGGGGCGACAACGCCGACGGCTCAGCCGGCGATCAGAGGCGATAGAGAATCTGGTCGGTCCAGAAGCGCTCCAGCCGGTGCAGCGACTTGTTGAGGGTCGAGAACTCGTCGGAATTGATGCCGCCGACCTGCTCCACCGTTCGCACGTGCTTCTGATAGAGCGTATCGACGATGTCGCGCACCTCGCGGCCCTTGTCGGTGAGCTTGATGCGCACGGAGCGGCGGTCGATGCGCGAGCGCTGATGGTCGAGGAACCCCATCTCGACCAGCTTCTTGAGATTGTAGGACACGTTCGAGCCGAGATAGTAGCCGCGCGTGCGCAGCTCGCCCGCGGTGAGCTCCTTGTCGCCGA
>WNFC01001225.1_pt1 | contig 28405 bp, 21 predicted proteins | sample 5400541 | NCBI WGS metagenome assembly WNFC01 (sample SAMN13153342, study PRJNA577476) | soil metagenome | isolation source: 120 cm saprolite under Douglas fir tree site 2 hole 2 replicate 1 | place: USA:California | collected 2015-04-18
GTGTAGGAGCTTGAGCGAAGAGAAACTCTGTGCGGAGCAGCCCGACGCCCTCAGCGCCCCACTGCCGCGCAGCCTCCGCTTCTGCCTCACTCCCAATATTGGCCATCAGGAGGATATGCCTGTCGTTGAAAATAAGTGGGACTTGTGTTTTCTGACTCTCAGCCTTCAGTGCTGCCTGCTGTTGCTGTCGTTCAGCCACGCGTTTCATGAGGTCAGCACGCACTCCTGGTGCTGGATGCTGATAGAGCAGGCCATTGTCGGCATCCAGGCCCACTTCGTCTCTCGAGTGAATCATCTGCAAGATGGTCTCGTCCAGGACCGCCATTGCAGGGATGCCAAGCGCACGCGCTAAAATGGCAGCATGCGCCGTAGGTCCACCCTGGATCGTGCAGATACCCAGCACGATCTCAGACCGTAGCTGAGCGGTGTCAGAAGGCGTCAAGTCTTTGGCTAGCAGAATTACTGGCTGACTCAAGTCACTCAAGACCCGTTTCGGTACGACCTGGCCGCTTATCCCTAATCGCTCTATGACTCGACTTATAGCATCGCGCACATCGACAGCGCGCGCCGCGATAAGAGGCTCATCGAGTGTTTCTAGCATCGCAGCAAAGAGCTCACCTGTCTTTGCCAATGCACCTGCAGCGTCGATCTGCTCTGCCTCAATGACGTGGAGCGTGTCTTCGCGTAAAGCTGGGTCGAGCAGCATGAGCGCCTGGGCATCAAAGATGGCAGCATTCGCCTGGCCAATGCTGCTCTGGAGCGTTGTTGCCAGCGAACGCAGTTCCTGTGCCGCGCTGTGCAGTGCCTCACGTAGACGCTGCTGCTCAACGACCACCTGGTCTGCGGAGATCGGATGTCGCTCCACCGCGCCCAGGCTGATAGCACCCGAGGTATACAAGAACGCAGGACCTACCGCCACACCTGCTGAAGTCATTATGCCTCGCCACGGTTCTCCTGCTCGCCGTGGAAGACTTGCTGGCAGTGGTACTTCACCGCTGGATGCGGGTGCTGGCGGTGCTCCTTCGGACTCTGTTTCGTAGAAATTCGCGCGTACAAGCTCACTCAGCGCATCGAGCGCAGCCTGTGCATCCGCTCCACTGGCACGAATGGTAACAGTATCACCCTGGCGCAAGCCAAGTGAGAGGAGACTAGAGAAACTGGTGGCATCACTTTCTCGTCCGCGTCCAAATGCACGGACGTGCGCCTGGAAGCGCGCGGCGGTCTGCACAAAAAGGCCGGCAGGGCGGAAATGCAAACCGTCAGGGTTGGTCAACGTGAACTGCGCTTCGAGTGTCGTGGTCTCACCTGGGGATAGAGTTCCAGCGGGTACCAGGCGCTCCTCAGGCGTAATGTCCTCCTGGGTCAGTGGTTTGAGCAATTGCAGTTGTTCGACATGCGCCGTTTGCTCTGCCGCCTGTTGCACCTGTGCCAGTGGATGCCCAAGCGATGCTTCAAGAGCGGCTAAAATAGCTCCCTCTACGAGGGGGGCATAACTCAGACGGATGCGCTTGCGCTGCTCATCGCCCAGCATTTCAAGTGCCATGTCGGTAGACAGGATGGCACTTCCCAGGTCTAACAAGACCAGCACGCCATCGGGGCTATCTACAGACTGGATGGCAGCCAGAATTTTATCCGCCGAAGTACCCAGCACGTCGTCAACCGTTCCACCGGCTGCTGCGATGGGAGTTTCGCCCTGAGACATCTGCCCGGCAAGTTCTGCAACCCCGGCTGCCAAGCGGGCGCTATGCGAAACAATAACCAGCCCCACCGTCATGTCATTGCCTCCCTCCCAGGGAATAAGACGCCAGGAACGTGTTCACCCCGCTTCTATTCGCCTTCACACGCCTCGGCAAGACTGCGGAGGATGAGCCAGCTCGATGTTGCGCCAGGGTCCTGGTGACCAATGCTGCGCTCTCCCAGGTAACTGGCACGCCCCTTGGTGGCAAGCATGGGAATGGTGGCTTTCATGCCCTCTTCAGCGGCTGCAGCAGCACGATTGGTGATTTGTGCAAGAGTGGCGCCCTCGTCGAGAGCTTGCCTGGCGGATGCTAGAGCCGGAGTTAAAGCATCGAGCTCCTGTTTTCCTGCCGCTACGCCTGCTGCTCGCAGATACGCTGTCCCATAGAGCGGCCCGCCGGCTCCTCCCACCGTTGAAACCAGCGTAGAGCCAACGGTTCGTAATCGCGTCGAGATATCCATTGTCGCCATCGTTGGAAATCTATCACGTACAGCGCTGAATCCACGATCCATGTTGATACCGTGATCTGCATCCCCAATAGCAGAGTCAAGATCGGTTAAATAAGTGCGGTTTTCATGTAATACGTCGGCGGTGCGTTCTAACCAGCGCATGACGTCATCATTGGTCATCAATGCGGCAACCTCCCAATAGAAAGGTGTCGTGGTAGTGGCACAGCGAATTACGGCGGAAATACCACGTTAGCGCCCCTACCACGACACCCAGGCAATAAACATTCGAATAAACTACATACCCCAGCGCAACGCAGGGGTGTGGACCGGCGCATCCCAGTATTTGGTCAGTTCATCATCCAGGCGTACAAGGGTAATAGAAGTACCCGCCATATCCAAAGAGGTAATGTAATTCCCTATCAGGTTGCGGGCAATAGTGATCCGCTTGCCATGCAAGATGCGATGCAAGGCATCGAACACGATATACAGTTCGATCAGAGGCGTTCCTCCCATGCCATTGACCATAGCCAGGACTTGATCACCTGCCTTGAGGCCCAGGTCTTCGACGATGGGAGCAGTAAGCATCTCGGTTATCTCGAGTGCAGGGGTAAGCTTAGCACGCCGGCGCCCCGGTTCGCCATGGATGCCAATGCCAATCTCCATTTCGTCCTCACCCAACTCGAAGGTGGGCTTGCCAGCCGCTGGCACAGTACCAGAAGTCAGGGCCATACCCATGCTGCGCCCCTGCTCATTCACCTTCCGCGCCAGCGCCGCTACCTGGGCCAGGGGGGCGCCCGTCTCAGACAGCCCACCTACAATCTTCTCCAACAGCACTGTGACGCCGACACCACGCCGCCCCGCCGTGTACAGGCTATCCTGCACTGCGACATCATCATTGGTGACAACACTTTGCACATCTATTCCATCTGCCTGTGCTAATTCTGCCGCCATCTCAAAGTTCAACACGTCACCGGTGTAATTCTTAACGACGTGCAGTACACCGGCTCCACCATCGACGGCTTTCGTCGCGGCGAGCATCTGGTCAGGCACCGGAGAGGTAAACACGGCTCCAGGGCAGGCTGCATCGAGCATGCCAAAGCCGACAAAGCCGCCATGCATCGGCTCATGGCCGCTACCGCCACCAGAAATAATCCCTACCTTCCCCTTAATGGGGGCGTCCTTGCGCACAATGACTTGCTGCTCAATATCAACGCGTATAAGGTCAGAATGGGCAGCCTGCATACCTGCAAGTTCCTCTTTGACGACATCTTCTGGCTTGTTGATCAGTTTCTTCACGATGACTTGTATCCTTTCTGCATTGGAGGGATGTCTACAACACTTACTTTCTCGGCAGCCATTTGCTGCTGCATGGCAGTACGGAAATCTATACTCATCGATTGCTGCTGCTCAGGTGACCAGTTATGCTCCCTGGTCATGAGCGCAACAACATCCTCGAGAGCGCCCAAACCCCGCTGGCGATCTACAAGCGTGATCGAAGTACGACGTGCCAGCACATCATAGGGCGTCATTGCCATCTCATTACGGCACGCATAGACAACCTCTGCCCGGACATATGGCAGATCATCAATGAGACGCCTGCCCAGCTCGGCATCGTCTTCAATCAAGTTTACTAGCTCCAGGGCTTCAGCACCATAATTCTTTCCGAGGTGTTCGATGCTCTGCGGACTAAGGCGGCACGCTGTTCCCTTGACCGTCAGTTCACGTTGCTTGGCAGGCCAGCCGGCGCCGCCTTGCAGGGGCAGGTGTAGCGTGGGATGGATTGGCGCCCAACCATCGCGACGACTCAGCACATCTACAGTATCCTGGGCCATACGCCGGTACGTCGTGAGCTTACCGCCAACAATTGAGACCAGGCCGGATGGGCTTTGTAATACCGCGTACGTACGTGAAAGCTTGGCCGTAGAATGCTCTGAGCTGCGCGAACGCAACAGCGGCCGGTAGCCGGCATAGACACTAACGATATTGTCCTCGGTGAGATTCACAGAGAGATAACGGTTCAAGTGTTTCAACAGATACGAGATATCTTCCTGCGTCGCAGTTGGATGATCAAGATCACCTGAACCGGTATCGGTGGTACCAAAGACCGCACGTGACTCCCACGGAACGATGAACAGAATACGCTTATCGTCGGTCTCAGGCAGAACAATCGCATCATTCCCCAGCATGATATCCGCGCGCGAAAATACAAGGTGCACACCCTTGCTCGGTTCTACCTGAACCTGTGGCTCATACCCGGTCAACTCCTCGACCTGCTCGGAGAAAACACCCGTGGCATTGACGATGTGCCGGGCATGGACGATTATTTCCTGGTTGCCAAGTCGATCATGCACATGGGCTCCGGCCACTTTGCCGTTTTCAGTCACAAACGAGGTAACTGCCGCGTAGTTAGCTATGGTCGCCCCAAATTGAGCAGCGGTGCGGATGAGGGCTAACGTGAGACGCGCATCGTTGGTCTGTGCATCATAGTAGATGAAGCCTTCTTTCAATCTATCAGTAACAAGAGCGGGAGCCAGCTCCATCACCTTTTTACGGCTCAGGCGGCGATGTCTCTTGACGCCACGTCGCCCTGCCACCGCCCCAGCCATGAGATCATACATCCAGAGTCCAACATCCATGATCAGGCCAAGCCCAAAGCCACCCGGTGTCGTAAATGGCAAACCCACGGGATGACGATCTCCCTCGTAGAGCGGCAGGACAAAGCCAACTGGTTGTACGAGAAACGGGGCATTGAGCAGCAAGATACCGCGTTCGACGAGGGCTTCACGCACAAGGGCAAAATCAAAATTAGGAAGGTAGCGAATGCCTCCATGAACGAGCTTGGTAGATTTGCTGCTTGTGCCACTGGCAAAGTCTACTTTCTCAACAAGCGCGACCTTGTAACCACGCGCAACAGCATCCAGGGCAACTCCAGCGCCTGTGACGCCCCCGCCAATTACAAGCACATCAAATTGTTCACTACCCAGGAGGGATAGATTTTGCATGCGCACCGATGTTGATAGTGGTTGCATGGATAACCATGAACATACGAAAGTGAGAAAGCAAGAAGCCACGCGCTGTCCCACTTCCACATCTTCGTATGTTCATCCTTTCATGTGTTTGCTAAAGGCTATTCGCCTGCTGCCCCCTCAGACTCCCTTACGGATTCACCTTTCGTCTCGGTAGTACCAGATCTCCCTAACATCTTCGCCGCCAGCACCTTGCCAATGGTGTACTCGTATATAAAGGCGCCGACTACACCTCCTGTCAGTGGCGCAACAATGGGGATCCAGAAGTAGTAATTGTCCGCTGACAAGCTGGCGCCACCGCTGACGATGGCAATCCACAGGCGCGGGCCGAAGTCGCGGGCGGGATTGATGGCATATCCGGTATTGAGGCCGAAGGAAGCACCAATCGCCACAATCAAGAGACCGATGATCAGCGGGTTGAGGTTTGACTGGACTGGCTGGTTCCGCGCATCAACGATAACCAGGATCAGGCCCACAAGCAGGGCGGTTCCTATGAATTCGTCACCGAAGGCCCCAAACGTTCCAACAAACCCCTTAGGGAAGGTGTAAAAAATCCACCCATAACCATTCCCAGTAGTTGACTGGGCAATCTGGCCAATGGTCAGATGATTCACCGACAAAGCGTGGACGAGTGCCCCTTGATAGACAAAGTAGAGGATCAGCCCAGCGGTGAATGCACCGGCTACCTGGGCTAACCAGTAGGGAAGCACCTTGTTCCAGGGATGCCTGCCGGTTGCAGCCAGCGCCAAAGTTACAGCCGGATTGATATGAGCGCCACTGATAGCTCCAGCGACGTAGATACCGAGCATAACGGCGAGACCCCACCCAAAGATGATAACAATCCACTCGTTCGCAAATGGAGTCGCGGCGTTACCTGCGCCTATGTTAGCAAAGAGGAAAACGGTCGCCACAACGCCGTCACCGAAGAGAATCAGGATCATCGTGCCAAAGAACTCTCCGATCATTTCACCGAGCGTGCCGGCCAGTGGAGAAGTTCTAGCTTCAGCTTGACTTGCCATAGATACTCACTCCTTTTCTGTGGTGAAGAGATGACGGCGAACTCAGTAGTTTGCCGCCTCCATTAAAGATTACAATAAAGATTACAAGAAGACGCGCTACAAGTCCGGCAGGAGCGCACTGCATGCGCCCCCGCAAAGAAAAAGAGAATCAGGCCTGCTCCCAGTGCATCGAGCGTTCCACGGCGCGCTTCCAATCGGCATAGAGCTTATCGCGCTGGTCGGCGCTCATCTTCGGCTCGAAGGTGCGGTCAATAGCCCAATGCTCGGCTACCTCCTGGTTGCTGCCCCAGAAGCCGGTCGCCAGGCCAGCAAGATACGCAGCACCCAGGGCGGTCGTCTCAGCAACCTGTGGCCGCTGCACCGGCACTCCCAGAATATCAGCCTGGAATTGCATGAGCAGGTTATTGACGACGGCGCCTCCATCGACACGCAAAGTCGTCACATGCACGCCACTGTCAGCGGTCATGGCCTCAAGCACATCACGGGTCTGATAACACATGGACTCAAGGGTTGCACGAGCAATGTTGCCAGCGGTCGAACCGCGTGTCAGTCCAACGATGGTGCCGCGTGCGTAGGAATCCCAGTAGGGAGCTCCCAGGCCGACAAAGGCAGGGACGAAGAACACACCACCATTATCGGAGACGGTTGCAGCTAAGGCCTCAACATCACCACTGTTTTTGATGACCCCCAGGCTATCGCGCAGCCACTGGACCGCTGCGCCAGTAATGAAGATGGCGCCTTCCAGGCAATAGATGGTTGGGCCATCACCCTGACGCCAACCAATAGTAGTGAGGAGACCGTTTTGCGAGGGAACACCTTTGGTACCGGTGTTCATGAGCATAAAGTTGCCGGTGCCATAGGTGTTCTTCGACATACCGACTTCGTAACAGGCCTGTCCAAAGGTAGCAGCCTGCTGGTCTCCTGCATCGCCAGCCATTTTAATGGCTCCACCAAAGAACTCTGGATCGGTCTCTCCGAAGACCCCACTGGATGCCTTCACCGTGGGAAGCATAGCACGAGGCACACCCAATTCCTTGAGAATGACATCGTCCCATTCACCTTTATAGATGTTGTACATGAGGGTGCGCGAAGCATTGGAGGGATCTGTCGCATGCACCCGGCCTTTAGAGAGACGCCACATCAGGAAGGTGTCGATGTTTCCGAACAGTGCATCGCCTCGCTGCGCCTTTTCGCGAACACCCGGGACGTTATCCAGTATCCATTTGACCTTCGTGCCAGAGAAATACGCATCGGTCACTAAACCCGTGCGTGCGCGAATTTCTTTGTCGAAGCCTTTCGCTTTCAACTCATCGCAAATAGGAACCGTTAGGCGGCTCTGCCAGACAATGGCGTTGAAAAGGGGCTTGCCCGTGTTCTTGTCCCAGACGACTGTCGTTTCACGTTGATTGGTAATGCCAATAGCTGCGACATCTGAGGCAGAAGCTCCTGCCTTTTGCATCGCCTGCTGAGCAACCGCGAGCTGGCTCGACCAGATCGCTTCTGGATCATGCTCTACCAGGCCCGGCGCCGGATAAATCTGCGGAAATTCTTGTTGCGCTGCGCTCACTATCGCGCCATCGTGGTTGAAGACGATCGCTCGCGAACTGGTAGTGCCCTGATCCAGGGCTAGCACATACTTTGCCATGGAAACTCTCCTTCTGCTGTGTACTATATTTAAAGATGTACCATTGAACAGCACAGGCATCCGTACCTGCGCAGGAGCTTACGCGGAAGAGCCACTGTTTGCAAGAATGCTTTTTCTGTTCCTCCTTTCACTCGTTCTTACTCGGGATATCCCTTGCGCTCACCCATCTCACCCTGATTCGCTACTGGAGCTAAGGCTTCCGGGCAAACCAGAAGGCATGGTCGCCTTCTTTTACATCCATAGCTCAGGTCGCACAACCGCGACACAGAATGCACCGGCGCGTAGCACCGCCTGCACCTGCTGATATGTATAAATCAGGCCAGACCCCATAAAAGGTAAAGGCAAGGAATGTTGTGGAACGATGTAAGGAATAACAAGCGCCGGTGAAATATCAAGCAGGTCAACAATGTGACTGTCCACCGAATCGAGGGCAACCTCCAGGCCGGCAGAATCTACTGCAAATATACGCTGAATGACCTCCAGCCCATATTCTTTGCCCAGGGCCAGGATGCGCGGATTAGCGCTGATAATACCCGCTATATGCAGTTGATGGGCGAGGTAGCGAAGTCCGGCTGTATCAGGATGTATGCCATCGATATGATCGACATTGACATAGATGACCACTTCTCGCACATAAGCCTGGTCTAGCAGAGGCCTGAGATCAAACAGGCTGCAATGCCTTACCAAAATAGCAGTTATCTGCGAGGCATCCAGGGCGCGTGCTAACTGTAGACGGTTCTCAATGATCGGTATAGTCTTTTGCTGAGCCGAAACACTGAGCAGTGACCTGGTAGACTGAGTGAGCATGCTGCACCTCTCTGTAGCAGTAAAAAACAACAAAGTCCTAAGCCATTATAATCTATCGGCTTAGGACTTCTCAATTCACTGTCCCTGGGCACATATGCAGTTGTTCAAACAGGTCATCTTTGACTGTTTTTCACGCCTTTGTGCGACACCTTCCAAAAGTGTATACTGTGGAGATCCAAAGAAACGACAATAGGAGTGCTCACTATACAAAAGCGATTAGTTTGCTATAATGATAGCATACTCAGCATCTGATCTTTTGTCAAGTGGTTTCTCGCTAACATCAGCATTACTACCGTTGGTAATAGTAATATGACCAAACAAGAGTTTTTACGTTTAGCTTACCGGTTCCCCGTAGCGGCAGCGTTGAAGTCGGATGACGATATACAGCCCGCATTGGACTCCGATGCACTGCTACTGTTTATGCTCAAAGGCGATGCCTTTCAACTGGCACCGTTCGTAACCCAGGCTCACCGGCTCGGTAAGGGTATCGTGGTCCATGTGGACCTCGTGAGCGGTATAGGGAAAGATCGCGCGGGCATCCAATATCTCCACCAGATCGGCGTTGACGCTATCATCACCAGCCGGTCTCAACTTGTCTCCGCTGGCCACGCCGAGGGAGTAGTAACGATTCAGCGTCTTCTCCTGGTAGATGACTCTGCTTTGGAAACAGGGGTGCGCACTATAGCTCGGGCCGCTCCCGATATCGTAGAAATACTCCCCGGTATTATTTTTCCAGAGGTTGCATCGACACTGCAACAGTTGTTGCCTGGCCCTTTCATCGCCGGCGGTTTTATCCGCGAAGCTGCAGAGGTGGCTCGTATCCGGGCCGCAGGTGCGATATTGAGCAGCAGCAGCACTTCCGCACTTTGGTATCGCACATCTGGTTAAAGCTTCTATAGAGAAAAGAACCCAATACTGGTCACCTTCGTCTCAGGCCGAAGGTGGAGGAATTCCTGACGCCTAAAGAGAAGCGGAAGCGGCAGATACGCAATCGCATGGTATATAATGATTGGAGACTGCATGGCTTTGTGCAGATGCTTGCATCTAAGCGTTTACGCTTTGGGAAAGAGTTCTCTATAATAAGCACACGTGATAGAACCAGGATGCGCCATGTCTGCAAACACAAACAGGACATGCCGCTCTGGAAACGCACGTATTACTGTGTGAACTGCGGCTTGGTGATGGACCGTGACGCGAACAGCGCGGTCAACATGTACCAGCGGTTCGTTGCCTGGCCTGGGCCACACACTCAACTCTGAGTGCGGTGTCCTGCATGAGTGTGCAGGAATCAATACATGCGCATATGTTTTGAAAGGCAGAATCTAGCGATGTTTAACGCTCCTAACCTGCTCAGCTCCAGTCGAATTGCGGCAACAATCCTGGTCTTCGCGCTGGTTCTAGTCAACCAACCCTGGGCTTTTTTAATCGCGACAGTCGTGTTTTTCCTGGCTTCCATCACAGACCTGCTAGATGGCTACCTGGCCCGGCGCTATCATATCGTCTCACCGCTCGGCGTCTTCCTGGATCTGACCGCCGATAAGGTGTTTGTCTCCGCCATTCTGGTCGCTTACGTACAGCTTGGTCTTGTTCCCGCCTGGATCGTCGTGATTATTATTGCCCGCGAATTCTTAGTCACCGGCTTGCGTTCAATGGCAGCAGCTAAAGGGACTGTCATCCCTGCCGGGAAATTGGGAAAACAGAAAACATTCATCACGCTGGTTGCCATTGGCGGGGTGATGCTGGCAAAAGGGGTAGGCGCAAGCCACCTCTCTCTGTTCCCGCTGATGCTCAATTTCAACAATCCCATGTTGAACGTGGGCGATTACTTGCTCTTGATCGCAGATGCCTTGATGGTGCTTGCCGCTATCTGGACCGTCATGTCCGGTGCCGAATATACCCGTAGCGCATGGCCGATCTTACAAGGAAAGGAAAACACAGCAGTTTCAAAAGCCTGAATGCCAGGTTCGCTAAAAGCCAATCACGCCTGTACTTTCGAAGAAGGACCATTTGTGGAAGCTGGATGCTCTTCGGCATTTACGTTCTGCCCAAACTTGCGTTCAGTACCCGCCAGCAAGCGCCCAATGTTGTCATAGTGGAAAATAATGACCAGTGCTGGTCCGACCACCATAAAGACCATCTGCGCCAGGCTAACTTTGCCGATGAATGCCGGATCAAGCTTTCCGATAATGAAAAAAAGAATGCCACAGAGAATCGATGTCAGGCTGCCAACGATAGAGCCCAGCGATACGAAGCGCGAAATCGCTATAGTGCTGAAAGTAGTCACCGCTGCAATTAAGAAGGCCAGCGGGGAAATGACGAGCAATGCCCCAGCACCCGTCAATACACCTCGCCCTCCCCTAAATCCAATGAAAATGGGATAACAGTGGCCTATCAAGGCAGCCAGGCCAGCCACCGTCGGCCCCCAACCCGCACCATAGAAGAAAGGAACGAGAGTAGCAACAAGCGTTGGACCTATTCCTTTAGAGAGATCAAAGACTAAAACGATCAGGGCTGGCACTCTGCCTAGAGTGCGCAGAACGTTGGTAGCGCCTGTTTTATGGCTGCCATAAGCACGAATATCAAAATCTTTGCCGCGAAGAAGTTTACCCATCCAATAGCCGGCAGGAATGGAACCCCAAAGATATCCAATAACTGCCATAAGTAGGAGCTGACCTAATGTGACTGCCATAGTCTCTCTCCTTCAAGCAAAAGCTACGCATTACCCTTATTATAGATAGGTTATAGCATAAAAGGCAACTATGCTACCCAGCTACTTACAGATTTACACGGCATTTTTCGAAGATCCTCAAACTGTATTGATCCACTTAGGCCTGCATGAGATGGTATAATAGAACAGAATATGGTGAGGGCTTTATGAAGGAGATACTATGCTACCTCGCGTGGTTGTAACTGGAATGGGATTACTTACTCCTGTGGGCAATGATGTGCTATCAACATGGGAGGCGCTGTGCCAGGGGAAATCTGGCGTTGGACCGATTACGAGCTATGATACGAGTCAATTTCGCGTGCATTTCGGCGCTGAGATCAAAAATTTCGACCCCTCCCTCTACATGGATCGGAAAACAATCCGCCATACCGACCCATTCGAACACTTCGCCGTAGCTACTGCCAAACAAGCATTGATCCAGTCAGGCTTGAAGATTACGGAAGAGAATGCCGATGACATTGGCGTATACATTGGCAGCGGGGTAGGTGGCCTGGCGACATACCATGAGCAGTTCCAGATCCTCTTCCAAAAGGGGCCTGATCGTATCAGCCCGTACTTCCCAACCATGTCTATGGTCAATGCAGCCCCTGCCATCGTCTCGATCTTAACAGGAGCGAAGGGGCCGAATTGGGCCACCGTTTCTGCTTGTGCCACAAGTAGTAATAGCATAGGAGAGGCCTGGGAGACGATTCGCCGAGGCGATGCCAGGGCCATGATTGCTGGCGGCTCCGAAAAAGGTCTCACCCCGCTTGCCATGGCAGCCTTTGAGAATATACATGCTGTCTCTCGGCGTAACGATGATCCTCAGGGAGCGAGCCGCCCCTTCGATGTCACACGCGATGGCTTTGTGATGGGCGATGGCTCAGGTATGTTGATCCTGGAGGAGATAGATTTCGCCAGAGCCCGTGGAGCAACGATCCTTGCTGAGATAGTGGGTTATAGCTCAACTGCAGATGCTTATCATGTGACCGAGCCTACGCCAGGAGGAGAAGGTCTGATGCGAGCTATGAGTCGCGCGCTGCGAAAGGCCGGCTTGCGACCCGAGCAAGTCGACTACATCAATGCTCATGGCACTTCGACCCGCTTCAACGACCGCAGCGAGACGCAAGCCATCAAAAGCGGCTTTGGAGAGTATGCCTATCGGGTGCCTATCAGTTCTACTAAATCAATGACTGGACACACAATGGGAGCATCTGGAGCTATCGAGGCTGCAATCTGCGTTTTGAGCATTTTGACGGGGGTAATACCACCAACGATCAACTTGCATCATTCTGATCCTGAATGTGATCTGGACTACGTGCCCAATGAGGCGCGACAGGCAGAAGTGCGTGCTGCCATGTCAAATTCGATGGGTTTTGGTGGTCACAATGCCTGTCTGATTTTCAAGCGGTTTGAAGAATGAACCGGCGTTGAGCAGGATGAGAAACAAAGGAGTGGAAGGATGGAATCCATTCGACGCCCGGTAGCTCTGGTTACTGGAGGATCACGTGGTATCGGAGCCGCTACAGCGCTTGACTTGTCAGTTCACGGCTATGATGTAGCAATCACTTACCATAATAAAGCGGCTCGAGCGAGTCAGGTCGTTAATGAAATGACGCAGCGGGGCGCACGTGCGCTTGCTGCGTGCTGCGACATAACACAGCCGGCGGACATCGAGCGACTCTTCGCGACGCTCAGTGATTGGAGTGGTCGCCTGGACCTCCTGGTACTCAATGCTGCTGGTGGTCTAGAACGTGACCTTGTCGCTACTGATCCGTCCTATCCTATGCACATCAATCGCGATGCACAACTGGCTCTTCTCGATAGCGCGTTACCCCTTATGCTCGAAGGAGGCGTCGTTGTTTTCGTCACAAGCCACTGGGCGCATCTGCACGGCCAGGTGGATTACATACCTGCCTATGCTCCTGTCGCCGAAACGAAGCACGCAGGCGAACAGGCACTCCGAGCACGGCAGAAGGATTTGGCTGACCGGGGTATTCGCTTACTCGTCGTTACCGGTGATTTGATCGAGGGGACGATCATGGCCAGGTTGATGGAGCGGGTCGCGCCAGGTCTTACTGAAGAGAGGCGACAACGAGGCGGCAAGCTGCCTACGGTTACTGAAATGGGCCAGGCAATTGTGAAGGCAGCAATGGATGCAACACTACCAAATGGTCACACTATTGTGGTAGGTGGCGCATTGGACACATTCGATCGCCGAAAGTAGGCCCATATCAGCTTATCGGGCTGGTATGAGGTATTGTGGCCATTGCGTTCCTATTGATGGAATAGTGGGTTGTACCAAAGTGTTATAACTATTGCAGTTAAATCATCAGTACTGTATCATAACAGAGGACAGTTCGAGATCAGCGCGGGGCGCAATCGATTGCGCCCCCCACAAGTTTTACAAGTGGTCGGGGTATACGTCAGCGCCACCTCCATGGACGGTAGATGTCCCTTAAGGTGCGCTTTGTCATGCCCATTGGGAGGGTTGTGTGACACTAAAGGGATTACTTACACTTTTGACACAGCGGTTAGAATTTCGCCGCCTGGTACAACGACTTCAAGACGCAGAGGGTTTGCCAGCCCTCACCGGAATTACCGAATCCGCACGCCCTTATGTTATCGCCGCGCTCGCATCGGTGCTTAAACAGCCCCTACTTGTCGTTGTTGCTGACGAAACACAGGCCAATCTGGTAGCGGATACCCTCAAGGCGCTGGTTCAGCAGCCCAGCGACGTGCTGTACATGCCTGACCGCGATGCGCTGCCCTATGAGCGGCTGATTAGCGATGCAGAGACAACCCAACAGCGTATGAACGCGCTGATTTCTTTAACCGAGCGCGAACGCAATGCCGTTGTTGTCTGTTCGGCGCGAGCGCTCACCCAACCCGTCATACCGTCACAAGAACTCTCGGCTTCACTCTATAGCCTGAAACCTGGGCAGGAAGTCGATCTGACGCTGATGCTCGAGCACCTCTATAATCTAGGCTATGAGCCTGTAACGGAAGTGGAAGAGCCAGGACAGTTTAGCCATCGCGGTGGTATCATCGATCTCTTCCCACCAACGCTGCTGCGCCCTGTGCGCGTCGAGTTTTTCGGCGATGAAATTGAATCGTTGCGCACCTTTGACCAGGCAACTCAGCGTTCGCTCAACCCGATTGCCTCCTGCATAATCGCACCGGCTCGCGAGGCCTTGCCCCTGCGTGGACCAGCGGCAGTGAACGAACTAGAACAGCTCAATAGCAGTATGCTGCACCACGACGCAGAGGAACGCTGGAAGCGCGATCTTGAAGAACTGCGCCACGGGCGCTCGTTTGACGATATCACCTTCTATCTGCCTTACTTGCACGCGCAAGCCAGTGTATTGGACTATCTCCCCGCCAGCGGCCTTGTTATTCTCGATAATCCTGAGAGCATTCAGAATCGCATCTCCGAACTCGATGCCCAGGCCCAGGAAATGAAAGAACGCTTCGAGCGAGACCGCGAGAATCCCACACGCTTGCGCAAAGCGAATATCACCTGGAATGACCTGGAGCCTCGCTTGCAGCAGCGCCGTCAACTACGCTTCGCCGATATCCTCTCGGCCAGCGAGGGCGATTTTGACGCACGCCAGCACGGTGGCACCGAACACTTGATGCCATCATTTAGCGGCCCCAATTCTTACGGAGGTCGGCTGCGGGCCTTTGTCCAGGATTGTCGCAAAGCCCTGGACAGCCTTGAACGAGTTGTGATTGTGACGGCGCAGGCGCGAAGATTGGCCGAGGTATTGAGCGATGAATCCATCCTGGACGAAGCTACCATCCATGTAAGCCCCGGCACGAATATTAACGAAGCGCCTGAGAGCAGTTCTGTTACACTCATCCAGGGCCAACTGACGGAGGGCTGGCAATCACGTGGGTTAGCCCTACAGGTCTTTACCGATACCGAAATCTTTGGCTGGTCGAAACGACAAAACGCGCCGAGACGTAAGCCTATTACACCGGCTTCATTTCTGGCAGAGCTTAATCCCGGTGACTACGTAGTGCACCAGGAATATGGCATCGGGCGCTTCGAAGGACTTGTCAAGCTCAACAGCACCGGGGTCGAGCGCGAATACCTGCTCATTCGCTATGCAGGTACCGATAGGTTGTATATTCCAACCGACCAGTTAGACCGCGTCACACGCTACATCGGTATGGGAGACGCGGTTCCGGCCCTCAGCAAGCTAGGAACGACAGAATGGGCCCGCGCCAAGACCAAGGTCAAAGAGAGTGTACAGGATATTGCAAGAGACCTCCTGCGCCTGTACAGCGCGCGAGAGGCAATGCAGGGTCACGCATTCCCACCCGATTCCGATCAGCCCTGGTTGAAGGAGTTGGAAGACGCTTTTGCATACGAAGAGACTCCCGACCAGGCTCAAGCTATTGAAGAGGTCAAAGCTGACATGGAGCGTCCACGACCTATGGATAGGCTGGTGTGTGGTGACGTTGGCTATGGTAAAACCGAGGTTGCGCTGCGTGCCGCTTTCAAGGCAGTTCTCGATCAGCGCCAGGTAGCTATCCTGGTCCCAACAACAGTACTGGCTCTACAACACTTTAATACATTCAAGGACCGGCTGAAAGCCTTTCCTGTGCGCGTTGAGTTGCTCAGCCGCTTCCGTTCGGAAAAAGAGCAGAAGCAACTCCTGGAAGACCTGGCGCTGGGCAAGGTGGATATTGTCATTGGTACGCATCGCCTGCTACAGAAAGACGTGGTTTTCCTTAACCTGGGCTTGCTGGTCATCGATGAAGAGCAGCGCTTTGGCGTTGCGCATAAGGAGCTGCTCAAGCAATTGCGCAACGAGGTTGACGTGCTCACTATGACCGCGACTCCCATCCCGCGCACGCTGCACATGTCGTTGGTGAATGTGCGGGACATGAGCGTCATTGAGACTCCACCCCAGGAGCGGCTGCCGATACGCACGGCTATACGCGAGTTTGACGAGAGCCTGATCCGGGAGGCGATCCTGCGCGAGATCGACCGGGGCGGGCAGGTGTTTTTCGTGCACAACCGCGTGCATGGTATCCAGGTGATCGCGCAGAGGCTCCAGCGTCTCATACCAGAGGCGCGCATCGTCGTTGGTCATGGCCAGATGCCCGAAGATCAACTGGAACGGGTGATGATGGAATTCTCCAATGGAGGATATGACGTGCTGGTTTCAACGACCATCATTGAAAATGGCCTGGATATTCCCAATGCCAACACCATCATTGTGAATAACGCGGCTCTTTTTGGCCTGGCACAACTTTACCAACTGCGAGGGCGCGTTGGCCGCGCTACACATCAGGCTTATTCCTACTTCCTCTACAACAAGGATACAAAACTGACTCCTGTTCAGGAGAAGCGCTTACGCGCCATCTTTGAAGCAACCGAACTAGGCGCGGGCTTCCGCATCGCCATGAAAGATCTAGAGATTCGTGGCGCCGGCAACCTGCTGGGTGCAGAACAATCCGGCTTTATGAACTCGGTCGGCTTTGACCTGTACACGAAGCTGCTCGCCGAAGCGGTCGAGGAGATGCAAGGCAAGCGCGTCGAGGCCAGAACGCCAAACGTGCTCATCGATCTTCCACTCGATGCATATATTCCTGATGAGTACATCGGAGACCGTACGCTGAAAGTGAAATTCTATCAGCGCATGGCAAACCTGAGTCAGCCCGAACAGATCGAGGCCATGGGGGCAGAACTGAATGACCGTTTCGGCCCGCCTCCGCTGCCGGTCGAGAACTTACTGGCGATGGTGCGCTTGAAGGTAGAGGCAGCAATGCTGGGATACGAGGCCATTTCTGCGAAAGATAATGAGTTTGTGCTGACGGTAAGGCGCACCATCGTTCCCAATCGTATCGTCCTGTATCGCCGTTTCCGTAACGAAGCCCGCGTGCAACAAGGGGTAATCCGTATTCCGCGCCGCCTGCTAGGATCAAATTGGATGGAGCAACTCCGCGAGCTGTTACCGACGATCACCGCAGCGGCATAATAACAACCGATCACCATAGCGGCTTTATCCGCATTATGGCGATTATCCCAAGATAGCAACCAGCCCCTGCTCTTGCAGTTCGCTGAGGGTCAGCTCAACCTCTTGAATATCTTTACCCGTGCAACGAGAAAGGTCAGCAATGGTACGGCGACCATCAACCAGGAAATAAATAAAGCGTTGACGACGGGTGAGTGGTAGCGATAGCACCTCCCGCTCAACCCCACGCTTCTGTGGGATCAGCCACTCAATTCCTGGAGTATACGCATTCTTACGAGAAGCATTTCCATCGCCTTGAGCTTGCACATCGGGCAATCCTGTGGAAGTGTTACTATTAAGTGAAGGAGATTGCGGCTTAGGTGAGGAGAAAGCGGCGGCATTGCTTTTCCCGGAAACCGGAGTGCCAGCAGGCTGCTTTGAATCTTCAGTAGTAATGGTAAAATAGACATTACGCCACTGCAGCAGCCAATTTAGGGCATCCTGGCCAACCAATTGCCCTACACGAGCGTAGATAGGTTGACCAGCTTGAAGATATAATTCACCTTCCTCCACTCTTCCCCCTTGCGTGTGTTCTATCGTCAGCATGCCATTTTGTCGCCTCACACGAGCCAGCGCTAGCACTTCATCCAAACTCTCTGCCTTATTTTTAGCCATTGTGCTCAAATACCCCCCTTATGGTTGTTTCGCCCTCTCAAGCTACGGGGATCATGTTTAAGGCTGGGACATATCCGATAAAATTGCTCGTTAGTGCTATATGCACATTGATATGACCATCTCCATATACGTTTATACCATAGTTATGGACGAATATGGAAGTAGAAAGTATCTCAAATTCGGTACCGGCCGAATTTTTTAACGTGTTTTTTATCCGAAGCTACCTGGTGCGGCGTGTGTGCATTAAATAAAACATCATGGCCTGCTTGTATTCAAGCAGACCGGCATGTCCAGTGGCAATGATTTGATCGGAGAGATTGAGCAAGGTCGAGACAACTTGTAGCCGTGTCTCATCAAAGCCATCTTGCTGGCGCAGCATTTCAAGCAACTGCGTAGCACTCTGACCGGAAATATCTAAACCGGCACTTACCGCCTCTACACGCAGCCATGTAACAAGCTGATGCTGCAATTGCTCGAAAATCATCATATCTTCATCGCCAACAAGCACAGTCGAGCTCCCGGCTGTTCTAGGAGACACTTCCATCATCGGAGCCTTTGCAGCCTGGGGCAGATCTCTCACTTGCACTTTTAACGGAGGAGCGGCCGGATGTTGTATCCGCTCGGGCGCACGCACCGGAGGAGCCGCTGGCCCCGCAGATTTAGAGGGTGCTGGCACATAGGGAGTCACCACATCTTCAGATACAACCACGCGCTCTATTTTATGGACAGGTGGGGCAACTGGCGCAGGTACAGACGCAGCAGGTGAGGTTAAAGGATTGGTAGTTTTTGAACCCTGTACGGTTGGGGCTTCTCCTTGAGGGGCCGGCTTGTTCGCAGCTGTACGCTGATAGGGCATTACCTCGGGTTCAACAGTGCTATTCCCGTTCACGGTTGAGCGGCTGCGTATCGAGCGTCTCGCAGGCACCCCGTGCAGCCGGGCATCGTTGGCTTTAATTTCCCCTCGCACCTCTTGAAGTTGCTGCTGCAATTGCATCGCAGTAGCATTCACCTGGTCCCAATCCGGTTCTGACTGCCCAATTCTATTCGTTGCAGACCAGGAAGTCACTGGCCGGGGGCTACCAAAAGACCCACCCGCGGCCTGGCGACCCGTCAGGTGTCCTCTCAGTCCTTCTATCACCGACAAGGAAGCAGAGTCGATCAGCATGCGAACATCGGTCATGCGCTTACGGCCTTGCTCACCAAAGAAAGTACGATTCCGCTGGACAAAGTGAATAAATAAACGTTCGATCTGGTGTTGCAGGTCAGGCGACATGACATCTACGCGGCCCCAGGCGTTGAAATCGACCGAACTCAGAAACTGCCAGACTTCCTGGCGTTTTGCTCGATCCACGGGGCGCGTGCGTAAGGAGTTAGTGCGGTAATCAAAAAACCGCGGGTAGCAGAAATTAGCAATCAGTGTCTCTGCTAATTCTGCTTTCAGACGCGCAAGTTCAGTAGGCGGAAGTTGATTTACTAGCATGCCCACACCCACACCTCTTTCGTTTCGAATCATGTAAACTTCTAAGAAATTTCAGTGAACAATTGTAAACGCATCCAATTGCACTGCATTAGTTCCGTTGACCGGGATCACTGTCTCCGGCGCGTTCACGATATGTAAAGGAAGCCTGTCAGTTACAGCCCTTATTGTACCGAAAGGAGACACTGCAGGCAAGAGTGCGATTGCCACATGGGCTAGCCCACCTGGTACATTACCTATCCAGAGAGTGTCGCTGGTAGTACGCAGCACACTTCCCGGTTTCCATGTGCTGGTCGGACACCAGGCTAAAGCGGGGAAATCGATACTCGAGAATTGCTCCTTCCCGTTTTTATCGATGAGCAGCACCAATATCTCCAGCGGTGGGGGGTTAGGTGTGTTTACCTTCCAAAAAGCAGTCACCTGCATAAAAGGGGTAACTATGCTAAACGCGGTAGGAGGCGCAACACTATAACCAACCAGGCTTATATCAGCAGCAGAACTATTACTGGGCATGAAATCAACCTGTAGCGCATGTGTTACTGCCTGTGGTGATACGCGCGCAAATGAGCAGAAGCTATCCGGGAGATCCGGTATAACCTCGTCACCAATTTGGGTGGGTGAATATGGCGATATGCCGGGTGAAGGAAGTCCTCTTTTAAGAAGAAGATACCCATCCTGTGCCGCAACAACTCCGTATCTCCCATTCAGCAATACCCGCTTCACTTCAGTTGTGTACTGATTATACTGGTACGGATACGTGGTGCTGGTAATATCTAGAAAGATATAATTGGCGTTGTCATCATCATAAGGAAACTGGTAGATATTGGTGCGTTCACTGATGTGCGGGACAAGGGTGGATTGAGCGGATACCGATGCCGAGGCAGGGATCATCTCAATAAGACGCTGAGCCAGCGCATCATGAGCGGTCACATGCGGCCACCCAAACCCCCGCGAGAATGGCAGCGCGCCGTAAGTGAAATCCACGCTCACTACATTAAAAAGTACAAAGCCGAGCAGCACGACAAGCGAGGCTGGACGTATCCAGCGTTCCAGGCGCCAGGAGGCAGCAACAGGTTTTTCCCCTACCTGCACCTGTGCCTGCTCATTCTGCTCACGTATGCGCCTGACGAACCACTGCACTAACCAGATGATAACCACGATAGCCTCGATGGTTGCAAAGATCAGCACAGGCACGATCTCCGCGCTGTACTGAAAGATGCCGAGATACTGATTAAGATCGGCACTAAACAGGTTTAGTGCCATCGAGGGTACGGCAAGCACAAGTACCCAGGGGGCAAGCAGTGGCAGATACCCCGCCGGACCCAGTAATGTACGCAAATATTGAAGGTGGTTATGTTCTAAAACATGCTGATGGAGCATGCTGAGTGGATGCCTTACTATATGGAGTACGATTTGAAGAGGACCGCTGCCCAGGTAGGCATAACGCGAAGCCAACAATGGGCGCCCTGTGGGGCTGAACAGGCGAAACATCAGCAACTCCACTACCACCCAGACGGTTGCAAGCGCCACCAATCCCAGGCCAGAACGCCACCGGTGTTGAAAGAGCATCGACCATAGGCCAAAACAGGCAATAACCACCGGCAACTCTTCTTTACAGGCCATCGAAAGAATGGCAAAGACGAAGAGCCAGACGGTACGCCTGGTATACATGAAATACAGCGTAAAAAGCAAAAGGGCAGCTGTCAGGGTAACAGCATGAAATTCAAAGATGCTCGCCTGCTGTTGCGCCGGGTAGAGTAAATAAAGCAGAGCGATCACCACAGCAGCCAGGTCGTTTCGTAGACGCAGGCGTGCCAGCCAGAACGCAGGATAAGCCCCGCTGGCCACAACCAGCGTTTGAATCACCAGGAGCGTTTTTGGGCCAGCCCAGATCAGGTAAGAAAGCGAGATTGGAAAGAGAATTGGCTCAAAGTGAATAGCAAAACGTGAAAAACCGGCGAAGCCGTAACAATTGGTATCGCTCACAATATTGCAAATAGTCTGGTGGAAAAGTTGCCCGTGCAGAAGGCTCCAGACCACCTGGTCCATGATGCCCATGTCCTCGGCAGCAGTTTGAAAAGCATCTTGCCGGCCTGTTAAAACAACAATAAAATAGGCTGAGAAGAGCAGGGCCATCAGGGTAACAAGACCCATTGCAATCCAAAACCATTTTGTGTGGGGCAATGGTTCGGGATCTGGATAGAGATAGAGACGATTGAGCCATACAGCCACACGTTTCCGCCAGGTCATTTTACTCACCCACAGTCCCTCCTTCAACGGGCACACGCGCAGGTAGTTTCACCGGCACTGCACCGGAACCTTGTGCTTCCAGGTCTGGCTCACCCGGCATGTGCGTTTGCGACCCTTGCTGGATGCTGCGTACCTGTTTTCCGCCGCTCAGATAGGCGATACTTACACAAATAACCTCGGCTATCGTCGAAACAAAACGGGAGAGCAGCGCTATAACCGTCGCCAGGCCGACAGGCAGGGGCAATGCCAGCGCAAAGAGACCCACAATTGCTGCTTCGCGAAACCCCAGTCCACTAGGAGTGATAAAACTGACAAAACCTATATCCCAGGCCAGGGCATAAATACCAATGCAAATCGGCAACGCTACGAGAGGAGCGCCCGGCCAGAGCGCCAGCAGCAGTACATAAAAAGCACAGCCCGCCACCAGCCAGCTTGCGCACCAGGCTAAGGTGACAAGCAAAATATCACGGTAGCGCACTGCAAGCTGTACAGGATTGCGTTTCAACAGGCGCAACACCAGGTTGAGCAGCCCATTAAGCACACGAGGGTGCAAGATGACGAGCAGCGCAAATATGCTTGCGCTACCAAGAATGTCCACCAGCGGTCCGTTGGGCAGCGAACCAATCGCGCCGAAGTCTCGCCAGAACAAAAGGCTGGCGGAGAACACGAGCATACCCGCCGCAAGTTTTGTGATCAGCTCAATCGTCATGCTGGCAAAAGCAACGGGGCGCGAAACGCTATACTTTCCCACCCACAGAATACGCGTCAAGATATGCCACACATTGCCGGGTATATAACGCACGAATTCAGAAGCCAGGTAGATACGCAAGCATATTCTCAAACCCAGGCGCGCACCAAGACGCGCCAGGATGTTCTGCCAGATCAAGCCATAGGACACTTCCTGCAACATAAAGCCGAAAAAGGCCAGGCCAAGCAGCCAGAGATTCCATTGAAAAGTATACGCAGTCAGCTGGCTCCAGTTGTTTTTCACCTGGTTCAGAAATAATGCCAGAATCACCACTGGCAAGCCAATCTGCAATACCCGCTTGCCAATTTTCTTAAAAGTGGACCTGCGCATCAGTCAAGTTCCTGCCTGATACTGTACTCCTCATCGGACCTGAAAGCATAGTGGCGAATCATCTCGCTTTGCAGGCCCGTCATAAAGAAATTCACGCCAATGATCATCAAGAGGATACCCACGAAGAGAAGTGGCTGGTTGTGGATCGGCTCATGCGAAACAAAACTGCGAATGACCACAAAAATGTCTATCAATGCGCCAACAAAGAATGTCCAAAAGCCCAGCGGACCGAAGAATCGAAGTGGTGTCCGTAAAAAGGTCGTCAGAAAAAGCACATTTATCAGATCTATCAGTCCCCGTCCGAAGCGCCTTGCACCAAACTTCGATACGCCATATTTACGTGGGTGATGGCGCACCTTAATCTCTGTGATGCTGTACCCTCGCCAGTGCGCCATGACGGGCACAAAACGATGGAACTCACCATAGAGCTTCAACTGGTTATCCTCGATCAATTCACGCCGGTATGCCTTAAATCCATTATTAATGTCATGCAGGTGCACGCCCGTCATTGTGCTCACCATGCCATTAAAAACACGTGAAGGGAATGTTTTTGTAATAGGGTCGTGGCGTGGAAATTTCCAGCCAGTAACCAGATCATACCCTTCATCCAGCTTCTCCAGGAAACGCGGGATCTCTTCAGGATCGTCCTGCAAGTCGCCATCCATTGTAAAAATGACTTCACCGCGGCAGCGGCTAAAACCCGCTACCAGCGCGGGCGTCTTGCCGAAGTTGCGGCGGAAGCGAATCACGCGCACAATACCAGCATAGTCAGCATGCAGCGCTTTCAGCGCTAAAAAGGTCTTGTCGGTGCTGCCATCATCAACAAAGATGATCTCGTAATGTTGCCCGAGCGCATTAAGCTGTGCCGAAAGTTTTTCGTATAATGGTCGTACATTCTGCTCTTCATTCATAACAGGTACGACAACAGATATCGCAATATCCTGTGACGGGGACGCCAGGATTGATGATTCTGGCTCTACAACTGTTGAGGTCATTTCTTCTGTTGTTTGTGGCATGCTTCGTATTCTCCACCGGCAACCCTGGATACGGCTCTACCTACGTCCGCAGCCAGCGATTGCCGCCAATTATAGCATACTGTCACCTGAAAACAGTACTAGATGGTACTTTTCAGCATAGCGTATAGCATCGAGACCCTTGTACATCCAAGATAAGCGCGTGATTTCTCACTAGATAGAACGGATAACAGACAAAAAGAGACACGTATTCAGGCAAAGTGGTAGCCCGAACGGCGAAATTTGATGAAATCTTGATGAACGTATGAGATTTTACATCTGCAAGACTGAAAACAGGTCAGGCCGGTCTGAGGTTAGAGAGTCCACGCCGGCAGCGGCAAAGCGGCGTATGGCCCTTTCTGTATTTACCGTCCAGATACCCAGCCTAAAACCATGCGCATGTGCTGTCTCCAGCATCTCACCCGTCAAGAGATCACGGTGTACATTGATCCACTTACATCCCAGCATGGTAAGCTGTTCCATCAGCATTGGCAGCGCACGCTCGGCGCGGGCATTCCAGACATCGTCAGAGACAAGCGCACCCGTCTGCAGTGCCGGCTCAAGGGATTTGACCAGGGGAAGCAGCGTCCAGTCAAATGAGATCACAAGCACCTGGTCCAGCATACCTGTAGCGCGCACCTCTTCGACGACCGTTTCGGCGATGTTCGGATAGCGCCCCATAACCCCATTCCGCTTGCTCGCTTTGATCTCGATATACACCTGGACATGCCCTTTAGCAAGTTCCAACACTTCGCGCAACGTCGGTATCTGCTGCGGCTCCGGCCAACCACCCGCGAAGTAGGCGGCGGCATTGAGGCGGCGCACATAGGCAAAGTCGAGATCGAGCATATTTCCCGAGCCATTTGTACGTTTCTCGACGGTGTAGTCGTGAAAGACAACTGCGTGTCCATCACGGGTCATGTGAACGTCTAGCTCTATAGCATCGATGGGCAGCGTGAGGGCATTACGAAACGCGGCCAGTGTATTTTCCGGGGCCAGTTGGGAGCCACCACGATGCGCAACTCGTTGGATGTGACGGTGCATAAAGATTTTTTCTCCCTTACAATGCCAGATTTTCTCTCGTCCATATAATAGTTGCCAAGACCATAACCAAATAGTGCATTTGGCCTGGGTTCTCAACCTTAACCTAAGCCCGTTGAAGCCTCTGGGTGATCCCAAAGACCCAACTGGGCTGGGGGTTGTACTACGGACAACCCGTTTTTCTTCTTCCAAGCTTCATGCCGCTTGAGGAGCAAGGCTTTGACCTCGGCTTTGCTCGTGCAGGTTGCCAGTTCCTGATCCCCAAAGCGGCTGGACAAATTCAGAGCAGCATTGCGGTCGGCGTGGTTCCGATATCCACACACCACACAGCTGAAGGTGCTCTGGTCCGGTCGGTTGGCCCGATCCACATAATGGCAGCGGTGGCATTCTTGCGAAGAGTAAGCCGCCTTGACGGTATGCGCCGCCATCCCCCGCTTGGCCGTGGCCCAAGCCAGTTGTTTAGGGATATGCGCCAGATTGGAAGCATACAAATAGGCATTCATCGCTCTTGCCTTGAAGCGCATCGAGGCGACGGAGAGATCTTCGAAAATGATCCGCGCATCAGCATGCTCTTTAAGCATCTGATTAATCGCCCGATTGATCTGCTGGCGCACGTGCCGCCCAAGGCGCTGCGAGCTTTCGCTGCTGGTGGAAGGGAGCTTCTCCACCCCCTTTTTCTTGAGGCAGGCCCGCAGCTTGGCCTTGCGACGGCGTTTCTCTCGATCGCGCTTGTGGCGCTTGGCGAGTTTGCCATGAAAGGTTCCGTACTGCTTGCCCGTCGAGGTCGTGAGAAAGTTGGCGATCCCCACATCAACGCCCACGCAAGGGGCTCGTGGCTCCGTTTGAAGAGAAACGTTCTCATCGAATGAGAGGGTAAGCCACCAGACCCCCCTGCGTTTGTGGAGAGCGGTTGAGGTGTTGATCGTACGCCCGGCAAGGGCTTTGCGGTGATAGGAGGCGAGTTTGACAGGGATGCGGAGGGGATTCCCTTTATCCAGAGTGGAGATGCGTAACCAGTAGTCGAACGTCGAGTCTTCAGATGGTTCAAGCACCACCACGTTGGCATTGGCTTGAATGGCTGGGACGCGTAGTTCTGGCAGGTTCCATTCACGCCACTGTGGTTCCTTGACCTTAAGGTCAAGGGGCACTCCCGATGCCGTAGCTTTGGCTTTCGCTTCCGCGTAATCCATCAGGTCTTCCAGGTAGGCGTCATAGGCGTTTTGCCGATTGGTGCGAAAGGCACGGGCAATGCCCCCTGCCTGCTGGATGGCGACGCGATGCCAGCGCTCCGAAAGTTCCGTCGCGTAAATCGGAACCGTATAGTTATTGGGGTCAGCCTGGGTGCAGAAATGGGTCACGTATTGTTGGCAGAGCGCCAGATAGACCATCACTAGCCGATCTAACGCCTCCAGTTTGCCTGGATTGGCTTCAATCAGTCGGATATGGGTCACTGTATGAGTCAGGGTGCGCTTGCTTCTGCGCTTACGCTGGCGTTTTCTCTTGTCCTTGTCTGGCTTTTGACTCACTGCCCTCTGATCCACTCTGCTGCAAGGCAGCCAGGACTTGCTCCGTTTTACGTTTAGCTCGCCTGCGCCCATAGAGCCGGGCACAAAACGAGGTGATGATCGCGACAAAGTCACCCATGAGGTCGTCTTCAGCAGTGTCGGCGGTGTTGACAATCACCAATTCACGTCCCTGCATGGCAAGCAATGTCTGAATGTAAGCGACCCCAAAGCGTGAAGCCCGGTCTTTGTGTTCGACCACGATTTGGCTGATTTTGGGGTCTGCGAGCAGAGCCAGGAACTTGGGACGCTGATCATTGATCCCACTGCCACACTCTTTGATGACTTTGGCCACTGACCAGCCTTGCGCATTGCACCAACTGGTCAGGCGTTCGGCCTGTATCTCCAGGTTCTTCTTGTTCTCGCTGTTGGAAACGCGGGCATACACCGCTACGGTCCGCGGAGGCGTCACACGCTGCCCCGGCGGTTCGACAATGACTGTTCCTGTGGGCAACTGGTAGCCAGGAAGTTGGCCTCGTTTCCACATGCGCCAGGCTGTGTTGTAACTGATCCCGATCCGCTTCGCATAGTTTGATAACTTCATGGATTCAGTGTAGCACATCTGTTCAAAAAATGCAAGAGATGGTTATATTTTGCTAGGGACGGTTACAAAAAATGAATACCATGCACAAGCCTGGCAAAAAGAGTGCTGATTCCTCTTGATGATATGCATATGTAGTACCAACACGAGGAATGTTACTATAAGACAATTTTTGAGTTCAACATATTAGCTGTGATAAATATTGCATCTTCTTTTTGAAGAAGGAAGGTACATATGTTTATACCATCGATATACTCTCTCACTTTACCTCTTTTATCCTGACTTTATAGTGAAGGTGCTACGTGGTTGAGCAGGCGGTTATTAGTACAGCGACACAGGAGATTTCTCCTCCGGCCAAAACTGAATCCACACCATCAGCCGCCAGCGGACGCCTTATAAAATGGCAACTCCAACGCGAAGCACGAGCTCTTCTCCCCAATGAACGTGTAGCTTTTTGTATGCGCCGTGTCCGGGCAGCCAAAGTAGATGTATTATATTCACCAGTTCATCAATCAGCACATTACGGTGGGCTAATGGTTTGTGGCTCGGTCTGGATGTGTCCACTTTGTGCGGCAAAAATTGCTGAGCGTCGTCGTATCGAATTAGAGCAAGCAATAGCACGCTGCATAGCCAATGGTGGAGTAGTGTACCTCGCGACATATACAATAGCACATAAGCGTTATGATAACCTTTCAGAGCTACTCCGTTCATTTCTGGCAGCAAGGAAAAGAGCAAGACAAGGGCGCGCAGCTCAAAAACTTCGAGAGCGATTTGGAATAATTGGCACAGTCAGTGTACGTGAGGTAACATGGTCGAAACTGAATGGATGGCACCCGCATTGTCATGAACTGATATTCTTCAAGTCCGAGATCGATGCCGAAGCCTATGCCGAGATGGCCAGTAATCAATGGCAGAAAGCCGCAGAACATGAAGGCTTGAGTATGAATGAACACGGCTTCAGCCTGGAGCGGACCTACGGCGCAGTAGCTGATTATATTGCGAAGTTTGGTCGCGAGCCTCTTCACGCTTCCTGGAGCGCTGCGACAGAACTGACAAAAGCACACCTAAAGCGTGGTCAGAGTGAGGAGCATCTGACACCATTTGCAATGCTTTGGCGTATTTCACAAGGGTGCGACGAGTTGAAACCAGTCTTCATAGAGTATACGCGCTGGTTTAAGGGAAAACATCAACTGGTTTGGTCTGCTGGTCTACGCTCTGTGCTCTTAGATAATGAAGAGGAGAAGTCAGATCTCGAGCTAGCGCAAGAGCTAGCGTAACGGTTGTGCAATCAGAGGCGATTCGTTGAAAAATGGCAGAAATCTTCAAAATGGTAGTTGGTGCGGCGATGGCTGAACACCGACGACTCTGAGCAGCTGGCCTGCAAAGGCGCTCTGCTCGCTGAACTTTA
>WNFC01002064.1_pt1 | contig 28404 bp, 21 predicted proteins | sample 5400541 | NCBI WGS metagenome assembly WNFC01 (sample SAMN13153342, study PRJNA577476) | soil metagenome | isolation source: 120 cm saprolite under Douglas fir tree site 2 hole 2 replicate 1 | place: USA:California | collected 2015-04-18
CCAGCGGACAGATTTCTGGAACGCCGAGTGCCAGTGGCCAATTCAACTTCACTGCCCAGGTAACTGACACAGCCTCGCCACCCGCGACCGTCGCAAAGGCATTAACATTGCTCGTCAGCACCCTGCCTGCGATGGATCAGTATGGAGGTTTGCTGTCTGCTCCCTCACCGAACGGCGGCACCGGATTCTTCCGAGTCGAGAAAAACAACGGGCGATGGGCGCTCATCACTCCTGCCGGAAATATGACTTGGTACCGAGGCGTGCAGAACGCCGAGTCAAACACAATTAACGGTGCGGTGCTGACCAGCAAATACGGCGGAGACGTATACAGCTGGGGGCGGGACCGCAACCGCCGCCTCACGGGATGGAATTTCAATATACTCGGGGAAGAGACTGCCTGTAGTGAATTGCCGTTCGGCTGCTATGGCGGGGGAGCCTCCAATTCTCCGAAACTCTCCTATCTGTTTCTCGCCCCGGTTTCTCTCGATTGTGTCCTCAACCCTGGCGGCGTCGCCATCACTCTTCCTGACAACTGTAAGAGTATCGCCGCCGGAACCGTCTGTTCTGATTGTTCTGGCTGGAAAATGATTGACCCCTGGGAACCGAGATGGCAGCAGGGGGTCGCAAATGAGTTTAACTATTATGTGGATAAGGTCATCCAGAATGCCGTAACACAGCCCTGGCTTGTCGGCTGGAGTTTGGACGATGCCGACTATACGCAGCTCTTTAAGGCGCAGGGAACAGGAGTCCTCACTGGCGGCTACGCCAACGCTGCCTACATAATCGCTGCGACGAACTTTGACTATTCCTCTGTGCCGCATCCTGGCGGCGGAAGCTGGCTCGATCCGAAACTGTATGGCAAATACGCTTGGATTACTTTCCTCAAAGGGAGATATGCCAACATAGGAGCCCTTAACACAGCCTGGGGGACTGGCGGTTTTTATACTTCCTTCGATGATGTGGGCGGGTTTGGTACGGGCACCGGCGTGATTGACGAGGACGGGCGGCATACTGCCTGGATGGGGACGAGTCCAAGAACCCTCGCAGGTGCGAGCGCAGGCGTGGTAACAGACCTCAATGAGTTTCTCTATCAATTCACGCTCAAGTATTCACAGGTCGTGGTATCCACGATACGGGCGCGCGACACCAATCACCTTATCTTTGCTCCTGATTTCACCAGTCCTTACGGTGAGGGTATGCGCTCGGAGGTTGTCCGAGGATTCAAAGACGGCGGCTTCAATGTCTTGGTCTTGAATTATGACCCAAACTTCAGCTCTCTTGCTGGGAACATGGTGAACAATAATGCCATCTATGATCTTGCGCAGCTGCCAGCCATCCTATGGTACAGCATAGGCGCACAGGCCGATTCGGGGCAGAGCGCGCTTCCCGTTCCCTATGGCGACCCGAACTTCGCCAGTCAGTCTGCTCGTGGTGCCCAAATGCTAAACACAGATATTCCAAACTTCCTCAATGCTGCGGGTACGGTGAACCCGGACAAGTACATCATCGGCATTGATTGGTGGGTTGGGGATGGCACCGGTGACACCTTTAATTGGGGCCTCTGGTCTAGGTTGGACAACGCCTATGACGGAGTAGAAGCGGTGAGTGCAAGCGTGCCGTGCGATCAGGGAGAAACTGAGAACCGGACGAACTGCGGTGGGCAAGCGGCGAACTACGGAGACTTTATCACGTCGCTTAAGGCAGCCAATTTGCTTTGGACTAAGGTCTACCCATAAAGATGGTCCGCACGCCATCTGTATTCGAAGGGACCCAAGGAGGCAGAAACCGATCGATCTACCTCCTTGCGCCAGCTCGCGAGACAACGCGCGCAATGTGGCGGTTCTCACCCTCGCCCTTGATCCTTGTCCTTTCCCAACGGGGAGAGAGCGGAAACTCCAGCGGCTCTCCCATCTGTGCTCGAGGAGGAAATAGGTCTCCTTCAGACCTTGTTGGGAGAACTTCCCCGAGGTCGGAGGAAGGTCTTAGCAGAACAATGCTCTGATGGCTCTGCTTTCACAGTTGCCCTAACAGAGGCCCATAGCGTGCCGCGCTGCGATGCTGGCGCCACGAGTTGTTTCGGCCTCAGCACGGTGGGGTCATGCTAGTCTGCATTGGGCTGGGGACGACCAAGCCTCAGGTCGCTCACTCCTCCCAGTCAGACTGCCATGGTGGAACCAATAGCTAGACGCAACAATTACTGCCGCCTCTTAAGCCCGAATCAAGTGAAGCGAGGTGGCAAGCTGTCTGCCCAGTCTTCGCAAGGACATCCTCTCACGGTCACGTAAAGCCAGCGAATAGGACAGGAGGCCGAACAATCCCGCCTGCCAGCTTACCCTCCAAAGAAGCTGCAGGAAACTAAAAGACATCGGTGTTGGCCCTGCCAGCCAGCAAAGCGCAAGAAAGAGACCGCAGGTCGCGACGGGAGGAGCGAGCCCTCTCGTCAGATACTCCCACCCCGTGAGTTTCACCACGCGGAGAGCGTACAAAGGTTGAACAAAGATCTTGACCACCAGGAGAGGAACCGCGGTTCCCAAGGCTATACCCAGAAGGCCATATTTCTTTGCCCAGTAGATGCTCAGCAGTATATTGACGACACCTTCCGCCAAGGTCCACCAACCGAGGATTCGGTGGTATTGCGCTCGGGCAAAGATCACTAGCTGGCAGGGATGCTGCGCTAAGGCCACTGAGTAGCCGGCGGCCAAAACTAAGACCAAGGGATAGCTTGATAGGAATTCTAGACCAACCCACAACCGAATTATTGCCTGTCCATCAAAAAGTAAGAGCGAAGCACAAAACAAACTCAACAGCGCAGTGACTCTTGTGCCGCCCAAAAAGGTCTGTTGCAAGTCGCCAAGCCGAGACTGGCCATCCAGTTCGCTCATCCGCGCCATCAGTGGACCGTGGACCGACGACACAATAGAGTCGAAGTAGCCGATTAAGCGCGTCGCCACATTGAAGGGCGTGATCAAACGGACGCCGAGCACCCTGCCAATCACGATTGAGTCCGTGTACGAGCGTAGGCGCTCGCCTGTATTGTTCAGGAAAGAGAAGAAACTGAAACTAGCTAACTCGCGCGCCAAGGCCAAACTAAACTGTCGAAGCTCAAGCGATACCTCCGGGTCAGCCCACCGCACCAGCCTCCAATGCATAGCCAGGGACACTACAGCCACGGCTAGGGTAACCGCTCCCACCGTCAAAACGCCGTAGCCCCAACGCATGGCGGCCACTAGCAATCCGGCTCGAAGAACCGCGCTGACAATCAACGCTAGGTTATACAGGTCGAAGCGTTGCAGTCCGCGCAGATACGCTCCCAACAGATAGACGGGAAGTGTGACTGCCACGCTTATCCCCAAAAGAACCAGAAGCCAGCAAAACCTATACCGAGCAGGTCCTGCGACGTTGAAGAAGTCCGGTAAGACGACGACCAGAATCAGGGTCAATCCAACCAGGAGGAGACCAATTGCCACCGTGCCGACCAGTGCGGTCAGAAGCACCTGGTTCAGTGCCGCGCGTTCATTCGCTCCCTTGAATCGGGCCACATACCGAAACAGCGTCCACCGCATCCCTAGGTCTAGCAGTCCGTAATAGTCCAGGGCCGAAGACAGCAGCACCCACATTCCGAAGTACACGTCTCCCAGCCCGTGGATCAGGATGGGGGTGAGAATGACCGAGATTACTCCCATTAACAACAATCCGAGCCAATTCGAGAAGACACTTCGCAACATTGATTTTATGTCTCTTCTGCGCTCTTCACTTCGGCGGGATTTTGCTGCGTCGAGTGGCCCTGTTCGGGATCATCTTGTCTATCGCCCGATTTCCTCTCTCAAGCGTTTTAGGACGTCGAGGTTGGCTTGCCGAACCGCCGATATGAAGTCTCCGTAATTCCGCGCTTCTCCGCCCGTCGGATACCCAAAGCGGTCCTTTCCACGAGCACTCACCGCCTCTTTGCCATCATAGGCGTTGTCTTTCGGTGTGATCAGGCCCAAGTTGGCCTGCTCGTTGGGCATGTCAATCAGCGTCCACCAGTCGAACCCTAAGATATAGTAATCCCCGTTGGCGCCCTGCGCGTTCAGGAAGTTCGGGATGTCCACCGTGGCGTAGTGATTGGCTCGCGACGCCTGGGTGGAAAAGTTCGGGATCGCATACTGCGGAGGGTAGGCACTCATGTACGAGTCGGCCTGCGCGGTAAGCGTGTACCAGAGAATCGCGGGCTTGCCGGTCAGGTCATAGGTGAGGTTGTTGTCGGCCATGCTGCCCGCCATCGGCCCAAAGCTGGGGTCGTAATTCAAGACAAAGACATCAACGCCCCCGTCAGTCAGTCCTTGGAGGATTTCGTTTCTGGCCCTAGTCCCGTAGTTGTTGATGGCGTCCGGACCGAAAATCAGATGGTTCGTGTCCACCGCCCGAATGGCATCCGTCACGACCTGCGCGTATTTCTTGGCAAACTGGTAGGAGAACGCATCTAGGTCGGCCTTCAGACCGGGCGTGGTGTGGCTGAGCAAGTAAGGGTCGCTGCCTATCCAAGCCGTGTGCCGCCCATCCTCGTCAATCACGCCGGTGCCGGTGCCGAAGCCACCCGCGTCGTCGAACGAAGTATAGAATCCGCTGGTTCCCCAGGCCGTATTCAGCCCCGCGATGGTCGAGTACTTGACTTTCAGGTAGTCTATCCATACGTACTTGGCATAGAACTTCGAATCAATCCAGTTCTGCCCGTCCGGGTTCTCCGCAGCCGTGTAGATAAACCTGGTGCAAGCAACCAAAAAGCCGATGTGGGGATATTTGGCTAAAGGCCCGTTCCCAGGGCCTTTGAAGGCCCAAGTGGCATCCGCATCGTCCATGCTGATGCCGACAATCCAAGACTTGTCCGCAAATCCGCCGGTGACGATGGTGTTCTGCCAATAGCCAATCTCGTGCTGGAAGGCCAGAGCAAAGTTAGGCTCGTAGGGGTCCGGGAGCTTACCTCGCCAGCCGTTATAGGTCGCGGTGGGCACGCCCGCAACGACCTGCTTGAGATACTCTGGAATTTTGACCATCACCCCATGCGGGTTCGTAGCCCCGCGAAGGGAGGCATTGAGAGTCAGAAGGAAGGGAATTTGCACTGCGTTGGGGGTAGTACTGCCGTAGACGCCCACGGGCAGCCCAATCTCGCTGGAGTCCATGCCAATCACGTTGAATCCCCAAGACAGCATCCGCCGGTTCCGCTGCGTGGCCCAGAGGGTGTTGCTCCCGCCATACTTGTTAGCAATGACTGTGGATTCCAGGTTCTTGAAGTCTGCGTATTGAACGCCTTTATACCAAAACGGATGCCCGTCCGGGGTGACCAACATCCAGCGGTGACCGAGTTTCATCACACGAAAGTAGCCGGGCGGCTTGACAATCGGGAACTCGATGCCCCCGTAGCGATCCAGTCCGAGAGCCTCACTGCCTCCCGGCTTGATCTTCGCTTGTTCGGCTCTTCTTTCAGCGATGCGGGCGTGGGCGATGCCAGCTAATATCGCGACCACGAATACCGTCAGCCCATAGGCCCCATTCCGTCTGGACATTCGTTTCATCGGATCGCGCTGCTCGGGTGAGATCTCGCTGTGGCCACTGTCAAGGGCTTGGCCCCGGGGCGAATCCTCACCGTGGCAAAAGATGCCTTTTCGGATTCGTACGCCGCGGCAGAGACGAGGGGGGGCAGGCAGGCTGAGAGAAAAATCAGAAGCCAAACAAGTTTTTCATACTGTGCGGAGATGAATAAGTTCGCAACCCCCGCTCCAATCCAGCCCGCCTGAAAGCCGAGCGCCACTCGTTGGAGAAACTTCTGACCGGTCTGCTGCGCCTTTCGTCGGACCTGCTCACAAGTGCGCCACGCGAAGAACAAGATCGCAAGAAAGAGCACAAGAGCGGGCAAGCCCAACTCAGCCGCGATGTCGAGAAAGCTGTTATGGGCCACGTTTGCCACCGATTGGCCTGGCGGAATCTCTTCATCCCGGACGTACATACGAACGCGTCTGAAATTATCCAGCCCCACACCGAAGAACGGGTGATCGGCAACCATGCGCAAGGCACCCCGCCAGACTACGTACCGATTACCTACCGCCTCATCGTCATTTGAGTCCGGTTGCACCAAGCGATGCAATGGTGAGTTCGGGATAACCACCGCCGCAACGAGCAGCACGACCGTCATGATTACCAGATTTCGAACTCTGTGATTCAGCCTGCAGGTAAGGTAGAACGCACTCGCAGCCAACCCCAAGAAACCTGAGCGGGAGGCTCCCAGCATCATCGCGGTCAGCGAGAGGATGAGGGATCCTAGGCAGAACCCGCGTTGCCACTTGGGCCGTGTTTTGTCCTGTACGAGGAGGTATGCAAGCGGTGCACAAGCGAGGACCGCGACGGCAAAATAATTGGGATCTCCTACGACCCATCCGGGCCGGTAGAGGGAATACTCCCGGATCCCTTTCTGGTACTCACGGAGGACGTAGAGGGAGCAGTATCCCACCGAGCCGATGGCCACCAGGAGTGTCGTTCGAAGACGCTGTTCTGAGTCCACCACGCAGAGAGTCATGAAGTACAGAAGTAGAAAAGCACCGTAGCTCAGCCAGTGATCCAGAAACCGCGAGGTCGACCCGCCCAAGGTAAAACGGGATATGGTGGCCAGCACATACAAGGCCATGAAAAATCGAGCCTGCCAAGTGCCGAAGAAAGAAGGCGAGATTCTGCGGATAAGCAAGTAGAAGAGAGCGTACGGCAAGCAGGCCAGACCAACGTACTTAATGACCGTCATGTCTCCGACGATATTGTTCCAGATGGGGTGCCGTTCCATCGGAAGGATCGAGATGAGAAAATAAAAGAGAATCATTCCGATTTCACCGACTCGCTCATCTCCCGGGCCAGCGGCAAACCCGCCCGAGCAGGCCCGGTGGCCCGAACGCTCCGATCGCTTCCCGATTCCGTTCCCGGCTCGCGCACTCCCCGTATGGTCTCCTGCGTTCCTGTGCTTATGACAGCGCGAGGGAGACGCTGATACACGCCCAACCCCACGGCAGTCAATAGCCGGGAAAGATCGCGCCGTGTGTTTGCTCGGTAGAAAGCAGGGAAAACGTCCTCTGGATCCCTTCCTTCGCGATACTTGATCAGCCGAAAAGCCAGAGACTTCGGCAGCAGCTTTCTGCCTAGCCGCACCAAACGGACGAAGTAGCTTGCAGCATTCGGTGTATGGATGACGAGCGAACCTCCCGGACTTAACACGCGGGCAAACTCGCCGAATACAACGTCCGGTTCATCCAAATGCTCTGCCACCATGTTCAGAGTGATCAAATCGAAGCTTTCGTCAGCGAAGGGAAGCGCCGAGAGACCGCACTCCAGGCGGTTGTGCAGACTCCGATGTTCTCGGAGGGCCACCGCGTCAAGGTCGCATCCCACAGCCAGGCGAACTGCTCGAACTCTCTTCTGTTCTTCTTCAGACGAGAGAGCGTATTTGCAGAAAATCCGGTGCCCACAGCCTGCATCGAGCCAGCGTACTTCCGGCTTCAGGAGCCTGTCGACCGCGCGAACGTAAATCCGCTGGGTGTACTCTCGCTGCGGATCAAGCCAGCCGCGGAGCCAGCTGTATGAGCCTCGGCCAAGGTGCCGGTCGAGCCAGCACCATACGGCCCGTCGGCGGTCCTCCGTAGCGTCCCGAGTTGGCCCGCCTCGGATCATCAATGGTCTATCCGCCCAAGGCTGATCTCAAGCCCCATCGCGTGGCGACCTCGAGCCCAAGTTGGTCAGCACCTGTGTCATCCCAGCAGCCGGTCGAGGTGACTCCTCGGTCTGGGCCGGATTCTTTTCACAGAACAGGTTTAGCACACCCAGCTTCTCCAAGTTCTGTGCGAAGCTCATGAAATCCGCAGGAGACAGCGCCGTGAGCATACCGTTCGGCGAAGGTACGTAGAGGTGGAAACCTGCTGCCGCAAGCTGATCAAGAAATTCAGCGGCTTCGAAACCTCCGGCACGCAGCGCGTCGGGCGCCAGCTCGACGATCATTCTCAGGTTCTCTGACCGCGCAATCAACTGCGTCATGCCCTTCAAGGCCAGAGGCTCAGCCCCTTCAATGTCCATCTTGATGAGATCGACATGTGGCCAGCCCTGTTCTGCAAAGAAGTCGTCCAAGCTCACTGCGGGCACATCCAAACAGGTTTCTCTAGGGGACTCCCGATTGCTGAGAAAGATGCTGTGTCGGTCGTTCCCTTGGCGGCTGAGGAAGAATTGCACTCGCCCAGTTCGATCTCCAACTGCTTGGTGGACGAGGCTAATGTTTTCGTACCCATTGCTGGCGACGTTTGCTTGAAGGATCTTGAAGTTTTCGGGCTCGGGCTCGAATGCATAGACCTTGCCTTTGGGCCCGACGAGCTTGGCCGCCAGCAGGCTGTAATAGCCGACATGGGCTCCGACGTCGAGCACGATCATGCCTTCGTGGAGCTGGAAATGAAGCAGGTCTCGAATTTCGGGTTCGTACCGGCCGAGCAACAGATTCGTGCTGAACGAAAGGCTAGGTCCTCTGCTGTTGGCCAGGGCCAGGTGGTGCCCTTCGACGAGGGAATCCTGCCGCCTCGAGAGCAGTCCTCGGGTGAGCCAGTTACCAAGGATGTTCAACGCAACAAGCAGCTTCTTCCCCCACGAGCGCCGGTGGAGCCCTGAGAACACAACGACGCGCTTCGCCAAAGCGTAGGTGCTGCCAACAACCTGTTCGGTCAGCTTGGCCATGGCTCATCCTTCTTCAGCCGGCGGGATATTCGGGAGAACAGACGTAGCCGGCCGGATCCACACGACCTCACACGGAAGACCCCCTGCGTCCCCTTCTCGAAACCGAACTGGAGCGCAAAGGTGGACCGAATGTTGACCGCGGTTCCAGTAACGCGCATTAGTCTCCCCCTTCCACGACTCCGACCCTTCGGAGCCACTGCACCAGTGCTCGCATGGGATAGAAGACGGTGTCCCTCTCCAACATGTACTTCACGAACCAGCGGTAGCGGCTCATGAAGTTCATCGCTGCGATGGCCTTGTCCAAAACGGCGGGTTCGAAATGTGTTGCGTGCCGATCCCAATCGCCGTCCACTGTGATCCCTGCGGCATGAATTCGGCCCAGGCTTTGCTCGGCCGCGAGAACCAAATGGCGCGCCTGATGGGGCTCCAGCCCAACTAGGCGCATCGCCGTTGCGTCCAGAGCGACGGCGTCCTGGCTAGCCAGGATCACATCCAGCCGCCGGGGCTTCCCGTTGGCTGGTCCGCGCCCTTCCATTCCGATGATTCCATCCATGATGGCCAGCCTTGGCGCAAAGACGCGGTGCAAAGTCGCAATCAGTTCGTCGAGGTACTTATGAAGGAGGATCCGGTTGTACTGAGGCACGCAGCCCCACTGGTTCTTCAGAGCGCCGGTAAAACAGGTCAGGGCGTGGGTCTTCAGCACCGGGAGCGTGATGAATACATCGGTCTCCAGCAGCAGCCGCGGCAGCTCCACTTCGCCGGCGGGTTCACATTCCACGGGCACCCATTGCTCTTCGGACAGGTTGACCAGCTTCACGCCGAATCGGTCTGCCAGACTCATGTAGCCGGAGTTTTTGAAGGCTTCCCAAGCCTTGTGGCGCAGGCCGTCGGCTTCCACGATTGAAATGTGCTGTGTGCGCTCCAGCAGCAACTCGCAGACTGCCGCTGTGATTTCAGGCTCGGTATTAGACGCCTCGACCTTGTCGGGCACGGCCGTACACAGGTTCGGCTTGATCACTACGCGGGCATCGGCGGACACCAAGCTTTCCCAGCGGCAGAGCCGCATGCATTCTGCTACGACGTCTCGGAGCGAGCGCCCGGCAGCCCCTCGTAGGTAAACGACACTTTTCTCTTCCGGCATGGTCACTTTACGCCCGCCTCATCCTGCTTCGTTTGTTCTTTTGGAAAAACCGGATTCATTAAAGGCTCACTCGTATGTTCAGGAACGCGTCCCGGTCAAGAAGGATTCGTAATTCGCAACAATCTCCGCTGCGAGAGCGCGCCAAGTAATCTCCTCGACGGCTTGCTCCGAACTGCTGTGCCGAGGAAGCCACTCATACACTTGTTTCCAATCTCCATTCACCTGTGGAGCAACACTGCGCTGCAGAGCTAGGCAGGGGAGACGGAAGAATAGTTCGCTGGCGGCGGCATACACCCAGTACCGCGGCGAAGCTTGCCACGCCAGCCGGGCCCAGCGCCGCCATTCTCGCCGACTCCGGAACCACGCTTCGCGGCGCAAGACATACAGCCAGCCACGCAGACGGTGCCACAAGCGTTGCGAGCGCATCCACTTCTTCATGAGTTCGCGGATGGGAACTTGTCCGGAGCAATGCGTCAACCGCTCGAGCTCCCACGTCCAGAGGAGTCTCGCATACGCGACAGCCTCTTCCCAAGAAGCGGAAGAAGACTCCCCATCGGTCAGCAGGGTGCACAAGTCGTCTTCTCGGGTGGCAGAGAGCTTCCAACGCGTGCACAAAGTGACGCGCTGCGAAAACTGGCGCAGGTCGAAGGGGAATTCCATGGGATCGGACGACCGCCCTGCCAGGGACTCCAATCTCTCCGCGCGCCGTTGATAGGTGGATTCATAGGCGCCCGCGAAGAGCAGGAGCGAGGTGGCCATATCTAGATAGAGTTTAACAGTTCGGTAAATTAAGCCAGGGAGTAAACCCTTTGATTCGACGGTCAAATCTGCCGCCAGCTCGAGCATTTCAATCATCCGGTTGCAGAGCAGTTGCCAGGCATCTTCCCGAGGGATCGCGGAAGAGGCGAAGGCCGGGATGAGCCGGAGAATGTTCCTGTCGCCCCAGAGCACGCGCCCACAGTCGCGCAACTCGTACGCAAAAATGTGCGGTTTCGTGCGCCGCAGAAATTTCGGGTGGACGGCTGCGAGCTCGACATGGCACTCCAGGCCGATCCGGGCCAACGCGGCTTCGGCTGAGCGGCTGGTGGAGCCGACGCCCAAAGCCTCTGGCAGCGGCGACGATTCGTGGAAGACAAGAATCAGCTCTGCATCCCCTAGCAGCTTCGCGCGGCCGTTCGAGACCGAAAACGTGGCTTCGCCCCTCGCGAGGCTGCCCGTGAGGATGATCGACCGGAGTTGTGGCCCATACAGCCGGACACACCGCGCTGTGATCTCTTCACGACACGTTGCCTGAAGCGTCTCCAGGCTGTTCGGCGTTTTCGGGACGTCCGCAAAGCCGGCTACGCCCATTTTGTCGGTCCTAATCATGCGTGAGCGCCTTCTCCAATTCCCAGTCGCAATTGCCCGTTCAGCAATTCCTCCAATCCACGGCAGATTTCCGATATGCTTCCGACTCGTAAGGCATCGGCCCCCAGCGGCTCCACGCTAGCGGGTTGGTAATCTACTGGGGCCAACAAGATGGCTTTGCAGCGAAGGGCTCGAGCGGTTTCCAGATCGCTCTCTGAGTCTCCGACGAGTATAGAGCGTCTGAGGTCGAGTCGCCAGTCCCGCGCCGCTTGGCGCAAGAGGCCCGGGCGCGGCTTCCGGCATCGGCAGCCGTCCTCTGGGGTATGCGGACAGTAATAGACCGCATCGATGCGTGCTCCGGCTGCCTTCAACTCGGCCACAAACTGCCGAGTAATCTGAGACAGAGTTTCAGCAGAAAGCAGCCCTTTACCGACTCCCGCCTGATTCGAAAGCACGATGATCGGCAGACCCAGCTCGGACAGGCGGGCAAGAGTTTCTTGAATTCCGTCCCTAAACCGGAACTGTTTCCATTGGGTCACGTACCCGGGGAAGATCCGCTCGTTGATCACCCCGTCGCGGTCGAAGAGAATCGCCGGCCGCGTGCCCGCCTTCGGGCGGTCCGAGAACAGAAGACGCATCTTGCGGAGGCCGTTTCCATTTGTTCCTGAAGTCCGGGAAGATGCACGAGATCCGGTTAGTTCTCTTGGATACTGGGAAAAAATGTGGTTGAGCGAGAGGTGGAAATCCTCGACTTGTCCGTAATTCCGCGATGAGACGGTGAGGTCGATTTGGACTAGATCCTTCAGCTTGCCCCCGCCGAAACCGATCAGGCCAATCGTCGTCGCCCCGTGTTGGTTGGCGTATTCGACAGCCCGCAATACATTCGGGGAATTACCCGAGGCGGAGATGGCGATCACGACGTCGCCGGGTTGCAACAGGTTTTCCAACTGTTCTTTGAAGACTACGTCATAGCTGGCATCGTTGGCCCAGGCGGTAATCAGACCGATGTTGTCGGCCAGGCTGATCACACGGAAGCGTGGCCGGACGTGCTGGGAGGTTCCTTTGCCGAGATCGACGGCCATATGGGAAGCCGTTGAGGCACTTCCCCCATTCCCCAGGATGAAGATGGTGCGTCCCTCTCGCTGGGCCCGGAGCAGTGCCTCAACCGCGCGCTCCAGCTTCTCCAGGGGAACTTCCTGGTAGCATTGCGCCAGTCCTCGGAAATAAAAGGATGCAAACTCCTGCAGCATTGCTAGCCTCCCACGTAAATGATTTTGCTGCCCTCGGGCTCGAAGCCGAACGGCACTTCGCGCAGTTCGCGTAGACTTTCCCGAACCGCTGCCTGTTGGCCCTGATCGCAAACAAGGAGCAGAAATCCGCCCATGCCTGCTCCGAGCACCTTCCCACCCAAGGCGCCGGCGGAACGAGCGCGTTCGTACCAATAGTCGATTCGCGATGTGCTGACATTATCAGCCAGCTGCTTCTTACACATCCACCCTTCATGCAGCAGCTCGCCCAACTGACGAACATCTCCGTCTCGAACCAGAATGTCCCAGAAGCTATCCACCAGGCCGCGGAGTTTGCGCAGGTAGACCATCTTTTGATGGGTGTTATTGGATTGTTCCTTGAGGATCTGGGACGCATTCCGGCTGCCGCCCAGGTAGACCAGCAGCAGGCGCTCAAATAGCGCGGCGCGCGTCTTAGGCGAGCAGATGACCGGATCCACGAACACGCTGCCGTCGGGGTTGAACAAGTAGCGGCGAAGCCCGCCGAACGCAGCGGCGTACTGGTCCTGCTTGCCGATCGGCTCGCCGAGCACGTTGATCTCGAGATGACAAGCGGTTTCGGCCAGCTCGGCGGCGGTCTGAAAGCTACCCTTGAACGCGTGGAGGGCGTGGAGGAGACCCACCGTGAAGCTACTGGAGGAGCCCAGGCCAGTGCCGGCCGGCACGTCCGCAATGGAGGTTACTTCAATGCCGGAGTCCACGCCCGTCTGCCGCATCGTCTCCCGGAAGAGCGGATGCCGGACGTCGTTGACCTCGTCGACGATTTCCGTCTGGGAGTAGCTGATGCGCAGGGTCTTGTCGAAGCGGCGACTCACGGTGATGTAGACATATTTGTTGATGGACGTGCTGATTACCGCCCCCTGTTCTCGCGAATAGAAGCAGGGCAGGTCAGTTCCGCCACCGACGAAACTCATCCGGAACGGGGTCCGAGAGATAATCATGTTCGCGTCGTCGCAAATTCTTCCAGCCGGTCGCGCGTGCCGATGTCAAAGAACCGCTGAGGCGTGACGAACGCCCGCAGTTGAAGCTGCGCGATGAGCCGGGGATAAATTTCGTGCTCCAACGATATGACTTGGCCGGGCGGAAGGCCCGCAAACACATCGCGGCGAAAGCAGAGCACGCCAGCCTCGACGTACTTCAAGTCGCTGTCCGGACTTCCTTTTTGATACCGTCGAACCCAGCCGGCTGCGTCGGTGGCTACGTTGTTCTGCACACCGGTGTCGGCGAGTCTGTTGTCGTAAGCGACCAAGAGACCCAGACAGCCTGCCCGGCGAAACGCTTCTGCGGCCTCCTGATAGTCGATAGGTAAATATGAGTCGGCGTATAGCAGTAGAAACTCTTCGTCGAGCTGAACTAGAGCGTTCCGGATGGCGCCAGCGGTACCGAGCGGGCTTGGCTCCCAGGCATACTGAATCCGCGCGCCATATTGCTTCCCATCGCCGAAGTGGTCCTGGATTGTCTCGCCCAGATAGCTCAGCAGGATCAGCATCCGGCGGAAATCCTGCCCGACTAGGTGCCGGACGATATACTCGAGGAACGGCCGCCCGCCGACTTCCACCATCGGCTTGGGCACCCGATCAGTGATGGGCCGTAAGCGTGTTCCCAGTCCTCCCGCTAGTAGGACGACTTGCATGTCAGCTCCTCAACGAGTTCTTCGGTTGCCAACTTCACGGCGTCGTCCGAGGACAAATTGGCTGTCCAGCCGAGAAGCGCGAGCTTGATGCAATCCAGGCGCACCTGGGGTACGTCCCCGACCCAACCACGCTCGCCGCCCGAGTAGACGATCTTTGCGGCAGTCAGCTCCATGGCTTCGAGAACCATCTGTGCGATCCGCGAGGCGCTGGTGCTGCCTTGGCAGCCGAGGTTGAAGTAATTCAGCTGGTCCCCGCTGTGCTGCCAGCCGAAGAGCATCCCGTCCACGCATTCGCGGACATGCAGGTAGGGCTTTGCCTGATTGCCGTCCCCCAACACGTCCAGGCGGCGCGGGTTGCTCTGGAGCTTGCGGATGAAATCGACGATCGCCCCGTGCGTACCATGACGCCCGCAAATATTTGCGAAGCGAAAGATCCACGCCTGGAATCCGTAGTTGTGGCAGAAGGCGCTGATCAACCCTTCGCAGGCCAATTTACTCGCTCCGTACAGTGAGATCGGAAACAACGGGCCGTGGTCTTCCGGAGTGGGAACGACGGTCGGCTCGCCGTAAACCACCGAGCTGGAGGAAAAGATGATCTGCGAGACTCCCACACGACGCATGGCTTCGAGCACGTTATAACTGGCCAGGGTACCGAGCCGCAGATCGAGATCGCTCTGGCTGCGGCTCTGGATAATGTTGGAGTTGGCCGCGAGGTGAAATACGACTTCGTGGCCTGCCGTCGCTTCCACGAGCTGATCGAGATCGAGTAGATCGGCCTGGACGAAGCGAAACCTGGGGTTCGACTCGCTTTCCCGTAGGAATTCCCTCGAACCGCCGCGCAGATCGTCGTATACCGTGACCGAATGGCCTTCGGCCAGGAGTCGCTCGACGAGATTGCTCCCAATAAACCCCGCACCACCTGTCACCAGCGCGCGCATCCTAGTATTGTTCTCCTAGTCCTTCTTCGCACAAGTGGCAACGCGCCCCGTCTCCGTTCGAGGGATGTCCTCTCGCGGATTTTCCGGCCCTCTTTCGGTCAATTGCAGCCGGCGCAGTTCCGCTGCGTGTCTTCGGCTTCGTTCCCACGCTTGCAAGTAGAGCCTCTGAGTCGCCTCCAGAAGTGTCTCCTGGCTGAAGTGTTCCACAACCCATTGCCGACCGACCTGCCCGAAAGCCTTCGCCGCGTCTGGGTTGCGCAGAAGCTCACAAATCGCCTGCGCCAGGCGCTCCGGATCCCCCGGCGGCACTGTCAAGCCTGTTCTCCCGTGCAGCACGACTTCCGGCGTGCCATCCACTGCGGTCGCCACAATGGGACGGCCGGCTGCGAGCGCTTCGATTGCGGCCAGGGGAAGACCCTCGTAGAAAGAGGGCAAGACGCACAAATCCGCTATCGCGAACCAATCCCTCACGTCAGGCTGGCGTCCGACAAAACGAACCAATTCGGCGATCCCTAATGCGATAGCATGCTGCTCGAGCGCTGGCCGCAAGCTTCCTTCGCTCAGGCATACCAGTCGCACACGCGGGAATTCGCGCGACACGGCCGGCATTGCGTCCAACAAAACTCGATGCCCCTTTTGTGGTTCCAATCGGCCCACGACAACCAGCACAGGATCGCTTTCGGCGAAGCCCAAACTCGTCTTCAGGCCGGCAGGCGCGGGGCGGGCGGGATCGAATCGCTTTACGTCCGACGCTGAGCGAATCACAACAATCTTGTGTTTCGGCAAACCTTTGGTTTCGACTAGGTAGCGTGCGTTGGCTTCGGATATAGCGATGTAGTAGTCGACCATCCGGCCCACGGCCCGATCCACGAAAAAGCGCGACTTCAACCATCCCTTTCGCCACTGCTCGCGGATGTGGGGAGTCTCGACGATGACCGGGACGCGGCAAAGCCAGCCGATCGGCGAGGCATATAGGCTGCTGAAGAACAGATGTGAGTGCAGCACCCCAACCTGTTCCTGCCGGAGAATCCGCGCCAGCCGAAGCGCGGCGCGGACGTCGGTTGGCTTCCGCAGTCGAACGGGAAACATTGGCACGTCAGGCGGCAAGTCGGGCTCCATGTGCGCTGCGAGTTCTGGTGGGCACGCCAGAAGCGGGCGCCAGGATCCGCGATCCAGGCCCCGCAACAATGTGAGTATGTGCTCCTCGGCACCGCCCCGGGTAAGGGCGTTGGTGAAATAGAGCAAGGGGATAGGTTTTCTCTTCATTTTGATGCTCCGACCACTGTCAGCATCAGCCGATGCAGGTCCGTAATCGCTTGGACCGGTACCGGTGGATTCTCACTCGCAACCAGGGCTCCGGACGAGTACGGCGCCGACGGATGAAACCCGTGCATCCCTGCCAGCGGAGCCTTGCTGAGAAAGCTCGGCACGATCAAGCAGCCAGGCTTCATTAGGAAGATGACTTCCCCAAAGCGCGTATCGGGGAAGTCCAGCCCGAACCCCATACGCTCGGCCTGGCTGAGTACATGGCCGCAGGTCAGTGAATTGAGAAAATTGACGATTGTGTCACGCGCCTGCGGATTGAAAAACCAGAAGCGCCCCATTGTGGAATCATAGAAGGGCAGATAGTCTCGACCGACACGGAAGCCTAACCGGTCAATTCCGGCCCAAAGGTCATAAGTGTTGGTCGTGGGCACCATACCGTGGTCCGAAAAAACGTAAAACTTCGCATCGCCGCGTGACGCGACGGCCTTTTCGTACAGCTCGCGCAGCCATTGATCGTATAGCGCCACCTGCCGGTCTACTTTCTCTGGCTCGTGACAGTGACGGTGCAGAAACATGTCCAGCTCACTGAGGTAGAGAAAGTAAACGCCGCAGTCCTCTCGTTGTACGTCGCGAATCGCATGTTCGATGATCTGCCGGTCTGAGTGCTGGTGATACGAATAGGATCGGAACTCAATTTGCCGTTCCGCGAAGCTATCGAAGATGGACTTTCCCTGATTGATCCCTCCCGGTCGATAGATATCTCGCTTTTCGCAGTAGCTGAAATAGGGTAGAAGCTCAACGGGCACCGCATAAAGGTAGAAATAGCCTCCAATGCCCGTCACACGGTGCGCCACCCAGTTCAGAACCTTGCGCGAGAACCGGTTATTGAGCAAAGAGGACGGCAAGATGGATAGGGGCCGTGCCCAGTGAAACGGCGAGCCCGCTGGATCGTAATAAAAAAGGTTCCAGTGCCCGTTGTGAGCAGGTAACGTGCCCGTTAGGATCGCAGGTATCGCACCGGAACTGAAGCCAAGGATTGTGGTTAACTCCCTGCGGTGGGGTGCTATATCCTCCAGGAAGGGTCGAGTGCGGATATAGTCCCACCCGAGCGCATCGACCAGCACAAAGAGGGCAACCGGGCGGTGGTTACTCATGGTTCTGTTCCAAGTCTGCCCCACTTGTTGGGGTTTGCTGGCGGACAACCCGACGGGTTATCAATCCGCGCTTGCCCTGTCTCGAAGCGTGAACATCGCCTGCCGTCTTCAGTAGGATCCGGACGATCCGTTCAGCGGCATGCCCGTCGCCGTAGGGATTTGGGGCATGGGCCATGCGCTCATAAAGGGCGGGCTGGCGGAGAAGCAACTCAGCTTCCTCAACGATGCGGTTTGAGTTCGTGCCCACCAGCTTCGCGGTGCCAGCTTCGATCGCTTCCACGCGTTCAGTTCGTGCGCGCAAGACAAGCACTGGTTTCCCCAACGAAGGAGCTTCTTCCTGGATTCCACCCGAGTCCGTCAGGATCAAATAGCTCCGTTTCATCAGGTGAGTAAATTGGGCGTAACCGACCGCGGCGACAAAGTTGAGCCGAGGGATGTGACCAATTGCTTTTCGGACGGGGCCAGTGACGTTTGGATTCGGGTGCAGGACGTACAGAACGTGCACGTCTGGGTTGCGCAAGACGAGGGCACGAAGCGCCTGACAGATATTCATCAATGCCGGACCGAAGTTTTCCCGGCGGTGCGCGGTGACCAGCAGCAAGGGTTGCCCGGGTTCGTCGATGGATGTGGGCAGCGGAACTCCATCACGGCTGGCAATTTCGAGCAGCGCATCGATCCCGGTATTACCGGTGACATGAATGGTCGACGGCTCGAGGCCTTCTCGCAAAAGGTTCTGCCGTGCCCGCTCCGTGGGCGCAAAGTGCAATTGTGAGAGGTGATCCACGAAGAGACGATTGATCTCCTCCGGGAAGGGGTTGAAGCGATCGCCGGTGCGCAGGCCAGCCTCCACGTGCGCCACTGGAATACGCAGGTAATACGCCGCCAAAGCCGCCGCCATTGCGGTTGTCGTGTCTCCTTGAACGAGGACCCAATCGGGTCGGTACTTGGACAAGTCTTGTTCGACTTCCGTCAGAAGCCGAGACGTCAGCGCCGCCAACTGCTGGTTCTCTTGCATGACCTTTAGGTCTCGGGTTGGCCGGATGCCGAACAGATCCAGCGGCTGCTGGAGAAGCTCGTTGTGCTGGCCCGTCACGAGGACCTGCTGCTCGACGTCTGGCGTACTGTTCAGGAGCCGAATCACTGGAGCCAACTTGATGGCTTCAGGGCGGGTCCCCAGGATGGTGCAGACCTTCAGGATGCTCATCGAACCATCCTAGCCCGCAACGCTTGTTCAATGTGTTGCTGCATGGTTGTGACTCGCGCGTCCCAGCTTTCCGCTGCTGCACGTGCAAAGCGCAATTGGCGGCGCTCAGGTGTTCGGTCTTCTAGGGCCAACCGCACCTGCTCAATGAATTCCTCCGAGGACCGTGCTGGATAGACCACGTCCGCGAAGCGCTCAAACTCTGGCAAAGGAGTAGAGACAATGGGCAATCCAAGCGCCAGATACTCGAGGAACTTCAGCGGGCTCGCGTACCTCGTGAGCCGATCCATTCGAAAGGGGATCAGACCGACATCGAAATGCGCAGCGTACCGAGGAAGCTCCTTGTAGGAGCGTGGCCCGAGCCAGTGCAAGTTCGGCCTGCTCCCGAGTAGCGGTCCTTCGTGCCATCTGGGCCCAATCACTACGACCGAAGCCTTTGGAAACGCCCGCGCGAGCTGCTCCAGAACCGTTGTGTCCACCCATGGTGCGAGCAAGCCATAAAATCCGAGCAGCGGTCGCGGAAGCTCCCGGAATTCCTCAGGCACGGGGCTCGGCTGCGACGCGGCCGCGTAGAAATGCTCGAACTCCACGCCATGGGGCAGAAGGAGCACCGGGGCTTTGCTGGCCCGCTTTTCTTTTTGCAGTTGCGCGGAGGTAACAAAGACCAAATCCGCCTTCGATAGCAGAAGAGACTCGAGCTCGCGGACATAGTTGCGGTCCCACCCGGGCATTTCCTCATATTGGTCAATGATATAGTAAACAAGGAGACTCTCATCCAACTGACCGACGACTTCCGCACCGATCGGCAATGTGACCGAGAGAATCGGCGCTTCCAGGTTGTGCAGCCGCAGTTGCTGGCGCAGCCCGCTGAGCAACATCTGGCGATTCCAATTGCGAATCGCCTCAAACCGGTTGAACGGAAGCCGAACGGGAGAGTAGAAATGCAAGTTCGGCAGCCCGTTCGCCGGGCGCGTGCCGTTGGCGAGGAACCATTGCCGCAGCTTTCCGAACGAGCGGCGCACGTCATACAGGTTCAGCCGGGGCGGCCGCAATCCGACCGTGTTGACATAAAGCAGCCGGCGGGTCCGGGCCAAGCGGCGTGCCAGATACTGAGTACTCGTGGGGTGCAGACCCCACTCCTCGCCGAACACCACGAACGGCGGTTGATGATTCATCATGACGATTTTTGGTCCACTTCCGCTTCCGGCTTGAGTTCGCACTCCGCCAGAAGTGCATCAGCGAAAAACTTGGCTGCCCAATTCGGAAGCCGAACCGGCTCATATGAACCGTATATTGGGCTAGAGCCCGGCATGCCGCCGTGCAAGTTCGGATCGGCGATTGATTGGATCTGGATGCCCTTCAGCCATTCGTTCATGCGCAATCCCGCTTCACGGAAATCCTGCCGGCCGGTGATCTCGTACAGCCGCAACCAAACCAGTGCTGTCTGAGCGTTCCCGGTCACGCAGCTGAAGCGGTCCGAACTCTTCCAGTTGGAATCGAATCGCGCAGGTAGCCAACCCCGGCGGTCGAATTCATTCTTTAGCGCTTGGGCGGTCCGGACTGCAGCCTCGAGCAGCCGCAACTCCTGAAGTAGCAACGAACTCTCCATGAGTCCTTCCATCACATAGGCGATGCAGTGCGTGAGCGCGGGATGTCCCGGCACAAAGGTGTTCTCGCGGAGCCAGCCATTCGGCAATTGGCGATCGAGAGTCCACTCCAGGTTTTGATAGGCAACCTGGCGAAACTCAGGCTGTGGGTCAATCTGGTGAAGCTGCAAAAGCGCCCAACAAGTGCGTGCGTTGTATGCCCGCCGCAACACTCTTCCTGCGGGGAATTCGTCCTGCCAGATGCCCGCGTGGATTCTTGGGTTCGTGAGCCAGGCTCCCGCCCGCCGGGCGGCACACAGAAACCGCGGATCGCGGGTCTCCGCAAAAGCGGCAATCCAACCTTGCAAGACCTGGCCTGTGTCGAATGGGACGCAAGGTTTCCTGCCGTTTGAGCTGAGCGGGCCTCCCGGGATGCCTCCGTCGAGCGTTTGCACCGTTAGTTCCCACGCCGCCATCGTTAGCGCGCGTTCGCGGAGGCTTGCATCGTTCAGGAGCCGCGCGGCGCGGAGACATGTGGGAATGCAGTAGCCAGTTGTCTCCGGATACGCCGGCCGCCATCCCTCGAGGATCCCGTAGCCATAAGAAACCCCGCCACCACGGGTTGCGTCTTGGGCGCGACAAAGCCATCCCAGCACGCCGCGCAGGTGGCTGGCCGCATCCTGCGGATTCCAGCGAGAGGCTCGCAGAAAGCGAAGCAGGCCGCGAATCTTGGGATGCGGGTGCAGTCCGAAGCCTTCGCGGCTGGAAGAGTTGCGCGTGGCAACAGGCGTCGCACTCATCGAAACAATTCCTCGAGCTGGCGGCTGCATTCCCCGGAGTTGCCGGAGACTGCTCCGTAGATTTGGTCCCGGCGTGGTTCGCAATTCGTTTTGGCTAACATAAGCATCACAATGTGATCCCTTCTCTCCCGCGAGACAGGGTCGCAATTTCCCAAGTGGCGAAACGCCGCCCGCGGCAGGCTTCTACCACTCCGACGAGCGCCGCCACGTTGACGAGAAGGATGAAGAAAGGAATCCAGGCTGCCCGTGGCACGGGGCGGCTGCAGGAAACGAGAACCCATCCTGCCAGAGCCAGCCCATAGAAGATGAGCTGCAGAGCCGCCAGCGCGGCAAAAAAGGGCCGGTTCATCAGGACAACGCTGGAGATCATCAGGAGTCCGAGTGGGACGACGCCCAGCCAGCGCAAGAACTTGCGTGAGAGGAACTGCCAGCCACGCAGACCCCGCAACTGATCCTGCAGCCTCCACATCCCCAACATCCCCTGGGCACAGATCCTTCGGCGGCGCGCGTACTCTTCCCGCGGCGAGCGGGAAATCTTCTCGATGGAACAGGCCTGTTTCTCATACAAGATCCAGCGGTTGGCTCCGCCGATCCGCATTGGAAGCTCCAGGTCATTGGCCAATTCCGGATGGAGCGGAGCGAACAGTGAGCGCCGAATGCAAAAGACGGAGCCCACGCAGACCAATACTGATCCAATCGCGCTTTCCACGCTCTTGATGAGCGACTCGTAACCCCAATAGGCCCGTTCGCCGGTCGCTGAGGCGTCGTCCGCCTCACCGGAATCGTACAGCATTTCACCCGTCACGCAACCGACCCTTAGGTCCGCGAAATGTCGCACGATCCGCTGGAGGCAATCTTTCCCGATGTGGGAATTGGCGTCGGTGAAAAACAGCAACTCCCCGCTGGCGCGTTCCACTAGCGCGTTCAGCGCCACGTTTTTTCCTCCGCGCTTCTCCAGGCGGAGGAAGAACAGGCGCGGGTCATTGATCCCCAGCACGATCTCATCGGTGCTGTCCTCGGACATGTCGGAGGCAACGAGCAGCTCCAGCCGGTCGGAAGGATAATCCCAGCTCAGTGTTTCCCGGATCTTCCACTCGATGTCCTTCTCTTCGTTACGAGCGGCAATCAAAACCGAAACCTTCGGCAGAAAAGCGTCGCGCGCATTGGGACGAACCTTACGAACCACGCGAAGCGCCGCCACAATCAACGGGTAGCCGACATAGACGTAGATGACCCAGGTTAAGCCGAACCAGAAGAACACTATCATCGAGCGAATCTCCAGGGAGTTCGAGCCGCGGCGGAGTTCTCGGCTACCATCCGATCAACGTCCCGATCGACCAACTTGGCCGAAGGGAGAACGGGAAAGTGCGGAGTCAAATACCCCAAACGGCAGGGCGCGCTGCGAGCCGTGGGATACCTCATCAGCGGCCGCCCCGGCCTAGCAACAGGATTTTGACTGTCTTGATCAGAATCAACAGATCGAGGCCGATTGAAACATTCTTAATATAGAACAGGTCGTATGCGAGTTTTTCTTGATTGTCCTCGATTGTCGCGCAATAGCCACGGTTGACTTGAGCCCAGCCGGTCGCGCCCGGTTTGACGGCCCAGCGCTGGCGATAATAAGGAATCTTCTCCAAACACTCTTCTTCTTGGTTGGGAACGAAGGGACGCGGCCCAACAAAGTTCATATCCCCACGCAGAATGTTGAAGAGCTGGGGTAGCTCATCCATGCGGCTGCGACGTAGTATCCGGCCGACACGCGTAAAGCGCTCATCGGTTGCCTCCGCAGGACGATGATTACTGTCTTGATCGGCGCCGTCCGCCATGGTACGAAACTTGTAAAGCGTGAAGACCTTGCTGTTCTGCCCGATGCGCTTTTGCCGGAAAATGGCCGGCCCAGCGGAGTCGATACGAATCGCAAACGCGATCAAGGTCATTACCGGTGACATCAGGGTCAGGACCAAAGCACTGAGAATGAGCGAAAAAATACGCTCGAACATTAACAATGGCCGAGAGATTCGGAAGCCGGTTGAAAACAACAACCAGCTCAAGCGCAGAGACTCGACCGGGACTTTCCCGGTTACCGCCTCGTAAACGTCGGCGCCGTCCTGAATCATTACGCCGCGACTTTTCAACTGCAGCAGGGCTTCCACCGGCAGCTTCCCTCTCCGGTCGCCCATGCTCACAATGATGCGATCTGGCCAGTAGCCCTCCACGGAGCGCACAAACTCTTCCAGCTCGTCCGCGCTAGCCAGACTGGATTTTCCGTTTCCATTTTCAATGCTCTTCAGTTGTCCGACCACGTGGACGCCCAATTCAGAACGAGACTCCAGCTCCGACAGCAATGATTCTGCGAGCGGACTATCGCCGAGAATCAGCGCACGCTGCGCGAATCGCGGCAAGGCATTCAATTTTAGAAAAAGCCGTCGCCAGAACAGCAGCAACAGGCTTACGAGAGCGAAGCCGAGGAGAAAAATACCCCGGCCCAGCTCAAGCGGAGGATAAACGTAATAAAGCAGCGCCAAGAGTATGCACACGGTACCCAGTACCTGGATCACGCGCGTCAGCACTTCGCGCTGATTGCTCAGGATCGATGAGTCGTAAAGGTCGAAATAATACATGCAAGTTATAAACGCGCCGGATACAACTGCAATCTTGAAAAAACCTTGCTCATAGCTGAGCATCAGCGAGGCGTCGTTCGTGCCAAGTCGGGCCACCGTGGCGGCCACGAACGCGAGGCCGACCAGGCACGCTTCCGATATCCCCAGGAAGAGCGTGCGCGCAGGGAAATAAGCATGGAGCAACCGTATCAAGTAATGTCCTCCGGTGTTTTTTCCGTAGCTTGACCGTTTGTCCCGTTCTTTCGAGAGGCATACTTGCCGTCGTAATAGACAGCTCGATCGAACTCAGAAGCCTCATTGAGCACAACGCCAAGCAGCTTGGCGTTGTCGAGGCCCGCCAAGCCCTTCCTTAGAGCCGAAATCGGCGCCACGCCCTCGCGAACCACCAAAAGCGTGCCATCCACCCACCGCGACCACAGATTGACGTCCGCCATCGGCAACAGCGGAGTCGAATCCACCACGATCCAGTCAAACGAGCGAGCCAGCTGGGCGAAGGCCTTCCCAAACCGCGCCGATTGCAAAACATCGGAGGGCTGATCAAATGCCTTCCCCGCCGCAAGCAACCACAACGGCAAGTCGTTTAGCTGGTACATGAAACGCGTAATCTCGCCGTCCGGCTCGGACCACCACTGGCCCAGCCCTTGCAGTTGGTCGAGTCCAAGCATCGACGCAAGCGCCGGCTTGTGGAGGTCTCCCTCGATCAGCAGCACCTTCGAGTTGCTGCGTCTCGCTAGCGTGAACGCCAGATTCCCGGAGACCAGGCTCTTACCCTCATTGGTTGCACCGCTCGTCACCTGCAGCGACTTCAGCTCTCCGTCCTTCCGCAAGTTCTCGATCCGCGTTGCCAGAACGCGAAATTTCTCGGCACCCAAACTCAAGGGATCAGTCAGCGCCACCAAGTGCGCCTCAGGTGATACGCGCACGGTCACTGAACGCGGTCCCCCATGTACCGGTGTTTGTGGCGCTGGACTATTCAATACCTGCACCGCCTTGGGAAGCTCAGGCGCAGCCAGTTCTGACTGCCGATTCTCCAATTCCGCTTTTCGCAAGGCTTCGTGTATTCGACTCACGCTGGTTTCACCCCTACCTGAGATTTATCCGAGTATTTCCTTCTTACTTCCTATCCTTTGTATAAGGAGTAGGCGTTGCCGAGTGCGATAAAAACGAGCACCGCCGCTAATGCGGCACGGTCCAGCCACAAGCGGCGCACGAGACGATGGTCCTCTTCTGGCGTGCTCAATCGCGGAATGCCCACCAGCACACGGGCTGGAACAAGTCCCTGAAGGTCCTGTTCGCGGCGCACGCGCGCGTCCGTAAGTTCCAGGATAGCCGTCAAAATGGCACCCACGGCTAAGCCTAGAATCAGGCCGCCGAAACTCACCAAGACACGGTTTGGTGCAGAAGGCTTGTAGGGCATGCTCGGCGGATCGATAATCCGGAACTGCTGCCCTTGTTGCCGCTGTTCCAGGCTGGTGGCCAGCTGCGACTGATTCTGTTTCTGAAGCAGAGAGTTGTAATTGACTTGTGATTCCTCGTAGCCACGCGAAATGTCCGCCAGTTCCTGTTCCGTTTGCGGAGTCCCGTTCAAGCGGGCTTGATACTCCGACAGTTCCGACTGGATTTTCCTCTCCTGCTGGTGGAGACTCTCGATCTCCATTTGGTTCACTTTGAGCTGGCTTTGGATCTGCATCATCGGGGTGAGTGCCCCATTGCGCATTGACGCCGGACGCGATTCGGGAGCGTCTGCCGCCGTGTCCGCCGCCTCCTGCTGCTTGGCGGCGATTTCGTCTTCGATCTGTTTTTTCAGCTGTTCCGTCTTGGCGATTTTGTCTTTGAGCGCGACAACGTCTGGATAACTATCCGTATACTTCGATTGCGCGTCGGCGAGCTGTACGCGCAGACCCTTGAGTTCGTTCTCCAGCGCCTCGGGAGGTGTCACGGTCGAGTCTCCGCTGACCAGGCTGTCCTGCACCGACTGATACTGCTGCAAAAGAGACTGCTGATAGAGCTTCTGCTGCTCGGCGCTCTCCACGGCGTGCTGCGTGGCTTGCAACTGATTTTGCAAACCCGACATAATCTGGACATTGCTCGCCAGCTGATTGGGCAGGGATCCTAGGTGCGTCGCCTTGAACGCCCGCACTTTCGCTTCCTGTTCCGCGAGTTTCGTTCGCGCGTCCGCAACTCGGCCGTCAAGGAACGCGGTTGTATTCTCGGATAGCTGCTGCTGTGATTTAAGATTCTCGTCGATGAATAACGTGGTCAGTTGAGTGTTCACTTGCTGCGCGAGCTCCGGCGAACGTGCAGTGTAACGAATCTTGAAGGCCGTGAGCTCGCCCGGGCGTCCGGGAGCACTAACCAGCTCAATCTGGATGTCCTTACGCATCTGGTCCACCGGGTCCGCCGACTGCATCTTGCTCATGAAGCCGCCGTCTCTCGCGTAAAGATGAAAGAGGTCGACAGTCGCTTGGAGACGCGTGCGGCTGAGAATCTGTTGCGTCATGCTTTGCAAGCGCTCCTGAAGACTGACGGAAACGTTCGGCACCACGTATTGCTCGGGAACTTTTTGCTGTTCCACGAGGATCAATGCGTCGGACTGATACGTTGCGGGCAACAGCCAGCTCACTCCCCATACCACCGCCCAGCACACGGATAGAGGCAGCAAAATCCACCAGCGTCTACGGCACACTATGGCCCAGTAATCATCCAGGCTGTGTGCTTTAGGGTCTTGTACTTCCTCGAACATCTTTACCTCCCGATTGGCCTTGAAAAATCGTAGGAGATGGACACGCCGGCAAGGTTATGATTTCCGGTGCTCAACCCTACGATGCTTCCGGCTTGATTCAATCTCTCGAAAAACAGATTCATCGACACGTTCTTGTAGATTCGCCTGCCGAATCCCGCGGTAGCCGAGTAGGTGCGCAGCTCCGTTGCGCCGGTCTTCACGCCAAGCAGCTGGTTGTCCGCTGCCATAAGATCTATTCTCATGTTCCAGTTTGGGCTCAGCTTCCAGTCAAAGTGTGCGGAACCGGCATTCAGATTCACTGCTCCGGTCACACCGCCGCCATCGCTCACCGAGTGCGAATAATCCAAAACCATCGCCCCGCGGCGGCCGGTCATCTTGAAGATTGCTCCGCCCGACCAGGACAAACTATTTTCCCTGATCGGTATCTGCAATATCGCGAATCCTAGGTTCAGGTTCGCTTGGTTGAAGATCAGTGCATATTGAGGTCCCCCGTACAAACTAAGATTCGTGTTTTGTGTCAGCCGAACCTCATCAAAAACCGAGAACGAATGTGTCGTGGTTCGAGCGCTAACCTGCTGGAATTTCAGTACCGACCCGCTGTACTGAATTCCCAATTGGTTTCGCGGCGTTATTTGTTGGAAAACGTAAGCTTGTCCGGAAACGGTCTGGAACCCAAGCAAGGTCGCGTTCGTTGGAGAACTGGACGTGCTGCCGAAATGGCTGAGACCGTAGTTTCCACTCAAACCCACGGTTGTGTGCTGACTCGGCTGGTAAGAATAATGCGCCTGCGAGAAGTTCGAGGTCCGCCGCACATTGGTGAGAAATACGCTTGGATTTGGGGCAACCACGGGGCCCGGCGCCGTCGTAAAGGGCTGCGAACCAAATTGTTGGAACGGATCGGTGCTCAGGACATAGTTCTGCTGCACCGAAAAGCTGCTGTGTTTCGACAGCAGCCAGGTAAAATGCCCGTTGAACACGTTCGTAAACTGCTCACCGAAAAATCCATGTTCGCTGGTGTCAAAACCCGGGTCATAAGTCAACCCGTAGTCGAATCGCCGAAAAGTTTGCGCCACGGCAAAGTTCGACCGGAAGGAGTAGCCAATATCCGAACGCTTCGTCGTCGCTGTAACAATGGCGTTATCGTCGAAGCGCGCCGCTACCGCAAAACTCGCCGAAAATAGGTTTGAGCGTCCCGCGCCGTCTCCGGGAACCGCGGTCGGCCTTTGGCCACTCGCCACCATCGGTACGTTGGGGCCAGCAAACTGCGCACAAAGCGTGCTTGGTATCAGCAAAAACAAGAGGCCCGCCGCGATTTGCCTGAATCTGTGTGCCATGGCTCAATTCTCCATTTACGGAACGACAATGGTATCGCCGGGCTTCAGCGTGACGTTGTTCTGGAGATTTTTGCCCTTAATGGCATCTTTATAGTTAAACGGCAGCCTTGCTCGGGTGCCATCTGGCATCGGCCGCAACACGTAAATCTTCTTTTGCTTTGCAAAGTCGCGGAATCCTCCGGTCAAGGCAATCGCATCCAGCACGGTCATGGATTCGGTCAGCGGAAATGTCCCCTGCTTCGCCACCTCGCCTACCACATTGAAGTGGTGGCTGCGCGGATCCGTCACAATCACCGTGACTTCCGGATTCGCGAGAAAACCCTTCAGACGTTGCGCTATGTCGTCTTGTAGCTGCAAGGGCGTCATCCCGCTTGCCTGGATTTCCCCGATCAAGGGCAGGGAAATCTTTCCGTCGGGCCGCACCGGGATCGCGCGTGAGATCTCCTTTTCCTTCCAAACGTCGACATCCAGAACGTCGCTCTCGCCGATCACATACGTCTTGTTGTCCACCTGAGAATTGCCCTGACGCGCCGCAGGCTGCGCGGCCTTTGCCGGTGCTGCCGATTCCGCGGCCGGCGCATCCGTGGTCTTTTTCGGGTCCTGAGCCATCGCGGAAACGGCTAT
>WNFC01003537.1_pt1 | contig 28399 bp, 27 predicted proteins | sample 5400541 | NCBI WGS metagenome assembly WNFC01 (sample SAMN13153342, study PRJNA577476) | soil metagenome | isolation source: 120 cm saprolite under Douglas fir tree site 2 hole 2 replicate 1 | place: USA:California | collected 2015-04-18
CCCCGCACGTGATCGATTTCGGTTATATCCAAGGCGCGCGCCGACGTCTCGAAGCGATGCGCAGCAGCGAGATCGATCCCGTGGAGCCGCCGACACTGCGCGAATTGGAGGAAACGTTGGGCGAACCAGTGCAAAAGTGCGACCTGTTCGCAAGAAATTGGAGGAACCGGATTTATCGAATCGAACTTGTAAGCGGGCATGTTGCACTGGCGAAACAGGTAATCGTGGGCACGGACGAGACGCTCCGATACCAATACGACCAGTTGCAAGCGCTGGCGAGGTATCAAATTCCCGGGTTACGCGTGCCGCGGGGCCTGGCCATGCTTCCCCAGAAGCGGGTCTGCTTGATGGAATTCGCCCCAGGCACGCCGATACCGCGCCTGGTCTGGGATCCGACTACCGAAAGCGACCTGCTTCCAGCATGCGAGCTCGCCGGAAAAATCATTGCGGGAATTCAGATGGCCCGCACGGACAAGATCGGCCTGATGCCGGTCGAGTCGCTCGCGCGCGATCTGGCGGCGACTCCCTGGCATCTTTCATCACGCGAAGAAAGCATTCTCCAATCCGTGCTTGAAACTGTCGCTGGGGTAGAAGTGAGCATGGGGCAGGTTTACTACGATTACAAAGCGGCGAATCTATTGGTCAAAAATAACGAGCTCTTTCTGGTCGATCCTCCCGACAGGTTACGGCAGGGCGCGCATCTCTGGGATTTTGCCTCCTTCCGCAGTTCTATGCGACGCCACTTGTGGAGATTCACCCTGCGGCGACCGTTGGATCGTAGGCGTGCCATCATTAAGCAAAGTCTGGCTGCCTTCGACCGCAGCTATCTCGCCAACTTGACCGAGCGACCTCATGAGCCTGCGCTGTTCGCACTGGCGGCGAGGCTTTTCGAATTGCAGCGCACAGCCCTTCTAATGACAATGCAGAAGGGGAAGGTCGATTTGGCGCGCCAGAAATTACCCATTGCGCGCGACAAAAATCTTGGCGATTCTCTTGCCACACGCATGACGCTGCCTTTGTTTGAAATCGAAAAACGGTGGCTCTTCCGCCAACTCGCCCGTGAACTGCCCCGATGATCACTGAGTGATTGCTCAGCGAGCACTAAATTATTTCAACAGCGACATGGGTAAAACAGGCTGCCGCTCCCAGCAGCTTGTAATTCATTCGGTACGCGTCCGCAAAGTCGCACAGGGCGCGAATCTCATGCGCGGGACACTTCCACGTTAGGAATTCGTCAAAAATCAGCACATCGTTGCGCTTCAACAAAGGGCCGAGTCGGGTTAGCACAAAAACGGTCGAACTGTACAAGTCTGCGTCAAGGTTCACCACTTTGCGCCGATCATTGGAGTAGTTCTGCAAAAAATTGTCCAGTGTATGCTGGAACATTCCTTTTTCGAATTTGAGCCGATTATCGGCAATGGCCGGCACCTGCGCCTCCGCGGTAAAGTGGCCCCGCTTCAACGATCCCCAATCATCCGGGAGTCCCGTAAACGTATCAAATCCGACGAAGCGAGAGTCTTCTTTGTGGTTGTTTTCTACCCACCACTTGATCGTCCGGCCGCGAGCGACGCCGAATTCAAGATAGTCGATCGTTTCATCCAAGTTCTGACTCGTTAAGAGAAAGCGATAAAGATCCTCACGAGTCGACAATGTAACGGCGGGATCTTTGAGATCGCCAAAGGATCTTTTCGCTTCTCGCCGACACCATTCAAGACCGCGTACCAGATAAGTGATGTAATGCAGGCTTGCGTTCAACGACAATAGAGGAGCGTACAAACGGGACCTCAATATGAGTTGCTGAATCGATCTCTTTATCCCGGTTTTCAGGTAAGCGTTCGTTAAGGTTCTGAAGGAGCGGATCGTTCCGCTGCGCAAAACGGATGAAGATGCACCTTTTATCCGGTTCAGCAATTCCAGAGCCAGTAATCAACAAATGCCGGCTGGCCTCAGAAAAGGCGAACGAAGCCCGACGATTCAGTGCCTGGAGAGATGCCCAGTTAATCGCGCTCAGAGACGAACCGAAAAACGTCGCAGTTACTCAAACGCTTTCCAAATAAGGCCAACGTTCCTGCCACCTCAAAGCAGCAATTGCTCGCCGAACCGGAAGAGGTTGAGTAACAGACGGTTTCAATTTCCGATCGAGCATGAAGTTATACTGCGACGAAGAACAAGTCCGGCAGCATTTGCAAATGGAGGAGTTGATTCTTGCGATGGAAAAGGCGCTGATCGATTTCTCCGCCGGCAAAGTGACACAGCCGATGCGCTTCGGGATGACGGTCGATCCGCCCGGCGGTTTCTTTTTCATAATGCCGGCTTTGGCCGAAGGGCTGGGGGTGAAAATCGTGACCTTCTATCCCTCAAATGAGAAGCACGGCCTTCCGACGCATATGGCGACGATTTTTCTTGTCGATCCCAAAACTGGCGAGCCGCTGGCAGTGATGGACGGCAGGCTGATCACCGAAATGCGCACCGCAGCTGTGTCCGCTGTTGCAACAAAGCTGCTCGCGCCATTGGATGTACGAGTGCTCGCGATCCTTGGCAGTGGCGTGCAAGCACACAGTCACGTTCAAGCATTGCGACTCGTTAGGAAATTCGAGGAAATCCGAGTTTGGAGTCGTACACCACAGCATGCTGAACGATTTGCCGAAGAATTCGGCGCGAAGTTGATGTCAGCTGAGTCGGCGGTGCGAGACGCGGATGTCGTCGTGACAGCAACGAGTTCGCGGACGCCAGTCCTGCAAGGGAAGTGGCTAAAAGCGGGTTGTCACGTCAATGCCATCGGCGCGTGTCGTCCGGATTGGCGCGAGCTTGATGACGAAGCGATGGCGAACGTTATCTTCGTCGATTCGCGCGAAGGCGCGACGAAAGAATCCGGTGATGTGATTCTTTCCGGCGCGAAAATTTATGCCGAGATCGGTGAAGCACTCGCGGGCAAAGTCGCACCGCACGCAAACGAAACGACCATTTTCAAGTCGTTAGGTATGGCGGTAGAAGATATCGCTGCTGCGACGCTGGTTTACCGGTCAATCGCAGGAGATTGAGCAGAAGAGTCCAGTCGATTGTATTTTTTTAGCAGCTCTCGCAAGCGATCATGCGGCAAGGCATCGACATGATGGTTGTCGCGTCCCGTCATGCGGCTGTTGTCGACCAGCGCGTTAACAATGGCTTCTTCGGTCGATTGAACGACCGCGCTGAAGAGCGGATCCAGTCGGTCGTTAGGCACAGTTTCGACTGAATGTATCGGTTGACTGGGATTGGCGGCGCCGGGATTCGCCGTGGAAAAGGCGAGGAACAGATCGCCGGAGCCATTGCCGGAAATCGTGCCGGTGCGCGCGAGTCCAAGCGATGCGCGGCGCGCAAGACGTTTCAATTGATGCGGCAACAACGGCGCATCGGTCGCGATGATGATGACACATGAGCCGTTTTCTTTTTCGTAAATGGCATTCTCGGGAATTTCTTTTCCGACGGGAATGCCGGCGACGGTGAGTTGCGGTCGGCGTCCGCAATTTGCCTGGACGAACGCGGCGACGGTGTAGCTGTGGCCGGGGTCGCTGACCCCGGCTACAATGCGCGATGCGGTGCCAACTCCACCTTTAAACTCATAGCAAATCATGCCGGTGCCGCCGCCGACGCTCCCCTCCTCTATCGCGCCGCTGTGCGCGGTATCGAGCGCGTGCGCGACGTGTTCTGGCCTAACGTGAAAGCCATCAACGTCATTTAGAAAACCGTCCCATGTCTCCGCGACCACCGGCAAACTCCACGAATAACCGGTCGGATCACGCCCGCCGTGCGCAACGCGCCATGCGATGACCGCATCGCGCGCGACGCCGACGCTGTGCGTGTTGGTGAGGACGATCGGACCTTCGAGAAATCCGCCCTCTTCGATCCACGCCGTGCCGGTCATTTCTCCGTTGCCGTTAAGGGCAAAGACGCCGGCGTAAACGGGATCGTTGAGAGAATTTTTTCCGCGTGGAAGGATTGCGGTCACGCCCGTGCGCACCGGGCCTTTACCGACTTGAAGTTTTCCTTCGCCGCTGATCAACGTCGTGTAACCAACTTCCACGCCGGCCACATCGGTGATTGCGTTGAACTTTCCCGGTGTGCCATCAAACGGAATTCCGAGATCGCGCGCACGAACACCTTTGTCGTTGATTGTCGGTGTCGCCGGCGGGGAAGGCTGCGGCTCGCGCGCATTCGCGTCGATCACGAGCGCGATTCCAAACAGGACCGCGAAAGCGATTACTGCTCGATTTTTCAATTCCATTTTTTCATCGTCGGCCAGGCTTTCCATAAATCGCCGGTGAATTCGCGGCAGAGAAAAATATCGAAATGTTCGTCGCGCCGCGAATATGGATGCTCGGCCTGGCCGGCTACTTCCACGCTGCGAAAATGTTCGCGGTCGCCGGTACCATCGCCGCCAAGCACGATCACCGTGCTGCCGTCATAATTGTGCGGTCCCCAAAGCCAGTAGTTTTGGTGATTGCTGATCGCTTTCGGCAAACCGTAACGCGGCCCGAAAAAAATCGTCAGCCTTTCAAAACCAACCGCGCCGGCGGCGAAGAGCATGGGGTAGATCGGCGCGAGATAATAGTTTTTGCGTTTCAAGGCGATGAAAGTGGCAAGCAGCACAACATAGGTAATACCGAGGATGCGGAAGCGACTGCCGCCAGCTCCGAATAACAACCAAAAAAGACCGCCGAGCCAAAGCGGAAAAAGGATTGGATTCATGAGCATCGCTTGACCAGCAGTGAATCGAAACGGGCCGCGCACCACATCTCGATTTGTCCGGCGAATATTGTGTATCAGATCCAGAAAGGTGAAATTGTGGCGCACCAGCCAGATGAAATTCGGCAGAAAAATCAAAAACGCGATCGCGGCGCCAGTCCAGAGTTGGCGTGAGTCGAGAAATTTACGCTCCTGCCTAACGAGCAATCCAACTGCGACGGCAAAAATAAAAAATGCAGTCGTGTATTTATTTTCCAAGCCAAAAGCAGCGAGCACACCGAACGAAATCCAATACCGCGGCTGCTCACGATTGATCGCCCGCAGCACGCACCACACACAACCCATCCAGATCAGAGCTTCGAACGCATTCATTGTCAGCCAATGATGCATGATCAGAAACACCGGCACGGCGAACGTGGCCAAAGCAGCGAGCGCCTGCGCGAATCGGCCGCCGCTCATTTCCTTTGCGAGAATTCCTGCCAGCCACACCGTGGCTCCCCCCGCCAGCGCGGGCAGTAACCGCAAACCGATGAGCGATTCGCCAAAAAGATGGCGCGCGAGCCAGGTGATGAATGCGATCAGCGGCGGTTGATCGATGTATCCCCAGTCGAGGTGCTCACTGCAGGCGAGATAATAAAGTTCGTCACGAAAAATTCCGTAACGACCGGCCGTGCATAAATGAAAAAGAAATTTGGCCGCGGCGATTGAAAGCAGGATTGCCGAGCCGGAATGAAAAACCGCCGCTCGAGTCGTCATTGATCGGACCATTCAATCACCCGCTGCATGCTCGCGACAATCATCAAGCGCGATCTTTTCTATTTTCGCGGGGGCAAGCTCGCGTTAAGTTTTAGTGTGAGCTACGAGGTTTTCGCGCGGAAGTATCGACCACAAACGTTTGACGATCTCGTCGGGCAAACACATGTGTCGCGCACGCTCAAAAACGCCGTCGAGCAAAATCGCCTCGCCCACGCGTATCTTTTTGTCGGGCCGCGCGGTGTGGGGAAAACGTCGACTGCGCGCATTCTCGCCAAGGCCTTGAATTGCATCCATGGTCCCACCGTCAAGCCGTGCGGAGTTTGTGATAACTGCCGCGAAATCGCCGCGGGCAACAGCCTCGACGTGATCGAGATTGATGGCGCGAGCAATAACAGCGTGGACGATGTGCGCGAACTGCGCGACAACGTGCGTTACGCGCCAGCCAAAGCTCGCTACAAGATCTATCTCATCGACGAAGTGCACATGCTCAGCGCGCAGGCGTTTAACGCCTTATTGAAGACGCTGGAGGAACCGCCACCGCATGTAAAGTTCATCTTCGCCACCACCGAGCCGCAAAAAGTTTTACCGACAATTTTGAGCCGCTGTCAGCGTTTCGATCTGCATCGCATTCCGGCAAACCTGATCGCGCAGCATCTGCAATTCATCGCGCACAACGAAAAGTTTTCGCTCGAGCCGGCAGCGGCGCATGCGATCGCGCGCGGCGCCGAGGGCGGACTGCGCGACGCCGAGTCGATGCTCGACCAACTAGTCTCATTCTGCGGCGATCCGATCAGCGAGGCCGATGTCCTGAAAGTTTTTGGATTTACGAGTGAGCAAACCGTCGCCGATTTCACCGACAAGATTTTGCGCGGCGCTACGGCCGAAGCGATCGAGTTGCTCCACGATCAGTGTGAGAACGGCAAGGACATGATGAAGTTGATGTCCGATTTGATCGCGTATTTGCGCGACTTGTTGGTTTTCAAAGTGAAACCCGAAGCGCTGGCCGACGATTCGAATCCGGAATTGCAAACTGCGCTCGCGATGCAGGCAGGGATGATCGAGACCGATCGCCTCCTCGATTTGATCGATCAATTCGCGGCCGCGGAAGGCCGGATGAAGTGGGCGCCGAATAAGAAACTGCACTTCGAAGTCGCTGTGATTAAAGCGATCCAAACCTTGAGCGAGGTGACGTTGAATGAAGTGATCGAGAATCTTTCCGCGTTGCGCGATGGGAAAGAAGTAGCAATGAGAAAAATTGTAGCCGGCGTCGCTGACGCCGGCTGCAAGAAATCGCTTGCTCCGCGAGACGCACGCGCTACCCAGGGAGAATCGGCTCTCGATCCCACACGAATCTGGGAGCAGTTGCGCGCGAAAATTCCCTCACAAAAAGCCTTTCTGCGCAATTCCGCAGGCGCTGCACATGTCCTAGGTACGGATGGTCGCAATTTTGTTTTGGGATTTTCGCCAGAGCAAAAATCGATGATGGAGATTCTCACCACCCCGGCTAATCGCAAATTCGTGGAGGGTCTTTTGCAGGAGATTGGCGGCAACGATTGGACGCTGAAAGCTACCGTAAACGATGAATTGGCTCCGAAAGATCCGAAAGCTGACGAGACGCCTGCCGCAGATCCGAATTCATTCCAGGACGTACCGCTGATCCGCGAGGCCCTCGAAATTTTCAAAGGCGAAATCAAAACCTGAACTGCCCACTCGACGCATGAATCTGAACAAATTAATGAAGCAAGCTCAGAAGATGCAGGAGCAAATGGCGAAAACGCAGGCAGAGCTCGAGGAAAAAACCGTCGAAGTAAGCGCCGGCGGGGGCAAGGTAACGGTAGTCGCAAATGGCGCCGGCGATGTGTTATCGATTAAGATCGCAAAAGAAATCGTTGATCCGGAAGATGTCGAAATTTTGGAAGACCTTGTTCTTAGCGGAGTGAAACAGGCAATCGAACAAGGAAAGACGCTTGCGCAATCGGAGATGACGAAAATCACCGGCGGGATGGGAATGCCGGGATTGGGAATGTAGCCGAGGCTGTGCGTTGTAGCCGCCCCGCTCTGTCGGGGCGTATTGGGCACCACGGCGACAGAGCGCCGTGGCTACAACGCGCGCATTTTGCGCTCGTGCTTTTCGAAGACGCAAACTTCGCGAATGCCTAACGAATTCATTTTCTCGGCGAGCCGATCATAGTTTTCGCCAGACTGAACATGTGAATGCGCGTCGGACGCAGTCGTAAAGCAAATTCCTTTCGCAATTGCGAGTTCAATGATGCGATCGCTCGGGTAAAGCTCATTCACCGGTTTGCGCCAGCCGGCGGTGGAAAGTTCAATGGCCAGATCGCGCGAGCGAATGAAGTCGAGAGTCTCGCTAACGATCGCTTCAATCTCCGCGCTCGGTCGATGTCCGTGAATCTTGACGAGATCGAAGTGGGCGAGACAGTCGACCAAGCCGGTCGCCGCGATCTCGCGAACGCGCCGAAAATAATCGGTATAGATTGTGTCGATCTTGCGATCGTCGAATTGCGCAGCTCCCTGCGGAACGGTGTCGAACATTTGATCCGGCCGCTCGAGAAAGTGCACGGAGCCGAGGACAAAATCGAGTTTGTCCCAATGCTTCTCCACCCAGCGTCGCCCCACAGCGGAATGGAGCGGATCGTTATCCAACTCGACCCCAGCGCGAAACGTTACGTCTGAATTGTTTTCAGCCAGCCGGGCAATTGCATCGAAATTAATTCCGGCGTGGTAACGATCATGGTCAGTAAATGCGATTTCGGTCAGGCCGATCTCGCGCGCGTGCTCAGCCCAAGGCTGGAGCAGCGTCTGCGTGTAAGATTGGACGCGGTGTCCCTGCGGATGCGTGTGGTAATCAGAGAAGAGAAGTAATGGAGTAATGGAGTGATCGAGTGATGTGGCGGGGTCAGAAACCATTACTCCATTACTCCACTATTCCATTGCTTCCGCACACTACGGTGCGGTGAGAAACTTCTGTCGGATCCGCAACTCAGGATACCGAGGAAAAAAAACTTCCGCGATGAAGACGGTGTTCGGCGTCAGGTCGCGTGTCGCGATGGTCTCGTCGTATTCAATGTGTTCCTGCGGATTGATCAGGATCATGGCCGGCTTTTCGTCGAAAGCGTGATTGTCGGACCACTTCGTCAATACGCGTTCCGTCGAGCTGAGAAGATAAATCTCGATGCGCTGTTCGGTCGGAAATTGCAAATCAATCGGCCGCTTCGAAAGATTAGAGAGTGTAACTCTGACCTCGAGCTGGCGGACCTCGGATAACTTTACAGGCTGCGGCGAAAGACGAACGGCGAGAGTCAAACCGCGCAATCGCGGATCGGAGTATTCCGGCAGACGCGAGCCGCTGAAAGGATGCAGTACGCGACTCAGCCAGCCACGCTTCCCCGGCGTTTGCGTTGACGAATCTTGCGCACGGGTGCTGGCCGTCATGGCGAGCAGCAGAATAAGCAAGGCAACGATGCGCCTCATGCGCCGGTTAATCAGCAAACGTTGCAAATCGTGTCAAACCCTTTATCAATCGCCCATGACGAGGCGGTTCGCGAGCGCGATCCTCGCGCTGGTTGCGCTCACGCCGTGCGCGGCGAAGGAGCGGCATTGCACATTTCGACTCCATGCAGAAGCGAATGCGAAGGATACCGCGGTTTTTTCGAGCGCGATCCGTTCGCAATTTTCTGGGAAAAACGTGGTCATCGAGAAAACACCAACTATCTCGGAACGCGACGTGGTCGCGTTTTATCCCTACCCTGCGGAGAACGGAAGTTATGGGACTTTGTTACAACTCGACGATCACGGAAAGCTTGCGCTCGAGACTCTCAGCATCGAACGACGCGGCAGTTTTGTTTGGCCAGCGCCGAAAATAATTGGGATGCATGCGTGGGCGATTGCGCCGCTGCTTTCCCTCGCCGTCGCGGGTCCGATCGTGGCCCAAGATCAGGCGCATCTTTTGAACCTCTCATTGCCGACCGACAACGACGCTTTGTTCCGCGGCGATGGCGCGGCTTTCTACCAGGTCGTCGCGCGCGATTTTCGCGGCGTGCAATCGACCCCATGGGAGGGAGGTCAGTACGGCTTTGTGCGCGATCCGATCGAAACTGCTGCCGGAATCATCTACACGCGCTTTCATGAAGGTATTGATATTCGGCCTCTGCATCGCGATGCACGCGGCGAGCCGCTTGACGAAGTGCGTGCAATCGCGCGAGGGAAGGTGGTGTGCGCAAATCTCGCTCCCAGTTTATCGAACTACGGAAAATATGTTGTCGTGGAACATACCTGGGACGGCTCGAGCTACTACAGTTTATATGGGCATCTCGCTTCGATTGCGGTCCAGCCCGGACAGGAAATCGCGCGTGGCGAACGTCTCGGCATCATGGGTCACACCGGTGAAGGACTCGAGCAAGCGCGCGCGCATCTTCATCTCGAGTTGAATCTGATGCTCAGCCGCCAATTCGAATCGTGGTACGACACCTTTTTCAAGCACGATCGCAACCGACATGGCTTGTATAATGGAATGAATCTGGCGGGAATCGATATCGCGCGACTTTATCTGGCTTTGCGCAAAGCGCCGGCGCTCACGATTCCTCAGTTTCTCGCGCAAGAGGTCACGTTCTACAAAGTTGCCTTGCCGAATTCTAAGCACTTCGATTTGCCAAAACTTTATCCGTGGCTGTTGGTTTCCGCCGCACCACCGGAAGCGAAGTCATGGGAAGTTTCCTTCGCGCAATCCGGTGTGCCGTTGAAAATCGAGCCGAGTCTAAAGCCAGTCTCGGAGCCGGAGCTGACTTACTTCCGAAAAAGTGTCCTCGACTATTCGGAGTTGACGCGGGGGACGATTGGCGGTCGCGCTGATCGCGCGTTTTTGACCGAGAGCGGCAAACGGTTGATGCGACTTCTGATTTATCCAGATTGAGTGCACGCGCCGTTGAGAATGTCTTATGCTATTCCCAGGCGGGAAAATGAAAACAATCAGTCGCCGCAAGTTTTTAGGACTTTCCGCGCTCGCCATGCCCGCGCTTGCCGGTGTGGATGCGCGCTGGATTGAGCCGGCTTCATTGCGTGTGACGCATCTGCGTTTGCGCGGAGACAGCTGTCGCTTCGTTCACTTCTCCGACTTTCATTATAAAGGGGATGCGCGATTCGCGGCCGAAGTCGTGCGCACAATCAATGAACTCGCGCCGCACTTTGTCTGCTTCACCGGCGATTTGGTTGAAGATCGAGCCTTCGTCACAGAAGCGTTGAGTTTCGTTAGGCAAATCAACGCACCGGTTTACGGCGTACCCGGGAATCACGACTACTCAAGCCGCGCGCCTTTTCGCGAATACGAACAGACATTCGCCGCGACGGGCGGAGCCTGGGTGCCTGCTCGCAATGTCGTCGTGCCGGAACACGCTTTGGAAATCGTCGGCATGGGTATGACCGGATTGGACACACGGCCATCTCGGCTACCGACTCGTCGCCTGCTCTTGATGCATTATCCGGTGATGGCCGACCGGCTGGGCAAACTGCGCTTCGATTTAATCCTCGCCGGACATTCGCACGGCGGACAAGTGCGCCTGCCTTTCTTTGGCGCGCTTGTTCTTCCGCCGGCGGTGGGAAACTATGATTTTGGTTACTACGACACGCCCGCCGGACCGCTTTATGTCAACGCCGGCATCGGAACCTACATCGTGCCGTGGCGCTTTAATTGCCGGCCGGAGCTTACGGTGGTGACGATTTAACTTGCAGGGCGTCTCTGCAAGACGGCAGCGCCTAACGAGTGGCGTTTCACAGGAACGCCCTACAATTCAACACGAGGTTGGGACGCGTTGCGCAAGAGCCACGCCATGTGGAATCGCGCCTCGAACAAAGCCTAAACATTCGAGCGCTCCGCTCGGCTTTCCCGGAAGCGCAATGACAAGCGATTGATCAATGACTGCAGCGAGACTGCGCGATAGAATCGCGTTCGGCGTAATTTTCATCGATTCGCTCCGCATCACCTCGCCAAAGCCCGGCAGCTCCACGCGCATGATGCCGCGAAGCGCTTCGGGCGTGACGTCGCGCGGCCCGATCCCGGTCCCGCCGGTGGTCAGAATGAGTCCGCATCTCCGCCGCGCCTTTCAATGCAGGTCCGCCCAGATCTTCATATTCGCCAGCCGCGGCGCGATCAGAGATCGTGATGATTCCGACAGTAATCTGCATATCTTAGTAATGCCTTAGACGGTAGCTTAGTGATCCTTTAGTTCCTGTTTTGTCTTTTCGAGCAATCGGACGTCTAAGATTCGCATATCTTTGTCCACGGCTTTGCACATGTCATAGACAGTCAGCAATGCGACAGAAACACCGATGAGCGCTTCCATCTCGACGCCGGTTTGTGCGGTTGTTCGGACCGTGCACTTAGCCTCGACTGCATCAGCTAACGCAGTCATCGCCACCTCGACATGGCTTAGATCCAGGTTATGGCAAAGTGGAATAAGCTGCGACGTTTGTTTAGCCGCTTGAATGCCAGCGATGCGCGCAACCGCAAAGACATCGCCCTTCGCAATTCGATCCTGCGAAATTAATTGAAGCGTCTCGGGACGCAGCCCGATTCGGCCGACGGCGACCGCGACGCGGGCGCTCAGGGGTTTCGCCGAGACATCGACCATTTGTGCGCTGCCGTCGTGCGCGATGTGCGAAAGCCGCTCCATGCTCAGCCGCCGATCGCAACCATCTTGCGATTGGGCTGGTAGTTGTTGCGGAAGTCGTGCTGTTCGGGTTTTCGTTCCACGACGTCGAGAAAGAACTGCTTCAGATCATCGTCACTCGCGCCCGCACGCAATGGTTTCATGATATCGAATTCCAGATAACTGCCGAGACAGGGCCGCAATTTCCCATCGCAAGTCAGCCGAAGTTTGTTGCAGCTCTCGCAGAAATGCAGGTTCGTCATCGCGCCGATGAATCCGATCCGCTGCAGCCGACCGGGAACCTGGTAGTAGCTCGCCGGTCCGTTCGTGCGAAATTCCGGCGCGGGCAGCAAACTTCCGTAATGCGTTTCGAGTGCGCGTTTCGCCGCCCCTACCGGCAGAAAATTATTTTCGCGCAGAACTTCGCTCGTGCTTACAGGCATCAACTCGATGAAGCGCAGGATCAAACCGCGCGCTCCGGCAAATTCCGTCAACGGAACGAGCTGATCTTCATTACGTCCACGCATCAGAACTGCATTCAACTTGATCTGCTCAAATCCAGCGTCGATAGCCGCCGAGATTCCGTCCAAGACTTGCCTAAAAAAGTCGCGGCCAGTGATCGCCGCGTAAACGTCGGGATCAAGCGTATCGAGGGAGACGTTGACGGATCGCACGCCGACGTTGCGCAAAGCCGCGGCCATCGTTATCCCCTCGCCCATTTGTCGCGCGAGCAATGTTCCATTCGTAGAAAGACCGATTTCACGAATGCCGGGAATCAACGGAAGGCGGCGCATGAAATCAAGAACATCGCGCCGCGTGAGAGGTTCGCCGCCCGTTATACGAAGTTTCGAGACGCCGAGTTCTGCTGCGATGCGAATCACGCGCAGCGTCTCTTCAAAAGAGAGAATGTCGGACCGCGGCAGCCATTCCTGCAATTCGCGCGGCATGCAATAGTTGCACCGCTCGTTGCAGCGGTCCGTAATTGAAACGCGGAGATAGGAGATGCGATGGCCGTAACGATCTTCCATCCGCGCAAGAGTAGTGTTAAGACGAGTGGGACGCAAGAAAGGGCTGCGGTTTTCGCGGCGTCAAGTTGACGCTGCAAAGCACGATTGTATGTTGCCGGATGAAGCGTCGTAATTTTTTTTGGGCGCTGACGATTGCCGTCGCTTTCAACGCATTACTCTTCGGCGGCTGCGCCACTGTCCAATCGCGCATCTCGGCACATCCTGAAATCTATCAAAGCCTTTCTCCACAGGACCAGGCGCTCGTGAGTCAGGGAAGAATTCGTGAAGGCATGACGCAAAATGCTGTTTGGCTGGCGTGGGGTTCACCGGAGCAAAAGATGGTGGGCGCCGCGCGGGGGCGTCCGGTCGAGACATGGCTTTATCTCGAGTACAGTTACGCGTATCCGCCTTACCCGTATGGCTACGGTGGCTACGGTGGCTACGGTGGCTTCGGTGGTTTCGGCACCGTCGCGGTTTTTCATACGCACAGTCATCGTCGCTTTGTGGTTTTCGGGGACCCGTTCTTCGATCCATTCTTCTTTCCTTCATACATTCCACCGCGTGAGGCCTATCCTTCCAAGACGGTCTCGTTTGTGAATGGTCGTGTCGTATCTTTCCAATTCCTCGTCGGACCGTATCGATACTAGGCGAATCGGCGCGTTGAGAAAGTGCCGAAGCAGACCGTTGCGCAAATGGCTTATCGTTCTTTCGGCCAATTCGTCGAAACGCTGGAACGTGCGGGAGAGCTGACCCGGGTTTCGGTTCCGGTCGAAACCGATTTGGTCATCGCTGAGTGGGCCGATCGGGAAATGAAATCCGCCGGGGGCGGGAAAGCGCTGCTCTTTGAACAGCCACTTGTCGATGGCAAACCGGCGAAGTTTCCGCTCGCGATCAACACTATGGGATCGCAGCGCCGCATGGCGCTCGCGCTGCAGCGCGAAAGTGTCGATGACCTGGCGCAAGAAATTCAGCTAATCCTCAAAGCAAAACCGCCGACCGATTTGCGCGAAGGTTGGAGTTTGCTGAAACAAGGCATTCATCTTCTGCACGCCCGCCCCAAACATGCGAAGGAGGGTGCGTGCCAGGAAGTGATTCATCGCTTCGACAACGGCGAGCCCGGATTGTCGCTGCGCGATCTGCCGATCTTAAAATGCTGGCCCAAAGACGGCGGGCGTTTCATTACGTTCCCGAACGTGCATACGCGTGATCCCGACAGCGGCGCGCGCAATCTCGGCATGTACCGAATGCAGATTTACGATGACCGAACGACCGGCATGCATTGGCAAATCCACAAGGTGGGCGCGCGCCACGGCCGCCGTTATTACGAACGTGGCGAGCGTATGCCGGTGGCGGTCACACTCGGCGGCGATCCCGTTTACACTTTCGCTGCGACCGCTCCCCTGCCCGATGGTCTGGATGAAATTCTCTTCGCCGGATTCCTGCGCAAAAAATCAGTCGAGCTCGTGCCGTGCAAAACAATCGAGCTCGAGGTGCCGGCTGATGTTGATTTTGTTCTCGAAGGTTATGTGCAACCCGGCGAAATGCGGCCGGAAGGTCCCTTCGGCGATCACACCGGTTACTATACCGCGATTGAGGATTATCCGGTCTTTCATCTCACTGCCATAACCCATCGACGCGATCCGATTTATCCGACGACGATCGTGGGTGTGCCGCCGATGGAAGATTATTATCTCGGCTCAGCGAGCGTCCGCATTTTCCTGCCCGTTTTTAAAATGAACTTTCCGGAGATCATCGACATGGCGCTGCCGGCCGAAGGCGTTTTTCACAATCTCGTTTTCGTCAGCATCCGAAAACAATATCCGTATCAGGCTTTCAAGGTGATGCACGGTTTGTGGGGAATGGGGCAGATGATGTTCAGCAAATACATCGTCGTCCTGGATGAAGATTGCGATGTCCATAACCCGAGCGAAGTGCTCTTTCGTTTGTGCGCCAATACCGATCCGCAGCGCGACAGCACCATCATCAAAAATCCGAGCGACTCGCTTGATCACGCGCCGAGCGCGCAAAATATTGGGTCACACATGGGCCTGGACGCGACGCGCAAACTCGCGGGCGAAGGTTATCCGAGAGGATGGCCGGAGCTCGTTCGCATGGATGAAGAAGTGCAACGCGTAGTTGATGCGTTGCAAAAGAAAACGGGCTGATCTTTTTTCGAGACCAGCCCGCTTGGTTTTAAATTAAACCGCCGCGCCGATTACGGTTTGCGGAAAATTCCGCCGGTCGAAGGATCGCGCACGAGAGCGCCGTGCGGGATTCCACGCACATCGACAAGGTTATGCGGCGGGTATGGGCTGTAAACCAAGCCGGGTGTGCCGGACCGACTGGCCCACGGATAATAGCCGACTGGGCGACCTCCGTAATAACCCGCCTGGTCGGCCTCAACGGCCGCGCCGATTAACGCACCTGTTGCTGCGCCGATCCCGGCTCCGATGGCCGCGCCGCGCACGTGACCAGTGGCCGCGCCACCGATGATTGCGCCAGTGGCCGCGCCAAGGCCTGCTCCCTGGCCGACGGGCGTTTCACAAGAATTGAGCGCGAAAGAAATCGAGACTGCGGCCGAGACCGCGACGAGCAAATGATTTTTCATGATGGTAACCATATATGGAGGTTCAGACGCGTGTCCAACTGGCAGCATTCAACGATTTTTTACGAGCTGCCGCACAATGCAAAAGAGCTTGGCCGGAGAGCTTAATTTGTAGTGCCGATCGAAAACGCGAAACCGATCGGCCTCCATTCGCTTAAGCAGGGTAAAATAAATCCCAGACATTATTTCGGCGGCCCTCATCGAGCGGCGGTCCTCAGCGGGTAATAAATTTCGCGCGTTTGCAAAAAATTGTTCGGCGCGCTCCGCTTCAAAACGCATGAGTCGCAAAAAGCGGTCATCGTAGACATGGTTCCGCAACGCGTCGGCTGAATATTCGAAGCGCGCAAGATCTTCCTGCGGAAGATAAATGCGGTCGTTGCTGAGATCTTTGCCAACATCGCGCAAAATATTTGTCATCTGCAGCGCGAGCCCTAACTGAATGGCGTACTCGCGGCAGGCTGAATTGCGATAGCCAAAAATTTCTATGCTGACCAAGCCGACGGCACTGGCCACGCGATAACAATAAACGCGCAGCTCCTCGAACGTGGCGTATTGAGAAATGCTCAGATCCATTTCCACCCCGCTGATGATTTCCTCGATCATTTGCGCGTCGAGCCGATACTTCGCGACCAGCGCGCGAATCGTCGAAGCGAGCGCCGGCTCATTCGGCTGAGTTCCTCGCAACGCGGCACGCCACTCGGTCAGTCTGCGCGCTTTTTCTTCCGCACTGATTTCCGGTGAGTCGGCGATGTCATCGATCACGCGGCAAAACGCATAGAACGTCGTGATGTCGCGTCGGCGTTCGCGGTCGAGGGCAACAAATGCGAGCGCGAGATTGGATTTGCTTTGGCGAGTGATCTTGGCTGCGTTCACGACAAGCGGACGCCGCAGCGCGGCGTCCCTACCATCAATAACGGATCCAGGTTTCCTGATCGATTCGGCCGGTTTCACATTGCCGAAACAGACAAACCCAGCTCGCCAATAGCCAACCAGTAACGAAGGCGCGCACGACGACGTAAATCAATTTCCAGATGATCAGCACCGCAGCGCGATCTGCAATTCCACCGCGCACAATCGCATCGGACGAACTCAAGAGAAAAAAATGCAGAGCGCAGATCAAGAGAAACCAGCCAAAGCGACCGCAATTTCGCTTAAGAAACAACCCGTGTGCGCGAATCGCTTCGCGCAGTTTTTCATTATGCAGGACAAGCGAAATCTGGACGGAGCTAAACGCGATAATGAAGCAACTCATCACCAAGCGCTCCAATGGCAGATAATCAAGCACGCCGGGTATGCTCATAAAGTATGCAAGGAGCAGCGGCAGTCGCACGATCAAAATGCTCACGAGCAAAACGATCCCGGCCCACTTCAGCACATAACTGAAGCGGCGCATCGCAAAAGCAAAGAGTGCTCGTTCGCCGAAGCTCAGCCCTTTGATCCAGGCGAGGCAGACGGTGATCAAATAAACCTGGATGTAGATTCCGAAAAAATATTCGAAGATGAACGCGACGGTATCGATCAGCGCCGAAGCCTGGAGGAGTTTTGCCGCAGGAACGGCGCCGCCCCATTCCGGCAACCGCCAGAAAACGATCGGCTTCAGCATCGAAGCAAAGGCGGCGAGCAGGACAAGCAGGTAAATCGGTATGCTCCATCCGCGGTAGCGTTGCCAGAGGGCACGCACGAGGCCCCCGTGCAAACCGCGCCAGTTCACCGCAAGAAGCAACGCAGCAACAACAGAGAGTGGATAGGTAGTCGTGGCGTTGTCGAAAATTCCCGCGACCCCTTCGAGCGCCGGCAGCGGCGTCTCCCGCCACACTTCCAACAAGCGCGGCCAGTGCCAGCCGAACAAAGATGCAATCTGACTGAAGTCGAGATCGGCTTGATTCTGGATCGGCGTGAAAGTGGCGAACTGGAACACCGAATAGGCGAAACCCAGGAGGGCGAAGGTGAGCCAAACCCGGCTGAACCTCGAGATGCAGCGTAAGCCGTCGCGCAGCGCAAGGCGGATTGGATTCGACAGCATCACGATCGCGTATCCGCCGCAAAGCCCAAGCCACGGGTACACTCGCGACACGGTCGAGAGCATGAGCTGTTTGCCTAACGAATCAAACCCCAGTGGCGATTGAACGGCCAGTAAACAAAAAGACCGCGACCGACGAGATTTTGCTCCGGCACAGGACCCCAATAGCGGCTGTCATAACTATTGTAACTGTTGTCGCCCATCGCGAAATAGCCATGTTCGGGCACAGTGTACGTTTCGGTGGGATTAGCGAGATAATCACGGCCCGAAGCGTAACCGCGATACGGAAACTTCGCCGCCATCACCCGCGAAAAACCAAGACCTTTGGCAGGCTTGCCATCGATGTAGAGCAGAGGCGGATCAACCCGCAGCATGTCGCCCGGAACTCCCGCTAACCGTTTAATAAAAAATGGTGCGCCGGTCTCCGGATCATCCGGAATTCCGAAGATGTGGTTGGTCCTGAAAACAAACACGTCGCCATGATGCGGCTTCACAAAATTATAGCTCAACTTATCGACAAAAACCTGATCGCCCGTGTCCACCGCGCCGCGTGCGATGATATCGCCGCGATGATAAACATTACCCGGCATCACGTGGAAATCGGATCGCAATGTCTCGGGCGGCGCGTAAACCAAAAAAGTTTGGTGGCGACAAATGATGCGCGAGAAGGTGAAAAAGAACGCGAATTTTTTCGGAATGATCTGTTGAATCTCATCCTCCTCCGCGGAAACGACGTTGATGTAATTGCGACCAAGAATGAAATACTCTCCGATCTGGCGCAGAAGATTAGGCGCCGGCGCGGTCGTGGGATGACCGATAATTCCATTGAGGGTGGGCTGCATTGATCCGGTGGGAATTTTGAACGGCTGCAAAAAATACGAGCGAATACCGACCGCCACCACGATCGCGACGAGAATGACTTCGCAATTTTCCCGCCAATGCGATTCCCACGTCGTCGGCGACATTTTGGCCAGCTTTTCGTCGAGCGCTTCGGCTTCCGCTTCGATCCGCTCCCGGTTGCGTTCACGCAGGGCCGATTCCAGCGCCGCCATGCGCGAAGCGATCGCCTGGCGGTCGGAATCGTGCAGCACGTCCGACTTGTAGCGCAGATATTTCTGCGCGTGCCGCAGGAGCAATTTGCCGTGCTTAATATATCGCGGTGCGAACATGCGGTTGCAGCCTAACGAGTTATTGCGCCTTTAGCACTTCGATGAATGCTTCCTGCGGGATGTTTATTTTTCCGATGCTCTTCATCCGCTTTTTGCCTTCCTTTTGTTTCTCCAGAAGTTTGCGCTTACGGGTGATATCACCGCCGTAACATTTTGCAGTGACATTTTTGCGGAGCGCGGAAACGCTTTCGCGCGCGATGATTTTTCCGCCGATCGCCGCCTGAATCGCAACCTGATAAAGTTGACGTGGAATCACCTCCTTTAACTTCGCCGCCAATTGCCGGCCGCGCGCCTCGGCCCGATCACGATGCACAATGGTGGAGAACGCATCCACCGGTTCTCCATTCACGAGCAGGTCGAGCTTGACGAGTTTGGCTGCGCGATAACCGGCATGGTCATAATCCATCGAGCCATAACCGCGAGTGATGCTCTTAATCTTGTCATTAAAATCGACCAGGATTTCATTCAGCGGCAATTCGCAATGCAACATCACCCGGCGCGTGTCGAGCGATTCGGTGTGATCCATCAAGCCGCGTTTTTCGAGGATGAGTTGCAAGATGTCGCCGATATTTTCGTTCGGGCACAAAACATACGCTTTAACGATCGGCTCGCGGATTTCCTCGATCGCGCTCGGATCGGGCAGGTGCGCGGGATTATCGATGAGCAGCGTTTCACCGCGCGTAGTTCGGATTTCGTAAACCACGCTCGGCGACGTAGCGATGATGTCCATGTCGTACTCACGCCGCAGCCGTTCCTGAATGATTTCCATGTGAAGCAAGCCAAGAAAGCCGCAGCGAAAGCCAAAGCCGAGCGCGACCGAACTTTCCGGCTGGTAAACGAACGCTGAATCATTCAATCGCAACTTGCCGATCGCCGTTTTGAGATGCTCAAAGTCGCCGGTATTGATGGGATAAATTCCGCTGAAGACCATCGGATGAATTTCCTGAAATCCAGGGAGAGGTTCGCGCGCTGGATTGCGCTGGTCGGTAATCGTATCGCCGATTTTGATCTCCGCCGTGCTCTTGATGTTGGCGATAAAGTAACCGACATCGCCCGCCTCGAGTTTCGGCTGCGTAAACATTTTCGGCGTAAAGACCCCGACTTCCTTGATCTCGTAGCGCGCTTCGTTGTTCATAAACCTGACCGCTTGGTCCGGCGCCATTTTGCCCGAGAAAACACGCACGTAGGCGACGACACCGCGATAGACATCGAAGACAGAATCGAAAACGAGTCCGCGCAATGTTTCGTCAGCCGGTGTCTGCGGCGTCGGAATCCGATGCACGATCGCCTCCAGAATTTCTTCGATGCCGATGCCCATTTTGGCGCTCGCTTCAATCGCTTCCTCTGCGGGGATCGCGAGAATTTCTTCAAGCTGTTTCTGAACCGCGGGAACGTCGGCGTTCGGCAAATCGATCTTGTTGATGATCGGCACGATCGTTAGCCCTTGTTTATGGGCGAGATGCACGTTTGCGACCGTTTGGGCTTCAACCCCCTGCGCCGCGTCGACGATCAAAAGTGCGCCTTCGCATGCCGCGAGCGATCGTGAAACTTCATAGGCAAAATCAACATGCCCCGGCGTGTCGAGTAGATTGAGCCGGTAATTTTTTCCCGACTTGCTCGTGTAACGCATCGTCACGGGATGCGCTTTGATCGTGATCCCGCGTTCACGCTCCAGATCCATCGAATCGAGGAGCTGGTCCTGCTTTTCGCGCTCGTGAATCGTGCCGGTCCGCTCCAGCAAACGATCCGACAAGGTCGTCTTGCCGTGATCGATGTGTGCGATGATGCAAAAATTTCGAGTCAGCTCGATTGCCATGAAAGCGCCACTATGCGGGCGCAGTGGAAGTAGCACAAGCGTCGCACTTCTCTTTCATATTTCGCTCGCGCGAGGCTTGCGCTATCTTGTTTTTTACGTCCGCCAATCACCACCGACCTCCAAAAAAATGCCAAGACTAATTGTGACAACGGAAAGCGGTGGGAAAGCGATTCACGAGATGAACGAGGATTTAATTACGCTCGGTCGCTCCTCCGATAATATGATTCAAATCGAAGATCAGTCCGTATCGGGACGGCATGCGCAACTGCTTCGCTCCGGTGAAGCGTATCGGTTGAAAGATTTGAATTCGACAAACGGCACGCGAGTCAACGGCGAGGCAATAGCCGAAGTTACGCTGCGTATCGGCGATCGCATTTGGTTCGGGAAAGTAGAAGCGCGCTTCGCGGCGGACGCCAGCGGCGCCACTCTGCCGCTGCCGGAAATTGCTCCAATCGAAGCGAAGCTGGCGGAAGCGAGCGCAAGCCCCGCCGATTTTGCGAACGCCTCGCCATTTCCGAATCGAAAGGACGCAAAGGATCCAACGCGTGTTCTAGTTCTCGCCGCCGCCGCGATGGCATTGCTCACTTTCCTCGGCAGCATGATTGCCGTGCTGCTTATGCGCCCGCCACTGTAGCGGCGCTCTCTGAGCGTCGCATTATCTCAGCGACGGTCGGATCTGCGATCTGAGATTACAATTCATAAATGCAAAAAGGCCGTCTCGTTCTTTTCGATATCGATTGCACTCTGATCAATACCGGAGGCGCCGGCACGCGAGCGTTGCAATTGGTCATCAAAAACCGATACGGCGTGGATGACGATTTGCACGACATTGAGATTGCTGGCCGCACGGATTCCGGAATCGTCGCGCGCATTTTGCAAAAGTACGGGATCGAGCCGACAAGCGAGAATATCGCCGCGTTTCTCGATGAGTATGTCGAGCGTCTGCGCAACCTGTTGCCCGAAATCCAAGGGCGCGTTCTCCCCGGCATCGCAGAAATTCTGCCGCGCTTGCACTCCGACTCGAATCATCTCCTGGGACTTTTGACTGGAAACGTTCGCCGCGGCGCGAAATTAAAGCTGGAATATTACGGACTTTGGCAGTTTTTCAGGTTCGGCGCCTTCGCCGACGATCATCACGACCGAAACGAACTTGGTTTGGTGGCATGCGCGCGCGCACTGGAGCATAGCGGCCGGCGATTCGAAGGACGCCGTATTGATGTCATCGGTGATACCGAACACGACATTGCATGCGGCAAGGCGATCGGTGCGCGCACAATCGCGGTGGCGACCGGATCATGGTCGCGAGAAAGGCTCGCGCAGGCTCAGCCGGATTTCTTGTTCGACGATCTCTCTCAAGTCGATGAAGCGATCGCCACGCTCGACTGGTGACGATTGACGATTAGCCGAAGAGTGACATCTTCCACGAACCGTTGCGCGAAATGGCAGAAATTAAACAGTCGGAAGTCCTGCCGCTCGAAGGCGAAATCGATCTTCACGTTTCGCCGCGCATTTCGGCTTCAATCGCGGCGCTGCTCGACGCGAAACCGAAACAACTCGTGGTTGATCTTTCCAAAGTGAGCTACATCGACAGCTCGGGATTGGCGGTTTTAATCGAAGGGATGCAGAACGTGGAAGCTTACGGCGGCAAGTTTGCGCTGGCCGGTTTGCAGGAAAACGTGCGGCCAATTTTCGAAATCGCCCGACTCGATCAAGTCTTCCGCATTTTTCCCGATGCGGCATCTGCGCTCGCCGCTGCTTCTTGAAGTAAGACAGCGAGTGTTCGGTCGACATTCTTCGAAATGTCGAACTGACTGGCTCGCTCCAAAATCGCAGGCCGCGCCTCTTTGCGTCGCGCTGGTTGAGACCAAAATTTAATTGCGCGCGCGATTGCCTCCACGTCGGCGGCTTCATCAATAATCGCACCGTGCACACCTTGCTCGATAATTTCGTGGAACCCGTTCGCTCGTGTCGTGATCACCGGCAGGCCCGCGGCGAGCGCTTCCAAACAAGCGTTGGAAAATGGATCGTAGAACGTTGGCAGGACAAAAATATCGGCCGCGGCGTAAAGTGCAGGCATATCACGAACAACGCCGCAAAAATGGACACCATGCGCGCGAAATTCGCGCTCATTTCCGCGTCCGGCTACGAATAATTGCAATCGCGGAGCGCTGCACGCCTCGAGCGCCTGCACTGCCTGGCGCAAACCTTTTCGTTCCCAACCGGAGCCCACAAAAAGCAGCGCGATATCGTGCTCACTTAAACCGAGAAGTGAGCGCTGTGCGGCGCGGAGTTCCGTCGACGGCCGGAAAGCATCCAGAGGAACGCCGTTGTAAATCAGTTCAATTTTTTCCGGCGGATAATTGTAGAACGCGGCGATTTCGTTCTTCACCATCCGCGAATTTGCGATCACGCGCCCAGCCGCCCGATCGCGAAATAATGCTTCTTCGAGACGAACAATATCGCGATGTTTGCGGTGGAAACCGGCGGTTAATTGCCGCAAGGGCGTCAACATCTTGCGACGATGTTGAAGCCAGGCGCGATGAACGCCATCGCCCGCGCGATAAACATCGCAACGCCAAATTCGCTCCAGACTAACAAGGAGATGGCAACGTTTCTCCAAACGCGCCGCCTCGATCCGGTCCGCAAAGGCAACCGGCGACCTTGCGCGCAGACGCGTAATTAAGCCAAAGTTCCACTCAGAAGCGGGCCAATCCTCGCTGGTGAAAAGGTGCGCTTCGTAACCGGCGGCGGCGACGCCTGCTGCCAGACGCTTCAGATAATTTTCGGCGCCGCCACTCGCAGAAAAACCGCGGCGAACAAATCCAATCGTGACTTTATCTTTGGTCATCGCGGCGCGGCAGTGTTCGCGCTTTACTTGCCGACATTCGTCACAATAATTGTAATCCAATGCCCGGCGAAACCTTAAATGCTCCGATTCGCACACCGACTGCGACTGCGGCGCAGAATGTCTTGCCGCACAGCTTGCTCTACTCGATTTTCGCCCGAGTCGGCGGTTCGGGATTGGATACCGACGCTTTTGAAACTCTGCGCGCTTCATACCGCGGTGGGTTCCTCGGCAAGGCGATCGCTTACGATAATCGGCAACAGGAAATTCCCGCTTCCCTCATTCATTCACTGCGCTGGCACCCGGTGCGTCTGCTGTCATTTCTCGACAGTCCGTACTATTACGGCGCAAAAAAAAGATATCTCGATTGGCTCACGGCGCGGCAGCTTGCGACTGGCCGTTACGATTTATTTCACAGCTGGTCGGGCGATTGTCTGCAATCGCTGCGGACCGCGCGGAAACTTGGCATTCCGTCCGTCGTGGAGATACCAACATGGCATCGCGATCGGGGAAAGGTGCAGCGCCATCAACCGGTCGCATCGGCGCCTTCGGCCCTGCCGGTTCATCGGCAGTGGAAAGAAGATCTGCTTCTCGATCGCAAGCGCTACCTCGAGGAATACGCACTCGCCGATTTACTCGTCGTGCTTTCGGAAACGGCAGCAGAGACATTTCGCATCCAGGGTTTTCCTGAGAAGAAATTGTTTTATCTGCCGCGCGGAGTCGACGTCGACCGCTTTAAGCCCGGGCAGCGGCCGAACGTGTTTCGCGCGATTTTTTCCGGCGCGCTAATTGAACGCAAAGGCATTCATCATTTGCTCGAAGCCTGGGATCGGCTCGCTCTGAAAAAGGCCGAGCTCTGGCTGGTTGGTTCTGTGCATGATGAAGCAAAGCCGCATCTGAAGAAGTTCTGGCGCGACAACATTCGCGTGATTGGCTTCGCGTCCGAGCCGGAAAAGTATCTGAGCCAAAGCACAATCCACGTTTTCCCGTCGCAATGCGAAGGGAGCGCCAAAGTCACTTATGAAGCAGCGGCGTGCGGTCTGCCCCAGATCACGACGCGCGAATCAGGTGACGTGGTCGTTGATGGCGTGGAAGGAATCATCATCCCGCCAGGGAATGTCGACGCGCTGGCCGCTGCGATTCGACATTTGTATGACCATCCGGAAATCGTGGCGCGGATGAGCGTGACAGCACGCCGACGAGTCGTTGAAAATTTTACCTGGGACCATTTCCGCGAGCGTCTGCTGGGCGCTTACGAGCTGGCGATGACGATGGCGCGATGAGCGCGGCATTCTTTTCGGAATTCTGGCGACGGTCAGAGGCCGCTGCTACAACGGGCGTTGTTCGCTGAAGATTCTGCTCATCCAGCTTAAGCGCATTGGCGATCTGATTCTGACCGTGCCGGTGATCGCGGCGTTGCGCGAAAAATTTCCGCACGCAACAATCCATCTCGCAATTTCGGGCTCGTGCCGCGATTTGACGCCCGCGATTCGCGGCGTCGATCGATTCTTGATCGGTAGGGGTAGCTGGCGCCATGCCTCGGATTGGCTAGTGGTCCTGAGCACGGGTTACGATTACTGCCTCGATCTCACGCGAACGGATCGTTCCGCGCTGATGGCGTTTTTTTCCAACGCAAAGAAGAAAATCACGTACGAGCGGACCAAACTGCGATCAAAATGGCGACCGCTTATTTACAATCAATTCATCGATTCATCCGTTCGCGATTCCCATACTGTTGATCATCATCTCGCTTTTCTGAAGCCACTCGGAATTCATCATGCATCCGGTGCGATCAACCTCGATCTGCCAACCGACGCAATCCGCCGCGCTGATGACATCTTATCTTCCGCAAAGATTGATACGCCGTTCGTGATTTTTCATCCCGGCTCCACGCGTCCGGAAAAGTTTTGGGAACCAGAACGATGGGCTGCGGTGATGAATCACAGCTGTAACGAGCACGGCATCGCATGTGTCTTGACGAGTGGCAAGACTGCGGTCGAACAATCACACATCGCCGAAATCAAAAAACACCTGCGGTATCCAGTGGTCGATGTTTCTGGGAGAACGGATTTGCTCACGTTGACGGCATTGATCGCCAAAGCGCGGCTGCTCGTCGGTGTTGATTCTGCACCGACGCACCTGGCGGCAGCCATGGACACGCCACAGATTGTTTTATACGGACCGACAAATGCTTTTCATTGGCGGCCGCGCTTTAGTCCCGCCGTGATCTTGCAAGCCGGTCACGACGAACCGCTGACCGAATTTTCACCCGATCAACGCCGCACGTCCATGAACGAAATCTCGACGCAACAGGTGATCGATGCTATGGAAGCGCTGCTGTCGGCTCCGCCAGTGTCCGTTTCATGAGCGTGCCCCCGAAACCTGTGAAGAACAAGCTTACCTTTTGGCAAACGTTACGCGCCGCCTTCGGCCCGTATCGTCGTTTGTTTTCCTATGTGAGGCCATACAAGGGGCGTTTCGTTCTCGGCCTCTCCTTCGGTTTTGCCTACGGCGTGGTTACTTCGTTCCTCCCGCTCGTGATGGCGAGCGTCACCAGTTTCATTTTTCACGGCGCCGCCCCCAGCCCGATGGCACTGAAGGCGCATCCCGACATGCTGAACGCCGGCCCAAAAATCAATTCGATTGTTCTGACCTGTCTCGCCATTCCGGCGGTCATGACGGTGCGCAGCCTCTGCTCTTTCGCTAACAGTTACTACATGAATTGGGTGAGCAACAAAGTCGTTTCCGACATTCGCATCCAGCTCTTCAGCAAGATGGTGCGGCAGTCGATGGATTTTTTTAATCGGATGCGCTCCGGTCTTCTTATGTCGCGCATCACGAACGATACGCGCGGCATGCAGACAGCCTTAACCAGCGTGAGCAGCGATGTTTTCAAACAACCCGTCACGATCCTTGGCGGAGTGGCGATGCTTCTCTACATGGATTGGAAATTCACCCTCGTGACGCTGATTCTTTTTCCGATCTGTCTGTTGCCGATCCGGATTTATGGAAAGCGAGCGCGCAAAGCCGTGCAGAGCGAGAATGAAGACATGGGGGAGATGGTAGTCACGATGCAGGAGACATTTGCCGGTATCCGCGTCATCAAATCGTTCACGCGCGAGGAGCATCAGGAAAAATCGTTCCGGCGTAGCAATCAGTTGCAGTTCTCCGCCGCGATGCGCCTGATCAAGTCGATGGAAGCGGTCAGCCCGCTCGTGGAAACAATCGCCGCCATCGGCGTCGGCTTCGCCTTGGTCTACGTCTACGCGGCGAATCTCAGCGCCGGCCGCTTCTTTGGTCTGATCACCGGAATCTTCATTCTCTACGATCCAGTGAAAACCCTCAGCCGCATCCATATCGTGATGCAGCGCTCCATCGCGGCAACCACGCAAATCTTCGCCATCCTCGATTCGAAACCAACCGTGCAAGATTCGCCTGATGCGGTGCCGCTTCCGCAATCAAGCGGTGCAGTGGAATTTCAGAATGTCACGTTTCGCTATGCCGGCGGCGTGAGCGATGCGGTAAAGGATCTTAGCTTGCGCATCGAACCCGGCAAAACTTACGCGCTGGTCGGTGCGAGCGGGGCGGGCAAGTCAACGATTCTGTCGCTGATCCTGCGTTTGTATGATCCAAGCGCGGGCTCGGTTCGCATCGATGGCTATGATTTACGCAAGATCACGCAGCGGTCCGTCCGTGAGCAAATAGGACTCGTCACCCAGGAAACATTTCTCTTTCACGATACGATTTTCAAAAACATCCAGTTCGGCCGACTCGATGCGAGTGAGGAGGAAGTTTATGCGGCGGCGCGGACTGCGTATGCGCATGATTTCATCATGGCCCAGCCGCAAGGCTATCAGACGGTGATTGGTGACAAGGGTTGTTTGCTTTCCGGCGGCCAACAACAGCGGCTCGCGATCGCGCGTGCGCTTTTGAAAAACGCGCCAATTCTTTTGCTCGACGAAGCGACTTCTGCGCTGGACTCCGAATCTGAAAAGCAGATTCAACTCGCGCTCGAACGGCTCGCCGCGGGTAAAACGGTCATCGCAATTGCCCACCGTCTTTCCACAATTCTATCGGCCGACCAAATCGTAGTGATGGACATAGGCCGCATCAAAGAAATTGGAACGCACGCCGAGTTGCTCGATAAATCCGGTTACTATCGGCGACTTTACGACATGCAGTTTAAGAGCCATCAAAAAGAACCCGCGCCTGGCTTTCTCGTCGAAGCGCTGAGTTGAATTCCATCCGGGTAGGGCGCGCGTCTCGCGCGCCCTGGCGAACGTCTCGTCCGCCACGACAAACCACGCGCCAAAAGCGTCATAATAATCTGTTCCGCGAGACGCGCGCGCGCTACCCGACCGCTATTCGTGTTTGAGAATTGATTCGGTTTGCGAAAAGCTGGATGCGTTGCTGGTGCTCGGCATCAGAAACAACCGTCTCGAAACGGATCGCAGGCGGATGTTCGGGCAGCTGCACCCAGGAACGGCAGCCGCCGAATGATTTCTCGTTAGGCAAAACCCAGGTCGGATCGAGCCTGAACACGCGCACAAAGGCAATATGAAGTCGCGCTCTCTCTTTGTAATTGAATCGCTCGCGGACTACCGAAGTGTGCAAAATATGGAACGGCTCCAGTGCGTCGACGGTTTCCCACGAAGTAATCAACTTCTCAGATTCCACTTTCGCAAAAAATCGAATCTCGATCTGCTCCTTGGGCGGTTCCGAAAACATGACATCATGCAGTCGCGTCTTTTCCACCTGTTCATGAAAATAGGTGGGGAAAAGAAAAAACTCACG
>WNFC01001531.1_pt1 | contig 28395 bp, 31 predicted proteins | sample 5400541 | NCBI WGS metagenome assembly WNFC01 (sample SAMN13153342, study PRJNA577476) | soil metagenome | isolation source: 120 cm saprolite under Douglas fir tree site 2 hole 2 replicate 1 | place: USA:California | collected 2015-04-18
GTTCGGACAGTCTCCCCGGTGGATGGTGATGCCCTTGCCGAGCGAGATGTAGCCGACGATCTCGTCTCCCGGGACCGGCGTGCAGCACTTCGCGAGCCGCACGAGTACGTCGTCGACGCCGTGGACGTTGATGCCGTAGTTCTCGCTGTCGACCGCGTGCTTGGCCCGCGGGGCCTTGAGCGGGACGGCCTCCTCCTCGGCGACCTGCTCCGTCTTCAAGCGCTGCAGGACCTTGTTGACGACCTGCTGCGGCCCGATCTTGCCCGAGCCGAGCGCCAGGTAGAAGTCCTCGGCCTTCTTGAAGTTCATGTCGCGGATGACCTCCGCGAGGACGGCCGATCCGGAGAGCTTGCGGTACGGAAGCTTCGCCGCCTTGAGCGATTGCTCGAGCGAGTCGCGGCCCTTCTGCTCCTGGTCCTCGCGCGTCTCGCGTGAGAACCACTGTCGGATCTTGTTACGCGCGCGCGACGAGGCCGCCAGCGAGATCCAGTCCCGCGACGGGCCCCGGCCGACCTTCGAGGTCAGGATCTCGACGAAGTCGCCGTTCTTCAGCCGGTAGTGGAGCGGGACGATGCGGCCGTTGATCTTGGCGCCGACGGTGCGGTGCCCAACGTCGGTGTGCACCGCGTACGCGAAGTCGATCGGCGTCGCGCCCGCAGGGAGGGTCTTCACCTCGCCCTTCGGCGTGAAGACGTAGACCTCGTCGTTGACGAGATCCGTCAGGAAGGCGCGCTTGTACTCACCGGGCTCGTCGATCGTGTCGGGCTGAGCCTCCATCAGCTGCCGCACCCAGCTCTCCCAAGCCTCGTCCGTCCTCGGATGCCGTCCGCCTTTGTAGCGCCAGTGAGCGGCGATGCCGAACTCCGCCGTCTCGTGCATCTCCCTCGTTCGAACCTGAATTTCGAGCGGCCGGCCCTCAGGACCAATGACCGTCGTGTGCAGCGACCGGTACCGGTTGAACTTCGGCATGGCGATGTAGTCCTTGAAACGACCGGGCATCGGCCGCCACAGCGAATGGATCAGGCCGAGCGCGCCGTAGCAGTCGCGCGTGCCTTCGTCGCCGGAGCGCTCCACGGTCACGCGCATCGCCGTCAAGTCGTAGATCTCGTTGAACTCGCGGCCCTTCTTCGCCATCTTGTCGTAGATGGAATAGAAGTGCTTCGCGCGACCCGAGATCTCCACGGGGATGTCGACCTTCGTCAGTTCGAGTTGCAAGACGCGCGCCGCCTCTGAGACATGGCTCTCGCGATCGGCGCGGCGCTCGCTGACCATCGCCTTGATCTCCTCGTACTTCCGTGGATGCAGCGTCTCGAATGCGAGGTCCTCGAGCTCCCACTTCATCGCGTGGATGCCGAGCCTGTGCGCAAGCGGCGCGTAGACCTCCAGCGTCTCCGTGGCCTTCTGGATCTGCTTCTGCTTGCCGAGGTACTCGATCTCGCGGAGGTTGTGCAGGCGGTCGGCCAGCTTGATCAGGATCACGCGCACGTCCGCCGCCATCGCGACGATCAGCTTGCGGTAGTTCTCGGCCTCGGCCTGTTCCCGGCTCTGGAACTGAACGCGCGTCAGCTTCGTCACGCCTTCGACGAGCTTCGCGACCTCGTCGCCGAACTCGGAGCGGACGTCCTCCAGCTCGACGTCGGTGTCCTCGACGACGTCGTGGAGGAGCGCCGCCGCGATGGTCTCGTCGTCGAGGCGGAGCTGGGCGCAGATCTTGGCTGCGCCCCAGGGGTGGAGCACGAAGTCCTCGCCCGAGCGTCGCTGCTGGCCCTCGTGGGCGTTGGCGGCGAAGAGGAACGCCCGCCGGATCAGGTCGCGATCGACCTCGGGGTTGTAGGCGGCCACGGCCGCGATCAGCTCGTCGATGAGCTCCTGATGCTTTTCGTGAGTCTCAAGGACAGCCATAGCTTCAGTGTACTCCGGGGGTATCTGGCTCCCTCCCCCGTTTCGGGGGCGTATCTCAAGGGCAGGAACCCGCGTTCCGATGCTGAAAAGGTGCCGGTCATGCATTGGTACAGACGCCGAAAAGAACGCCGGGCCGCCGTCCGTGCAGCACGCCTGCTCCTGGCGCTCGACTCCCTCGCCGGCCACCGCTCGCAGAGACGGCGGCACGTCCGCCGGGCCTACGTCGGCACCGTCCGTTAGGCCACGGTCACGAACGTTTCGCGCGGGTAGATCGCTCGCCCGCGGAACTCCGGGTCAGACGTTGCACGAACCGATCCGAGGCGCGGATGGCATCGACGAGCTTCCCTTCGAGCGTGCCGCCGAACGCTTCGTCGTTGACCCTGGGAATCGCGTCGTGGTCGGCCGCGGCCTCCGGCCGGATGATCACGCCGCGCGGAGCAGAGCCGGCTGTTCGAGCAGCGCCCGAAACTTCTCCGACTCGAGGGGATGGCGCTTTGGCCCTCCCTCTTCCACCTCGAGCTCGTCGAAGATCGCCTGCGCCTGGGCGTCGCGCGGCTTCGCCTGCCACTGCGCGCGCAGCCACTCGTAGACCTCGTCGAAGCGATCGTCGGCGTCGAAGACCCGGCGCACCACAAGCTGCGGCGACACCGTTCCGTTCCAGTGGTTCTCCTGCAGGCGGAACGCCACGTCGTAGCGTCCGGCGCGCCGGTAGCGGTCGAGCTTCGTCCCCTGACCAAAGGCGATCGCGCCTCCCGCGTCTCGGCCGTCTCGGTGCACGCGGAAACGGAGATGTTTCCCGTCTCCCACCGTCGCGAGTTCACCCAGCTCGCAGCCCGGAGCCAGCAGTGTCACATCGGGATTGGCGAGGCCGAACGGCGCGAGCGCGCGCAGCTCTTCGCAGAGCTCGAGCGTGAGCTTCGCACCGCGGGGCAAGACGGCATCGACGACGGTCGCGGGAACGAGGTCTTCCGGCCCGAGCAGACCTTCCGCTTGAGCGGCAAAGGCCTCGGCGAATCGCTCGACGCGCTCCGGCTCGATCGACAGGCCCGCCGCCGCGCGATGACCACCGAACCGCTCGAGGAACGTCGAACAGGCGCCGAGCGCACCGTGGAGGTCGAACGACGAGATCGAGCGGCCGGAGCCTTTCCAGAGACCGTCAGTCCCTGCGATGAGGACGACCGGCCGGTGATAGCGCTCGACGAGCCGTGACGCGACGATGCCGATCACCCCTTCGTGCCAGTCCTCGCCCCAGACGACGTAGGCGGACCGGCGCTTCTTTGCTTCCGGCCATTCCTCGACTTGTGCGATTGCTGCACGCAGGATCCTGTCCTCGACCGCCTGGCGGTCGCGGTTCAGCTCCTCGAGCCGGTCCGCGAGACGCCGGGCCTCGTCGGCGTCCTCCGTGAGCAGTAGCTCGAGCGCCGCGCGCGGATCGCCGAGTCGGCCCGCTGCATTGATCCGCGGTGCCAGCCGAAAGCCGACCTTGCCCGCATCGACAGCGGCCGGATCGACGTGCGCGACCTTCATCAGCGCACGCAAACCGAGCTTCTGCGTTCGTGCGAGCGTGCGCAGCCCCGCGATCGCAAGCGACCGGTTCTCGCCGACGAGCGGGACGACGTCCGCGATCGTCGCGAGCGCGACGAGATCGAGATGCCGGCGCAACACGTCGGACTCGGCACCCAGAAGCGCCTGTCCGAGCTTGTACACGACGCCGGTCCCGCACAGCTCCTGGAAGGGATAGTCGGACGGACGCGTCGCCACGAGCGGACAATCCGGCAGCTCGTCGCCCGGACGGTGGTGATCGGTGACGATCACCTCGAGGCCGAGCTCACGCGCGCGCTGGACCTCCTCGACGGCGGTGATGCCGCAGTCGACCGTCAGGACGAGCCCGCAGCCCTCCCCCGCGAGCCGCTCGAGCGTCTGCCCGCTGACGCCGTAGCCCTCGTCGAAGCGGCTTGGCAAGTGCCATTCGACCTCGGCGCCGAGCTCCCGCAGCACGAGAACGGCGAGCACCGTGGCGCAGATCCCGTCCACGTCGTAGTCGCCGTGGACGCAGATCCGCCTACCCGCGGCAATCGCCGCGCGGATCCGCTCCACTGCGCCGGCCATGTCACCCAGCAGGAATGGATCGTGCAGGGGCTGCTCGCCGGCCAGGAAGGCCCGCGCCACCTCGGGGTCGCCGTAGCCGCGCCGGACTAGCACGCTTGCCGTGATCTCGCTGAGGCCGAGCTCCTTCGCGAGGCCGCTCGCCTGCCGGTGCGGGCACGGACGGATCGTCCAGATGCCCTCAGACATGCACGACTACCGTACGAACGGTGTCGGACGGCACCCACCTGTTTCTGAACCACGGCTCATTCGGGGCGACCCCGCGAGCGGTGCTCGAGCGCTACCAGGAGTGGCAGCTCGAGCTCGAGCGCCAGCCGGTGCTGTTTCTCGCCCGCCGCCTGGATGGATTGCTGGCAGAGGCCCGGGCCGAGCTCGCAGCCTACGTGGGCGCGGACCCGGACGATCTCGTCTTCGTTCCGAACGCCACGGCCGGAGTCAACGTCGCGGCCTGGCCGCTCGGCCTGCAGGCCGGTGACGAGGTGCTGTCGACCGACCTCGAGTACGGCGCGCTCGACCTCACCTGGGAGCACGTCTGCGGAGACTTCGGCGCGCGCTACGTGCGCACGCCGATTCGGCTCCCCGTCACGAGCGCCGACGAGATCGTCGAGGCGGTTTGGGCCGGCGTGACTCCGCGCACGCGCGCGCTCTTCCTCAGCCACCACACGTCGAACACGGCGCTGACGCTTCCCGTAGCGGAGTTGTGCCGGCGCGCCCGCGAGGCAGGGATCCGAACGATCGTCGACGGCGCGCACGTGCCTGGCCACCTGCCGCTGAATCTCCGTGAGCTCGACGTGGACTTTTACGCCGGCAACTGCCACAAGTGGGTGTGCGCGCCGAAGGGAGCGGGCTTCCTCTACGTACGCCGCGAGCTCCAGCGCGACGTGCATCCGCTGCTGATCAGCTGGGGCTACGAGGGCGACGACCCGACCTTCGTGTCACGCCACGAGAAACAGGGAACGCGCGACTCGTCCGCGTATCTGACCGTGCCGGCCGCGATCGCGTGGCAGCGCGAGCACGACTGGGACGCTGTACGCCAGCGGTGCCACGAGCTGGCGCGCCGTGCCCGCAACGAGCTCGGGCTCGAGCCGCTCTCGCCCGATTCGAGGGAGTTCTTCGCGCAGATGGTCGCGCTCCGCCTACCGAAGGATGCGCCCAACGACCTGCAAAAACGTCTCTACGACGACTACCGGATCGAGATCCCTGTCTCCGAGCGCGGAGAGGAGCGTTTCATCCGCGCCTCGTTCCAGGGCTACAACGACGACGCCGATCTCGAGCGGCTGAGGACCGCTCTCCTCGATTTGATCGGTTAGCCGAGGACACCTCGCCGCCGCGCCGGGGTCTGCCCGGTGCGGCCGGCTCCGCTCTCCGCTAGCGCCGCCGCATTCGAGTCATCATGGCGCCGCAGGCGCCGGACTCGAATGCGTTAGGCGTATGCGTACGGGTGCTCGAAGACCTCGAGGGCCTTGTCCGCCGGAGCCGGAACCTCGAAGCTCAGACCGGAGCGGCTGTCCTCGACCGCAACCGTCAGAGCGTTCGTGACGCGGCTCCACAGGAGCGAGACCTCGATGCCGTCAGCCGAGCGGTGATGAAGCTCTGTGAATGTCGTATCGGTCATGTCCTCACCGTCGCAGTTGAAGGGATTTCCCGACACCAGGCCAGCCGGTGTCTTTCGGTACGGTCGACCCCCGTCCTAACCGGGGGCTAATCCCTACCCGCTACTCGCGGGGGAGCTGGACGCCGAGGAGCGTCAGGGCGACGAGCAGCAGCACGAAACCCAGCGCCGCCGCCACGAGGAGCCGGGGATGGCGAGCGCGGCGCAGCGAGTCCCACCCGACCTTCCCCCAGAAAACGAGGAGGCCGGCGACCGCCGCGAGGCCGATCACGAGCACCGGCGCCAGCAGCGCGGCCCGGCCGAACGAGAGGTCGGTGAGCCAGACCGTGACGACCACGAGTGCCGTCACGAAGGCGGACGCGGCGACGAGGCGAGCGCTCATAAGGCAAACCTAGCGCGGCGCTATGCTCGGCTCGTGACAGAGGCGAACTACGTCTCCGGGGACGACTACGTCGTGGAGTTCCTCGGCTATCGCTTCGGATTCAACTCCTCCGACTTCCAACAGCGCGTCACGGCTGCTGCCGTGAAGCTCGGCCTCGTCGGAGACAACGAGCTCGACGACGACGAGACCGCCGATCTCGTCGAGCTCGTCGAACGGGACTGGATCGACGAGCCTCGCAGCGGCCTCGGGAGGTATCTCGTCCGTCACTGGGAGCGCGTTTCGCTCGTCGGCGGCGAGTCGCTCGTCTACTGGCTGAAGAAGCTCGTCTTCCGCGGCGCCTGGCTCGACCATCGCGTCAAGGAGGGGCTGCTCGAGGTCGCCTGGGACGAGGACGTCGCGGACTTCGGGTACCGGGACCCGAACGGCGATCGCGCGCTGATGGAGCTCGCTCCGGTTCCGTCCTGGCACGAGCTGCAATTCAGGCGTTGATCCGGGCAGGGGCAATCGCCGCGTACCTCGCGGCACTGCTGGCGGTCGATACGCAAGTCGAGCTGCACGGCCAGCTCGTGTTGGGAGCGCTGACCTGGCTGGTTCTCCTGGTCGCCGCGCGACCGCTGTCGGCCGAGCGCCGCGCACAAGTGGCGGTGGTCATCTGCGCGGCAACCGTGGCAGAGGTGACGGGCTCGATTCTCTGGGGCGTGTATTCGTACCGGCTGCACAACCTGCCTACATTCGTCCCGCCGGCACACGGGCTCGTGTTCATGGCCGGTCTCTCATTGAGCGGAGCCCTCCGGCGCCACACACGCGCGCTCGTCGCATTCGCTGCCGCGGCCGTCACGGTTTGGGGCGTGCTCGGGTTGACGGTGCTGCCACGCCTCGACGCCGCCGGTGCGCTCTGCATTCCGTTGCTCCTCGCGTTCCTCTGGCGCTCGCGGGCACGCGCCGCCTATGCCGGCGTCTTCCTCGTCGTCGCGGCTCTCGAGTTGTACGGGACGGCGATCGGCACCTGGCGCTGGGCTGGAGAGCTCCCGGGCCTCGGGATTTCGGACGGCAACCCGCCGAGCGGTGTCGCCTCCGGCTACGTCTGGTTCGACGTCATGGCGCTGCTCTTGGCTCCACGCCTGCTCGCCGCGATACGGACGTGGCCGTTGCGGCGCCGGCCCGTGCCTGGCGGCCGCGCAGCGGCCTGTTCGCGAAGCGGACCAGTGGAGGGGGTCTGGGGGAACCGGGAGGTTCCCCCGGCGGATCTCGTGACGGGCGGGCACGCCTAGATAGAGGGCGGTCGCAGGGCGAACCTGCGACCGCCTGTCGGAGGATGTGAGCTGCGGCCCCTCACGATCCTCCTGAGACTCAGAATCGAGGCGAAAAGGCCTTTCTGCACTCCCCCGGCAGGGTGAAAGTGAAGTATCCGAATGAACCAACCAAAGGGGGAGGAATCAACCAGGACGGGTGATTCATGCTCCTCGTGTACCACCTGTCCTCACCGGTTCTGTTCTGCGGCAGAACCTAGCCCCGGAAAACTGCGGCCGGGGCGGACAAATTCAACAGGGCCGGGCCCTATGCGGCGGGTTCCGGCCCTCTCCCTTTCGGAAGGACGAATCCCGGGCGGCGGGATTCGTCCGCTGGACCGAGCGCGATCCGCCTGATCGCGCCGACCGGAACGATGAGCTCCTGCGCATCACCGTCCGCCTCACGCACGGACAGCGTCAGGAAGCCGTAGCCCGGCTCGCCGGAGAGACCCTGGAGCGTGAACCGCTCCCCGTCGGCGAGCTCCACCTCCACATGCGTCCGCTCGGCGGCGTGGGTCGAGGTGTAACGCTCGATCTGACCGTGGACCCGGTCGACGAAGGCGTCGAGTGACGGCTCCGCTGTCCCGGGGACCCAGAAATCGGGGCTCAAAAGAGCTTCGTGTCGTTTCCGCCGGCGCCGAATCGCTCGCGACCGAGCTCCGTGATGATGCGGCCACGCGGCGTGCGTTGCAGGAACCCGAGTTGGAGGAGATACGGCTCGTACACGTCCTCGATCGTGTCCTGCTCTTCGCCGAGGGCGACGGCAAGCGTGGACAGTCCGACAGGCCCGCCGCCGAACTTGACGAGGATGGTCTGCATCAGCTCACGGTCGATGCGCTCGAGCCCGTCGCCGTCGACTTCGAGCAGCTCGAGGGCTTCGCGAGCGACGTCGTTCGTGATCACGCCGTCGTGTTTCACCTGTGCCACGTCGCGCACGCGCCTGAGGATCCTGTTCGCAATGCGCGGCGTTCCGCGTGAGCGGCGCGCGATCTCGTCGGCCGCATCCTCGGCGATCTCGACGTCGAGGATACGTGCAGACCGGCGAACGATCGTCCCGAGCTCCTTCGGCTCGTAGTACTCGAGCCGGAAGGTCATCCCGAAGCGGTCGCGCAGCGGCGTCGTCAAGAGCCCTGTTCTCGTCGTGGCCCCGACGAGAGTGAAGGGCGGGAGGTCGAGCGTGAGCGTGCGGGCGGCGGCGCCTTGACCGACGATGATGTCGAGCCGGAAGTCCTCGAGCGCCGGATAGAGGATCTCCTCGATCGCACGGTTGAGACGGTGGATCTCGTCCACGAAGAGGACGTCGTGGCGCTCGAGGCCGGTCAGGATGGCCGCCATGTCGCCCTTGCGTTCGAGCGCCGGGCCGGCGATGCAACGAATGCCGACCCCGAGCTCCTCGCGGACGATGAACGCAAGGCTCGTCTTCCCGAGCCCGGGCGGACCGACGAGGAGGACATGGTCGAGCGCTTCGTCTCGACCCTTCGCCGCGTCGAGCGAGATCGCTAGCTGCTCCTTGATCCGGTCCTGTCCGACGAACTCGGTCAGACGCCTTGGACGGAGCGACAGCTCGAGGTCGTCGTCCTCGGGCATGACGGCGGGAGCCAGAAACTGAGGCGCAGACGTCACTATGCCGCTTTTAGCGCTTCGCGGACCCGTTCCTCCGGCGGCAGCTCAGGATCGACCCTCGCGAGCGCCAGCTCGGCTTCCCCCAGCGAGTACCCGAGCTCGACCAAGGCGTCTCGTGCCACCAGGTGAGGTTGCGTGCCTCCCGCCGACGAGATCGGCACCGGGGCGTCTCCCATCTTCTCCTTCAGCTCGAGCACGATCCGTTCGGCGGTCTTCTTGCCGATGCCGGGGATGGCCTGGAAGCGCGCGGTGTCTCCGAGGACGATCGCCCCCCGCAGATCGGCGGCCGGCGACCCGGACACGATCGCAAGGGCGACCTTCGGGCCGATCCCGTTGACCGAGAGCAGCTGGAGGAAGAGCTCCCGCTCGGCCGCTTCGGCGAATCCGTACAGCTGCAACGCGTCCTCGCGCACGTGCAGATGAGTGTGCAGTGACACCTCGTTCGCGCCGTCCGCCGCTCGGACCGCAGAGGGCGTCGCCGCCACGAGATAACCGACGCCGCCGACATCCAGCACGAGCCCCTCGGGCGTGTTGGCCACGGGGCGGCCGCGCAGCCGGGCGATCATCCGGCCGCGATCCTCAGCAGCGGCGGCGCGAGCGCATGGCAGATCGCGACCGCAAGCGCGTCGGCGGCATGCGATGTCGCGGGCTCGACCTCGAGCCCGAGGATCACCTTCACCATCCTCTGGATCTGCTGCTTCTCGGCGCGGCCGTAACCGCACACCACCTGTTTCACTCGGGCCGGCGAGTATTCAGCGCAGTCGACCCCGGCGTTAGCGGCCGCGACCATGACGGCTCCGCGCGCCTGCCCGACGGAGAGTGCGGTGCGGGCGTCGACGCCGACGAACGACTCCTCGAGCACGACGGCATCGGGCTGATGAAGCGCGACGAGCTCGGCGACGGCGTCGAAGATCGTCTTCAGACGCAGCTCCGGGCGTTCGCCCGCGGAGGTTTTCCACCATCCGTGGTCGATGGCCCTGAGGCGCCCGTCTCTTTCGTGGACGATGCCGAACCCGCAAGAAGCCGTCCCTGGATCGATGCCTATGACCTTCACGGTAAGAGGTTAGGCGTCCACCCGGACGGCTCCTGCTCCTCGAGCCTCCGGACGATTAGGCGACCGTCTCGAGGACCTGCTCGGGGATGTCGAAGTTCGCGTACACCTCCTGGATGTCGTCGCTCTCCTCGAGCTGGTCGATCAGGCGCAGGATCTTCTTGGCGGCCGACTCGTCGGCGACCTCGACCGTCGTCTTCGGCACCATCGTCAGCTCGGCGGCTTCGACCTTGAAGCCCGCGCTCTCGAGGGCCTCGCGCACCGCGGCCAGCGCCTCGGGCGCCGAAACGACCTCGTAGGTCGAGCCGTCGAGTGAGACGTCGTCGGCACCGCCCTCCGCTGCGGCGAGCGTCAGGTCGTCTTCGTCCACGCCGTCCGCGGGAACGACGACGACCCCGCGGCGCTCGAAGAGCCAGGCGACGGCGCCGGAGGTGCCGAGGTTGCCGTCGAACTTGTCGAACGCGTGGCGCACGTCGGACGCGGTGCGATTGCGATTGTCGGTCAGCGCCTCGACGATCACGGCGACGCCGAACGGGCCGTAGCCCTCGTAGACGACCGTCTCGAAAGCCTGCGCGTCCGAGTCGGCACCCGAGCCGCGCGCGATCGCGCGCTCGATGTTGTCCTTCGGCATTGAATACGAGCGCGCCTTCTCGATCGCGTTCTGCAGTGCGAGGTTCCCGGCCGGATCGGGCCCGCCCTCTTTCGCCGCAACGATGATCGCCCGCGAGAGCTTGGAGAAGAGCTTCCCGCGCTTGGCGTCAGCTGCCCCCTTCTTGTGCTTGATCGACGACCACTTGCTATGCCCTGACACTCATCGCCTCCCGCACTGCATCCAAAAACAGCTCATGCACCCGCGTATCCTCCGTCAACTCGGGATGGAACGATGCCACGAGGATGCGCCCGTCGCGAACGAGCACGGGTCGGCCCTCGTGCTCGGCGAGAACCTCCACGTCGCCCGTCGCACGCACGCGCGGCGCGCGAATGAAGACGCCGCGCAGCGGGGAGCTGTCACGTGCCAGCGAAAGATCGGCCTCGAAGCTCGCGACCTGACGGCCATACGCGTTCCGGTCGACCTCGACGTCGACGAGGCCGAGATGGTCGCGGTCGAGGACGATCAAGCCGGCACAGGTACCCAGGATCGGACGGTCGAACGCACGGATCGCCTCGTCGAGGCCGTAGAGCCGCATCAGACGCATGAACGTCGTCGACTCACCGCCCGGAACCACGAGCCCGTCGAGAGCCTGGAGCTGCTCCGACTTCCGCACCTCGGTCGCCTCGACCCCTAGGCGACGCAGCATCGCCAAGTGTTCGCGAAAGTTGCCCTGGACGGCGAGGACACCGACGCGTGGGCGCATTACCAGCCCCGGGTCTCGAGCAGCTCTTCGGGAGCAAGAGCAGCGGCGGAAAGCCCGCTCATCGCATCCCCGAGACCGCGCGAAACGCGCGCGAGGATCTCTGCGTCGTTGTAGTGCGTCGTCGCCTCGACGATCGCCTTGGCGCGCTCGCTCGGGTTCCCCGACTTGAAGATCCCCGAGCCGACGAAGACACCGTCGGCACCGAGCTGCATGCAGAGGGCAGCGTCGGCGGGAGTCGCGATCCCACCGGCCGTGAAGGTCACGACCGGCAGACGGCCGTGCTCCGCGACCCAGCGCACGAGCTCGACCGGAGCCTGGAGGTTCTTCGCCTCGCTGTAGAGCTCGTCGGGATCCATCGCGCCGAGGCGCTTGATCGCGCCGAACACCGAGCGCATGTGAGTGACCGCGTTGACGATGTCGCCGGTGCCGGCCTCGCCTTTCGTCCGGATCATCGCCGCGCCTTCGGCGATCCGGCGCAGTGCCTCACCGATGTTGGTGCAGCCGCAGACGAACGGGACGGTGAACTTCCACTTGTCGATGTGATGCGCGGTGTCGGCAGGCGTAAGGACCTCGGACTCGTCGATGTAATCGACCTCGAGCGCTTCCAGGATCTGCGCCTCGACGAAATGCCCGATGCGCGCCTTGGCCATCACGGGAATGGTCACGGCCTCCTGGATCTCGACGATCTTGTCCGGATCGGCCATCCGAGCTACGCCGCCCTCGGCGCGAATGTCCGCCGGGACGCGTTCGAGCGCCATCACGGCGACCGCGCCCGCTTCTTCCGCGATCCGGGCCTGGTCGGCATCCGTGACGTCCATGATCACCCCGCCCTTGAGCATCTCGGCGAGGCCACTCTTGACGCGCATCGTCCCGATCTCGACCATCACCCGATTCTACCCCGAGGAATCAGCCCTTCAGGCACGCAAAGACTTTGTTCAGCTCCTCCTGTGGCGGAGTGACCGTCCAGAGGAGGACGGCGTTCTTCTGGGTCCGGAGGACATCGCCGATGTGAGGGCGGAGCTTCTTGGGGGCAAACCGCTTGAAGGCGGCGGCGATCTTGATGCCGTCGTCGGAGTTCGCACCGAAGGCGATCGTGAGGGCGTTGCCGGGCTCCCTGGCCAGGAGCCCGCCGTTGGGAGCATTGGCCGCAACCACTCCCACCTCCGCGCCGTTGGTGGTGACGCGGTAACCCCTTCCCTCCAGACACTTCGCAGTCGATCCAGCCTTGAATGTGGACGGCTCACCCGAGCTGCAGCCCGCGAGGAGCAGCCCAGCCACGACCAGCGTCGGAAAAGCGAGGCGCATTTGCGCGCGGACTGTACCGCGGCTCCAGGACCGAGCCGAGGCTTCCCGGCCCCGGGCGCGGAGCGGATTCCCAGATACCGCTCGAACAAGCGGGCGGCGATACTTCTGCTGTGCCGAGAACCATCGGACCGCTGCTCCTCGCGCTGCTAGCGCTGGGGGCAGGCGCTACCCCTGCGGGCTCGTCGGCCGGCTCGGTGGTCATCTACGGCTACCCCTACGCATCGCGCTGTCCGGCAGCAGGCTACGAAGACGTGGTCGACCGCTGGGGGATGTACATGTGCAACTGCACTTCCTACGTGACCTGGGCGCTTCGCGCCAACGGCCAGCGTACGGACTGGTTCATCCCCGGTTCGATGGACGCCTGGAACTGGCCGCACGTGGCCCGGCTGGCTCACCTGCCCGTTGGCACTCGACCGCGCGCCCGGGCCGTCGCGGTCTGGCCGAAGCTCTCGCCGCCGTTCGGGCATATCGCCTACGTGACTGGAGTCGAGCGCGACGGCGGCATCGACGTCAGCGAGTACAACAGCCCGGAGACCGGGGTGTTCGACCCATTCGTCTTCGACGTCGGCAAGGACATCAGACCCGGCGGCGCGGTGTTCATCTACGTTCCCGCAGGTCGCAGCGCAAGGCCTTAGCGCAACTCGCGAACGGTCGCGACCGCTCTGCCGTCCGCTTCCCCACCGATGATCAGCGCGCGCACACCGAGCACGACGGCCGCCGCGTCGGAGACGCGTGCCATTCCCGCCGCGGGCCTGATCGTCCGCTTGCCGACGTCGATCGCTGTCACGCCGGCCACTGTCCGCCCATTCGCGTCTGCCCCGCCGATGACGTAGACGACACTGCCGAGCGTGACCGCGCTTGCGTGTCCCACCGCGCGAGGCAACCGACCGAGCAGCCGCGGCCGGCGGGCGACGGGATCGAACGAGTAGATCGATCTGGTCGCGCCCGACGAGGAGATGCCGCCCGCGACGACCAGCGACCCGCCGACCGCTGCGACGGCGGCGTAGCGCAGACCGACCGGCAGCCGTCCGGCCAGGACGAAATGACGGCCGTCGGTCGTGCGGTAGATCTCCCGCCGCGGAATCCGACCGTCGTAGCCGCCGACGAGGTACACGCTGTTCCCCACCGTCGCGGACGAAACGTCCGACAACGCGCGAGGCAGATGCGAGACGATCGTTCCTCGTCTCGTGCGCAGATCGAACTGCTGGACGCTCGCACTACTCTGCGCCGCGCCGCCGCCGAAGACGAACAGGCGGCGACCGAGCAGTGCTCCCGTCGCATCATGGAAGGCTTGCGGCACCGACCCGAGCGAGGTGAGCCGGCCCGAAGACGGATCGAGACGAAAGACGCCGCTCGTCGAGCGACCGCCCCCGTCGAGCCCGCCTGCGAGCAGAACGCGACCGCCTGCTGCGACGGCGACCTCCCGCTGTACGGGACCCGGCAGGCGATACGGCAAGGAGCGAACCCTGACCGACGACTGCCCGGGCGTTGCGACCGCGACGCGATGGGACGGGCGCTTGGCCGAAAGCAAGGACCGAGTTGTGGCTCGACTCTGCGCGGCCGCCGTGCGGAGCAGATCGAGCCCATCCGGCGTGTTGAGATAACCCGGGCGGCGGCCGGCGACGTCCGTGTGGCCGTACTGCCACACGATCCGTCTCGTCCGCATGCTGATCAGGACGACGCGATGCCGATAGTCGTCGTTGACGGCGATCAGCCCCGGCGCGATGCGTGTTGCGAGTGACGGATGGTTTAGCTCCCCCGGTCCGGATGCCGGCCCGTACCGCCAAAGTACTCGTCCCGTCCGAGTCATCAGCAACGCGTGTCCCGGCCGGGCGTAGTCGGCAAGCAGGATTCGATTCGGCGCAAGCTGCTGCGGGTCGGACGGATACGACACAGGCGCCTGCACGGCCCAGCGCAGTTGCCCATTCGGACCGATCTCGTCGACCCACGAGCCCTTGATCTCGCTGATGAGCGTGCCGCCGTCCGGAAGAGGTGTCGCCCCGTTGATGGCGCCGAGCTCGCGCGGCGGGTTGTGACGACAGACGCCTGTCGTTCCGTACTGACGCACGATCCGGTGGGCCGGAGAGAGGAACAGCACGCGGCAGTTGTAGGCGTCCGCAACGGTCACGATCCCGTTCGGCAGGAGATACGCGTCGTCCGGCGTGTTCAGGTAACCGCGCCGCGAGCTCGCAATGTTGACGCGCCCGTACCGCCAGAGCACGCGCCCAGCGGGGAACGAGATGATCTGGATCGTGTGCTGATCTTCCTGGTTGGAGATGATCCGGTCGGCGTGCGGCCCGAAGAACGTGTCGTCGTCGAAGCGGAACGGCATCGACGGCCTGACACCGGGCTTGGGGTAACGCCAGAAGATGCGCTTCTTCGAGTCGACGAGCAGCATCCGGTTGTTCCCGCGGTCGGCGATGAGCAGATAACCGGGGATCGGGCCGGGCGGCGCGAGCGTTACCGTTCTCGCAGGGGTCAAGACGTGTTTCTGCGGCGCCGGAGCCTCTTTCCGGAGAGCGACCACGAGGACCACGGCGACGCCGACCGCAACTGCAGCGCCCGCGCCGGCAATTCCGAGCGTCCTGCGGCGACGCCTGCGTCGCTGCTCCGCGCCTCGCAGGCGCCGTGCTTGGAGATGTTCGGGAGGTGGCGTGCCCAGTGGGTGTCGAGCGGACGGGGCCAGCGCCGTCTCGCAGTCCGAGGTCGGCGAAGCCTAGCGGCGACCTCGCCCGGGCCGCCGTTTCAGCGGCCCGTCAGCGACGAACCTCGCTCAAGAACAACGCTGCCGTAGTCGATAGCCCAGACGAAATGGGTCAACGGGCTCTTCAAGCTGCGCTGCTGCTGACCGTGATTGCACTGGTCGCGCCGGCCGAGGGAAAGTCGATGGGCAGCGCTCCGCTGGCCGCCCTTCAGGTCGGCTTGGTCAGACAAGGCTTGTACGTAGGCCCGGTCGACGGGCTTGCTGGGCCGGCGACGAGACACGCGCTCGCCGCCCTCGAAAAGCGGGCCGGACTGCGGACGCGCGCGCTCACCGGTCGGAAATCTCGCGCCGCGCTCGGCCGCTGGGGAAAGCACGAGCTCGGCGCCCGCACGCTGCGTCGCGGCTACTCGGGCTGGGACGTAGCCGAGCTGCAGTTCCTGCTCGCCTGGCACGGCTTCCCTTCCAAGCTGCTCGACGGTGACTTCGAGTCTCATGTCCACGCTGCCCTCGTTCGGTACCAGCGTTGGGCGCATCTGGACCCCGACGGCATCGCGGGACGCCGGACGATCGTCTCGCTCGAATCAACGCAGCCGCCGCACTGCCCGATCACACTCGCCTGGCCGGTGCGCGCTCCCCTGGCTTCACCGTTCGGGCCCCGAGGCGTCCGTTTCCATACCGGTGTCGACCTCGGCGCGACTCAGGGGACGCCGGTCACGGCAGCCGCTCCCGGCCAGGTCGTCTGGGCCGGCGTCATGGCCGGCGGGTGGGGCAAGCTCGTCATCGTCGCCCACCGACAAGGCATCACGTCGATGTACGCCCACCTCTCGCGAATCGACGTCCATGTCGGCGACCAGGTGGCGACCGGCGCTCAGGTCGGGCGAGTCGGCGCGACAGGTGACGCAGCCGGACCACATCTGCATTTCGAGGTCCGCGTCGACGGCGCGGCGGTCGACCCGCTTCCGGCGCTGCGATAAAGCACGGCGGCAAAGCCGCAACTTTCAGCATCGGGGCCCTCAGGCTGCGACGTCGGCTGCGTCGGGCGCGGGCTTCAACACCACCGTCTCGAACGGGGCGCTGGTCAGGATCCAGGTCAAGTCCTTCGGCGTGAAGCCCGCGTTGCGGCGGCCGCCATTCGCGAGTGGCGGCGCCGGCGCGATCACCCGGTCGAAATTCTCTACGTCCCAGAGCCGCTGCAACGCATGTGTTGGCGAACGTCCCTTCTCGATCCGGGCGTCCACCGGAACGCCGGCCTTCAGTGCGGCGTGCTCGACGGCTTCGAGCAACGGCATCGCAACACCGACCTCTTGGCTGAGCGGGGAATCCTCGGAGTACTGAAGCGGGACGACGAGTAGGTAGGCGGGCACGAGCGTGGCCCGTTCCGCGCGGGCGATGCGGATCGCCGCCGCGAGCACGGTGGGATCGAGGCTGTCGCCGGTGAAGGGAAGGAGGATGCGGCGTGCTCCGGGGGCGGAGCGCAGTCGCTTCGGCGGTCGGCTGCGATACGCGAGTAAGCCCGCAAGCGCCGCCACTAGCACTGCCAGCACGATGACGAGCTCGATCACGGCGCGAGCTCCTGACGGTCGGCGCGGTCGGCAACTACACGGATGTCGACGCCGCGGAGCTCCCGCACCATGCGGGAGAGGAGCGAGCCCCCGAAGATCTCCCGGCGGCGCGACTCGTCTGGGGTGCCGACGAAGATGTAGGTGGAGCCGCGCTCGTAGGCGACCTTCCTGACCGTGTCGACGAGATCGTCGCCATCAGCCTCGAGGAAATGGACCCCGAGGATCGAGGAAAGCCGGCGGAGGGCTGCGAGCTGGGTCGTCTCTTCGTCGCTGAGCTCCTGTCCCGGCCGGCGTACCCAGAGGACGTCGACGTCCGCGGAGCCGAGTCGCTGTGCCGACCGCCAGGCGCGGCGAACGATCCGCTGGGACTTCGGTTGCGGCTCGACGAGCGCGAGAACGCGCTCGGTCACCGCCTGCTGGCTCAGGGGATCGAGCACCTCGGTGCGCCGCCGGTGCTCGACGTCTTCGGCGACCTCGCGCAGCGCGAGCTCTCGGAGCGCGCTCAGGTTCCCGGGGCGGAAGAAGTTGGTCAGCGCGACCTCGGCGCGGTCTTTGGCGTACACCTTCCCGGCCCGAAGCCGCTCCTCGAGCGCTTCCGGCGCCAGGTCGACCAGGACGACCTCGTCGGCCTCGTCGAGGATGCGGTCGGGAAACGTCTCACGGACGCGGACCTCGGTCAGCTCGAAGACGGCATCGTTGAGGCTCTCTAGGTGCTGGACGTTGACGGTTGAGATCACGTCGATGCCGGCGTCGAGGACTTCGTCGATGTCCTGGTAGCGCTTCTCGTTGCGCGATCCGGGTGCGTTCGTGTGCGCGAGCTCGTCGACCAACGCGAGCTCCGGCTTGCGGGCGATGACGGCGTCGACATCCATCTCCTCGAGCTCGATCCCCCCGTGCTCGCCGCGGAGGCGCGGGACGACCTCGAACCCCACGGCGAGTGCCGTCGTGTCGGGTCGGTCGTGCGGCTCGAGGTAGCCGATCACGACGTCAAGTCCCTCGGTCTGGGCCTGACGCCCTTCCTGGAGCATCCGGTAGGTCTTGCCGACTCCGGCCGCCATCCCCAGGAGGATGCGATAGCGGCCACGGGCCACGGTTCATGCCCCGAGCAGGTTGTGCACGATCAGGTCGATCAGCTTGATCCCGATGAAGGGCAGGATCACACCGCCGAGCCCGTAGATGAGGAGGTTGCGCCGCAGCAGAGCAGTCGCTCCGATCGCGCGGTACTTGACGCCCTTGAGGGCGAGCGGCACGAGTGCCGGGATGATCAGTGCGTTGAAGATGATCGCCGCGATGATCGCGCTCTTCGGTGTGCCCAGATGCATGATGTTCAGCGTGTTCAGCGGGCCCCGTTCTCCGGCCTTGGTCGCGTAGGTGAAGGCAAAGATCGCCGGAAGGATCGCAAAGTACTTGGCGACGTCGTTCGCGATCGAGAAGGTCGTGAGTGCGCCGCGGGTGATCAGCTGTTGTTTGGCGACCTCGACGATCTCGATGAGCTTGGTCGGGTTCGAGTCGAGGTCGACCATGTTGCCGGCCTCCTTCGCGGCAGACGTACCCGTGTTCATGGCGACGCCCACGTCCGCCTGAGCGAGGGCGGGCGCATCGTTCGTGCCGTCGCCCGTCATGGCGACCATGCGCCCCTTGCCCTGCTCCTCCTTGATCAGGGCCATCTTGCGCTCCGGGGTCGCCTCGGCGAGGAAGTCGTCGACGCCGGATTCTTCTGCGATCACGGCGGCAGTGACGGGATTGTCGCCCGTGATCATCACCGTGCTGATGCCCATGCGGCGCAGCTCATCGAAGCGCTCGTTCATGCCGCCCTTGACGATGTCCTTCAGGTGTACGACACCGAGAACCCAGTTGTCCTGGGCGACGACGAGCGGCGTGCCGCCGCCACGGGCGACCCGGTTGACGGCCTCGTCGAGCTTGGCCGGGGCACGGCCGCCCTGCTCCTCGACGAAATTCTTGACCGCGTCGGCTGCGCCCTTCCGCATCTTCTTGCCGTCGTAGTCGACACCGCTCATTCGAGTCGTGGCCGAGAAGGGGACGAACGTGGCCTCGTGCTCGCTGAGCTCGCGCGCACGGAGCCCGAACTGATCTTTGGCGAGCACGACGATCGACCGGCCCTCCGGGGTCTCGTCGGCGAGTGAAGCGAGCTGCGCGATCTCAGCGAGCTCGATCGGCGCGACTCCATCGACTGTGATGAACTCCGCTGCCTGGCGGTTGCCCAGTGTGATCGTGCCGGTCTTGTCGAGGAGAAGCACGTCGACGTCGCCCGCCGCCTCTACTGCGCGGCCGGACATCGCAAGCACGTTGCGCTGAACGAGCCGGTCCATGCCGGCAATGCCGATCGCTGAGAGCAGCGCTCCGATCGTTCTCGGGATGAGCGCGACGAGCAACGCGATCAGGATCGTCTGGGAGGTCGGCGTGTGCGCGTAGATCGCGAACGGGCGTAGCGTCACAACGGCGGCGACGAAGGTGATCGTCAGCCCGGCGAGCAGGATGTTGAGCGCGATCTCGTTGGGCGTCTTGCGCCGCTCGGCTCCCTCGACGAGAGCGATCATCCGGTCGAGGAAGGACTTGCCCGGCTCCTGAGTCACTTCGATCACGAGTCGATCGGAGAGCAGCTTCGTCCCACCGGTGACGGCGGAGCGGTCGCCACCGGCCTCACGGATCACCGGCGCGGACTCGCCGGTGATCGCCGACTCGTCGACCGAGCCGACGCCCTCGATGATCTCGCCGTCGGCCGGGATGACCATGCCCGCCTCCACGACGACGACGTCGCCCTTCTGAAGCTCCGGCGCGGGAACCTCCTGAAGATGCCCGTCCCTGTTCCGTCTCAGGGCGTTCGTCGTCGTACGCGTTGCTCGGAGCGCATTTGCCTGCGCTTTGCCCCGGCCCTCGGCGATCGCCTCGGCGAAGTTCGCAAAGAGGACGGTCAGCCAGAGCCAGAACGCGATCACTCCGACGAACCAGAGGTCGTGATGGCGGCCGCGCACGAGGTCGATGAAGAAGATCCCGGTCGTGATCACGCTTCCGAGCTCGACGATGAACATGACCGGATTGCGGACCTGCTGCCGCGGGTCGAGCTTCGGGAAGGAGTCCCGGATCGCCGCGAGGACGATTTCGCGGGTGAAGAGGCCGGCCGACGTGCGCGCCATTACGTATGGGTCTCCTTGTCGAGTGCAACGTTGAGCGTCAGGACGTTGACGCCGGGTTCACCGAGGAAGCCGAGCGACCGGCCGTCTGTGTTCGCTCTGATCAGCCGCTGCACAGTGGCGAGCGGAAGCTTTCGAACAGCTGCAACGCGCCGTGCCTGCAGCTGCGCGTACGCAGGTGAAATGTCAGGGTCGACTCCGGAGCCGGATGTCGTCGCGGCGTCGACCGGGATCTGGTGGATCGTCAGCCCCGGGTTGTAGGGGCCCTCGAGCTTCAGGATGGCGGCGGCCTGCTTCTGCACGGCTTTCGCCAGGTCGGGACTCGTTGGGCCGAGGTTGGCGAAGGTGGTGCCGCCGCCGTTGTAGGCCGGAGAGGTCGCCGACGGCCGCTCGTGGAAGTACTGGGGCTTCGCGAACGCCTGCGCGACGAGCCGCGAGCCGACGGTCTTGCCGTCGACCTGGATCAGGCTGCCGTTGGCCTGGTGCTTGAACGCCACCTGGCCGAAGCCGGTGAAGAGCGCCGGGAGACCGAGACCGAACACGGCGGTCAGCGCGATCACGGCGACGACGGAAGACTTCAGGTCCCGCAACATCAGTGGGTCAGCCCTTCGACGATCGGTCCCAGGGTCAGCGCCGGGAAGACCATCAGTCCTGCGGTGAGCACGATCACGCCGACGAGCAAGACGGCGAACGTCGGCCCGTCGGTGCGAAAGGTCCCGGCGGAAGTCGGAGCGGTTTTCTTGGCGGCGAGCGACCCACCGATCGCCAGTGCGGCAATCAGCGGCGCGAACCGGCCGAGCAGCATCGCGATCGCGCCGAAGTACGCGGAGAAGCTGGTCGCACCGTAACCGGCGAAGGCACTGCCGTTGTTGTTCGTCTGGGATGTGTAGGCGTACAGGGCTTCGGTGAACCCGTGTGCGCCGGGATTGAAGATCGAGGCGAGTCCCGAATGGGTCACGACCGAGATCGCGGTCAGCGTCAGCGCCAACGTCGGCACGAACAGTGCGCCTATCGCCGCGTACTTGATCTCCCGGGCCTCGATCTTCTTGCCCAGGTACTCGGGTGTCCTCCCGACCATCAGGCCGGCGACGAAGACGGCGATGATGATGTAGAAGAGCATCCCGTACAGGCCGGAGCCGACGCCGCCGAAGATCACCTCGCCGACGAAGATGTTGACGAGCGGAACCGCGCCGCCCGAGGAGGTGTAGGCGTCGTGGCCGCCGTTGACCGAGCCGTTCGAGGCGTCGGTCGTCGCGGTCGCCCAGAGTACCGAGTTGGCGATCCCGAAGCGGACCTCCTTGTCAGTCATGTTGCCGCCCGACTGGCCGTGGCCCTGCGTGATGTTGACACCGGAGGCGCGCAACACTTGCGAGCCGTGCTGCTCGGACGGTAGGGCGATCGCGACACCGATGGCGAACATCGCGAACATCGCCGCAAACACCATCCAGGCGTGACGGCGTGCCAGCACCATTTTCCCGAACATGAACACCTGAGCCGCCGGGATCAGCAGGATCGCGATCGACTCGAAGAAGTTCGTGAGCCCGTTGGGATTCTCGAACGGGACGGCCGAGTTCGAGTTGAAGAACCCACCGCCGTTCGTGCCGAGCTGCTTGATCGCGACCATCAGCGCAACGGGCCCTCGGGCGATCGTCTGCCCCACGCCCTCGAGCGTGTGAGCGGTCGCGTGGCCGCCGAACGTCTGCGGCACGCCCTGCGCAACCAGGATCACCGCGAGGATCAGCGTCAGCGGGAGCAGGATGTAGGTGATCGAGCGATAGAGGTCGACCCAGAAGTTGCCGAGCTCCTTCGCGTTCCGGCGCGCGAGGCCGCGCACGACCGCGGCGAGCACAGCCATACCGACCGCTGCCGACACGAACTGCTGCACCGCTAGCGCACCGATCTGGGTGAGGTACGACATCGTGTACTCGCCGCCGTAGTACTGCCAGTTCGTGTTCGTGACGAAGCTCGCGGTCGTGTTCAGCGCGATGTGGGATGGGACAGCCTGGAGGTGGTCGGGGTTCAAGAACAGGTGGCCCTGGAGCCGCTGGATCGCATACACGACGGGGAAGAACACGATGCTGAAGACCAGCACCGACTTCGCATAGCTCTTCCAGTCCTGCTCCCGTCGACCGCCGGTCAGTGCGACGAAGCCGCGCTCGAGCCCCCCGAGCGGCAGCTTCGGAACGGTGTAGACACGCGCCATCCAAAGCCCGAGCGGGTACGAGAGCGCGATCAGGACGGCGCCGTAGACCAGGATCTGGCTAATGCCCTGGCCGGACATCTAGAAGCGCTCCCCGCGGAAGAGTGCGTAGACGAGGTACGCAAGCACGGCAAGCGCGATCGCCAGGCCGAAAGCGTCGGCCGCCGACATCAGACGCGCTCCAGGGCGTACAGGAGCGTGAAGATGAACAGGAAGCACACGACGGCAACGCCGATTGCTGCGAGGTCAAACATCTAGGGTCGACCGGATTCGGGAGAGGGTGTTTGGGAGATCCGCGACGTTGCCGCCGGTATAGAGCGGGCTGCCGCCGTCGCTGAGCAAGTCGCGAACCAGCACGATTCCTGCGGCCGTCACGGGCTGCTCGAGGTCTCCGACGCGCTCGGCCAGCGCGTGGATCTCGTGGACATAGGGGACGAGGCCTCGGCGGTTGAGCGGGGAAGCGTTGAACAGCCACCTCGGCGCCCTTACGTCGGCCACGATCCCATGCAGCGACCGCGCAAGCAGGCGCCGCTCACGCGACGAAGTCAGTTCGGCCGTGCGCCAGGCGAAGGCTGGATGCGATTCAAAGCGTCCGGCGGAGGCGCGCAGCCAGCGATCGGCGCCGCCGCGGGCCCTCGCCCGGGCGAGCCAGGAACGTCGCGGAGCGCGGCGGGGGCTCGCGTTTCTGAGAATGTCCACGAAGACAACGCTAGGCCCGCGACGCTGAGAGCCGCCTGACGATTCGGGCCCCGACCCTGAAGAAAGTCTCAACGATCTTCGGGTCGTTACGGCTTCAGCGGGAGGCCGTCAGGATCCTGACGAAGGAGGCTCGACCAAGCGATAGCCGGCCCCAGGCTCGGTCAGCAGATACCGCGGCTGCGCCCGGTCCGGCTCGATCTTGCGACGGAGCTGCGAAACGTTGACGTGCAAGAGATTCGACTCGCCCACGTACGCAGGTCCCCAGACCTCCTGCAGCAGCGCGCGCTGCGTGAGCAGCTTGCCCGGGTTGAGCGCAAGCACGCGGAGCAGGTCGAACTGGTGCGGGGTGAGGTGAACCCGTGTCCCACCAACGCTGACCGATCGCTTCTCCAGGTCGACGACGAGCTCGCCCAAGCGGATGACCGGCTCGCCCGATGGCGCGGTGCGGCGGAGCACGGCGCGCAACCACGCGAGCAGTTCGTCGATCCCGACGGGCTTGGTCACGTAGTCGTCCGCGCCCGCGTCGAGGGCCGCGACCTTTTCACGTTCCTCCCCGACCGCCGACAGGACGATCACCGGCGCCGAGCTCCAGGTACGGAACTCCCGACAGACGTCGGTGCCGGTCCCGTCCGGGAGGATGAGGTCGAGGATCATGGCCTCCGGCGGGCGCAATGCCGCCGCCGCGAGCGCGCCCTTTGCGGTGTCCGCGGTGTCGACCTCGTAGCCCGCCGCACGCAGGCTCGTGCGCAGCGCCCGCAGTATCTGCTGCTCGTCATCGACGACGAGCACACGCGTGCCACTCACCCCGGCACCGCCGCCGCGACCTGTGCCACAGGCAGCGCGAGCACGAACGACGCCCCCTGACCCTGCCGTGACTCCGCCCAGACGCGGCCGCCGTTCGCGTCCGCGAAGCCGCGCGCAATCGCGAGGCCGAGTCCGGCGCCGCGAATCTCGCCGCTTCGCGAGCCGCGCTGGAACGGCTCGAATATCCGCTCCAGCTCGACCGGAGAGATTCCGGGACCGCGGTCGACAACACGCACGAGCACCTCCGAGGCCGTCGCGCTGACCTGCACGCGCACCCGCTCGAATGCGGGCGAGTAGCGGAGGGCGTTCTCGATCAGATTCACGAGCACGCGCTCGATCTGATGGACATCGACCCGAACCGCCGGCGACCCCTCGGGAAGCACCACCTCCATGCGGCCGGCCGTTTCCCCGACTTCGTCGAGTGCCCGGACGACTACATCGTCGATCGTCGAGACCTCGGCCTCCGGTTGGGCAGCGCCCGCCTGCAAGCGCGACAGGTCGAGCAGGTTGCCGACCACCCGGTCGAGCCGTTCCGCCTCATCGAGGATCGTCTCGACGAGCTCGCGCCGATCGGTCTGGTCGAGATCGAAGTCACGCCGGGAGAGCGCGCCCGCCGAGGTCAGGATCGCCATCAGCGGTGAACGGAGGTCATGGCTCACGGAGCGCAAGACGGCCGTCTTGATCGCATCGCTGCGGCGCAGGGCTTCCGCTTCCAGCGCCTCGGCGGCAAGGCGCTCACGATCGATCGCGACGCCGAGCAGCGAGGCGAGCGCCGGAAGCAACCGCCGCCGTGCCGCCTCGCTCCCCTGTCGCCGCCCCTCCAGGTAGATCGTTCCGACCCGCCGATCGCCAACAACGAGGGGCTGCGCCTCGGCGGCCTCGGTGCCCTCCGGGCCCAATTCGATTCGCGCCTGCTCGACCTGGAGCGCCCCTGCTGCCTCGGCGGCGATCCGCTCGAGCTCGGCGGTCACACCGCCGTGCTCCACCAACGAGGTAGCGATCTGAGCGAGCAGCGCCGATTCGCGTGCGCGTCGCCGAGATCGCGTCGCGAGTTCACTCACGACGACCGCAGTTACGACGAAGACGAGGAGTGCGAACCAGTTCTGGGAGTCGGCGAGCGTGAACGTGTACACCGGGGACAGGAAGAAGAAGTTGAACGCGAGCATCGAGGCGACGGCGACGGGTATCGCGTAGGACATGCCGAAAGCGATGGCGATCGGCAACACCGCGAACACGTAGAGCACGCCGAGGCTCAGGACCGGGATATACGGCTTCAGCAGCTGGATCGCTCCGGTCACGATCGCCACCGCGGCCACGCACGCCAATGCACGCAGGACGTTCGTGCGGGACAGAGACTTCGGCAGGAGGTTCATGCCGCCCCAACGCTAGCGCGACACCATCGGCATACCCGCCCAGCGCAACCTGAGGGCTCGCTCAACCACGGTCATAGGCCCGCCTGGATTCGAACCCGGGACCAGCGGATTATGGACGAGGAACCCTATCGGCCTGGCGCCGTTAGTTGATCGGTTCGTTCTGGACGTTGTGTTCGCGTGCGTAATTGTCGACGAGGCGGTTGATCACGTCGGCCGTGTCGCCCTCGGTCGCGTCGCGGTACGCGTAGTTGATCTTCACGAACGGCTCCCATTTGTCTGGGAGTGCGTCCTCGGGGAAGATCGCCTCGACCGGGCATTCGGGTTCGCAGGCGCCGCAGTCGATGCACTCCTCGGGGTCGATCACGAGCATGCGGTCGAACTCGTGGATGCAGTCGACCGGGCAGACATCGACGCAGGACTTGTCCTTAATGTCGATGCAGGGCTCGGCGATGATGTAGGTCACTTCGGCGTCCTTTCGCATCGAGTAGGTGGAACGAAAAGCGGCGCGGGCGATCCCGGTGCGGGCGAGGGCGCGAGCATCGCCTCCGTTCAGGCGATAGAGGATCTGTCGGCCAATACGGCGTCGGCTGACGACGCCGGCCTCGCGCAAAACACGCAGCTGTTGGCTGGTCCCGGTTTCGGAGAGCGAGGCGGCACGGGAGAGCTCGCGGACCGGGAGCTCGCGGTCTTCGAGCAGCGCCGCTACGAGTCGCAGGCGGCCGGGGTCTGCGAGTAAGCGGAAGGCGGTCACGAGCCGTTCGAGCTCGCTCTGCCGAATGGGCGAGTCCGGATTCATCTGCACGCCTGCGCAAGTATAGTCTCGCTCTGGTGATGAGCGTTCTCGCCCCGGATGGTCGACCGGAAGCAGCTGGGAACGGCAACGATTTGCTGGGCCGGCCGCTTCGAGACCTTCGGATCTCGGTTACCGACCGGTGCAACTTCCGCTGCGTCTACTGCATGCCCAAGGAGATCTTCGGACGAGACTTCCAGTTCCTCGCGCGCAGTGAGCTGCTCACGTTCGAGGAGATCGCGCGGCTGGCCAGGGTCTTCGTCGCTCTCGGAGTCGAGAAGCTGCGGATCACGGGCGGTGAGCCGTTGGTGCGGCGCCATCTCGAGCGCTTGGTCGCGCGGCTGGCGGGGATCGACGGCGTCCGCGAGATCGCGATGACGACGAACGGCTCGCTCTTGGCGGCCAGGGCCCGGGCGCTCAAGGACGCGGGGCTCGGCCGTGTCACCGTCAGCCTCGACTCGCTCGACGACGAGGTCTTTCAAGCGATGAACGACGTTGGCTTTCCAGTCGCGCGTGTACTGGAAGGGATCGAAGCGGCGGCGGCTGTCGGCCTGCGACCGGTGAAGGTAAACATGGTCGTGAAGCGCGGCGTGAACGACGCGAGCGTGCTGGCGATGGCGCGCTGCTTCCGCGACAGCGGCCACATCCTCCGCTTCATCGAGTACATGGACGTGGGAACGACGAACGGCTGGAGGCTCGACGAGGTCGTGCCGGCGGCGGAGATCATCCGCATGATCGACCGTGAGTGGCCGCTCGACCCGGTCGACCCGAACTACCGGGGTGAGGTTGCGAGTCGCTACCGCTACCGAGACGGTAGGGGCGAGATCGGCGTCATCGCTTCGGTGACGCAGCCGTTCTGCTGCGACTGCACGCGCGCGCGGCTCTCGGCGGACGGCGAGCTGTACACGTGCCTGTTCGCCAGCCGCGGCCACGATCTGCGCGGGCCATTGCGCGCCGGAGCGACAGACGAACAGATCGCTGGGCGGCTGCGTTCGATCTGGAGCGGCAGAGTCGACCGCTATTCGGAACTGCGAAGCGCCGCGACGCTGCGGCGAGCGAAGGTCGAGATGTCCCACATCGGCGGATGACCGCCAGTGAAAGGAGTGACCAGTGGCCAAGCGCGAAGATCCTGGCCTGTTGGTTTCGGTGACGGCGAACGCCGCCGAGAAGGTGCGTGAGCTGCTGAGCCAACAGGCCGACCAGTCGGAAAGCGCCCTTCGCCTCGCCGTTCGCTCCGGCTGCTGCTCGGGCTATCAGTACGCGCTCGACTTCGACCGGGCACGGAGCGACGACCAGGCAATCTCGAACGAAGGCGTCACAATCCTCATCGATCCGCAAACCGCTCCTCTCGTCCGCGGGAGCAAGATCGATTTCGTGCTCGACCTCCACCACTCGGGATTCAAGGTTGAAAACCCGAACGCGAGCTCGACCTGCCGCTGCGGTGAATCGTTCGAGGTCGACCAAGAGCAGACGGTGTAGCGGCGAGTGCCGGATGAGATCGACCGACTCGCGGAGGGCCTGCGGAAAGAGGTAAGGACGTTCGCATGAACCCCAAGGTAAGGTCGAGCGAGCGGAAAGAGCGAGACATGGCGAACATCGAGGATCCGGTGGGATCGAGCCAGTTCAGCTTGCCTAAGGAGGTGGAGTAGCTGTCCGTCACGCTTCGCCAGTCGCTCCGGGTCGCCGGCTATCTTGTCAAGCAGAAGCTCCGGGGCGTCGAGAAGTTCCCGCTGCTCGTCGAGCTCGAGCCGCTCTTTCAGTGCAACCTCGCCTGCTCGTTTTGCGGGAAGATCCAGTACCCCGAGCACATCCTCAAGAAGCGTATGCCCGTTGAGCAGGCGCTGGACGCGATCGAGGAGTCTGGCGCGCCGATGGTTTCGATCGCGGGCGGCGAGCCGCTCGTGCACCCGGAGGTGCACGTGATCGCGGCCGAGTTGATCAAGCGCAAGAAGTTCGTCTTCTTCTGCACGAACGCGATCCTGATGAAGAAGAAGCTCGACAACTTCAAGCCGTCGCCGTACTTCGCGTGGGTTGTCCACCTCGACGGGATGCGCGAGCGGCACGACCAGTTCGTGGAGCGGGAGGGCATCTTCGACAAGGCTGTCGAGGCGATCAGGGAGGCGAAGGAGCGCGGCTTCCGCGTCTCCACGAACACGACCTTCCTCAACACCGACACGCCCGAGACGGTGCGCGAGGTGCTCGACTACCTGAACGACGAGCTGAAGGTCGACTCGATGCAGATCTCTCCCGCGTACGCGTACGAGAAGGCGCCCGACCAGGAGCACTTCCCCGGGGTCACGCAGACACGCAAGCTCTTCTCGGCAGCCTTCGCCGACGGGAAGCGGAAGACGTGGCGTCTCAACCACACGCCGCTCTTCCTCGACTTCCTCGAGGGCAAGGTCGACTTCCAGTGCACGCCCTGGGGGATCCCCAGCTACTCGATCTTCGGCTGGCAGCGGCCCTGCTACCTGATGTCCGACGGCTAC
>WNFC01002949.1_pt1 | contig 28376 bp, 24 predicted proteins | sample 5400541 | NCBI WGS metagenome assembly WNFC01 (sample SAMN13153342, study PRJNA577476) | soil metagenome | isolation source: 120 cm saprolite under Douglas fir tree site 2 hole 2 replicate 1 | place: USA:California | collected 2015-04-18
TGATCCTATCGCATCCATGTTGCCATAGCTTGTCTGCCGCAAAACTGTAATAATCGTGTTTAACAATCGGATGCTTGGCGACTGGCCGACGATAATGACCAGCGGCCAGCGACCGGGACCAAACGACTGCCCCATGGAAGAACGCGACTTTTTCGACGAGCGCCAGGAGAAAAAACCAGCCACGCTGAACTGCCCGCACTGCCACCAGCCGGCAGAGTACGAGGTCACTTGGGTGGTTCGCACCAAGAAACGCCAGCTTTCCGGACGCGCCGACGAGCGTGACCGCGCCCGCTTCGCCAAAGCCCGCTCCTACATGCTCCGGAAAGACGATCTGATGGCCTGCAAGAACATCCGCTGCCGCAAGCGCTTCGAAATTTCCGGCGTGCAGTCAGTAGTGTTCACGGAGTAGCCGTCAGCACTTAGCAACGAGCATTCAGCCAACCACAGGTGTCTTCGCCGTTTCCTCCGTTGCTCTTTTGCCCCAACTCTCACGGGCTGAATGCTGAATGCTGAGTGCCAATTGCCAACCGCTCATTTATACTGACCAGTTTCCCCGCCGCCTCCGAAGCGAACGGGAGACAAGGAGTCATGTTTGAAAATCCTGGTCTGCATGAAGCAGGTGCCCCAGAAGGACGCACCGCTCAAGCTCAACGAAACCGGTGCCTGGATCCGCGAAGACGTTTCGTATGAAGTCAACGAGCCCGACGCCTACGCCCTCGAAGAAGCATTGCGGCAGAAAGAAAAACACACTGGAGAAGTCGTCGTCATCACCAGCGGCCCGGCCCGCGCCCAGCAGGTGCTGCGCGAGGCCTTGGCTAAGGGCGCCGATCGCGCCATTCATCTTGAAGACAACGCTTTTGTCGGACTCGACGCTCTCAACACCGCCAAAGCCTTTGCCGCGGCCATCAAAGACGAAAAATTCGACCTCATCTTCACCGGCCTGCAATCGGACGACTACGGCTACGCGCAAACCGGCGTGATTCTGGCCGAACTGCTCGGATGGTCGCACGCCACCATCATCATGCAGATCGAAAAGACCGATGCCGGGATCAAAGTGAAGCGCGAACTCGAAGCCGGATACTTCCAGTTCGTCGATATGCCGCTGCCCGCAGTGCTCACGATTCAGTCGGGCATCAACAAGCTGCGCTATGCCACGCTGATCGGCATCAAGCAAGCCAAGAACAAGCCGTTGCGCAAAGTGGCCTTGGCCGAAGTGCAGTCCGCGATCGGCGAAAACCTGCAGAAAATCGAGCGCCTCTACATTCCACAGAAGACAAAGAAGACCGAACACATTGAGGGATCGTCGGCAGAAATCGCCAAGAAGCTGGTCGACAAACTACGCAACGAACTGCGCGTGCTATGAAATTTTTGTATTGGCAAGCCCGTGTGGGGACAGCCGCCCAAGCCTGCCCTGAGCGGAGTCGAAGGGGCTGTCCAGCCGAGCGAAAGCTCGGCAATGTTGTGAGCTAGGAGTTAAAAGCTAGAAGCTGTCTTTATGCCGGATACCATTCTAGTAATCGTCGAACAACGCGAAGGCAAACTCAACCGCGTCTCCTGGGAAACCATCACCGCCGGCCAAGCCATCGCCGCGGCCACCGGATGGACCCTTGAAGCCGCCGTGATCGGCGCCAGCGCCTCCGCCATCGCCGCAGAAATCGCCGCCAAGAAAGTAGCGAAAGTCTACGCTGTCGAGTCGCCCAGGCTCGAGCCCTATACTCCCGACGCCTTCGCCGCCGGGCTCAAGCAATTCATCGCGAGCAAGCAACCCAAACTCGTGCTCATGCCGCACACATATCAGGTGCGCGACTTCGTTCCCAAGCTCGCTACCGCCATGGGCCGAACCGTCATCAGCGACTGCGTCGGCTTCAAGCACGAAAACGGCAAATTGCTCTTCACCCGCCAGATGTTCCAAGGCAAGCTAGCCGCGGATGTCAGCTTCACGAGTGATGCCCCGTGGTTCGCCACTTTCCAGAACGGCGCTTTTCGTGGAGACAAGGCTGAAGCCGGCTCCAGCCCCGCGCCGGTGGAGACCATCAAGGTCGATATCGCCGACAGCGTCATCCGCAACAGGCCGCAAGAGGTTTTCAAAGAGGCCAAACAGGCCGTCGACCTCACGCAAGCTGAAATCATTGTCTCCGTAGGTCGCGGTATCAAGGAGCAGAAAAACATCGAACTCGCCAAACAACTCGCCGACGCTCTCGGCGGAGACCTCGCTGCCTCGCGCCCCATCTGCGACTCCGGCTGGCTCCCCATGGACCGCCAGATCGGCTCATCCGGCCAGACGGTTGCACCCAAGCTCTATCTCGCTCTCGGCATCAGTGGCGCCATTCAGCATATCGTGGGCATGAAAGGCTCGCGCACGATCATCGCCGTCAACAAAGACTCCGAAGCCCCGATTTTCGAGATTGCAGATTACGCAATCGTGGGCAATCTGTTCGACATCGTTCCGCCGCTGATTGAAGAAGTGAAGAAGGCGAAAGCGGGAGGCTAAATCGGCCACGGATCTCACGGGTTTCCACTTGGCCTTATTCGTGGGGATCCGCGTAAATCCGTGGCAAGCTTTTCCTTATGCTGATTTTCCGCAAACCTATCGAAGGCGTCGAACGTCCGCAGATGCCGGCCGATATCGTCATCGTAGGCGGCGGTCCTGCGGGCATGGCCTGCGCCTTGCGTCTGGCACAGTTGATTGAGCAGCACAATGCTGCCCATCCCGACTCGCAGCTAAGCAAAGAAAATATTTACGTCCTCGAGAAAGCCCGCGAGATCGGCCAACACTGCCTGTCCGGCGCACTGCTCGATCCGCGCTCCATGCGTGAACTGCTTCCAGGATTCGAGAAAGAAGCTCCGCTCGACGCCGAAGTCACGAAAGAAGCCGTCTACTTCCTCACGCAGAAAAGCAAATTCAAGCTGCCCATTACGCCCCCGCCGCTACGCGACCACGGCAACTACGTCATCTCGCTCAATCGCTTTGTGAAGTGGCTGGGCAGCAAGGTCGAAGAGACGGGCATTACGATCTTCACGGGATTCGCCGGCTCGGAATTGTTGTTCGACGGCAACCGCGTCACCGGCGTCCGCACCGACGACAAGGGCGTCGACAAGGAAGGCCACCCGAAGTCTAACTTCGAGCCGGGCTACGATCTGCAAGCCAAAGTTGTAATTCTCGCCGAAGGCCCCCGCGGATCTTTGACCAAGCAGCTCATCAACAAATTCGATCTGGCGAAAGATGCCAACCCGCAAACCTACGGCGTCGGCGTCAAAGAACTTTGGGAGGTTCCCTCCGGACGCATCGCCCCGGGCGAAGTCATGTACACGCTGGGCTGGCCACTCACCACGAAGGAATACGGTGGAGCGTGGATCTATGGATCGAAGGACAATGTCGTCTCGCTCGGCTTCGTCGTCGGACTCGATTATCCCGACCCGCGCCTCGATCCGCAGCACGTGCTGCAGGAATTCAAGAAGCATCCATTCGTCACCCAGCTGCTCGAAGGCGGCAAAATGATCCGCTACGGCGCCAAGGCGATGCCTTATGGCGGCTGGTGGGCAGTTCCACCGGTCGCCGGCAACGGATGGATGATCCTCGGCGACTCCGCCGGCTTCGTCAACTCCGCGCGCCTCAAGGGAATTCATCTTGCCATCAAGAGCGGCATGCTCGCCGCTGAGACCGCTTTCGAGGTTCTGAGAAACGAAGCGCTGAAGAAGGATGATTCTTCCGCGGCGACTTTAAGCGCATACCAGAAGAAAGTCGAGTCCAGCTGGATCAAAGACGAGCTCTGGAAAGTCCGCAACATGCACCAGGGATTTGAGCGCGGATTCTACGCCGGCATGTTCCACACTGCATTACAGATGGTCACCGGCGGCCGCGGTTTGCGCAATCGGTATCCCGCGAAAGCCGGACACGAGCACATGCGCAAGCTGTCAGAGCTCCCGCCCAACGGGGGCCCCGAAGACCACCTGCTCGGTCCCGCGAAAGGCGATGGCAAGCTCACCTTCGACAAGCTCACCGACCTCTACCACTCAGGCACCAAGCACGAAGAAGATCAGCCCGCGCACCTGGTCATTCACGACACCAACATCTGCAATACAAGATGCGTGAAAGAGTACGGTAGCCCGTGCCAGAACTTCTGCCCCGCCAACGTCTACGAGATGGTCGACGATGCCACTCAACCCAACGGCAAACGCATCAGCCTGAACCCGTCCAATTGCGTCCACTGCAAAACCTGCGACATCGCCGACCCGTACCAGATCATCACCTGGGTGCCCCCGGAAGGCGGCGGCGGCCCGAATTACGACGGGATGTGACGGCGAGACTCATGTGGGGACAGCCGCCCCCGGCTGTCCAGTCGAGCGAAGCTCGACAGTGCCTGCGGCATGGCTGCTGCCGCCCTCAGGAAACCTCTTTGCCACGGATTCACGCGGATTTCCACGGATCAAAACTCACGATCGCTTTCATATTTCTTTGCCCGACTGTCGGCGTATCCTGTGTGTCTTCGGAGAAACGTGTACATGAAACCACTTTGCACTGTCACGCGATTCATATCAGTCTTGCTCCTCTCACTCTCCAGTCTCGCCCAACAAAATGCCCAGCCCGTCCAGCCCGCCCCGCCCAGCATCCCCTCCACCAGCTTCCCTGGCCTGGACCAATACCGAGCCTCCCGTATTGCGGTCTTCACCGATGACTTCGGCGAACTCGCGCGCTACCGCGACGTCAATGCCGCACTCAAGCCGCCTGCGGCTGGCGAGAACCGCGTCGTGTTCTTCGGCGACTCCATCACCGACATTTGGCACCTCGACGAATCTTTTCCCGGCAAGCCCTACATCAACCGCGGCATCGGAGGCCAGACCACGCCGCAGATGCTGGTCCGCTTCCGCCAGGACGTTATCAACCTGCAACCCAAAGTCGTCGTGATCCTGGCCGGCACCAACGACATCGCCGGCAACACCGGCCCCATGCGGCTTGAAGACATCGAAGCGAACTACGCCTCCCTGGCCGAACTCGCCCGCGCACACGACATCAAAGTGATCTTTTCTTCGATCCTGCCGGTGCACAATTACACGCCCCAATCGCAGGACCTTTTCGCGCAACGCTCTCCAGCGAAGATTCTGGAACTGAACCGCTGGCTCAAGAATTACTGCGCGTCGTTATCATCTGCCGGCAGGTCGAACAACTGCCTCTACCTCGACTACTTCACCCCCATGGTCGACGACAAGGGCTACATGAAGAAAGAGTTGGCGGACGACGGGCTGCACCCCGATGCGGCGGGATATAAGATCATGGCGCCGCTGGCGGAGGCGGCGATTGAGAAGGCTTTGGCAGAATCTGCCAAGCCTGCCCATTAAAGGTCGCAGAATCAAATGTAACCTCCCAGCGCTCCCGGCAATCTATAATGAGAATGAGTTTCCGACCGCCTCGGCCTTCGGGCATACCCAAGGCGCGGCGGCGAGGGATGGTCTTTCATTGCGTCCTTTGCGTCGTCTTGGCGCACTTTGCGGTTAAGAGCTTTTGACCGCGAAGATTGCCAAATACTCCGCAAAGTTCGCGAAGAAATTCGTTCCGAAGGTGCCGGTGGAAACGCCGGTGCCTCCCGCGCTCCGCGAGGAGCGCATTGGAAAGGAAACAGCGTCCGGGATTGTCCCGCCTGCCTGTCTCTTTTCCTCAGCAGCTTTTAGCTCTTGGCTCTTAAGCTCCTGGCTCAACCGGAGTTACGAGACCACCGCAGGTGAGCTAAAAGCTAACAGCCAAGAGCCAAGAGCTTGCCACTTACCGACAAATTCGGCCGCGCCATTACCGATCTGCGGATCTCCATCACCGATCGCTGCAACTATAAGTGTGTCTACTGCCGCACGGGAAATGAAGGCGCACTTTACGGCGACCTGCCCTTCGCAGACTATTTCCGCATGGTGCGTGTGCTGGTGGGGATGGGGATCACGAAGGTCCGTCTGACCGGCGGCGAGCCGCTGTTGCGGAAAGGCGTCGTGGAGTTTGTGCGCGAGTTGGCCAAACTGCGCCCTCAGGGGCTAAAGCCCATCTCTTATTCGAGCGGCAACGGCACGGCTAAAGCCGTCCCCTTTCAAAGCCCAACCAGCGGACCAAATTTCACCAGCGGACCCAGTAAAGACAACTGCGAACCCGAGCCACTCGACATCGCCCTTACCACTAACGGCCACCTCCTCGCCGATCTCGCGCAGCCGCTCAAGGATGCTGGCCTCACCCGTGCCACCGTCTCCATGGACGCCGTCGATCCTGAACGCTTCGCGCGCATCACGCGCGTGGCTAACGGATACGATCACGTGCTCGCAGGCATCCGCGCCGCGCGCAGCGCTGGACTCTGGCCGGTGAAAGTGAATTGTGTGCTGCTGCGCGGATTCAACGAGGATCAGGTCGTCCCATTTGGAAAGTTCGCCCGCGAAGAAGGCGTCACCGTGCGCTTCATCGAGTTTATGCCGCTCGAAGAGGACCGTGTTTGGTCGCCCGACACCGTGGTGTCACTCGACGAAATCCTGACGTGCATGGCCGAGTACCGTCCGCTGGTCGAGATCCCACACGCGCGCTCAGAAACCGCCCGCCGCTACCGCTTCGACGACGGCGTCGGCGAAATCGGCATCATCGCGCCCGTCTCGCATCCTTTCTGCGGACACTGCAGTCGCATCCGCATCACGAGTGACGGCAAAATCCGCACCTGTCTATTCTCAGTCTGGGACCACGACCTCCACGCCCAAATGCGCCGCGGCGCCAGCGACGAAGAGTTGGAAGATTTCATCCGCGGAGTCGTGCAGAAAAAAGAAGAACGCCACCACATCGGCGAGCCGGACTTCGTGCCGGCGTCGAGGACGATGGTGCACATCGGCGGATAGAACGATGCCAGAATCGGGGCATGCCCCGCAGCATCTCGTGCTGGTTGGAGAGTTGATCGCCCTGTTCGTCGTCCTGCCGCTGGGCTTTCGCTTCAGGCTTGTTCCCCTTCCGCCCGTTCCGGCGCTGTGGCTCCTTGCTGCCTACTGCGTGTATCGATTGCTCGGTGACGCGGCCTTTAGCCGAAAGCTGCTGTGGAACGCCGACTTGCTGTTCCCGGCTGCTCCGCAGATTCTCGCAATTTTTGGCGGTTGTGCGGTGCTGGTGGGCGCGGGAGTTCATTTTTTAGCTCCTCGCCTGCTGTTCGAATTTGTGCGCCGCGCCCCGGCGTTATGGGCGGTCATGATGGTTTTCTATCCCGTGCTGTCGGTTTACCCGCAGGGACTCGTCTACCGGGCATTCTTCTTTGAGCGCTATCGCGCCTTGTTTCCCAATCCTGCAGTTCTGATCGCGATGAGCGCAGGTGCGTTTTCTTTCGCGCACATCATTTTCCGCAATCCGATTGCAGTGGGTCTTACACTCATCGGCGGATTGTTGTTCGCCTGGCGCTATGCCGAGACCAGGTCGCTGTTCACTTCGTCGTTTGAGCACGCGCTCTATGGATGCTGGATGTTCACCATCGGGCTGGGGGAATACTTCTACAAGGGTGCGCGGTGACAGAGTGGTGAGAAGTCGCCAGAGTAAAAGCGCCGGCGCGTCGGCGTTCTTGGTCCCCTCGAGGCGACTGCTCTTCATCCTTGTGCTGACTGGGACAGCGCTCTCGGCAGGCGGTCTAGCCCAATCTGATTCCCCCACATTCCTCGGCTTCGACCGCAACACCTACCCCGGCGACGCCAACCTGAAAGCCCTGCGCGAGACTTTCTCCTACACCGGCTACTGGCTCAACAATCCTCCGGGCGAGAAAACGAACAACTGGACCGGACACCGTGCCGCCGTCGAATCCGCGGGCTTCGGCTTTCTCGTGCTCTTCAACGGACGCCTCTACGCCGAACTGAAGTCAGTCACGAACGCAACGAAACTTGGCAACGCCGACGCGCAAGCCGGCGCCTCCTCAGCACGTCGCGAAGGCTTTTCCACCCAGACCATCATCTTCCTCGACCAGGAGCAGGGCGGACGCATGCTGCCCGAGCAGAAAGCCTACATCTATGCCTGGGTTGATGGCGTCATCGCTGCCGGATTCCGCGCCGGCATCTACTGCGCCGGCATCGCCGCCAAGGACGACGGCAACATTGTCACTGCCGAAGACATTCGCCAGAATGCTGGAAACCGCAGCATCGTGTACTGGGCGATCAACGACGCCTGCCCGCCCTCGCCCGGATGTGCCTTTCCCCGTCAGCCGCCAAGTCCTGCCGAAAGCGGCGTCCGCTTCGCCGAGGTCTGGCAGTTCGCGCAATCGCCCCGCCGCAAAGACGTTGCCGCCCACTGCACGAACTACAATCGCGACGGCAACTGCTATCCGCCAGGAATTGCCACTACCCGTCAGCTCCACGTGGATGTGAACGCAGCCACGTCGCCCGATCCCTCACAGGGCAGAACTCGCTGATCGTGTGGCGCGGGCACTCTTGCCCGCGGGTCTCATGTAGCTTCTGGCTTAGTGGGGGCGACATTCTGTTCTTGTCAGAGCCCCAATTCGCCGCCGGCATTTCGCGTGCAAGAGTGCCCGCGCCACACGAACCTGCTTCTCCTCCACGCAGCGTGATGACAAGGGAGCCTTGGACAGCCGGGGGCGGCTGTCCCCACATGGTCTTTGCTAACGACCGACGACTAACGACCAACGACTCGCACCTATATGCGCTAAAATAGATGTACCCCTTATGTCCGACCGAACCTTCACCCTTGACGAAGCTCAGTCCCTGCTGCCGGTGCTCGAATCTCTGCTGCGCACGGCCATGGCCGGCAAGAAACTCATGGAGGAAGTCGACACCGAGATGCAGGCCGTCGGTCACCGCATCTTCTTAAACGGTGGGACACACCTCAACATCGTTCCTCTGGCGCGGCGCAAGGCCGAGCGTGCCAAGGCCGAGCAGCGCGTCCGCGACAGTCTTGCGGAGATCGACTCGATTGGCGTTCAGGTCAAGGATCTCGATATCGGTCTGCTGGATTTTCCCTACGAAGTTGAAGGACGCACCGTCCTTCTCTGCTGGAAGCTAGGTGAGCAGGGCATTACTCACTGGCACGGCACCGATGAAGGGTTTGCCAGCCGCAAGCCCATCGACGCGCGCATCCTGAAGGCCAAGAGATCAAATTAGACTCGGATAGAAGACAACTCCTTCTGCAATCGACACAACTCCTTCCCCGGCTGCGGACCTGCTCTATCGAAACGAGAAGAGAGCGAGTGAGAGCAACGAAGAAATGCTTCTTCTCTACTCGCGTCCGAGCTGCAAGCCGGGTCGCAGCCCAAGAAACCTGAGCAGAGCCGGAATGCGCGAACCAATCTCTTCTGCGGGTTCGGCGCGAACGTGCGACAGGGACTGAATCCGGGTGCGATAATACTTGGCGATGAAGCGCATTCGCGTCTGCGCTTCCTCCTGCCCGGCGTTCACGATGCTCCGAAGCAGCGTCAAAAGTTCCTGAACTTTTAGAGGGTCTTGTTCTCTTAGGATCTGCTGGCAAAGATCCCGTATGCGGGTGTCGATATCAACTTCTGACATGGTTTGAATACTCGCTTGTTCATTTGGCCAGTTGGTTTATTTGATTTCTTTTTTACTCACCGGGCCATCGGGTTGATTACGTAGGGCAAACCGCCTAGAGTCAGGTGTTTACGCCGACTCAGCACAGCGTCACACTCTGCTATTCGACGCCCATTTGGATGTTCAGAGGGTGTTCAGATCACCCGAAAGTCGTAGAATCCAAACAGACTTTCGCATAGCAACATCTTCCACCTCCGGGTGTTTACACAGACAGCGCCTTCGTCAGGGAGCACTCGGTTTTCAGGTACGTTTCAGTACCTGGAGGCTAGGGGTTGTCGGGTATTCGCTGTACGTAGGCTTCCCGCCTCAGCACATCGGAGGCGGGGCCAGAGGGAAAAATGATGAACCGCAATCGCGTAGTTCGTTGGTTGTCATTTGCAATACTCATGATGTCTTTTTCCGCGGCTTCGTTCGGCCAGGTTGCCGTGGGAGTCTCAGTAAGGATTGGGCCACCTGCCCTGCCGGTTTATGCGCAGCCAATCTGTCCCGGACCTGGCTATTTCTGGACGCCGGGCTATTGGGCCTGGGACGATGACGATGGCTACTATTGGGTGCCGGGCACATGGGTGGTCGCTCCCATCGGCATGTTCTGGACTCCTGGCTGGTGGGGATGGAACGAGGGCTTCTACGTTTTTCACGGCGCGCACGTCGGTTTCTACGGCGGCATCAACTATGGGTTCGGCTATACCGGTGAAGGTTTCTACGGTGGCGAGTGGCGCGGACGCGACTTCTACTACAACCGCAGCGTGACCAACGTGAACGTCACCAACATTACCAATGTCTATAACAAGACTGTCATCGTGAACAACACCACCGTGAACCACGTCAGCTACAACGGAGGTAACGGAGGCATTGCGGCGCGTCCGACGTCGCAACAGCTTGCTGCCGAGCATGAGCATCACCAGGCTCCCCTGGCGGTTCAAGCTCAGCATCAGCAAGCCGCGGCGCATAATCGCGAACTGTTCGCGCGCGTGAACCAGGGACGTCCGCCTGTAGCGGCCACAGTAAGACCGGCGGACTTCCATGCCGCAGTTTCGGCAAGGGCTGCCGGAGCGCCGTATCATGCACCAGCCATCTCGCCGCGAGAGGCGCGTGGGCCGGCAACCGCGGCGAACCGTCCGCTGACGCCTGCGAATTCGAACAACGCCAACAGAACGGCGAATCGCCCGATGAGTTCGCCGTCCCCGAGGGACAATTCGAAGGCGAATAGCTCCAGATCAAACGACGGCTTCCGTCCGTTCACGCCGCCGACTCGGGGCAACACGCCGAACAATGCTCCGAACAACAATGCTCCGAGCAATACTCCGAACAACACTCGGAACAATGCTTCGAACAACAACCGGCCGGGAAGTACGGCGCGTTCGAATGACAGTCGTCCTTCGAACAATCGGCAATCTAACAGTCGTCCTCCTGACAACCGTCCAACGCGGGAATTTAGTCCTCCGGCAAGCGCGTCACGTCCGTCGCAACCGCAGCGTGAATCGGCTCCGAGACCGGCCCCGCAGCGCCGTGAAAGCGCTCCGCCTCCGCCGCAGCGACACGAGAACCCACCAGCGCCGGCCCAGCGCCACGAGAATGCCCCACGTGACCCGGGTCACCCTGGCAAGGGACGGTAAGGCTCGGCAGCGAAATGTTTCGATGGCCAGTGCTGGGAATCGGCACTGGCCGTTATTTGTTTGCCTATGTGGGGACAGCCGCCCCCGGCTGTCCGGCGGAGCGAAGCTCCGCTGGCTCTCTGCCGCCGGCAGCGCCATAGATTAGTTTCTAGCAGGGCCTGGTCTTCCCGGAAGCCGAAATAGGGTTACTGTGAACCCATGCTCCCGATTTGATCCCGAGCGAGCTGGGCTTTGCCCGGCAGGACAGCCGGGGGCGGCTGTCCCCACATGAGCTTTCTCTGTGGCTGATTTCGCCATGCCGTTTAATTTTCTTGCAAGCCTCTGCGATTCCCGCGTTCTCAACTCGAACGCAGCCCGTTAGCAGCGCTGGTTCTGCGTCTAAGGGTGGGGTACTGCCGTGTGCGCTGCCCTAAATCATCTCTGCTACAATTTTTGCCAGCCGCTGTCCTATGAAATGCCGAGGTTTGCAGGGGGATCGCGAGTGGAAGCGTGGGATCCGAGTAGAGCAGGTGGCCCAAGGAGTCTCTAAACTTATGTCATCGATGAAGCATAAACTCCGCTTGGCCGGCGCCCTGGCCGTGCTCGCAACCATGGCCCTAGCCGTAGGCTGCCGCGGTTTTTTTCAGAACCCGACTCTGACCTCGATCGCGATCTCCCCGACCGCCCCTCAAGTGCAATTGGGGACGACGACGCAGTTACAAGTATTCGGAACATATAACGACGGCAGCCGCAACCAGGTCAAGAGCGGGATTTCCTGGTCGAGCAGCGCTCCCACAATCGCTTCCATCAATCAGACCAGCGGAATCCTGACCGGCGTGCAAACCGGAACTGCTACGATCACCGCGGACGCTCAGGGACTGAGTTCCACGGCTACTGCCACGGTATTCCTCAGTGGCGTGACAGCCATTACAGTGACTCCCAGCACGAACAGCGTGTCCATCACCAGCGGCTCACCCGCGGATTACAAGGCAAGCGCTACCGCGAATGGAACGCAACTGGACATCACGGGAAACGCGACTTGGACTATCACCCCGACTTCCTCGACCGTGACTTGTACATTCGTCAGCCCCAACGAAGAATGCTCCGCGGCTAACACCGCGACGACCGGGACCTACACGATCACAGTGGGCTATGCGGGCACCACCGTTGTCGGCACGGCAACACTGACGGTGAACCCGTAAACCCCGTCGATGGGACGTGTGGCCCACTTCTGACACGCCACGTACGAAAGTCGAGGGGCACCCGCTTTGCTGGAGCAGTAAGAACTCTCGTTCCTCAAACTGGCTGCCGGCCTGAAGAATCCGATCTTGCTACGCCCACTCGTAACGTTGCCATCCCCGCATACTGAAACGGTATGATCGAAGCGTGCGAGAGCCGATGTGGTCTCCGATTACTCGGGCATCTTTTCAAAGCTGTCATTCTGAGCGAAACCGGAAGCGCGCGGAGCGCGCTTCCGGTGGAGTCGAAGAACCCCATGCCTGCGGCAGCAGGCAGCAGCCTCGACGGGAATTCTCTCAACAGCCTGGTGAGAATGCCCAGCGGGGCCGTTGGAATTCGCTTGCAGACAAGGGATCCCCTTCGGCTACGCTCAGGGCAGGCTTTCGACTGCTTGTCCGCTTCGCCAGGGGCGAAGCTGACACTCCGCTCAGGATGACAGCATATTCAGGATGACGGCATGTTCAGGATGACACCATATGATGACGCGAGTTTTAGCACACCAGGCCGCACACGCATTCTCTGAATTCCTTCACTGACCGAACCTATGTCTGAAATTCGCTGCATTGGAATCGCCACCGGAGGCGGAGACGCTCCCGGCCTCAACGCCGTCATCCGCGCTGCCACCAAAGCTGCCATCCTCAAGTATGGATGGAAAGTTATCGGCATCCCCGATGGCTTCGACGGCCTCATCTGGCCGGAGAAGTCATTCGAGCTCACGCTGAAAGAAATCAGCGGCATCCTGCCCCGCGGCGGCACCATCCTCGGCACCACCAACCGCGGCAATCCGTTTCATTTCAAGATGGTCGAAGACGGCAAGGAAATTACCCGCGACATCTCGGATCAAGTGATTGCCAACTCGCGCAAGCTGGGCATCGATGCCACCATCACCATCGGCGGCGATGGATCGCAAAAAATTGGCCACGAGCTGTTCCAGAAAGGCATGAAGATTGTGGGCGTGCCCAAGACCATTGACAATGATCTTTCGGCCACCGAGGTTACATTCGGCTTCGACACCGCACTGCACACCGTGTGTGACGCCATCGACAAGATTCACACGACCGGTGCTTCGCATCACCGCGTCATGGTAGTCGAGGTCATGGGACGCGACTGCGGGTGGATCGCGCTCGAGGCCGGCATAGGCGGTGGGGCGCACGTCATTCTCATTCCCGAAATTCCCTTCACCATCGGACACATCTGCAAATACATCGCGGAGCGCGAAAAAAGCGGCAAGCGTTTCACCATCGTGGTGGTGGCGGAAGGGGTTAAGCATCCTCCCGAGTTGAAAGAAAATCGGCGGCGCTTGAGCTCCATCGGCAACCTGATCGGCGATGCCATTGCCCTGGGCTCGAAAAAAGAAGTTCGGGTGAGCGTGCTGGGGCACATCCAGCGTGGAGGCACGCCGTCGCCCTTCGACCGCATCCTGGCCACGCGCTTTGGCGTGGCTGCGGTCGACCTGATCGCCTCCGGAGGTTTCGGCATGATGGTCGCCTTGCGCGGCGAGTCCGTCGTTTCCGTCGACGTAGCCCACGCCATCGGCCACTTGAAGTCAGTCAATCCCAACGGGGAGCTGGTGCGTACGGCCAGGGCCATCGGCATCGGCTTTGGCGACTAGTGTTCGCCCCTCATGGAGCCCTCTGCCGCCGCTGGGTTTAAGATTTCGAAATTCCCTTGGACTTGCTAGTGTCGGAGGATTTTGCCGCGCACTTGTGCACTCTGGGTTGACTCACCATCATGAGTCAGCTAGACTCATAGCATGGCTAAGAGATTGCAAGTGATTCTGCAGGATCCAGAATACCGGGAAATCCAGCGCATGGCGCGCTCGCGGCAAATGTCGATCGCGGAGTGGGTGCGGCAAGCGCTCGCACACGCTCGCCGCCGCGAGCCGCTAGGCGACGTAGAGAAAAAGCTTGCAGCCGTTCGCGCTGCTGCACGGCATGAATCGCCAACCTCCGACATTGATACGATGCTGGCGGAAATCGAGCGGGGATACGCCTCCGGTCACCAGCCGTGATTCTGATTGACTCCAATATCCCGATGTATCTGGTGGGCACGCCGAGTCCTCACAAGACCGATGCGCAGCGACTGCTGGAAAGGCTGGTCAGCGACCGTCAGCGCCTGGTCACCGACGCAGAAGTATTGCAGGAGATTCTTCACCGCTATGTCGCCATCAATCGCCGCCACGACATCCAGCCTGCCTTCGACGCGCTTCTGAACATCGTGGATGAAGTCCTCTCGGTTGACCGGGCAGTTGTCGAGCGCGCCAAACAGATTGTCCTTAGCTATCAGCGCCTCTCGGCGCGCGATGCCGTGCATCTGGCCGTGATGGAACAACACGGCATCGAGCGCATCTTGACCTTCGATTCCGGGTTCGACGGGTTTCCTGGGATCACACGGCTGTCATAACTACGAGCCGAAGTCGAGGCGCGATCCTGTCACCGTGATGCGCTCGGTTCACGAACAAACATCATCGTCGGTTGTCCCTTGTACGTCGTGAGCTGGAATTCCCGATATCCACATTTCACCGCCACTCGAATGGACGCAAGATTTTCGGGGGCTATGATGCAGGCAGTCCGTGCCGGCAGAAAGTGCGCATCGCCCCAGGCGACGACCGCGCGAACGGCTTCGGTCGCATAGCCTCTGCCGTGCGCTTGCGAGCCCAAGACCCACCCGATTTCCGGCACGCCTTTGAGCGATGGCTCCAGATCGCGCTTGTAGTCGGCGAATCCAATCTCTCCGACAAAATTGCCCGTTGCCTTTTCCTCAGCCACCCAATAGCCGAAGCCCAGCAACGACCAATGGCCAACGTAACGCAGCAACTTCGTCCAAGACTCCTCTTCGGTAAAAGGCTTGCCACTGATGTGCCGAGTTACCCTGGGATCCGCCCACATCGCTGCGCTGTGGACGAAATCGTCAAGACGATGGCCGCGGAGTTTGAGCCGCTCGGTTTCGAGGATCGGTACTTCTACAGGAGGATGGGAAGAGCCAAGCATGGGAGCAGTCTACGGATCAGCACACGTCGCGGCAAACGGAGGGATAGCTCCGGGCATGGGCAGAGGTCCGCGCGCGATGCTACCACCCGGCCGTGATGGAACTGGACGGAATCGAGAGACCTTCGATTCCGGGGTTCGACGGGTTCCCTGGGATTACACGGCTGTCGGGACAATTGTCTTCGACTGGCCTGTAATGCAGCCATGTGAGCGTTTGCCTTCCCTGAGGCTATAATGGCGCGCACGGATGGCCTTCACCTGTGGCACCAAACTCGGGCCGTATGAGATTGTCTCTCCGCTCGGCGCGGGCGGTATGGGAGAGGTGTATCGCGCCCGCGATACGCGGCTGGATCGAGATGTAGCTGTCAAGGTTCTACCAACCAGTCTGTCTTCGGATCTGTCCTTACGACAACGACTGGAGCGCGAAGCCAAAGCGGTCTCGAAGCTTTCTCACCCTCACATTTGCACATTACATGACATCGGTCATCAGGATGGCGTGGACTTCCTGGTCATGGAACTGATCGAGGGGGAAACGCTCGAGCATCGGCTGATCAAGGGACCGTTACCGCCGGAGCAAACCATCCGCTATGCAGCGCAAATTGCCGATGCGCTGGCCAAGGCGCACAAGATGGGCATCACGCATCGCGACCTGAAGCCGTCGAACATCATGCTGACTAAGGCCGGAGCCAAGCTGATGGATTTCGGTTTGGCAAAAGCATCGGGCCCGGCGCCTTTGGCAGATGTGCTGACTGAAATGACGGCGGAGCAGGCGAAGCTAACGGTCGAGGGAACGATCATCGGGACGTTCCAATATATGGCGCCGGAGCAACTGGAAGGGAAAGAGGCAGACGCGCGCACGGACATTTTCGCGCTGGGAGAAGTGATCTACGAAATGGCGACGGGGAAGCCGGCGTTTGCTGGGAAGAGCCGGGCAAGCCTGATTGCGGCCATTCTTTCGGCTGAACCCCAATCCATGGCGGCTTTGCAGCCGATGACGCCACCGGCGCTGGAGCGAGTGGTAAGAAAATGCCTGGCGAAAGATCCTGATGAACGTTGGCAGAGTGCAAGCGATTTGGCAGCCGAGCTCTGCTGGATTTCGGAATCGGGTTCGCAGGCAGGCGCGCCCGCCCGTGCCTCTGTGGGGCGCAAGGCCCGGGACCGCGCTGGTTGGTTGTTAGCGGCGTCGCTGTTACTGCTTATGATCGGCGGAGGAGCGGTGTGGTGGCTAGGCGCGCAGCAATCTCCGCGGGCAATGTACTTCAATATCCCTGTCACTCTCCCCGCCAACGACGTTGCACTTTCGCCAGATGGGCATACCCTCGCGATGGTCGCCTATTGGGATCAAACCAGCAAATACATGCTCTGGACACACCCCGTGGGAGGCCGGGGCGCGACCGCTGTGCCGGGGACGGAAGACGCATCGCATCCGTTCTGGTCGCCGGACAGCCGCTCCATCGCGTTTTTCTCCCAGGGGAAGCTTAAGAAGGTAGATCTTTCTTCGGGAGGATCGGCGCAAGTGTTGTGCGATGCTCCCCACGGTCGTGGCGGAGCCTGGAACCGCGAGGGAATCATTCTCTTCACTCCCGACTTTTTCAATGGACTGTACCGACTGTCATTAGCGGGCGGGACGCCTGTGGAAGTGACCAAGCCGGATGCGGCTCGCTTCGAAGCAAGCCACCGCTGGCCCGTTTTCATGCCCGACGGACGGCACTTCCTGTATTTGGCAGCTAACTTCTCGGGACACTTCGAAAGTAACGAGATTTTTCTAGGCTCGCTGGATTCGGGCGAGAAGCGGCCGATTGTCAGCGCAAGCTCGAACGTCGCCTATGCCGACCCAGGCTACCTGTTGTACATGCGGGACAATGCTTTAGTGGCTCAGCAATTTGATTCCAGGAAATATGTGCTCAGCGGAGAACCGCGCACGATCAGCGATGAAGTGCAGTACTTTCCCCAGACCGACCTTGCTCTTTTCGGTGTGGCGGGCAAGGCGACACTAGTCGCGCAAACGGGGAGAGGCGCGGACAAATCGCAACTGACATGGTTCAACAGAAATGGCGGGGCTACCGGCGCCATCGGAACACCTGGTACATTCGCCAACCCGAGTATCTCGGCGGACGGACGGCGCCTGGCCTTTGAGCAGACGGATAGTGACGGCCGCCATGTGGACATCTGGATTCATGAACTGGCAACCAGTGGGACGACGCGTTTCACATTCGGCCCTGGACTAAACGAGATCCCCATCTGGAGTCCGGATGGCAGGCGGATCGCGTATGGCTCCAGTCGAAAGCTCAACTTCTCCGCGTACCAAAAGAACGCCGATGGATCGGGGTCGGAGCGGGAGATAGCCGACTTGGGCGGCCAGACAGAAGGCGTCTGGGACTGGTCGCGCGACGATAAATACGTCCTCGCTCGGAAGGACAATGAGCTGTGGTACTTGGCATTGCCGGATTTCCAGGCCAAGCCCTACCTGCAACCGAAGTGGATCGTGCGCAATGCGCAGTTTTCGCCGGATGGGAAATGGGTGGCGTATTCATCGAATGAAACGGGAAACTGGGCGGTCTACGTTTCGCCCTTTCCGAGTGGAACCAGTAAATGGCAAGTGTCCAGAGGAGGCGGAGAGCCGCGATGGAGGCGTGACGGCAAGGAGCTGTTCTATTTATCCGCCGAAGGGAAAATGATGGCCGCGCCGGTGAGATTGGGAACCAGCTTCGAAGCCGGTCCGCCCATGGTGTTGTTTCAGACGCACCTTCGACAACCGATTTCTGCGCAAGACGTGTTTTCCTATGATGTGACCGGCGATGGCCAGAAGTTTCTGATCAACACAAAAGTGGACGAGCCCAATGCGGCGCCGTTGTCGATCATCCTCAATTGGGCTTCGGAGATGGAGAAATAGAATTGTCCGAGAGCGTGCCAGCCTTGCCAACTTAGCTAGTTCTTAGCCGTCACGAACTTCGCCTCCAACCCTTCATACACTTCCTCGGCCCGCCGCAGGGCCTCCTGTACGTTGTCGCAGATATTTTCGGGGCCGACTACTTCGGCGAACTCTGCTTGGTGAATTAACTGCGAAGGCTGCTCGCGCGCGCCGCAGAGGATTAGCGTGCGTTTGCTGGCGTGGAGTTGTTTGGCGATTTCTTCCAGGGCGAAGAGGCCGGTGGCGTCGAGGGCGGTCATGTTGCGCAGGCGCAGGATCACGACCGGAGGCAGTTTGTGCAGGTTCTCGGTGACGACGGAGATCTTGTCGGTGGCGCCGAACAGGAACGGGCCGTGGATGCGGAAGATGGTGGCGTAATAGGGAATGTCTTTGTCCTGCAGGATGTGCATGCGTCCGTCTTCGACGTATTCGTCGGTGACTTGCGAGACAGTAGTGGTGGCGGCGACGCGGCTGATGAAGAGCAGCGCGGCCAGGATCATACCGGCCTCGACGGCTACAGTAAGATCGGCGAAGACAGTGAGGGCGAACGTCACCAGCCAGATGCTGATATCGGTTTTCGTAAGTTTCAGCAGTTGAGGGATCTCGCGCCATTCGCCCATGTTGTAAGCGACGATCATCAGGATTCCGGCTAGCGCGCACATGGGCACATAGCTCACCAGCGGCGCGGCGAACAGAAGAATGCAGAGCAGCGTGGCGGCGTGGATGATGCCGGCAACCGGGGACTGGGCGCCAGAACGGATGTTAGTTGCGGTACGGGCGATGGCGCCGGTGGCGGGCAGTCCTCCGAACATGGGGGAGACGATGTTGGCCACGCCCTGGCCGATGAGTTCGACGTTGGGATTGTGGCGGTCGTTACTCATTCGGTCGGAGACTACGGCCGACATGAGCGATTCGATCGCTCCCAGCATGGCGACGGTAAAGGCGGGGCCGAGCAGGCCGTGAATCAGATCGGTGCGGAAGTGGGGAATTTGCAGATGCGGCAAGCCGCTGGGGATTCCTCCGAAACGGGTGCCGATGGTTTCCACGGGAAGTCTGAAGAAGTAGACGGCTGAGGTTCCTAAGAGCAGGGCGACGATGGGTCCGGGAATGCGCGCGGAAAGACTGCGGCAGATGATCAGCACTAGCACGGTGAACACGGCCAGCGCGGTGGCTTCGTAGGAAAGCGTGTGGAAGTTGCGGGCCAGGGCCTCCATGCGCAGCCAGAACACACCAGGGACTTTGTCGAGACGCAGTCCGAAGAAGTCTTTGATTTGCGTGCTGGCGATTAGAACGGCGATGCCGTTGGTGAATCCGATGACAACCGGACGCGGGATGAATTTCACGCCGGTGCCCAGGCCGGTGACTCCCATGATGATCAGGAGCACTCCCGCCATCACGGTGCACATGAAGAGGCCGTCGATGCCATGCACGGCGACGATGCCGGCGATGACTACCACGAAAGCGCCGGTGGGTCCGCCGATCTGCGTCTTCGATCCGCCGAGGGCGGAGATCAGGAAGCCAGTGACGATCGCGCAGTAGATGCCGGCTTGTGGGGTCAGTCCAGAGGCGATGGAAAATGCCATCGCGAGGGGCAGGGCGACCAGGCCGACGGTGACTCCGGCGATCAGGTCGAGCAGGAATTTGTGGCGGTTATAGCCGCGAAGACAGAGGACAGACTTCGGAAGCCAACGGTCGTCTAAGAAAACAACACCCATTCTGACATTATGGCAGCGCTGGCGGAACTCGGGTAGGGAATGTAGGGCGCACGAACATACGAAGGAACATGTCCGGGCGGAAAACGATCGCGAAGGCTGAAAATGGTTGCTTCGGTCGAGGAATTGCTTTTGGAGTGCTATTCCGTCAGTTCCATCGTTTACTTATGGCCTCTTCTTTCTGTTTCGTTAAGCTCCTGCCTCCAACTCACTTGTCATCCTGAGGTCCGCGTTTTCTGCGGGCCGAAGGATCTTTGCATTCGCCGGCAGCGATGGTGACGTCGGCGAGTACAAAGGTCCTTCGCTTCGCTCAGGATGACAGCCTCTGAAAGCTTGGAAGTGATCACCCCCAACAACAGGCGCCAGTCCCTGGGCTATCCAGGGCAGCCTATCTGAAGCGCCTTATCAGATGCCCCACTGTCCCTCGCTCGCATGGGGAGGTTGCGGGGGCCGCGAGTTTCCTAGGACTGGCGCGGCTTTGCATCCGGTACCTACTCTGCCAGATTACCGCGACCACGGCGGGGGATGGAAAGGTCGAAGATCACACTCGGCCAGATTTTTTTGTGGAAAAGGCACGCAAGCATCTGAGGCTCAATTCGCTGACCATGTCTTACCTTAGCCTTAAGAGAGCGGCGGCTGAAGCCGAGTTGATTGGCGCGGACCTACGATATGGCTGAAGCCATATCCTGATACGAATCCTGATACGAATCGTTATACGAGTCGTCGATTTGTCTGCAGCGGAGATGTCGCCAGCTTACGTCTCTACGAATTGCGAAACTCCAACTAGAATCGATGCATGCTGCTATTGCTCCGAATGCTGGGATGGGTGGTGTGTGTGGTTTATTCGACGATCCCCTTGTTTTGGCTGATGATTCATCCGCGGGCGCATCGCTGGCGGAAGCGGGCTGGTTCGCCCTATAAAGTGCTGGTCCCGGTGTGGATTTTCATGTGGGTTGGAGTGGGCGCGCTCACGGCTCCTTGGCGACGCGTGGTCATTTACGAACGATGGTGGAGCTGGATTTTGGCGGGCATCCTGTCCGGTGCGGGGTTGCTGTTGTACAAGCTGTCGCGAAGCGGATTCAGCCCCACGCAGTTGTACGGGCTCCCGGAAATTGCGGCTGGAAATCACGAGCAGCGGTTGGTGACCACAGGGATCCGGGCGCGCGTGCGGCATCCGGTGTATCTGGGACATCTGTGCGAGATGCTGGGCTGGAGTGTGGGAACGGGGCTGGCGGTGTGCTGGGTGTTGACAGGGGTTGCGGTGGTGACGGGCGCCGTGATGATTCGGATGGAGGATGCGGAGTTGGAGAAGCGGTTTGGGAAGGAATACGCCGCGTACCGCAAGAGTGTGCCGGCGGTGCTGCCGAGACTGGATGGCTAAAGGAGTCCGGCGTCATTTCGGGTGATTTTTCGACAGTTACTGCTTACACCAGCTAGGACACTGAGCTCCTGCGGTGCTGAAGCCGACGAACTACGAATTGCCAGATAACGACCACAGCGACTCCAATGAGCGGTGCATGCAACCGTTGATACCGTTGCGGAACTTGGGTGTGAGGAAGTAAGAACATCGGGAGCACCATCGCCGCGAGTAGCAGTGCCGCAGCCGCAAACAGCGACAGACCACGAAGCCACGAACTCGACTTGTCTCCGCTCGTATGGTGGCTCGAACGGATTCCGATCACGAAGATGACATAGACGAAAATCAAAAAAGAAATGACAGGAACGAGGACGCTGCCGCTTCCTGCGAACTTTGGAAGGATGATTGGATGTGAGACCCAAATGATTAGCAGCACAAGCCCGAGAACAATGGCAAGTCCAGTGAAAACGAGATGGATACCGTCGTGGGCAGGTCGGGATGGTTTCCGAGCTCCTGCCGCGACGCCTGACGACCAGCCCTCCAGATCTGCACGAGCGCAAGAGCAGCCACTTGTGCCAAAAAAAACGCGCCGAATTCATCGGGGAACATTAATGGATGCATTACACGATAACCATTTTTTGCCTTGGCGATTATCTCCCATCCTGAGGGAGTTTCAAGGTTACTGTTGTGAACAGGGCTACTGCACTCAGAGCCGACGCTCCCGCAGTGCGCGGAGAGTGTTCTAAAGACCGATTAGAGTGTCTCCTCCCGCACTCTCACCGCCGCCGTGCTGTTCACCGGAACGTGCACCGTATAATCCCTAGTCGTGGCTGAAAGCTGAGAGCTGACGGCTGAAAGCTTCTTCATGCGCCTTGAACTTTTCATCGCGACCCGTTACCTCCGCGCCAAGCGGAGGCAGGCGTTTATTGGGATCATCACCGGCATATCGATTGCCGGGGTGGCGGCGGGAGTGGCTTCGCTGGTGGTGGCGCTGGCCATCAACAACGGCTTTCGGCAGGACTTGCAGCAGAGGCTGCTGGGCTCGACTTCGCACATCAGCTTGCAGCGGATTGCGGATGACGGAATTCGCGACTGGCCTCCGCTGATGGATCGACTGTCGAAGCAGCCCCATGTGATGGCTGCGGCTCCTGCAATCTTCGAGCAGGTGTTGATTTCGCGGGGACCGCGCGCGCGCGGGGCTGTGCTCAAGGGGATGATTCCTCGGTATGAGCGGCGGGTAGGGGATTTGTTGAGCACGGTGAAGGAGGGTTCGGCGGAGGCGTTGGAGGATCGGCCGCCTTCGGCGGGGCAGAGTTTGCCTCAGGACCGAGCGGGCGAGGTGGCCGCTCCTGCACAAGGAGAGTCAACACCAGAGTCAAAGGCAGCGGGCAGGAGTGCCCGCTCTAGACAAGCTAACTCCACACAAGCTGATTCTCCCGACTCTCTTGCTGGCGTGCAGCAACGGGTGGCAGCGATGCCTCCCATTGTTCTAGGGAAGGACATGGCCGACAGTCTGGGGGCGACGGTGGGGTCCGTCGTACTGGTTACAAGTCCGCAGGGGGAGTTGACGCCGTTTGGGATGGTGCCCAAGTACAGCCGGTTTCGGGTGGTCGGGATCTTCAACTCTGGATTCTTCGACTATGACTCGTCGTGGGCCTTTGCGCGGCTTTCCGACGCGCAGCAACTGTTCGGGCTGGGCGATTTGATCTCGGTAATCGAGTTCAAGGTGGATGACATCTACAGGGCCGCAGAAATCTCTCGTGATCTCGAGGAGGCAGCCGGCAAGGGATTCATGGCCACGAACTGGATGGAGCAAAATAAGGCGCTGTTTCACGCGTTGCGGCTGGAGCGGCTGGTTACGTTCATCACGATCGGGCTGATCGTCTTCGTGGCTGCGCTCAACATCCTGATTTCGCTGATCATGATGGTGATGGAGAAGACCAAGGACATTGCGGTCTTGATGTCGATGGGAACGCGCAAGGCGCAGGTGCGCAACGTGTTCATTGCGCAGGGAATGCTGATTGGGGTTCTGGGCACAGCGATTGGGTTGGTGCTGGGATATGCCATTTCATATGCGGGTGGGCACTACCACGTAATTACGCTGTCACCTGAGGTCTACTCCATTGATTATGTGCCGTTTGTGCCGCGTTTGATTGATGGGGTGCTCGTGGCGCTCGTGGCAGTGGGAGTGTCGTTCGTGGCGACGCTGTATCCGTCGTGGTCGGCGGCCAGGATTCTGCCGGCGGAGGCTCTGCGGTATGAGTGAGAGAACCGAGAGACGCGGTTAACCACAGAGGACACAGAGGGGCACTGAGGATCTCGCGGGTGACCGACATCACATCTCAGGAGCGGGGTAACGGTGTACAGTTTTCTGCAGGTTGTTTCCCGGATCAGAACGGACGAAACGTTTTGTGGGGGCCGGTAACGATGTCTAAAGACAGGCAGGTACGGGCCGGACTGTAATTCGGGACGGAGTAAACTGCAGCCGCCAACTGACGACTGGAACGAAAGAGGAGGCTTTTGCATCTAACTGAACAACAAGCCCTGCTTCGGGTGGAGGGACTGAAGAAGGTTTTTCGGTCCGGCGAATCGGACCTGGTGCTCTTTGAGAATTTGTCGTTTGAGGTGAAGCGGGGGGAAATGCTCGCCATTGTGGGCGAGTCAGGAGCGGGGAAGAGTACCTTGTTACACATCCTCAGCGCTCTTGATCGTGCTTCCGCAGGTGACGTATACTGCGCCAACTTGCAATTGAATCGGTTGTCGCAGGATGAAGCCGCGGAATTCCGCAATCGCGAAACCGGCTTTGTCTGGCAATTTCATTACCTGCTGCCTGAATTTACGGCGGCAGAGAACGTTGCCATGCCGCTGCTGGTGCGCGGGCAAACATGGCAGCAGGCGGGGCCCGAAGCTTCACGCTGGCTGCGTGAGGTGGGGCTGGAGCAACGCGGGCATCACCGGTCGGGCGAACTCTCGGGCGGAGAGCAGCAGCGGGTGGCTCTGGCACGTGCGCTGATTACCCAGCCTAAGTTGTTGCTGGCGGATGAGCCCACCGGGGACCTTGACGGACAGACGGCGGAATCGGTTTTTGCATTGATTGCGCGATTACATCGCGAGCACCAACTCACCTCCCTCATTGCCACGCACAATTTGTCATTCGCGCGCCGCTGCCATCGGGTGTTGCGGTTGCAGCGTGGACGCGTGGAGGAGATTCGGCCGGAATCGTTGCCGGTTTAAGGCGGTTTGAGGAGAAGACGCGAGAACGCAGGCAAGAGAACGACAAGAGAAGGATTAGTGAGACAAAGTGCAAGAAAGTGGGCGACTTTAGAATCAGCAGAAGGAACTCGGTTTCTTCGGTAACGTGATCAGAGTGCTAGAGGAACCTTTCAGAGCTTGGGTTTCCTGGCCCTTTGATTGCATAATATAACCGTCAGCGTCATGATGGTCAGTGGCTTGGGGTTCCATGGGGAACGACCTTCCCGACTGGGAAGGTCAGGGGGATGAGCATTATGTTTGAACGCTATACGGAGAAAGCCAGGCGCGTTATCTTTTTCGCGCGCTACGAAGCCAGCCAGTTTGGGTCTCCTTATATCGAGACTGAGCATTTGCTGCTGGGACTGCTGCGCGAAGACAAGGCCCTGACCAATCGCTTCCTGCGCTCCCATGCCTCAGTCGAATCCATCCGCAAGCAGATTGAGGGGCATACGACGATCCGGGAGAAGGTCTCGACCTCGGTCGACCTCCCGTTGAGCAATGAATGCAAGCGGGTGCTGGCCTATGCGGCTGAGGAAGCTGAGCGGCTCTCGCACCGGCATATCGGCACCGAGCATTTGCTGTTGGGTTTGCTCAGAGAAGAGAAGTGTTTTGCGGCCGAGATTCTGCACGAGCGCGGGCTGCGGCTCTCCACCATTCGCGAGGAATTGGCACGCAGCAGCCAGGAGAAAGCAGCGCCTCAACGCCAGCGTGAGTCGTCGTTGTTGAGCGAATTTTCGCGCGATCTGACCCAGGCTGCGATGGACACGCAGCTCGATCCTCTGGTGGGGCGCGAAGGGGAAGTCGACCGGGTGATCCAAATCCTGTGCCGGCGGACTAAGAATAATCCAGTGCTGATCGGCGAGCCGGGCGTGGGCAAGACGGCCATTGTGGAAGGCCTGGCCCAACGCATTGCGGACGGGGAAGTGCCTTCGTTCCTGGCCGACAAGCGGATTCTGGCCCTGGATCTTTCGCTCATCGTGGCGGGCACGAAATATCGAGGGCAGTTTGAAGAGCGTCTGAAGACGATCATGAAGGAGCTGATGGAGTCGCAGAATTCCATCATCTTCATCGACGAGTTGCATACTCTGGTCGGTGCTGGGTCGGCGGAAGGATCGCTGGACGCAGCCAACATCCTGAAGCCGGCGTTGTCGCGCGGGGAGATTCAGTGCATCGGGGCGACGACTCCCGGCGAATACCGGAAGTCAATTGAGAAGGACCGGTCGCTCGAGCGGCGCTTCCAGGCGGTGAAAGTTCCGCCTCCGAACGAGACCGACGCGATCAAAATTCTCTTCGGCATCAAGGACCGCTACGAGAAGTTTCACGCCGTCACTTACACGGACGACGCCATCAACTTTGCGGTCTCGCATTCGAACCGCTACATTCCAGACCGCTTCCTGCCGGACAAGGCTATCGACTTAGTTGACGAGGCCGGAGCGCGGGTAAAGCTGCGCCAGACTTCGCTGCCGGAGGAGATTACCGAAGTCCAGAAGCGCATTAAGTTCATCGTCCACCGTATGGAGAACGCCATCGCGAACCATGAGTTCGAGAAGGCGCGCTTCTATTCGGACGAAGAACGCAAGGAACGCGAGAACCTGCGCGCCCTTCGCGAAAAATACCACCTCGATGAATCCTCCACCGGCGTTGTCGGTCGGGAGGACATCGAGGACGTGGTATCGCGCTGGACCGGCGTTCCCATCACCTCCATCAAAGAAGAAGAGACGCAGAAACTGTTGCGCATTGAAGAAGAGCTGCACAAGCGCATCATTTCGCAGGACAAATCGATCAGTGCGCTGGCTCGTGCCATCCGACGATCGCGGGCCGGATTGAAGAATCCAAACCGGCCCATCGGCTCGTTCCTGTTCCTGGGTCCGACCGGCGTAGGCAAAACTGAGGTTGCGCGTACGCTGGCGCAGTTCATGTTCGGCACGGAAAAGGCTCTGGTCCGCTTCGATATGTCGGAGTTCATGGAGAAGCACTCGGTATCGAAGCTGATCGGCTCGCCGCCGGGATACGTGGGCTATGAAGAGGGCGGACAACTCACCGAGCGGGTGAAGCGGGCTCCTTACTCGGTTGTGCTGCTGGATGAAATTGAAAAAGCGCATCCGGATGTGTTCAACATCCTGCTGCAAGTATTTGAAGACGGCCAACTGACCGACGGGTTGGGCAATACGGTCGACTTCAAGAACACGATCATCATCATGACCTCGAACATTGGGGCACGGCACCTGCAGAAGCGCGAGGGGCTGGGCTTCCAGTCGTCGAAGGAAGACATGGTCTCGGACAAGATAGAAGAACTGGTGAAGGGCGAGGTCAAGCGCACCTTCAACCCCGAATTCCTGAACCGGCTGGACGAGATCATTCTGTTCCTGGCGCTGAACGAGGCCGACCTGATCCAGATTCTGGAGCTTATGGTTACACAGCTCAATCAGAACCTGGCACAGAAGGCAATCACGGTCACGGTGGCGGACGAGGCGAAGAAGTGGATTCTCAACCAGACGCTTACTGACCGTAACTACGGGGCGCGTCCGCTGCGCCGGGCGCTGCAGAAGTATATTGAAGACCCGTTGTCGGAAGCCCTGATCCAGGGAACGATTACGACCCGTCCGGCATTTATCGAGGTCTTCCTCGAAGACAACAAGTTGTTCTACCGTCCGGTCGATGCGGAAAAGACGGAGGGCGTGCTGTTGTACGAGAACAGCTAGCGAGCTTTTCAGACTGGAGATCTTAGGAAGTTCAACCCCCCTTGCAATTTGCGAGGGGGGAAGGCACTTACAGCTGGCAAGCTTAGTCCCCAGACTGCTTATAAAACATAATTCCCCAAGTATCGGTAATCACCGATCCGTCAGGAAGGCGGGTTGCACGCATTGTGCCGCGAAACGCCGGAAGCAGCGATAAGGGAGCGTCCGCCTTCCAGTGCATGTTCGCGTGATTGACACTGTCTTCTACGTCCGCCTCCAACTCTAAGGCGTTCCGATCGATCAGCTTTGCAGTCCCATTGGTGATCGTGTATAGACGAGTATATTGATTTTCCGAAGTGTACTTCTCCTGGTCTCCGGTAAAGGTGAGGTTACCCTTCGCATCCCTGGAGAAATAGAGGTGACCTGAGGAAGCGCCCCTCGCATAGACCCACTTCCATGGTCCAAGTATGTCATTGTCCTTTATCAACTGGAACGGCACCTCGTCAACTAGGGGAACGTGTATCACGAGTGCTATCCCTGCCAGCGCCGCGAGAGCCCCCGTGGCTTTAAGGGCTCCAACGGTCAGGGAAGTCCCCGCCACCCCGCCAAGGAATCTGTATACGAGTGCGGCGATTCCGGTGGCCGCGAGAAAAGAAAGCATTATCGGTGGAACATGGTACTTGAGAGGAAGGAACAGCGCTCCGCCAAACCCTAGAAACGCGAATACCGTCACAATAATGTCATCCAGCGGCGATCTTTTGGCCACGGGTGGCACCTGCGCGACACCTACACCTGCAGTTGACATGTGAGCTCCTTATCTCCGCCTGTGGGCGGACAAAGCGAATTTTGTCGTACTGCGTCAGCTAGCGGTGAGGGAAGCGAACGCCGGCACTATATAACACGTCAGCCCAGCAGACAAGCCTTCGCTTTGACGGCGCCTGCATGACGCCCTCGTTTGGGAACTGGGGCCGCAAAAGCTTCGCGCCTTTTGGTTTTTGAGGTAAGTTAGGCGGAAGGCGATCAGGCGAGAACAGAGGAGAAAAAGATCTCCTCACGAGTCATATATTTGACGAACCTCCTCCGGCAAAACTTTACTTGGACGACG
>WNFC01001047.1_pt1 | contig 28374 bp, 22 predicted proteins | sample 5400541 | NCBI WGS metagenome assembly WNFC01 (sample SAMN13153342, study PRJNA577476) | soil metagenome | isolation source: 120 cm saprolite under Douglas fir tree site 2 hole 2 replicate 1 | place: USA:California | collected 2015-04-18
GGATGCATGTGCTCCATCAGCCAGGTATTGCCGGAGGACTTGGCGATCACGTCGGTGACGACCTTCGGGTCCACGCCGAATCCCTCGGCGATGCGGAAGGCCTCGCTGACCGCCACGGCGGCCACGCCGGCGATGAGGTTATTGCAGAGCTTGGCCACCTCGCCGCTACCCACGGGACCGACGTGAAAGACGTTGGCGCCCATCGCCTGCAGCGCCGGAAGCGCCGCCTGGAAATCTTCCGGCGATGCGCCCACCATGATGGCCAGCGTCCCGTCGGTGGCGCGCGGCGTACCGCCAGACACCGGCGCGTCGACGAAGCGGACGCCGCGCTCGGCCGCCGCCGCGGCCACGCGGCGCGAGGCGGCGGGGTCGATCGTGGACATGTCCACGCAGAGGGTGCCCTTGCGCGCCGCATTGACGACGCCGCCGTCGCCCATGTAGGCGGACTCCACGTGGGGTGAGGACGGCAGCATGGTGATCACGATGTCGGCGCCGGCGACGGCCTCCGCCGCGGAGGCGGCCGCCGTCATGCCCGCGGCGACTGCGGCCTTCACGGCGGCGGCGTTGAGATCGTAGGCCGTGACGGCAAAGCCCTTCTTGAGCAGGTTCGTGGCCATCGGAAGTCCCATGGTGCCGACGCCGATGAATCCGATGCGGGTCATGTGGGATCTCCCGGTTTGGCGCTGGGTTCGATGCTCTCCACGGTCGTCCTCCGACTCGCCTCCCGTATACTACCGGCGCGATGCTCCTCGGCCTCGTCCTCGTCTGCCTGGCCGCCGTGTCCTGGGGCACCACGGGATCCGTGATGATCCTGCTGACGAGGGACGGAACGCCGAGCCCTCTCCTGGTCGGCTGGGCGCGCATGGCGGTCGCCGCACCCTGTCTCCTCCTCGCGATCGCTCTCGCAAAGTCCCCGGCGCGCGCGCCAAGGAACTGGCGCCCGCGCGATTGGACGAAGGCCGCGCTCCTCGGCGCGGCCATGGCCGCCTATCAGCTCTGCTACTTCTGGGCCGTGCCTCGCACCGGCGTGGCGCTGACCGCGTTGTTCGCCATCTGCTCGGCTCCGATCCTGATCGCCGCCGGCGCGGCGCTGTGGCTCAAGGAGCGCCCGACCCCGGCCGCGCGCCTCGCGCTGCTGCTCGCCGTCGCCGGCACCGCCATGGTCCTCGCCGGCCCTCGCGCGGACGGCGCCGCTCCGGTCGGCTTCGCCGCGGGCGCGCTGGCCGCGCTCGGCGCGGGGTTATCTTACGCCGTGTACGCGGTGACCGCCAAGGGGCTTCTCCGTCGCATCGCGCCCCTGCCGCTCGCGGCGCTGACCTTCACGCTGGCCGCCGTCCTGCTCACGCCCGTGGTCGTGCTCGAGCGCGGCGCGGCGGCGCAGCTTGTCAAGGGATGGCCCCTCTTCCTGTACCTCGGCGTTGTCCCCACCGCCGTCGCCTACGTCGTCTTCGGCGCGGGGCTCAGGCGCGTGACCGCCACCGCCGCGGGCATCGCAACCCTGCTGGAGCCGCTGACGGCAGCCGCGCTCGGCGTCCTGGTCTTCGGCGAGCGCCTGGGCGCCGTGGGCTGGGCCGGCGCGGCGCTGCTGCTCGGAGCCCTCGGGCTCCTCGCGCGGTCCAGCTCACAGAACGAGTGACAGCGACCCCGCCGCAAGACGGAAGACGCGCACCGGCTCTTCCACGTTTCTCAGCTCGCGCTCGCCCAGGTCCTCGACGTCGAGCCAGCCGGAGAGCCGCCGTGCCGTCTCCGCTCCGATGAAGACGGAGTCGCCCGCGCCGAGGGCGGCCAGCCGCGCGGCGACGTTGGTCACCGCGCCCGAGGCCGTGTACGTCCAGCGCGTGCCTGCGGTGCCCTCGATCTTCGTGGCCCCCACCGCCGCCGCGCCGGAATTCACGCCCACGTGGAGGCGGATCGGCTCGTCGACGGCGCCCGCCTCACCGTTGATCTCCTCCGCCCGGCGCAGGATGCCGAGCGCCGCTTGGGCCGCGTTGCGCGCGTGGCGCTCCGGGTCCTCGTCCTGGAAGATGACCATGAGACCGTCGCCGGCGGTCTCGTTGACGTCTCCGCCGTTGCGCAGGACCTCGTCGAGGAAGGCGCCGAAGTAGCGCTCGACGACGACGTTGAGGCGGTCGGGGTCGTGCCGCTCCGACAGCCGGGTGTAGCCGGCGATGTCCACGAAGAGGACGGACACGTCCATCTCGCGCTTGGCGAGCTCCGGTGCGTCCGGCGCCTCCTCGATCAGCTCCTGGACCCTGCGCGGCACGAACTTCGACAGGCTCGTCCGGATGGACTCGAGGATCTCGACGCGGCGAAGCGTATCGCCGAGCCGCCGGTTGGCGTCTTCGAGCGCGGTGTACGCGCGGGCGTTCTCGAGCGCGACCGCGCTCTGGTTGACGAGCACGCGCAGCAGGCGCAGGTCATCCGTGGTGTAGGACGCGCCCGAGCGCTTCTCGCCGAGGCCGAGAAAGCCCGTGACACGGTCGCCGAAGAGCACGGGCATGACCAGCTCGGCCCCGAGGGCCCTCATCTGGGGCAGGCAGCCGTCGCGGCAGGAGCCTTGGCCCGGGTCGGCCTGGTGCTGGACGCGCGTGAGGGGCAGGCGCTCCTTGGCCAGGTGCCGGGCCAGCGAGGAGTCGGTGGCGATGAGGCCGCCCGCGCCCATGGGCCCGGCGCTGCCGACGACGACGCGGTAGCGCCCCTGTACCTCGTCGAGCAATGCCAGGGTCAGCCGCGACGGGTGAAAGGACTCGTCCACCGTTCGGCTGATGAGACCGGCGATGCGATCGAGGTCCAGCACGGTGGTCATTGTCCCGGCGAGCCGCTCGAGAGAGCGCTGGACGTCGAGGCGCTGGCGGAAGAAGAGGCGATCCACCACGCGTTGGGCTCGGACATAGACGGGGTTGAGGAAAAGCACGACGGCAAGCGCCAGCACGACGGCAGTGGTCAGTGGGCTCTCGCCCATCCCAAGCCGCGTGAAGACGACGTTGAGCCCGGTGATGGCTCCCGCGTAGGCCGCGATCACGACGCCGGTCACCAGCCCGTAGATGGTGCCCAAGCGAACAACCGCGCGCACGTCGAAGAGGTCGTAGCGCACCATCGCGTACGCCACCGCGACGGGAAAGAGGAAGTCGAGCTTCCAGAGCAGGTTCAGATAGGGCACCGTCATGCCCGTCACAGCCTCGATCGTCGTGCCGAGCACTGGCGCGAGCTGTCCCAGCGCGAAGCCCGCGAGCAGCACCCGGGCGCGCTGTCGGGCCAGCGCGCTCGACCCGCAATACGCCGTCATCGCGAGCGCGACGATCAGGACGACGAGCGACAAGACCCAGTACACGGCGCTGACGATTGGAATCAGCACGAGCTCGCTCGGCGAAACGCCGGCATGGCCCATCTCGAGGAGGAGGGCCAGCACGGCCGAGGCTCCGTAGGCCAACCAGATGACGCGCGGGTAGCGCAGGGCCCAGGGGCGCGGCTCGGGGAAGCTCTGCGCCAGGTGCAGGTAGAGCGCGGGCGAAAAGGCCATGCGGTGAGGAAGACGGCATCGAAGCGGTAGGTGCTGACGGCGTCGCGGTAGAGCGCAGCCGTCACGGACCAGATGACGCAGAAGAGCAGGAACACACGCACGTCGGGGGCGTCCGGCTTGAGGACGAGGACCGCGGCGCCGAACCCGAGGAAGAGCAAGCCCGGCAGCAGCCCCTCCAGCAGGAAGCGCGCGAAGTCGCGGGCGGGCGCAACCTTGCTCGCAATGTCCGCCTCGACGAGGCTGCCGCGGCGGTTCACAAGGTAGTGGAAGGTCGTGCCAGGCGGATGTCGCCGGACCTCATCGTGGATCTCCTGGCCGGAAGCGAGGATGCGGCCGTCCATGGCACGCACGAAATCGAACGGCTCCAGCACGCCTCGCTCCACGCCGAGCCCCACGAGGAGGTTGTCCATCACCGAGAATCCCGGGTACGGCTTGCCGACACACCGCCAGGCATCGACCGTCGTCCACACCCCGAGGCTGAGGGCCAGGGCCAGCACTGTCCACCACAGCGACTTCTCGCGCAACAGAGTGTCCCCTCCCTACGCGGGTGTGCCGACGGTCTTGCTGATGGCGCGGCTGAAGGTGCAGTTGGGTACAACGCACGAGTGCTTGCCCGAGCCACCGGCGACCATGACGTAGACATCCTCGGGCGCGGGCACCATGGGCAGGAGCGCCTGCTCGTCGGTGACCTTCTGCATCCAGAGCGGCCAGTCGTGCATGCCCCACATGCCGCCGAGCTTGAGCCTCGCCAACGGCAGGCGTGCGTGCTCGAAGACGAAACGCTGGACGTCCGCGGCCGAGAAGCCGTCGGCCGCGATGGTCTGCGCGTGCTCGGGGCCCAGCACGACCAGGAGCTGACTCTGGGCCATATACCAGCCGACATTGGAGCCGAGCGTGGCCGCGACATCCGACACGTTGTTGAGGATACCGGCCGCGGTGGTCGAGACGTGGTCGTTGACGTTGTGCGGGGCTTCGCCGCCGAAGACGGTCACCACGCTCTGCCCGGCCGCGAAGCCCAGCCGGACGGACAGCGGCGGCCACGGCGTGATGTCTTCCCGCTCGGCAATGGCATACGAGAACTTCGCTGGACTACCCTGGGTGGCCATGTCGTGGCGGCCGGGCCAGCCGCCGCCCACGTTCATGAGAATGAGCCGGACGGCACGGCCGATGGTCGCGTTGGCACGGAAGCCGGGGCCGAAGAGCCCGGCGCCCGCGTGCATGCCGACCGCGCGCGCAGCGGGGCCGCTGACGATGACGAGCGGCGCGACGGGATGCGTGGTCGCCTGGACGCCGTAGAGGTTGAAGGCGGGCTCGAGGACGGCGGTGACCGCGGCGAGAACGACCGGGAAGCAGGCGGGCTCGCAGCCGGCCATGACGGCGTTGACGGCGAGCTTCTCGACGCTCGCCTCACGCCAGAGCGGCGGCATGAGGCCGAGCACGGGGGCGGGCTCCTCGCCACCGGCGGCGACCATCGCCCGTACCCGGTCCGGCGTGGGCGGCACGATGGGGAGTCCGTCGCACCAGTCGCGCTTGACGAACTCCGCGAAGACATCTTCCTCGGGCAACTGGAGCTCACGCACGGCGGAAACGGGGTCGGACACAGCGTCCTCCTGGCGCGGATTGACCGCTTACCGGGACAGTGTACCCCTCCTCAGACGCTCGAGCGCGCCCCGGAACTCGGCGTTCTGCGGCTCGAGGGCGACCGCCCGCTCGAAGTAACGCCCGGCCTCGTCCGTCTGGCCGAGCCACCACGACGCCGCTCCCGCCAGGAAGAGCGCCGTCGGCTGCGCGGGCTCCCGGGCAAGCGCTCGCCGCGCGAACGCCAGCGCATCGGTGGGTCGATCAAGCTGCAGGGCCGCGGTGCTGGCGCCCAGCGCCGACACGGCATGGGCGGGATCGAGTGCCAGCGCCCGCTCGAATTGGGCGAGGGCATCGGCGGGGGCGCCGCGCCGAAGGCAGCCGACTCCGACCCAGTAACGGTTGTCCGCGCGCTCGAGCTCCCGCGCGCTCTCGGGCGTGACGTCCGGGAGCGGCGCCCGGCGGAACCAGCCCACGAGGACGCGGTTCTGCATCGACGTGTTCGTGTAGAGGGAGCGCGGCGCGCTGAACTCGAGCGGCAGCCGATCATCTCTGTTGAGCGCGCTGCCCATGCCGAGACGGGCCGCGTCGTCCTCTCGAAGGGCAAAGTACCCCAGCAGTCCCGCCCAGCCGCCCAGCCCCAGCCTCTCGAAATCCGCCCGAACGCGGGGCTCGGCCTCCCATCGCGCGCGGAGATTTTCCAGGTCGAGCGGCGCAGGTCCGGCGCGGCCCAGCAGGAGGAAGTCGCCCGCCGTGGGCTCCCAGATGCTCGTGGCAGGGAAGGCCGAGCGGAACGTGGCGACCACCATCTTGAGGTCGTCGGGCGCGAGGTTGTAACTCTGTATCCATTGCAGCATCAATCCACCTGGATGCAGGCGTTGTTTCGCCAGCGCGAAGAACTCGGCGGAGAACAGCCCGGCCATGCCCTGGATCCACGGGTTGGAGGGCTCGGAGATGATGACGTCGTAGCGCGGGCCAGCCGACAGGAGAAAGCTCCGCCCATCACCGATCGCGATCCGGACGCGAGGATCCCCGAGCAAGCCGCCCTGCTCGCCGGCGAAGAAGCGCGACGCCTCGACCACCGCCGGCTCGATCTCGAGCACGTCCACGCGCTCGACGGGATGGCGCGCGACGGCGGCCGCCGTCACCCCGCTGCCCAGGCCCAGCACGAAGACCGTGCGGGGCGCCGGGTGCGCGAGCAGCGGCAGGTGTCCCGACAGAATCTGCGTCGGCATGTCCACCACCGTCCCGGCGTCGATCTTGCCGTTGATGCGGAGAAGCGTGTGCGGCCCCTGGCGGGTGACGGCGACCGTGCCGCTCCGGCCGTCACGATAGAAGAGGACGGCTTCCTCGGCCACGATCTGCCGGAGGTTGCGTCCCTGCCCCGACGCGAGATAGTTCTTGGCGTAGATCGCGGGGCCGCTCGACATCACGCGCGCGTCCCAGGCCGGGGCGAAGGCGACGCCAGCCGCGGCCGCGAGCGAGACGGCGGCCGGCACGAGGCGGCCCGCGCCCCGTCCCGACCCCGCCAGGAGCGCGGCGGCAACGAGGAGGCTCGCGACGATGGCGGACTTGAGCGCGGCATGCACCCCCCAGCCGGGAATCAGCACCAGACCGCCCAGGACGACGCCCACGACGGCCCCGACGGTGTTCGCGGCGTAGAGCCGTCCGACCTGCCGCCCGATTCCCCCGCCGTCCACCGTCACCGCTGTGAGCGCGCACGGAAAGGACGCGCCGATGCAGAGCGTGGCGGGCAGGAGCGCCGTCGCGCTCAACAGGAGCTGGAGGAGCGCGACCCAGCCCGGCGCCACCGACCATCCGAGGCCCGCGAGCAAAAGATCCGGCAAGCGCTCGAAGCCCAACAGCGCGAGGGCCGCGAACGCTCCGACGCCCAGCTCGATCGCGCCGAGGGCCGCGGGGCTGGCAGTGCGCGCGCCCCACCGCCAGGCGTAGACCGCGCTGCCGGCGGCGATACCGATCAGCACGACCACGAGCACGGCAGCGAACGCATAGGTCGAGCTGCCGATGACGAGCGAGAGCGCCCGCGTCCACGCGACCTCGAAGACCATGGCCGCGGCGCCCGAGACCGCCATGGCGGCCGGAATCAACCACGCACGGCGCCTGGCATCCTCTGACTCCGGAGCGGCCGGGGCCGCGACGGGCGCGGGCGGCGCGCTGCGGGCGGCCATCATGAGGATTATGGCGGCGGCCAGGTTGGCGCCCGCTGCGATCCAGGCCGTCCCGCGGTTACCCGCGACGGGGAGCAGCCAGTAGCCCGCGGCAAGCGCGCCCACCACCGCACCGCAGGTGTTCAGCGCGTAGAGGGCGCCGGCGATCCGGGCGGCCGCGGTGTGTCCGCTGGCCGCGGCCTGGCTCAGCAGCGGCAGCGTGCCGCCCATGAGCACCGTAGGCGGCAACAGCAGCGCGCACGCGAGCCCCGTCTGAGTCAAGCTCCAGCCGCCGTACGTGAAGCCGAGGGCCTCGCGAAGGGGCAGCGACGCCAGGGGCAAGGCGGCGACCGCATAGGGGAGGAGCGCCGCGTAGGCGGCAATGCCGCCCTCTAGCAAGGCGCAGGCAGCGAGCGGTCTCCGGAGCCGGCCCGCGAGGCGACCGAAAAGAGCCGCGCCGATGGCGAGCCCGGCCATGAAAGCCGCCAAGACCGCGGCGAGCGCGTCCACCGCGTGCCCGACGACCAGGCCCAGCATGCGGAGCCACACGACTTCGTAGACGAGGGCGGCGGCGCCCGAGAGGACGGCCGCGGCCAATACCAGGCGGAGGGCGGCGGCCGGCATCTACGCGCCGGGCCTCACCGGGGCGGGCGTCTCACGTCGAGCCGAGGAGGCTCGCCAGCTGCTCCACCGCCTGTAGCGCGCGCCGGCTCACGGCTTCGGGCTTCTCGCCGCCGAGCGGGTGCTGGATCACGAGGAGCGGCAGCCCTGTCGCACCGAGCGCCGCCATCTCACTCACGGCGAGGTTCTGGAACACCGTTGTCCCGATGAGTCCGGAGGGCGTCCCGAGCCTGGCCACTTCCAGCGAGTCGTGGAGACTCCACGACGTGCAGGAGCCTCAGTCTCCCGAGCCCGCGAAGACGAGGTCGCAGTCCTTGGCGAGCCCCTCGATGATTTCGAGGGCGGCGGCGGTCGAGGCGTTGGCTTTCCTTCGATGCACGACCGCCTTGACACCGAAGCGCTCCTTGAGGAGCGCTCCCATCTCCTGGACGAGGAGGTCGAAGTTGTGCTTCGTGTTGTCTACGAACCCCACGGTGAGGCCTCGCAGGTCGGCCGGCAGCGGCGGTACCGACAGGGTGGCCTGGCGCCGTTCGCCCACGGGAGTCAAGACGGTGATCGTGGCCATCGGGCTCCTTTCATCGGGACTACGTGTTGGCCATCGGGGCTACGTGCGGATGGTCAGCGAGTGTACCGCGTGGATCGGACGAGCAGGCGCTGGATCGTGCCCGACATCTCCTCGAGCACGCTCCGCTTGACGCGAATCTGCACCTGCTCGACGGGCTCCGAGCTGCCGGCCCGATGGATGACGAAGGTTCCGACGAACTCGGCCGCGCTCTCGTCCGTCATGCCGAGCCCGCGCACCGTGAGCAGCTCCCACTCGGGTTCAGCCATACGCTCCTCTCGGTCGCCTGCCCTCGCGGCCCCCTGGTTGACGCGAAAATATGCCCCTCGCAAGCCGGAGTATCGAAGAGAATATACCGCACCCATGTGGATCCTCGCGATGGATGTGGAATCGGGCCCGATCCAGGCCGTCGACCGACTGAGAGCCCGCCGGGGCCGCCTGCACGCCGGCGTTGTGGGCCCACGCGTATCTTGAGAGAATAGGGCGCCGAGACCCCCACCCATGCGAATCGCGATCGGCTGTGATGACACGGGTTTCCCACTGAAGGAGCAGGTGGCGACGGCCCTCGAATCGAGCGGGCACGACCTCCTCGACCTCGGCACCTTCTCCACGGATCCGGTGGACCATCCCGACTATGCCCGTGCGGTCGGTCAGGCCGTGCTGCGCGGCTTCGTGGACGCGGGCGTGCTGATCTGCGGAAGCGGCGCCGGAGCTTCCATCGCCGCGAACAAGATCCGCGGCATCCGGGCCGCTCTCTGCCATGACCCGGAGGCGGCGCGCCTCTCCCGTGAGGAGGATGACGCCAACGTCCTGTGCCTGGGCGCCCGCGAGGTGGACGCGGCCCGCGCGGTGGAGATCGCTTCGGCGTGGCTTGCCGCCTCCTTCTCCGGCGAGGAGCGCTTCATACGCAAGGTTTCCAAGGTCGCGCTCCTCGAAGGCGGCCTCGTCCCGCTCGAGAGAGGCGTGACGCGATCGCCGGGCCCGTTGCAGCAGGAGCGTCCGGCGGCGGGCTCGGGCAGGGCCGCTGCTGCCCGCGTGGCGGCTCCGGGTAAGCGCGACACGTGGGAGGAGGTGCCGGCCGATGTCATCGCCCAGGCTCTGGAAGAGGCTCCCGCCGATACGCCCGAGGAGCCGGAGCCTGCGACAGTGCTCCGCATCGAAGAGCCCGTGGCGGCCGCCGCTCCGGCGCAGGCGCGTCCGGCGGACGAGGCTTTCAAGCTACCGGCCGTCCAGGAAACCATGGACGCCCTCGAGAGCCAGGACTTCCTCGACCGTCTCTGGGTCAAGGACGCGTCCTTGTGGAAGGGCGAGACCGCGGCCATCCGCAACCGTCTCGGATGGCTGACCTCGCCCACCATCATGCGCGGTCACTCCGACGACATCAAAGCCTTCGCGGACGAGATCCGGAGGCTGCAATTCACGCACGTGGTGCTGCTGGGCATGGGGGGCGCGTCGCTGTGCGGTGATGTCTTCAACCTGACCTTCGGCTCCAAGATGGGATTTCCGGATCTCATATTGCTCGACTCGACCGATCCGGCCGCGATCAAGCACACCTTCGACCGCCTCAACCTGACGCGCACGCTCTTCATCGTCGCCACGAAGTCCGGCACCACCACGGAGACCCTGTCGCTCTACCAATTCTTCCGCGGGCAGGTCGAGGCCTCGTCGGTGCCGCGCGCCGGCGTCCACTTCGTTGCCATCACCGATCCAGGCCGACCGCTGGACAAGCTCGCGACCGAGTCGGGCTTCCGCCGTACCTTCCTCAACCCGGCCTCGATCGGCGGGCGCTACTCGGCCCTGTCCTTCTTCGGCCTCGTGCCCGCGGCGCTCATCGGCATCGACATCAAGATGCTCCTCGACCGCGCTCACGCCATGGTCGAGGCCTGCGGCAACGCGGTGGGCGCCCGCGACAACGCCGCCGTCCGGCTCGGCGCCGCCCTGGCGGGGTTGGCCAAGGCCGGCCGCGACAAGGTGACGTTCGTGCTCTCGCGCAAGCTCCGTGGGCTCGGCCCCTGGATCGAACAGCTCCTCGCCGAGTCGCTCGGCAAGGACGGCAAGGGCCTGGTGCCCGTGGACGACGAGCCCCTCGGCTCGCCCGCCGTCTACGGCGAGGATCGCGTCTTCGTGGCCGTGACGCTCGAGGGGGACACCAGCTACGACGCCGAGCTGAACGCACTCGAAGACGCGGGCCACCCCGTGATCCGCATCGGGCTCCGGGAGCCGCTCGAGGTGGGGGCGGAGTTCTTCCGCTGGGAGCTCGCGACCGCCGCCGCCGGCGTCGTGCTGGGCGTCAACCCCTTCGACGAGCCCGACGTCACACGCGCCAAGGAGAACACCGCGTCGCTGCTCGGGGCGTGGAAGAAGAGCAAGAAGCTGCCGGAGTGGCCGGCCGACGCCGAGGAAAACGGTGTCGTCCTCATGACCAACTCGGGCAAGAAGCCGGCGGGCCTCTCACAGGGGCTCCAAGCCTTCCTGGGACAGGTCCAGGCGGGCGACTACATCGCGCTGCAGGCGTACTTGGCGCCGACTGCCGACACGTGGAGCAGGCTCCAGGAGCTCCGCACCCTGCTGCGGGACCGCCTCAAGGTCGCAACCACGGTGGCCTTTGGTCCGCGCTACTTGCACTCCACGGGCCAGATGCACAAGGGCGGACCCCAGAACGGCGTCTTCATCCAGTTAACTGGCGAGGACAAGGAGGACATGGCCATTCCGGGAGCGGGCTACGGCTTCTCGACGCTCAAAGCCGCGCAGGCTCTGGGCGACCTCCAGGCCCTGCGCGACGCGGGACGACGGGTGATTCGCGTGCACCTTACCGGGAAGCAGACGCAGGGCGTCGAGCAGCTGATCCTGCTGGTGCAGAAGGCGATCAAGAAGAAGTGACCCGGGCCGCGCCCGGGTTACTTCGGCTGGCCGTTGGTCGACACGGCCCGCGTGGCGGACATCTCGACCCAAGTGTTGTACCAGCCCTCGTAGATGACGACCTGGAGCGAGCTGCCGGTCTTCTCGTAAATCTGGGTGATACCCTTGTCGGAGGCTGTTGTGGCCGAGAGGTTCCGCCAGCCGTTGGCCTCGAGCGTCGTCCGGAAGGCCAACGCCAGGCTTTCGACCTCTACCCGGCCCTTGTAGAAGAGTCGAGCGGCCTTGACCGACGGGGACTCGATGATAGTGGACTTGTTCAGGTCGACGGTGAGACCCTTGGGAACCGGAATGTCCTCGAACTCGCTGCGCTGGACACGCGGCGGGTTGGACGCGCAAGCCGTCGCGGCCAGCAGGCAGAGCGACAGGGCAAGGATGCGATGCATGGCTAGTACCTCCTGGCAGTCATCCTACAACCAGTGGGGGTGGGCCACAAAGTTTTTGGCCTGGACCCTGGTCGTGGCGCTCTTGGCCGGCTGCGCCTCGACCCATGTCCCGCCCATGGGCTATCAGGGCAAGGCCTTCCGCCCGGAGCCCGACGAGCGGCAGCTCTGGAGCGATGCCGACAAGGAGGAAGAGAAGCTCGCCAAGCTCGGCAAGACCTATGACGATCCCCTTCTCGAGGATTACCTGGCCGGGGTGGCGGCCAAGCTCGTGCCCGAGGCGGCCCAGCAGGCGGGGGCGCCCGCCCCCCGCATCGCCGTCTTCCGCGATCCGACACTCAACGCTTTCGCCATGCCGAACGGTAAGGTGTATATCCACACCGGGCTCCTGAGCCGCGTCGAGAACGAGGCGCAGCTGTCCATGATTCTGGGTCACGAGCTGACGCACGTGACGAACCGACACGCGCTCATGTTCAACCGCGACGCGCAGAACAAGCAAATCTGGCTCACGGCCCTTGCCATCGCAGCCTCCCTCGGGGTGGCGGTCGCCACTGGCAGCCAGACCTCGAAGGGCAACTACGTCACGGCCGAGGTGCTGCGGACCACGTCGAACATCTTCCTCGGGCTCGGCCTCCAGCTCGCCTTCATCGCGTCCGTCAACGGTTTCGGAAGGGACCTGGAGCGCGAAGCCGACCGCGAGGGGATGGAGCGCATGGTCCAGGCTGGCTACGACCCGCGCGAGGCGCCACGCGTGTTCGCGCTCCTCAAAGACGACCACGGCGACGGCAGCAAGCTCGAGAATTTCTTCTTCGGCAACCACCCGCGGCTCGACGAGCGTATCGCCAATACCCAGGAGGTGCTGAAGAGGAATTACCCGGAAGCGCAGACGGACTGGGGTGTCCGGAACACGGACGAGTTCGCGATGCGCACCCGCACCGTCGTGCGCGAGAACGCGGCCCTCGACATCCGCGCCGGCCGCTTCGGGCTGGCCAAGGCCCAGCTCGACCGCGTGCTGCCGCTGGCGCCGAAGGACCCGACGACCCATCTCTACTACGGCGATCTCTACAGGCTTCAGGCCCAGCGCGCCAGGAACCCCGCCGACAAGCCCGCGCTGGTTGCCCAGGCGCTCGAGGCCTACGACCGCGCGGCCTCGCTCGACCCGACCTACCCTGACCCCTTCCGGCAACTGGGCTTCCTCTACTACCAGAGCAAGCAGCCGGAGAAGTCGAAAGAGGCGTTCCGGAAGTATCTCGCCCTCAAGCCGGATGCGCCGGACGCCCGCAGGATCAAGGAGTACCTGGTCGAGCTGGAGCGGTGACGCGGCGCGTGCGCCTCCGGCTCGCCGTCGCTGGCCTCACGGTGGCGGCGCTGGTGATCCTGGCGGTGGCTGCTCTCCAGCCCGCGCTCCGCCTGGTCGGCCGGGCCCTCGTCGTGGAGGACGCGCTCGCGGCCTCTGACGCCCTCGTGATCGTGGCGGGCGGCATCCCCGACCGGGAGGCCACCGCCGCCGAGCTCTACCGCCGAGGCTGGGCGCCTCTCGTCGTCCTCTCCAACAACTTCACGCCCCATCGGGTCCGCGAGCTCATCACCCTGGGCGTGCGCCGCCTCGACTACCAGGGCGAATCACGCCTCGTCCTCGAGAAGCATGGGGTGCCGGCGGAGGCCATCGTCGCCCTGTCCGTCCCGGTCAAGACCACGGAGGCGGAGCTCAAGCTGGTCGCCGAGGCGGCGCGGGCCCGGGGCTGGCGACGGGTCATCCTCGTCACCTCGCCCCAGCACTCGAGACGCGTGAAGCTGGTGTGGACGCGAGAAGCCTCGGGCGGCATCGACGGCCGGGTGGCGCTCGCCAAGGAGGACGACTTCCCGGGAGAAGGCTGGTGGTGGAAGCGGCGCGAAGCCGAAGCCGTCCTCCACGAATACCTCGGCCTCGCCGCCATCTACCTCGGCGTCTCGAAATACCTCAACTAGCGCGCAGCCTGCGACGCCGAGAAGGGTCCAGCTGCGAGGCGGCGCCCGATGGCCGCTCGCGAGGCGTAGTCTCTCTACGTTGAGCGGTCGAGGGCGCCCCAACATGTAACTACGTCTGGGTCGCAGATGGGCCCTTATCGGCGCCCTGCGCGGCCGTAGTCGTCGTGGCGGCGGATGATATCGCTTTCCACGACACGCGGCCCGTGCTGGACCTCGATGATGACGACGGGGCGCCGGCCGGGGTTTTCGATCCGGTGCCACGCGCCGCGAGGCACGTCCACGGTGGCGCAGGGCTTGAGCCGCCGCGCCCTACCGGAGACGACGATGCGGGGAGCCCCCCCCACGATCACCCAGTGCTCGGCTCGGAACCGGTGGCGCTGGAGGCTGATGCGGTGTCCCGGCTGGACCACGAGGCGCTTGACCTTGTAGCCCGCGCCTTCCTCGAGGGTCTCGAATCCTCCCCACGGGCGCCTCTCAAAGCTGCGCGCGCCGTGGCTCGCGCGGGATGCGGCTCGGGCCGCCGGCTTCCGCGCTGCGGGCCTCACGCGTCCAGCCGGATGACGCGGGCGAAGTCGGCCTCGACCGCCTTCGAGACTTCCTCCATGACCTCGGGCGGGACGTCCTCGTCGAGCAGGAGCACGACGATGGCGCGCCCGCGCTTCGTGCGACGCCCGACGTGCATGGAGGCGATGTTGACGTTGTGGCGGCCGAGGATGGAGCCGATCTTGCCGACCATGCCCGGGCGGTCCTCGTACGAGAGCACGAGGACGTGCCCTTCGGGGATGAACTCGATGTGCAGGTCCCGGAGCCGGACGATCCTCGGCGCGCCGTCGAACACGGTGCCGGCGATGATTTTCCGACCGGCGCCGGCCTGGGTGGTGACGGTGACGAGGTTGGAATAGCCCGACGGCGGGGTCTCGTCGGTCCGGATCACGACCTCGAGCCCGCGCTCCGCCGCCACGAGGCGCGCATTCACGAGATTGACGGCCTGGACCGTGACGCCGTCGAGGAGGCCTTTCAACACCGCGCGACCGATCAGCTCCGGGTCCCGCCTGGCCACATGCCCGGCCACGTCCACCTCGACGAGCTCGACATTGTCCTTCTCGAGCTGGAGGCAAAAGCGGCCGAGGATCTCCGCCAGCGCCACGAACGGCCGGATCTCCGCCATGCTTTCGCGGTCGCCCACCGGCACGTTGACCGCGTGCTCGAGGAGCTCGCCGTCGCGGAAGGCCACCAGCTGCCGCGCGACGTCCACGGCCACGTTGACCTGCGCCTCCTGCGTGTTGGCTCCCAGGTGCGGCGTCACCACCACGTGCGGATGCTGGACCAGCCGCCTGAGGAGCGGCGAGACCGGCGGCTCTTCGCTCCAGACGTCCACCGCCGCTCCGGCCACGTGACCCGACTCCAGCGCGGCGAGGAGATCCGCTTCGTTGACGATGCCGCCGCGGGCACAGTTGATGACGCGAACGCCGCGCTTCATGAGTGCGAGCTCCCCCGCTCCCAGCATGTTCTCGGTCTCATCCGAGAGAGGCACGTGCACGGTGACGATGTCGGACTGGGTGAGGAGCGGCTGAAATTCCGTCAGCCGCACCCCCAGCTCCCGCGCGCGGCTCTCGGGAATGTACGGGTCGTACACCAGCACCTCCATGTCGAAAGCGCGGAGGCGCGCGGCCACGCGCGAGCCGACCTTGCCGAGGCCGACCACGCCCGCGGTCTTGCGGAAAAGCTCGGAGCCGTAGATGCCGCGGTCCCACTCGAGCCGCTTGAGCGCCTCGTGGGCGGCCGGGATCTTGCGCACGAGGGACAGGAGCATGCCGACCGTGTGCTCCGCGGCCGAAACGACATTGCCGTAGGGGGCATTGGCGACCACCACCCCCTGGCGGGAGCAGGCCTCGACGTCGATATTGTCCACACCCACCCCGGCACGCCCGAGGAAGCGCAGGCGTCGCGCGTGGCGGAGGAACTCGGCGTTCACCGTGGTGGATGACCGCGTGACGATGGCCTCGTACTCCGCGATCTTCGCGAAGAGCTCCGCCCGTGGGATCTTGGACGAGATCTGCTCGACCTCGAATCCCCGCTCCGCGAGATACTCGATCCCCTCCCGCGCTATGGCATCGATGACCAGTACCCGCATGGCCCTATGCTAACATGCTCGCTTGGCCGAGGAGATCGGGCGCCGCCTGCCCGGGCTCACCGCGGGCCCGCCGACCGCCGCGCGATGGACAGTGCGTGTAGTCTGAGAGCCACGATGTCGAATTTCTCGTCAACAACAGGTTACAAGGGACGGAGGACGATGCGGGACACCGTCGCACGTGACGTGAGGCTCGGCACGGCTCCGGGTCGCGCGTGAGGTTGGCCGTCGTTCGAGAACGGCCGCGGGAGCAGCGCGAGGGAGCACTGCATGGCTAGTGCCTCGATCCTCCTCGTGGTGGCCGTGGGCATCGTCGGGTTATTTGCGGTCTACAACGCGTTTCACTTCGTCCTCTTTTTCCTCGCGGCACATCCAAAGGACGCAAGTCAGATCGGGTGCGAGCTGAATGAATTCGAACAGCGGCAACTCGTCGAATGGGCGCCCGCCGTCAGTGATTTTCTCAAGCACGACGACGAGAATCGCACGTACGACGACGTGTTTGGCGCGTATCGCGGCGAGCATGCCAACTACAGCACGTGCGTGTTCCCCCGCGCCTCTTTCACGCACCCGTACTACGCGGAATACCTTCTCCTCGAGCCGGCGGAGGGGATGCGCCTATTGGATCTCGGGTGCGGATCGGGGGCGGCCGCCTGCTACCTCGCCAGCAAATGCAACGTCGACATCGTGGCCGTCACCAACTCCGCGGTGCAGGCCGACATTTGCCGACGCAAATTCGCGAGCTATGACGGACGCGTCCGCGTCATCGTCGGCGACTTCGACGACCTCGACCTCGCAGACGAGAGTTTCGACGCAATCTACGCGCTCGAATCGATCGGCTATACCAAAGACCTGGACGCCTGGTTGGCACGCTGCTGGCGCATGCTCAGGCCGGGAGGGCGACTGCTGATCCGTTCCCCGGGATCGCTGGATAGTTGTCGCCGGGAGCAGGACTATCGGAACGTCACCGCTTTCTTCGAGAATTGGCGCTACAATTTTTTCGGCGCCAATCTACTCGTTTTCAAGCTTCGGCGGCTCGGCTTTGACCATATTCGGTACCGGCAGCTTCCGTTCTGGGCCTGGGGCATGACGTTGAATTTCCTCCAACACCTGCTGTTGTGGAAATTCCGGCTGCGGATGCGGACGATGGTGGAGTTGGAGCGGATCATCTGGCGCACGTCGAAGGTGTTCGTGTTCGGCAACGCATACAACATCGTCCTCGCCACCAAGCCGGTCGCCCCTTCAGTGTCAATCACTGATGCGGCGGGGGCGGGCCGGAGACCACATGAGGCCCACGCGCCGTCGCGGCCGGCCGCTGTCGTCTAGCGCGGCTCGGGGGCCTGCCCGGAGCCGTGGGGTGGCGACCCCATGACCCTGGCCCATCGCGGCTGTTCCGGAATCGCCCGCCCGCTTCGCATGATCGGGACCATGGGAGCGCTGGCCGTGGCTCTGGCCTCGTGCGTCCGGACCCCCATTCCGATCGCGTTCCCCCAGGTCGCGATCGAAGATCCGTCCTTTGCGCCGACCATGGAGGCGTACACGGCCGCCCCCGTCCGATGGTCGAACCGCGTAGACCTGCTTCTCAACGGCGAGCAGATCTTCCCGGCTCAGGTCGAGGCCATTCGCTCCGCTCAGAAAACGTTCACGTACGCGCAATACGTGTACGAGACGGGGGCCCCCGCGCAGGCCCTCCTCAAGGCCATGAGCGAGCGCTGTCTGGCGGGAGTCCACGGCCACGTGCTCGTGGACGGGATTGGTTCGCTGGCCATGCCCGCGGAGTCCCGGGAGACCCTGGAGCGAGCTGGTTGCGAGTTCGCGATTTTCCGTCCCCTTGATCTGCCGACGATCGGCGCCGTCAACTATCGGAATCACCGTCGCATCCTCGTGGTCGACGGGCGAATCGGGTTCACGGGGGGCTCGGGCGCCAGCTCGAAGTGGATGGGAGACGGGCGGCGCGAGGGCTACTGGCGCCAGACGGACGTGCGGGTCGAGGGCCATGTGGTGACCGATCTGCAGGCGGCATTCGCGGAAAACTGGCTGGAGGCGACCGGCCGGGCCCTGGGCGGACCGGGATACTTTCCGCGCCAGGAGCGGCGAGGCGAGGTGCTGGCGCAGGTCATTCGAAGCTCGCCCGAGCGTGGCGGTCAGTCCATGTACATGATGTATCTCTTCGCGATCTCCTCCGCCTATCGGACGATCTATCTCACCAATCCCTACTTCGTGCCCGACGCGGGCATCACGGATGCACTGCTCAAGGCGCGCGGGCGTGGAGTAAAGATCGTGCTGCTGCTGCCGGGAGCCATCGATCATGACATCGTCGAGGCGGCCAGCCGGGCGGGGTTCGGGCGTCTCATGGATGCCGGGGTGGAGATCTACGAGTACCAGGCCGGGCTGCTGCACTCCAAGACGATGACCATTGACGGCGTGTGGGCCATGGTGGGCAGCGCCAACATGGACGATCGCTCGCTGGCGCTCAACAACGAGATCAGTCTCGTCGCCTATGATAGCGACGTGGCAGGACGCCTCGAGAGTGTCTTCACGGAGGACCTGAGCCACTCCCAGCCGGTCGATCCCGGGAGCTGGCGGGCCCGAAGCCTCTGGAAGCGCTTCTGGGAGTTTCTGACCGTGCCCATTCAGGACCAGCTCTAGTCCGCCGCTTCGGCCTCGTCGTCCCATACCCGTCAAGCGATCAGACGGATTGGAGCCGCGGGTCGAGCAGATCGCGCAGCCAGTCACCCACGAAGTTGATGCCGAGGACGGTGAGCATGATCGCCGCCCCGGGGAAAGTGGTGAGCCACCACGCGACCGTAATGTAGGCCCGCCCGTCGCTCAGCATGCCTCCCCAGCTCGGCGTCGGCGGCTGGACGCCAAGGCCGAGAAAGGAGAGAGAGGACTCGAGCAGGATCATCTGGGCGACCGCGAACGTGCCCACCACGATGATCGGTGAGGCGACATTCGGGAGCACGTGCCGGAACAGGATGCGGAAGCTCCCGCCGCCCAGACTCCGGGCCGCCTCGATGAACTCTTTCTCCCGGAGGCTCAGCACCTGCCCGCGCGTGAGCCGCGCATAGATCACCCAGCCCCCCACGGCCAGGATGAGAATCACGTTGCGGAGGCTCGGGCCGAGGACGCCGGCGATGGTGATGGCGAGGAGAATGAAGGGAAACGCGAGCTGGACGTCGGCGATTCGCATCGTGATGTCATCGAGGCGCCCGGTGAAGTAGCCGGCGAGCAGCCCGAGGCACACGCCGACGGGGAGCGACAGGACCACCGAGAGGAGGCCGATGAGCAGCGAGATGCGCGAACCGTGGATGATGCGCGACAGGATGTCCCGGCCGAGCTGATCGGTGCCGAGAAGGTGCTCAGGCCCGCCGCCGGCGAGCCACGCCGGGGGCAGCAGGCGCCGCGCGACGTCCTGATCGAGTGGATCGTGAGGCGAGATGGCAGGGGCCAGCAGCGCCACCACCACGTTCAGGGTGACGATGACCAGACCGACGGCCCTCACGCGCTTGCGCACCAGAGCGGGGAGAAGGCGGCCGAGGCCCGATCGTGGAGAGAGGGGTGCGGCGTCCGCGCGCGTCGGCGGCACGCTACGTGTACCGGATCCGCGGGTCGAGCCATCCGTACAGGAGATCAACCAGGAGGTTCGAGAGCACGAAGACGAGCGCGGTCACAAGCACGGTGGCCTGCACGAGTGGGTAGTCTCGCTGGAAGATGGCGGTCACCGCGAGCCGCCCCATACCGGGCCAGGCGAAGACCGTTTCCGTGATGACGGCGCCCCCCAGAAGGGTTCCCAGCTCGAGCCCGATGATCGTGATCACGGGGATAAGCGTGTTCCGCAGCGCGTGCTTGAAGATCACGCGGCGGTCGGGCAGCCCTTTTGCCCAGGCGGTGCGGATGTAGTCCTGGCCGATCACGTCGAGCATCCCCGCGCGGACCAGACGCGTCACCCGCGCCGTCGAATAGAGCCCGAGGGTGAGCGCGGGCAGGATGAGGTGGGCGAACCCGCCCCGGCCCGACGTCGGGAGCAGCTCGAGCCGCACCGAGAACACGAGAATCAGCATGATGCCGAGCCAGAACACCGGCATCGATTGGCCGAAGAGCGCGCCGAGCATGGTCAGGTTGTCGTAGGCGGTGTCGCGGCGCACCGCCGAGATGACGCCGGCGGGTATGGCCACGATCAGGGAGACGACCAGCGCCGCGAAGGCCAGCTCCATGGTGGCGGGCAGCCGCTCGAGGACGAGGGGCAGCGCGGGCTGCCGGTACCGGAGCGAGCGCCCGAGATCTCCCTGGAGGGCGCGCTGCACGAACACCGCATACTGCACATGGATCGGGCGGTCGAAGCCCTGCTCGTGAGCGAAGCGCGCACGATCGGACTCGGTCGCATCGGCCGAGAGCAGGAGAAAGGTGGGATCGCCGCCGAGCCGGATCACGAAGAACACGACGAGCGACACGCCGACGACCACGAGCGCCGCCTGAGCCAGGCGCCGGAAGATATAGCGACGCACTACAACTTACTTGGCGACGGCAACGTCCCGCATCCGCATGAGGTAATCGGGCTTCGCCTCCCACGCCACGCCCTTGCGCACCGCAAACAAGTCCATTTGCTGATAGAGGAAGATCCACGGCGCGTCTTCCCGGAGGAAGGCGTGGAGCTGGCGTCCGATCTCCTGCCGTTTCTTCGGGTCGAGCGCGACGAAGTAGGCATCGATCAGCAGGTCGGCCTCGGGGTTCTGGTAATAGTAGCCCCGCGTCTTCGAGTGGAGCAGCGTCTCCAGATGCCGCCCGGCCTCCGGGCTCGACTTCCAGGCGAACAGGTACATCTGGAGCTTCTTCGCCGAGTAGGCGCTGAAGAGCGCCGCCGAGTCCTGCACATTGAGCTTCGCCCGCACCCCCACGCGGCCGAGCTGCCCAGCGATCGCCTCGCCGACCTCCGTGCCCTTGGCAATGCCCTGGAAGGCCGGGGAGATGGCGAACTCCACCTCGAAGCCGTTGGGGTAGCCGGCCTGCGCAAGCAGGCGCTTGGCGCGCTCGGGATCGTAGGCGTAGGCGGGTTGCTTCTCGTCATAGCCGGGCGTCGTCGGGAACATGGGGCCGTTCAGGCGCACGGCGTAGCCCAGCAGCAGGTTCTTCACCAACGCGTCCGCGTTCACGGCATAGTTGAGCGCCTGCCGGACCTCGCGCTTCTTCAACGGCTCGACGCGCAGCGTGTCGAGCCCGACGTAGACCTGCTCGCCCTGGCGCTGGGTGATCTTGACGGTGGGACTCCCCTGGAGCTCCTTGATGCGGTCGTACGGCACCGCGTCGATGATGTCCACCTCGCCGCGCTGGACGGCGGCGATGCGGGAGGCGTCCTCGGGAATGGCCCGGAACGCCACTGTGTGCACCTTTGGCTTGCCTTTCCAGTAGGCGTCGTTCGCCTCGAGCACCACCCGCACGTCGCGTTCCCACTCCTTGAACTTGAAGGCTCCGCTGCCCACCGGCTTCCGCCCGAACTCGTCCCAGCCGACCTGCTTGATGTAGCCGGGGGGGACGACCATCAGGTACTGGAGCTGGGTGAGGGCGATGGCATAGGGCTTGTGGGTGATGATCGACACGGTGTAGGGATCGTCGATCCGCACCTCCTTGAAGGCGACATAGGTCGGCCGCTGGCGAGTCTTTCGCTCGGGGTCGAGGGTGGAGTCGAGAGTGAACTTGACGGCGGCCGCGTTCAGATCTTCGCCGTTGTGGAACTTGACACCGCGACGCAGCCGGAACTGCCACGTGGTGGGATCCACCACCTTCCACGACTCCGCGAGCTCGCCCACGAAGTCGCGACCGTCGTCGGACAGGCGGATCAGGGTATCGAAGACGTTGATGGTGACGTTGTGGGTCGTCGTGTTGTTGGACTGCGAGGGGTCGAAAGTCTCCACGTCCGCCTTCTGGGAGATGATGAGCTCCGCGTCGCGGGCGTGCGCCTCGCTCGCCAATATCTGGGCGAGGACGACGCCGAGGATGAATACGATGAAAGCACGATGGCGGCGGCTGTGTGTCATGATGTGTCCTTTCCGCGGGTCACTATTTCCCCGAAGCGCCGAGGATCGAAGGGCTCGAGGGGCAGGGGCGGGTCGGCCTTGGTGACGGCGGCGGCGACCAGACGCGCGCTCACCGGGCTCATCCCGATGCCGCTGCCGTCATGGCCAGTGGCGAGCATGAGGCCGTCCACACCGGGGGCCGGTCCGAGCAGCGGGAGCCCATCGGGCGTATAGGGTCGGAGTCCCGCCCAGGTCCGCAGCACGTGGAGCTTGGCCACCGCCGGCGCGATCCTCACCGCATGGTCGAGGATGTATCGGATACCCGCCAGCGTGAGCGTGCGATCCAACCCCACGAAGCGGCTCGTGCTACCGATGACGAGGTTGCCCGCCACCATTTGCGCGATCCCCATGCCCTTGCCAGGGGGCAGATTGGGATCATAGTCGGGCTTGCCTGGCGCATCATGCGGCCAGGGCTGGGAGAAGCGCCACATGTCCCGATCGGCCTTGATGGGCTTCAGCACGTGGCGTAGACGGAATGGCGCGGGCTCGGTGACGACCACCATGCCCTGGCGCGGAGTGACAGGCACACGCACGTCGGCGGTAGCCGCGAGCGCCCCACTCCACGCCCCACCGGCCAGGATGACACGCTCCGCCTCCAGGTCACCCGCGCTCGTCCTCACCCCCACGATGCGATTGCCGCGACGCAGGAGCGTATGCACCTCCGTCCCCGTCACGAGCGCGGCCCCCAGCTTTCGCGCCGCGTGCGCGTAGCCGAGCGTCAGTCGGAATGGATTGATCGTGCCCCCATGCTCGGCGAACACCGCGCCGCGGAGGCTGGGCGCCAGCAGCGGCTCGCGGCGCCGAGCCTCGGGGCCGTCGAGCAGCTCGGCGTGGAGCCCCACCGCGGGCTGGCCGGCGACGTACTCCGCCATCCGGGCCCACTGCTCATCGGTCTCGATGGCGACCATCCCTCCCGTCCGCCGGTACTCGATATCCGCGCCGAGTTCCTCGCCGAGGGTGGGGAAAAGCCTCGCGCACGCCAACGTCAGCTCGAGTGCCACCCCGCGCGTCATCGCCTGCGGCCAGATCAGGGCGCCGTTCGCTCCGGAGGCGCCGGCGCAGAGTCCGTCCCGCTCGAGCAGGGTGACGCGAAGGCGCTCCTTGGCCAGCTCGTAGGCCACCGCACAGCCGATCACTCCGCCGCCGACGATCAGAACGTCGGGGCGTGTCATGAGAGGAACCGGGTGGGACGGTACGGCGCGAGACGTGGGTCGGGCACCCCGTCGAGGATTTCCGCCGCGGCCACCCGGCCCCAGATCGGACCGAGCGTCACACCGCTATGAGAGGCGACGATGTAGAAGCCGTCCAGGCCGGGAATGCCGCCGACCATCGGCCGCTCGTCTTTCGGCATGGGTCGCACGCCGATGCGTGTGGCCTCGACGCGGACTCCAGCGAGCGCGGGGAGGTGGATAGCCGCCGCGCGAAGCGACTGCTCGGCCGGCCAGGGCTCCGCGCCATCGCGCCAGACTTGATCGTGGGCGAACTCGGCGAGAACGATCCGGCCGGCCCCATCCGGCCGGAAATGTACACCCGGCGCATGAATGGGCCGACGGAGACGACTCGCCACCGGCGTCGTGTAGATCAGCCGTCCGGCCACGCGGTCGAGAGGCAACTCGATCCCGGCCAGCCTCGCCAGCTCGTCTGTGGCGGGTCCGGCGCAGTCGACGACCATGTCGGCCTCGAAGCGATCGCCACTCGCCGTGGTCACCCCCCGCACGCCGGCGCCGGCGCGAGTGACCCCGGTCACCCGCTGGCCCGGCAGCACGCGGACGCCGCGGCGCGTGGCGTGGGCGAGGAGCGCCGCGATGAACGGGACGACGTCCACGTATCCCTCGCTGGGAGTGAAGACCACCTCGTCGACGTGGGGTGCGATGTGGAGGTCGGGCTCGAGCCCGCGCACCTCGCGGGCGGAGATGATCTCGACGGGATAGCCCCAGCTCGCAAGCCGCTCGACAGTCTCTTTCAGACGCGCTCGCTCGAGAGGCGCTTCTGCCCACGCAAGGGCGCCTTCCTGCTTGAGCCAGTCTCCGTCTCCCAGCTCGGTCACGAGCGCGAGGTGCTCCGCCATGCTGGCGGTGTTGAGGTCGTGATAGTCCCGGGGGGTCTTGTTGAACGAGTTCGTCCACGCGAAGCTCGCCCCGGACGTCCCCCCTCCCGGCGCGCCCGCCTCGAGCACCGTGACGCGGGCGCCCCGCTGCGCGAGCCGGTAGGCGACATTCGCCCCGACGCTCCCGGCGCCGATCACCACGACGTCGGCGTTCTTCATGCCGCCCCCGTGCCGATCACCGCTCACTCGTCGGGCAGCGTCGCGAGCACGTGGACAGGTATTGGCGTCACGGGGGGCCGGATGCTCGGCGGTGCGATCGCCTCCAGCGGAATGCCCCGTCGCTGCGCAAGCATCATCGCCAGCCCCGGGCTACACATGCGTCCCTGGCACTGCCCCATCCCGGCCCGGGTCATGCGCTTCAGCTGTCCGAAGTCGCCCGCCCCTTCGTCGACGGCCTGATCAATTCGGGCGCCGGTAATCCTCTCGCACGGGCAGATCACGGTGTCCGGGGTGATCAGTTCGGCGAGCCCCACTCGCGCGGCGGTCAGACGGCCGAGCATCTCCTGGGATTTGCGGAGTCGTGTCAGGACCGCCTGATGGGGCCGTAACTGGGATCGGGCCGCGCTTGGCGAAAGGACGCCGAGCCGCGCCGCCGCGGCGAGCCCCGCCACCCGGCCCTCCAGCACGGCCACCGCGGCCCCGCCGATGCCCGCGCCATCGCCCACCGAAAAGACGCCCGGCACCGTGGTTTCCATCTCAGCCGAGACGGCAGGCACCCAGCCTCCGCGCTCTGCGGCATAACGATGCTCGGCGCCGCAAAGCTGGGCGAGGTGGGTGGACGGAACGGAGCCCCACACGAGGCACACCGCCCCCACCTCGATTCTCTTCTCCGAACCGCGTAGCGGACGCCAGGCGTCGTCGAGGGCCACGGTGACGGCTTCCCGCACGGCCTCGTCGCCCACTACACGGGCGACCGTCCGGGATCCGACGAGCGCGACGTGTGCGGCGCGGAGGGTGCGCCAGTCGACCATCGCGTCACCAGCAAGCGCCCATTGTCCCCAGGGCGGTGGCAACGCTCGCCGCACCCGCGGCGAGGAGACGGCATCGAGCACGGCCACGACCTCGGCTCCCGCCCGCACAAGCCGGCTTGCGACGACCGGAAGCAATGGCCCGGTTCCCGCCACCAGCACACGCTGGCCCGGAGGTAGTGTCCGTGTCTCGACCAGCGCCCAGATCGTCTCGGCGCTGGTGACGCCGGGAAGCGTCCAGCCGGGAATCGGCACGCAACGGGTGTGGGCGCCGGGGGCGAGGACGATGACCTCCGCCCGCACGCTCTCCGCCCGGTCCTGCTCCCACACTGCGAGCGTGCGCTGCTCGAAGATGCCCCACACCGTGGTGCGCTGATGCAGGACGATGCGTGATCCCGCACCGTGGAGCTCGGCGAGCAACCCCGATTCCGCCGCGCCCCCATAGACAGGGCCACCGAGCGCCGGGCGCTCGTCGTAGAGATGAACGGTGAGCCCTACCCGTGCCGCCTCGCTCGCGGCCGCCAGGCCCGCCGGCCCGCCTCCCACCACGGCGATCTGCGGAGTGGTCGTCATCAAGCGCGTCCTACATTGCCGTCGGACTCGCGGATTGTCAAACGCCAGACGAAGGCGCTGAGAGATTCGCCTCCGCTGCCTCGCCCCACGTCGCCTGGACGCGGTCGGACTAGGCAGGGTCCGGCGGCAAGACCCGCGCGATGGGATACGGCTCGCGCGTGAGCCCGAGGCAGAAGGCGCCAACGAACGGCTCCAGGGCGCGCGCCGCCGCCGCGAGCCCCGCATTGGCCTCGCGGAGCCGCGCGGCGGCGGCTTCCGCGGCGCGGCGAACCTTCTCCTCGTCCACCGTCACCAGACGCCCGCGGTCGAGGACTACCCGGCCGTCGATCATCACGGTGTCGACGGCGGCGCCCGCTTCGCTGAACACGAGCTGGAGGAGCGCGTCGTTGAGCGGCACGAAGTCCGGGCGCCTGAGATCGAGCAGCACGAGGTCCGCGCGATAGCCCGGCGCGAGCCGGCCGATCTGGTCGCCCATGCCGAGCACGCCGGCACTTCCCTGCGTCGCCATGGTGAACGCTTCCTCCGCGGTGATCCACTGCCGGTAGTCGAGCGTGGAGATCCGCGAGAGATAGCTCGCCCACCGCATCGCCTCGAACATGTTCTGCGTGTCCGACGAGCTTGGCGAATCGGTGCCCACACCGACGCGGACGCCGCACTCGAGCATGAGGCGCGTGGCCGCCACCCCGGAGCCCAGGCGCACGTTGCTGGGCGGGTTGTGAGCGACGCTGCCTCCGGCATCCCCGAGGCGCTTCAGATCATCGCGATGGAGCCACACGCCGTGGGCGGCGGTGAAGCGCGGGCCCAGTAGGCCGAGGTCCCCGAGGTGCGCGGTCAGCGTCTTGCCGTACTTCTTGATGCCGATCACCGCCTGCCCGCGAGACTCGGCCACGTGCATCTGGATCCCGACCTCGAACTCGCGCGCGAGGTCACGGCACGCCGTGAGGAACTCGTCACTGCAGTGCATCGGGATGGTGGGGCCGAGCGCCGGCCGCACGCGCGCGCGATCGAACGGCCACGATTTCAGGAGGTCGCGACAGGCGGCGAGGCTCTTCTCGTACGGCGTCGCGCGCATCGCCTCGACCGTGGCGCGCGCCGGCGGCGGGATCGCGTCAAGCAGGCCGGGCAGCGCGTCGTAGAAGGTCCGGTCCGCCATCATGGGCGCGATGACTGCGCGGATTCCGACCTCGCCGTACGCGCGCGCCACCGCGTGGACGCCGTCGATGGTCGGCGCGGGAAACTCGACGAACATGTCGTAGCACGCCGTGCAGCCCTTCCGGACCATCTCGATGGCCGAAAGCTGGGCCGAGAGGTACTTGTCCTCGACGCTGCGATTGCCGTTGAGGACGCCCGCCTGGTTCAGGAGGAGCTCGAGCGGCACGCGGTCCCCGGCCAGCCCGCGCACGAGGGCGCCATGCGCGTGGGTGTGCGCGTTGATCAGGCCGGGGATGAGGAGCCGATCTCGCGCATCGAGTGCGGCCGCGCCCTCCGGCGCCGCCATGCCCGGACGCCCGATTTCACGGATGACTCCCCCGTCGACGAGCACGTCGGCCGGGTCGGCCCGGTGCGCGGGGGCATCGAGCACACGTCCTCCGCGAATGATCGTCACGCTCACCGGCCACGCTCCTCTTGTCCTTGGAACATCACCACGATGCGGCTACTCGCGCCGTCGTCAGATCTCGATCCCGCGAGATGATACAGGTTTTCACCCCTGATTTTGGGCGGCAAAATTCATAGACGCCAGGGGGGGTGCTCGGCGGGGCCTGCTGCGAGCTAGCCGACGGGGGCTTCGGTGCGGTGGGTGCGGAGGAAGCGGAGGAAGTCCCGTCCCTCGGAGAGACGGCGGCGCATCAGCTCGGGATCTCGCAGCATCTGGACGCCGAGCGAGATCACCTTCCGCGGGCGGAAGTAGAAGCGCCGGTAGACCTCGTCCACCGAGCGGTAGATCTCGGTGCGCGGCAGATGCGGGTAGCCGATGGCGCTCACCTGCACCCCCGCCTCGTCCACCAGGCGCTCGGCCTCCAGCCACCCGTTCCGCCGCGCCTCGTCGTAGAGCGCGGTGCCTGGGTAGGGCGCGGCCAGCGAGACCTGGATGGTGTCCGGATCGATCTCGCACGCGAAGCGGACTGTCTCCTGGATCGTCTCGCGGGTCTCACCGGGCAGTCCCAGGATGAAGGTGCCGTGAATGGCGATGCCGAGCGCCCGGCAGTCGCGCGTGAACCGGCGCGCGAGGTCGAGGCGGACGCCCTTCTTGATGTTGTTGAGGATCTGCTGGTTGCCCGATTCGTAGCCCACCAGCAGGAGCCGCAGCCCGTTGTCCTTCAAGACCTTGAGCGTGTCGTACGGCACGTTGGCCTTGGCGTTGACCGACCACGTCATCCCGAGCGCCCCCAGACGCTTCGCGATGGCTTCGGCCCGCGGCAGGTCGTCGGTGAAGGTATCGTCGTCGAAGAAGAACTCCTTCACCTGGGGGAAGAGGCGCTGGGCAAGCGCCATCTCCTCGGCCACGTGCCCGACGCTCCGCGTCCGGTACCGCTGGCCGCCGACCGTCTGCGGCCAGAGACAGAACGTGCACCGGGACCGGCAGCCACGCCCGGTGTAGAGCGAGACGTAGGGGTGCCTGAGGTAGCCGATCGAGTAGTGCTCGATCGTGAGGTCGCGCTTGTATACCGGCGTGACGAACGGCAGCCGGTCCATGTTCTCGAGGATCGGCCGCGCGGGCGTGTGCTCGATGCGCCCCCCGCCGTGAACATTGAAGCGGTAGGAGAGGCCCTGGACATCCCGAAGCGCGCGCCCCTGGGCCACTTCCTG
>WNFC01001048.1_pt1 | contig 28360 bp, 17 predicted proteins | sample 5400541 | NCBI WGS metagenome assembly WNFC01 (sample SAMN13153342, study PRJNA577476) | soil metagenome | isolation source: 120 cm saprolite under Douglas fir tree site 2 hole 2 replicate 1 | place: USA:California | collected 2015-04-18
GCTCGCCGACGATGCCACTGCCATTTCGTCACCGCGGGATGACCGGACTGTCGTTGCGCCACGTGATGGCGACAAGACTGTGGTCTCGCCACCGCGCGGCGAGGAGGATCAGACTTTCGTGTCGCCGCCGCGAACTGACGATTCGCGGGCCAGGGGAGCGTAGGCCACTCTCAATGGTGCAGGCGCTGGCCGGCCGGTCGCTGCGCGACGGCGAGTACACCGTTCGCGACGTGCTGGGCCACGGCGGCATGGCCAACGTGTACCGCGCGTACTCGAAGTCGCTCGAGACCGATCTGGCGCTCAAGGTCCTGGCGCCGCACCTGGCGGCGGACGCCGACTTGCGTGACAAGTTCCATGAGGAGGCGCGGCTTTTATCGCGCCTGTTCCATCCCAATCTGCTGACCGTCCACTACTTCGGCGAAGAAGGCGACACGGTGTACATCGCCATGCGCCTGGTCACCGGCGGGACGCTGCGCGACCGCATGCGGGCCATGGGCGGTCGCCTGGACCTGGTCAGCGCGGCGCGCCTGATACGCGGTGTGGCCGACGCCTTGCAGGCGGCCCACGACGCCAACATCGTTCACCTCGACGTCAAACCGTCGAATGTCCTGCTCGGCCGCGCCGACTGGCCGCTCCTGGCAGATACCGGCATCGCCGAAGTGATCCAGACCGCGGCCGTGGCGCCAGGCGGTCGGCGCATTGCCGGGACGCCGGCCTATATGTCGCCTGAGCAGTGTCGCGGCGACGCCGTCGATGGCAGCAGCGACCAGTATTCGCTGGCAGCGACCGCCTTCGAGCTGCTGACCGGCAAGGTGCCGTTCGACGCGCCCACAACTCAGGACTTGTTGCGGCGCCAGATCAATGACCCGCCGCCGCGCGTGCGCGAGCTCAATCCCGGCTTGCCCTCACCCGTGGAGGACATCCTGCTGCGCGGGCTGGCCAAGGATCCAGGTGATCGGTTCCCGAACGTCGGCGAATTCGGTCGGGCGCTCGCTGAAGCGGCCGAGCGCACGCGCGGCGTGTCGCTGGAGACCAAGACAAGTCTGGCCGACGCGGCGCCGAACATCCTGGCTACCCTGGCCCTGCTCGCCCTCGGGCCGCTCCTGTTGGGGCTCTTGCCGGCCGACGCGATGCTGGCGGGGGTCTTGCCCCTCGGTTGGCCGTTTCAAGTAGCCCTGGCGCTGTGCGTCAGCACGTTGCTCCTGGGGATCCGCTGGCACCTGGTTGGACTGCTGGCCCGTGGTGGCCGTGCCCTGGTCGATGCGATCGAACGCACCAGACCAGAGTCAGGCAGCTGGCGGGCACGGCTGGCCAGGGTACGTACAGCGGTGGTTGCTTCGGCCGAGGGCGTGGTGAACATGGCGTACCTGCTCGGGCTCTACCACCTGCTCGGCACGCCCGTCGTTGGTCTGTTGGGGGCACTGCTTGAACCGAGTGCCGCGCGCCTGCTAGAGCTCGGCTTGCTGGCGGTCGTCTCCGTCGCGGCAATTGGCATCGTGGTGGCCATCGCGCGCACGGGCGGACTGGGCGCTGCCGGTCTGGTGCTGGGCGCGGCTTGGGTGGTGGCGGCGGCACTGTCGGCAAGCGACCTGGGTCTGGCGAATTCGGCACGTCTGGTAAGCGCGGCGCGGCTCCTGGTTGGCGCAGGTCTGCTGACCCTGCTCGTAGTCCACCGGCGTCAGACCGCGGAGCTGCTCGGCGGCGCCGCGATCGCCGGGCTGGGTCGGCTGGTCGTCGAATCGCGACCGGACGCCTCTCCCGAAGCGATGCTCGCGAAGCGCACGGCGCTGGCAACCGTGACCGCCGCGGTACTTGACCTGGTGTACCTGTTGCTGGGCTACGCCCTGCTGCGTGGACCGCTGATCGAAGAACTGCAGGGCGCCGTCGGACCGCTCGTAGCGGCTGTGGCGGTCACGGCCGTCGCCGGCCTGATCTGGGCAGTGCTGGTGGTACGGCTGCAAGCACTGGCCGGTGCGGTCGGCTTGCTGTTGGGCGTGCTGTTGGGCGCCCCATTGTTGCTGTCCTTGCCGATCCTCGACCCGCGCGTCGTCAACGCCGCCTGGCCAGCGACCAGCGTGGCGTGGGTGGTTGGCGTGGGCCTGTTGCTGCTGTTGCTCGGCTTGCGCAGTCGCGTGCATGCCTTCGCCCGTCCGAGCCTGGGCGCCCGACTCGATCGCGGCATGCTGGGCATGTACGCGGCTCCGGATGAGCTGGTCAATCAGCGTCGGCAGGGTGCCTTCGGCCGCATCGCCAGCGCACTGATCGACGTCGCTTTCCTGGTGGTGGGCTACTGGGTCCTCGGCGCACCAATCGCCGCGTCCCTGGTGCGCTCGACTGGCCACGAATGGATCGCCACCGCCGGGCTGGCGGTCCTCCTGGCGGCGGTCGTGGCCGTGCTCGGGCTGGCGGTGCTCGGGACGTGGCGCACGCTGGCCGAGACGGGCGGACCTGCCTGGCGTGCGCGGGCCGGCGCGCTGGCCGTGCTGCTGCTGCTGTTTGTGCCACTGCTCGTGGTGGGTGGCGCCGCGGCCCCAGCCGCGCTGGCGATGCCCGCGGCGACCGGCGGGCTGGAGCTGCAACCGATTCGGGTACCGCTGCTCATCGCTGACTGGGACTTCTGGTTGCCCTTCACGCCTCGTCAGGACCAGGCAACCTACCAGCTCGGCCTGTCATGTACCGACGGACGCAAGGTCGGTCAGTTCCGCGAGACGTTCCAGCCAGCGATCGGCGCGTCGCTGCCGGCGGGCCAGGTCGGCGCCCTGGGGCGCACCACCGTTGCCTGTGACAACTGGCCGGTCGAATATGCTGCCCGCCGCGCCGCGGCCGGCCTCGGCCCGGACCAGAGCCTGTCCTGGGACGCACTCGACGTCCGCGCGACGGTCAATCCGGACGATTCGGTCGACGTCGTCGAAACGCATCACGTCGTGTTCACTTCGGGCCGACACGATCATCTGGCCGTCAAAGCCGGCGCGCCGGCTGCCGACCTGGCGCAGTTGGGCGTTGCCGAAGGCGACCTGACCTATACCGTGTACGCGGACGACGCACTCGTCGACGCGCCGGCGCCCCAAAGGTACGCGCGCAGCTGGGAGATAGGCGATCAATACTGGGTCGGCTGGTGGTTTCCCGCGCTAACCAGTCCAGCCGAGCGAACGTACCGCGTCAGCTACCGCTTGAACAGCGCCGTCCACACGACGCCGGACGCGCGCCGCGCCCTGCTGTGGCGAGTCATTCCGCCTGACCCACTCGAGCCGATCTGGCTGGCCACGGTCCAGGTGCGTCTGCCGTCGAGCGTCGATCCAGCGGCGGTGCGGCTCGCGGTGGGCGGTGTCGCCGGCCAGAGTGGGTTATTGGAGGGACGAACCGCCTGGTTCGCGGCCGCCTCGGCGATCGGCGAGCGCGGCTTCGACGCGAGCGTCGATTTTCCGAGTACGACGCCGCCACCACCACCGCCGCCCACGCCGACACAAACCCGTTCTCCAGAACCGCCGACAAGCACGCCCCAGCCGACGATGACGGTCACTCCGGCGCCGACTGCGACGACTGAGCCGACCGCTCTGACACCCACCGAATTCGCGCTGGCCAGTCCCACGCCAGGCACCCCGCCGCCGACGGCAACGCGTCCGCCGACACCTTCGCCGTCGCCGACACCGGCCTGCCCGCCAGGCACGCAGCCGACTGTGCAGACGGACGGCCGCACACTCTGTGTCGAACGGGCGGTCGATACAACTTCGACGCCAACCGTGGTGTCTGTAGCCGCGGACCAACCGACCGCCACTGCTTCGGCGACCATTGCGTCTGCGACCGATACACCCGCGCCAACGCCGACGCCGACGGACACGCCCCTGCCAGCGACGACACCGACCGACACACCAGCGCCAACACCAACGCAGACTCTCACTCCAGCGCCGCCGACGCAGACGCCGACACCCACGCGAACCGCGACGCCGACCGCCACCGCCACGCCCGACTGCCCGACTTTTACGAGCAGCCTGGCCGCCGCGGCGCCTACCAGTGGCCCGGTCAACGTCACGTGGACATCGAGCGGCGGGTGCGGCCCGTATAGCGGCACGCTCAGCGCTACTCGGTCTGACCAGTCCGCACCGTACGCCTCGTACCAGGTCAGCGGCGCGTCGGGCACGCAGGCCGACACGCCAGCGGCCCAGCCGGCGTGCGCCGCGGTGAATCTCGACTATGCGCTCCAGCTGTCCGACGCGCGGTCTCGCACGACGAACGCCAGTGCGCGCGTACCGTTCACGCCGCCGACGCCGACATTCGGCTCACCCAAGCTCACGGCCACGCCGAATGGCGATGGGACAGTCGGTCTGAGCTGGTCGAGCACTGGCGGTTGTGGACCATACGTCGGGACGATCACCGCCGAGATCCTGGATAGCTCCTCGCCCTACCGCACGATTCCCGTGCAGGCCAGCTCGGGCAGCGTGTCGGATACGCCGCCTCAGCCGGCCTCGTGCGGCACGACCGTGCGCGTGGTGTACACGCTCAATCTGAGCGATCGCTCGCAACAGACGGTGACCGCCACGGCGAACGCGTCCTTCGCGCCATCCGTCGCGGCACTGACCACCGACTTGCAGGTACAGCCCAATCGGGACGGCACGCTGCAGGTCATGTGGACGTCGACCGGCGGCTGCCCCGCGTACAGCGGTACGCTGACCATCAAATATTCCACCGATTCACGGCAGGTCACCGTGACCGGCGCCAGTGGAACGATCACCGATCAGCCGCCTCAGGTCAACTGCAGCACCGGGGTGACCTACAGCCTGACGCTCAACGACGGCAGTGGCCAGAAGGCCTCCGCATCGAAGCAGGCCGCCATCCCGGTCAGCCAGCCACTCGGCAGTCCCAGGGTCGACGCGGTGCGCAACCGCGATGGCTCCGCGACAGTCAACTGGAGTGCCCAGGGCGGTTGTGGTCCGTACACCGGCACAATCACCGCCACGTACGACTGGCCACCGAGTAAGGCTGGGTTCCCGGCCAACGCCGCGTCGGGCTCGATGGTGGATGGCAACGCCTCGAAGTGCAGCATCAACGGCGGGCTGAGCTACACGCTCAACCTCTCGGACAGTGCCAAGGCGACGGTCAACGCCTCGACGGGGCGGATCGTCTGGTGCCCAGGCTGACGGCGTGTTTCCTTCCCAGTGGGGACCCTTTTGGCAGCTGATACGTCGAGGGCCAAATTCATCTGCGCCCCGGGCTTGCACGGTACGCTGCTGAGCGGTGATTCGCGCTGAGGGGCTGGTCAAAGTCTTCGCTGGCCCCGTGCGCGCCGTGGACGGGCTATCGTTCGAGGTCGAGCCAGGCGAGATCTATGGCTTGCTCGGGCCGAACGGCGCGGGCAAGACCACGGCGATGCGGCTGCTCAGCGCGCTGCTGCGGCCCACCTCAGGGACCGCTGTCGTGGCCGGGTTCAGCGTGCTGGACGAGCCGCGTGAGGTGCGCGCACGCATCGGCATCCTGACCGAGGTTCCGGGTCTGTATCCGCGGCTGACGCCGGTTGAGTACCTGGACTTCTTCGCCCAGGTACACGGGCAGCGCCAAAAAGCGCTCCGGGCCGCTCGGGTTGAGGAGCTACTCACTCTGGTTGGCCTGTGGGACCGCCGGCGGAGCATGATGCGCACGTTCTCGAAGGGCATGCAGCAACGCGTGGCGATCGCGCGGACCCTGATCCAGGATCCGCAGGTGCTGCTCTTCGACGAGCCGACGGCCGCACTCGATCCCGAGGCGGCCAGGAACGTGCGCGACTACGTTCGAGATCTGGCCGCCGCGCGGCGACGCACCGTGCTGTTGTGCACCCACAACCTGTTCGAGGCCGAACAGCTGTGCCACCGTCTGAGCATCATTCAGGCCGGCCACCAGGTGGCCCAGGGCACACCGGCGGCGCTGAAAGCGCGCGTGGCGACCACGTGCGTTTTGCGGGTGGCCGCAAGGTCGCCCGCATTGTTGGAGCGGCTCGCCGCCGTGCCAGGCGTCGATGCGGTCACGCCCGATGGACCGGGGACGATTACCTACCGCACACACTCTCCGTCGGACGCCAATCCGGCGGTGGTTCGGGCCGCGGTCGCGATCGGCGCCGACGTGCTCAGCCTGTCCGAGGCGGCGAGCTCGCTGGAAGATGCCTACCTGTCGCTGATCGCCGAGACTGGAGAAACATGAGCGCCGCCCAACTGGTCGCCATTCGCGAGCTGCGCGAGACGCTACGGGACCCGAACCTGGTCCTGCCGTTGGTGCTGATGCCGTGCATGGTCGGGCTGCTGGCCGGAGTTTCGGCATTCACCTCATTCGGCTCTGGCCCGAACGCGGTTGGTACGGCGGTCACCAACGCCGCGCTCGACCAGCTGCCCCAGGCGGCGGTTCAGCGACTCAGCAACTTGCCGTCGGCGGATCGCGATGCCACGATCGAAACATTGATCAAGGCGTTTTCGATCCCGTTGTTCTGGGTCATCCCGGTCGCACTCACGCCCGCGGTCGCCGCCGACAGCTTCGTCGGCGAGCGCGAGCGTTCAAGTCTCGAGCCGCTGCTGGCCACGCCGATCGGAACCGGCGAGCTGTTGCTCGGAAAGCTAGCGGCATCGGTCATTCCGGCCGCTCTCGGCACATGGCTGGGCGTGCTTGTCTTCTGGGGCCTGACGCTGCTGTCGCACTCGCCGTTCTATCCGCGGGTGCTGCTCACCGACGGCGATTGGTTGTTTTCGCTGGTGGTCGTGACGCCGCTCGTGGCGCTCTTTACCGCGGCCGTGGCGGCGGTGCTCTCGACGCGCGTGTCGGGGTATCGCGTCGCCTATCAGCTCAACGGACTGATCGTGCTACCGGTCATCCTGGTGGTCATTCCAGCCACCGCGTTTCTGTTCCTGTTTACGCCGGCCGCGCTGGTATACATCGCGACCGCCTTTGCCTTGTCCGACCTGGCGATCGTGGCCTGGGCAAACCACCTGTTCGATCGCGAACACCTGCTGAGCCGACGCTGAGTATCCTGAGCCCCAAACCCCTAACCCCTAACCCCTAACCCCTCGCCATGCACTTCACCGCTGAACACGATCTCTTCCGCCGGACGGTGCGCGATTTTCTGGCTCGCGAGATCAGCCCACACGTCGACGAATGGGAACAAGCCCACGGGTTCCCGGCCCACGCGGTCTTTCCCAAACTCGCCGAGATTGGACTGCTTGGTCTGGAGTACGATCCGGCCGACGGCGGCCAGGGCGCCGACCACTGGTACACCGTGATCCTCGGCGAAGAGCTCGGCCGCATCCCGTGCGGTGGCGTGCCCATGGCGATTGCCGTGCACACCGACATGGCCACGCCATCTTTGGCGCGCTTCGGCTCTTCTGAACTGAAGCAGAAGTATCTGGCGCCGGCGCTGCGGGGCGAGATGGTCAGCGCGGTGGCCGTGACCGAGCCCAACGCGGGCTCAGATGTCGCGGCGCTCGAGACCCGCGCGGTCAGAGACGGCGACGACTGGGTGATCAACGGCAGCAAGCTGTACATCACCAACGGCGTGCAGGCGGATTGGCTGTGTGTGCTGGTGCGTAGCAGTGACGAGGGCGGCTACCGGGGCATGTCCCAGATCGTCTTGCCTGCGACGACCCCTGGCTTCAACGTCAGCCGGGCGTTGCTCAAGTTGGGCAACCACTCTTCTGATACGGCGGAGTTGTCGTTTGTCGACGCGCGGGTACCGGTTGCGAACACGATTGGGGTGATCGGGCGCGGCTTTCAGCAACAGATGCAGCAGTTCCAGAACGAGCGGCTGATCGCGAGTTACATGGCAGTTGGACAGTGTGCTTACGCGTTAGAGAGAACGCTGTCCTATGTTCGGGGGCGACGGGCGTTTGATAAACCGCTGGTCGAGCACCAGTGGATTCAGTACCACCTGGCCGAGTTGTCGGCCGAGATCGACCTGCTGCGGCAGTACAACTACGCCGCGGCTGAAGCCTACGTCGCTGGTCACGACGCGACACGCTTCGCCACGATTGCCAAGCTGACCGCGGGCCGACTCGTACGCAAGGTTGCCGACACCTGTCTCCAATTCCACGGCGGCATCGGCTACATGGACGAAACGTGGACCAGTCGCTTCTTCCGCGACAGCCGCCTCCTCTCGATCGGCGGCGGCGTAGACGAAGTCATGCTCTCAGTTCTCGCCCGCCTCGACGGCATCGTCGCCGACTAAGATTGTTCGCAAAAGTAGGAGGCACACTTCTTACGGGTCGGGGGCGCTGCGCCCCCCGCCGCCAGTCGTTGCTCCGCTCGTGCCTCGCTGCGCACTCCTTCCCGCGGCGACCCCCCGCGACGTGCTATCCGCGGTCGGAACCCCGGTGACGCCGATACGGCTACACCGAAACGTCTCGTCTCGCTGCGGCGCCCACCGGCTCGGAGTCTCGGATGCCCGCATCGGGCGAAGCCCCATCAAGCGGGGGGTGGGGGCGGGAAGGAGTGCGCAGCGAGGCACGAGCGAAGCAACGACTGGCCCCAGGGGGGCGCGCAGCGCTCCCCCTAACCCGGACAAAGCACTGGCGCGCAGCGCTCCCCCTAACCCGGACAGCGATCTGCGCCTCATACTTCTGGGCTTGACAGTGGGCGGCATACTTTGATGCCGGGACTTGGGGCCTATAGCTCGGGAGGGGAGAACACACCAATGGTCGCCGATACGACGAAGACGAGCGCTCTCGCGGCCAACATAATTCGCTGCCAATATCCGGACGTCGACATCCCCGTGGTGTCGCTGACCGAGTTTGTGCTTGCCAAGGCCGCCGAGCGCGGCGACAAGCCAGCCATTATCGACGGGCCAAGTGGGCGGACGGTGACGTACGTGCAACTGGTCAGCCTGGTACGGCGTGTAGCAGCGGGCCTGGCCGCGCATGGGTTCGAAAAGGGCGACGTGCTGGGCATCTATAGCCCAAACGTGCCCGAGTACGCGGTCGCCTTCCACGCCGCGGCCAGCCTGGGCGGCACGCTCACGACGGTCAATCCGCTGTACACGGTTCGCGAGCTTGCCCAGCAGTTGACCGACTGCGGCGCGAAGTACCTGCTCACCGTGCCGCCCTTCATCGACAACGCCCGCCAAGCCGCCGAAAGCGTGTCGAGCGTGCGCGAGATCTTCGTCGTTGGCGAGGCAGACGGCGCGACGCCGTTTGCCAGCCTGCTGACCCACGGCGATCAGCCGCCAGAGGTGAGCATCGATCCGCGCAATGACCTGGTGGCCTTGCCCTATTCGAGCGGCACCACCGGTCTGGCCAAGGGCGTGATGCTGACGCATTACAACCTGGTGGCGGAGCTCAGCGCCGCCAACGGCCGCCCAGATATCCTCTTTCCGGGCGAGCAGGACACTCTGCTGGCCTTTCTGCCGTTCTTCCACATTTACGGCATCGTCATGTTCCTGACGTTCGCGCTGTGGCGCGGTGCAACGGTCGTCTCGACGCCGAGGTTCGATCTCGAGCAATACCTGGAAATGGTCCAGCGCTACGGGGTGACCTATCTCCACCTCGTGCCGCCCGTGGTGATCGCCCTGGCCAAACATCCCATCGTCGACAAGTACGACCTGTCGAAAGCCAAGTGGGCGTTTTCGGCAGCGGCGCCTCTGGGCGGCCCAGCCGCCGAGGCGTTTACCGCCCGACTGGGGACCCAGCTGGTCCAGGCGTATGGAATGACCGAGGTCTCCGGCGCGACCCACGTTGGGTCGTGCCTGCCAGGCGAGATCAAGCCGACATCGGGTGGCAGGGTGCTGCCGAACACGGAATGCGTGGTAGTCGACCCCGCGTCGGGCGAGTCCGTGGCACGCGGCCAGCAGGGCGAGATCTGGGTGCGCGGCCCGCTGAACATGCGTGGGTATCTGGGTCGCCCAGAAGCGACGGCGGCGACGATCGATGCCGACGGCTGGCTCCACACGGGAGATGTGGGCTACGTCGACGAGGACGGCGACACCTTCATCGTCGATCGCGTCAAAGAGCTCATCAAGTACAAGGGCTTGCAGGTGGCGCCGGCCGAGCTCGAAGCCATCCTGCTCGGTCACCCGGCGGTCGCCGACGCGGCAGTCATTCCCAGCCCAGACGAAGAAGCTGGCGAAGTGCCCAAGGCCTTCGTCGTATTGAAAACGCCGACGCCCGCCGAAGAGATCATGGCGTTCGTGGCTGCGCGTGTGGCCCCGCACAAGCGGATCCGCAAGCTGCAGTTCATCGATTCGATTCCCAAGTCGGCGTCGGGCAAGATCCTGCGACGCACGCTGATCGAGGCAGAGCGAGCGAAGGCGGCGGACGCCGCCAGTGCCACTGCCCCGGCGTCCGCTTGATGGTGGTTGGCACGGCGCGCAGGGTGTGGGGCTAATCGCTACTGGATTCGACTCGTAGGGCCTGCGGGATGTGCTCGAGCTCGTCGACGACGCTGCGCAGGAGACGGTCGGCAGCGAAATCGTCGAGGGCCCGGCGGTCGAACATCAGGCTGAGCAGGCAGCGCCAGCCCAGGCGCACGCCGCTGTCTGGGCCGGGCAAGGGTCGCTGCTCGACCAGGCCGGGGGCGAGAATGCCACTCTGGGTAAGTGGCACGATTGGTGAGGCGGTCAAGTTGCCGAATGAGCCGACGTTGGTCACCGTCATCTGGGCGCCCTGCGTTTCGTCTGGGCTCAACTTGTTGGCGCGGGCCCTGCTGGCGAGATCGGTGATACCTCGGGCAGTCGCGCCCAGCGTGAGTGTGTCGGCGGCTCTCAGGACGGGCACGATCAGCCCGCCATCGAGGGCTACCGCGACGCCCAGGTCCACAGGACCATCGCTTCGTCGCGCGAGCGTTCTTGCCAGTGCGTAGACGAAGAAGACCGTAAAAGTGAGATTCGCGCCCTTGCTGTGCTGGAATGCTTGCTTGTTTCGCTCTCGCCAGGAAACAAGACGAGTCAAATCGGCGGCCATGACGGTTTGACCATGCGGGATGGTCTGGAAGGCCCTACTCATATGCTCGGCAATGGCCCGCCGCATCGACGTCAGCGGCAGCAGCGTGCCCGTCCGAGACGATGCAGGGGCCAGCGCACCGCCACTTGACCTCGACGGACTGTCTCCGCGGGTGACAACGCTACTGGCCGCCTCATCTACTATCGTTGCGCCACGAGCAAGGCTGACATCGCTTGCGATCGCCTCTTCCGCCACGGTCGACGCCGATGACTGCAAGTGCTGCAAGACATCCTGCTTCGTCAGTCGCCCCGCCCGCGACGCAACCTGACGCGCATCGAGCCCGTGCTCGGCCAGCAGTCGCGCCGCGACAGGCGTAGGTCTCGGCGCAGGCGCTGAGCCCGCCGCAGGCGAAGTGCCCGCCGCAGGCGAAGTAGGAGCAGTAGCCGTGGGGGTGCCGATGCGGGCGATGGGGGTTTCGATGGGTACGGTCTGGCCCTCGGCGACCAGGATCTCGAGGACCGTGCCCGCGCCGGGCGAGCTGATCTCGGTGGTCACTTTGTCCGTCTCGATCGAGGCCAGCGGCTCGCCCTGGCTGACCTCATCGCCGACCTGTTTGAGCCACTCACCGAGCGTGCCCTCGACCAGGGTGTCGGCCAGTTTGGGCATGCGCACGAGCGTGTCGCCCATCGACTCGGATCAGTCCTCTTCGAGGAAACGCTTCATCGCCGCGAGCAGGGCGCCAGCATCCATGCCGTCGAGCGCGCGGTGGTCGATGCTGGCGCACACATACGCCGTCGGCGCCAGAGCGAAACCGCGTTCGCGCACGACGAGGCGCTCTTCGACCGCACCGAAACGGATCGAGGCCACCTGGCCTGGCAGGACCACCGGGACGGCGAACAGCGCCGAGCCCGCACCGTAATCGGCCAGCGTGATCGTGGCCTCGCCCAAAACCTGCGAATCAGCCTCAGCTGCTGAACGCGCGGCCGCTATCTCCATGGCCAGCCCCAGGACGTTGCGCGTGTCGGCATCGCGCACAAGCGCGTGGCAAGCCGCGGTGCCATCGGCATTCGCCAGGCTCAGACCAAGGTGCACCGCGGGGTAGCGACGAATGCCGCGCGCCTCGGCGTCAAACGCTGCGTTGGCCTGTGGCACCTGGCGCACAGCGGCCAGCAACGCTTCGGCGAAATAAGGCGTGAAGCTCGGCTCGATACCGCGCTGCAGCCACGCCGCGCGATCCGCCTCGAGGCGACGCGCTGCAGGCGAGAGATCAACTTCGACGACGCTTGCGGCCTGCGGCACCATCTGGGACAACGACACCGAAGCGGCCGCCGCCTCAGGACCTGGCACAGAGGCGGACGTTACTTCCACGATGGAGGCGGGTGGCGCGGTTCGGCCGTTGACGGTGAGGGCGGTGCGCTGGCCGCGGTCGATGGCGGCCAGGGAACGCAGGGTGGCGGCGATTCGGGTGCGGTCGGGAATGAGGAAGTCTTCCATCGGGCCGCTGGCAGGGATGCCCGCGACGTCGGGCATGGCCAGGCGTTGGACGGGCGCGCGCAGGTCGTCCAGGGCGTGCTCGCACGCCAGGGCAGCCAGCTCAGCGCCGACGCCCATAGTGCGCGTGTCTTCGTGGACCACGCACAAGCGGCCGGTGCGCCGCACGGACTCCAGCAACGTCTCGCTATCGAGCGGGTTGAGCGTGCGCGGATCGATCACCTCGATTTCGATGCCCTCGGCGGCCAGCTGCTCCGCCGCGGCGAGTGTCTCGTGCAGCACCCACCCCCACGAGACGACCGTCACGTGTTGCCCTCGCCGCACCGTGTTGGCGCGATCGAGCGGCAGCTCGTACTCGCCTGTGGGTACGTCGCCACGAATGGCGCGATAGGTGCGCTTGTGCTCGAGGAACAGGACCGGGTCCGGGTGGCGGATCGCAGCGATGAGCAGGCCTTTGGCATCCGCGGGGAAACTGGCGGCCACCACCCGCAGGCCAGGCACGTGGGCGTAGTAGGCCTCGACGCTCTGCGAGTGGTACGGGCCACCCCGCAGCCCGCCGCCGTAGGCGGTGCGGATCACCAGTGGGCACTGCGCGTCGCCGTTGGTGCGGAAGCGAATCCGCGCCGCGTCCGAGATGATGTGGTCGGCCGCGGCGTGCATGAAGTCGGCGAACTGTATCTCGGCGACCGGCCGCAGGCCGCGCATGGCCATGCCGACGGCCAGTCCGGCGATGCCCAGCTCCATCATCGGCGTGTCAATGACGCGTTGCGGACCAAACTGCGCTAATAGCCCGTCAGTGGCTCGAAACACACCGCCCAGCGGGCCGACGTCTTCGCCGAGGACGATGACTCGCTCGTCGCGTTCCATTTCTTCGCGCAGCGCCTCACGGACGGCTTCGATGACCGTAAGCGATCGCGTCGCTATCTCAGACGGGGCGTCTCGAGCGTCTTCGAGTGCTGTCATGCCGCTTCGTTACGAAATGATATGCCGACCCGCGCGGCTACGCGCATAGTGCGCATCGGCTCGGTACACTGTATGCAACAAGCGGGTCGAAACAGCGATGCACGACAGTGGCTGGACGTATCTGTCCGAAGAATTTATCGAAGACCTGGAGCGCGCGATCGCCGACGGCCACACCATCGTTTCCGTGCTCCAGGAGTATGGCATCAATCGCGGGACGTACTACTCGTGGCTGGCCATCGGCGAGGGGCGCATGACCGAATGGCGTGATGGCACACCCATCTCCGAGGACATGCAGACCAACTGCCTGCGCCTGGCCAAGCGCGTACTGCGGGCGCGGGAAGCACGCTTCCGTTCCCGCCGACGGTCGCTCCGCTAAAGCCAAGAGTGGCCGGCGCGTCATTGCGCCGACCACTCTCGAACAAGCGACGAACGATCGGTTAGTTCTGCTGGTTATCGTCCCCGCCGCCACCTTCGCCGGTCGGGATAGCGCGCGAGTCGGTAAAGACGTCCTCATCGTGGACGACGCCCTGTATGGGCGACGTCACCACCACCGAGTTGCGTGTGTCAGACCAGATCGGGTGAGCCGTCGCGTCGTGCACGGCGATTCCGCTGTAGTCGCCATTGAAGCCGAGCTGATTGCCGTCAGGCGGGGCGAAGAATGGCGAGATGCGTACCGCGGCAAACGGCGTGTCGACTTCCGCCTCACGCTGCTGGCTGCCCGAGAGCCAGTAGGACGACTTGTTGCTAGCTACCTGGACACCCGGATCACCGATCAGGAAACAGTTGCTAATTGGCTCGCACCCCGTCGCGTGAGCTGGCAGCGTGTTCTCGTGCGGCACACGATCCGACCTGTAGAAGCTCACCGCGATGGTGTGGTCGCTCCCCACGTCGACGGCGGGCATGTAGAAATCGAATCCACGCGTCGCGTTGACGCTGCTATTCGCCTCCTTCCAGGTCAGGCCCTTGTTGGTCGAGCGACTGATCTGAATGTCGAATTGGCCTTTGCGGTAGTCGTTCCAGACCGCGTACAGGTTGCCGTTGGATTTGTCGAGCCCGATCCGTGGGAAGTCGTTGGTGCGGATGAATGGACCGGGTACGCACTCCTCTGGCCCGCGGTTTATGTTGCACAGCGGCTCACCGACGACGACGTCATCGCCCACCTTGGTGGCATTGCCGCAGTTCAGGCGAGCGGTGCCGGCCGGCGAACTACCCTTGGGGTGGCACAGCAAGGCGAGTTGTTGCGCGTTCGGGTCAGTGGCGGGCGTGTTGCCGTTGTTGAAGATGACCGCCAGACTGCCATCCGGCAGCGGTTGTGGATCCGAGCCCTGATCGAAGTCGCACGCGTTGGGCGGCCGGGTCGGGTCGAACGCGTCACCGAAGAAGCACAGCTTCGACGTCCCGCTGATCTCCTCAGGCGTGGACCAGGTCACGGCGTGGTCGGTGGACATCGATCCGAAAATCGGCGAGGAGAGGTAATTCCCGGCGTCGTCGAAGAAGAAAACAGTCCACGTGATGTAGACGTTGTCCTTATTCGGGCTGTTAGGGAACGAGTCGGCCGCGACGAACTCCTTGTCATGGGCCACCAGCGGGCTGTTGTCTTCGACGACGACGAACGCTCGCCCCGTCGCCGAGACATTGTCGTAGAACGAGCCACCCGCGCCCTGCGGCGACTGTGTGACCAGGATGCCGCTGGCATTGCTGTTCACGTCGAACAGGACGCAGCTGAAGAAGGCTCGGTTTGACGAGTCGAATGCTAGTGCTGGGTCGCTGCCGGCATCGTACGTATGGGCCGTCCCTGCGCCGCCAGCGATGGTGTTGTTGTTGGGGTTTGACTTCGTCGGCCCATCGCGCTCCGGATGGTTCTGGCGCTGGTAGAACGGGGGGAGACCATCGCCCCAGTGCTTGCCGCTGTCGAAGCTGTAGTCGAAACCGCACTTGTTGTAGCCAATCCGGCTGTCGTTCTGACCGGCAATGATGTTGCTCGGGTCAGACGGATTGATCTTGATCAATTCCTCCGCCTGGCGGCGGAACGTGCAGTCCTGGTTCACCCGCACGTTGCCGTCGGTGTTGCGCGCACGGCAGCCCAGCGTGCCCTGGGTGATCTTCAACTGCTGGATGTCCGTGCCAGAAGCGGCGTCGGCCTCCTCCTCACGGAAACCCTGGTCGACCACGAAGCGCGCCGCGGACAACGAGCCGCCTGAGATCCCTGGCAGCGTGCGAATAACGCTGCCTGTGTTCAGGACGGCCGGTTTGATCTTGCCGTCGGCAGCCTTTTTGATGACGCCATCTTGCGCCGACACGCCGACCGGTGTGACCACCAGACCGCCCAGAAGTCCAATCGCGGCAATCGCTGCCGCTGCGCGTTTGACACCAGCAGAACGTAGCTTCACGTACGCCGGTCCTCCCTTCCCGTGTATCCGAGCCGCCGTTGGCTCGGCGCGCGGTCCAGGGTATCAGGAGGACGCGGCGCAGATTGTTAAGATTTAATCGTCGTCGAAGCGACCCGCCTTCAGGCGTTGGAGCCAGGCAGGCTCGGCCTTGTGGCCATTGGCGCCGTTGCCGTGACCGTTACCGGCGCCATTCCCGTGCGCGATTGCCGCGGAGGTGGCGCCGGCCGCGACTGGCACCGCCACGGGCGTCGGAACTGCGACGCGCTCCGCTGGCACCACTGCGAGGCGCGGCGTACGGAAGACGAGATTCTGCAAGTCGTCCAGCAGCGTGTACAGGGCCGGGGTGACGAAGATGGCCAGCAACGTCGACGACAGCAATCCGCCGATCACGACCACTGCCATTGGCGCACGCGACTCGGCGCCTGGCTCGAGCTTCAGTGCCAGTGGCAACATGCCGAACGTCATCGTGGCGGTGGTCATCAAAATTGGCCGCAAGCGGATTCTGGCCGCTTCGGCCAGCGCCTCCGTGCGACTCATGCCCCGCTTTCTGAGTGTGTTCGTGTAGTCGACCAGCAAAATACCCGTCTTGACCACCAGGCCGACGGCCATGATCAGACCAATGATCGAAAAGATGTTGAGCGTGTTGTGGGTGACAAATAGCCCCAGCAAAGCTCCGACGATACCGAGCGGCACGCCCAGGATCAGCACGATTGGATAGAACCACGACTCGTATAGCGCGACGAGCAGCATGTACTCGAGGATGATCGACAGAACCAACGCCTGGCCGAGCGTGGCAAATGCGTTGTTGAGCTGCTGCACCCCACCGCGGAGCTGGTAGCTATAGCCCGCTGGCAGGGAGATCGCCTTCATCGCCGTCGTCACGTCTTTGGCCACGTCGCCGATGGCGCGGCCCGACGCCGTCCCCGTGATCGTCATGGTCCGGTTGCGATCGACGCGCTGGATCTGAACTGGACCCGTGCCGTAGCCAATCGTCGCGATCTGGCCCAGCGTGACGATGGTCGGCGCTGTGGCCGTTGTCGAGCTGGCAGCCGCGGCGGCGCCTCCAACTGTGCCGGTGCCGACCGGAATTGACGCCAGTTTGCTGAGATCGAGCCGATCGACGTCGGAGGCGATGAGGGTGATGTCGAGCTGGGTCTCGCCCGTGGGCCGGAACGGGGTGACCACCGACCCGCTGACCGCGGTGCGCAACGCTGTGGCGACAGTCTGCGAGGTCACGTTGAGCTGCGCCATACGGGCGCGGTCGAGCTGTACGTGCAACTCGGGGTTGCCCGTGTTGCTTGAATTTCGGACATCGGCCATGCCCTGGATCGCGGACATGGTGGCAATCACCTGATCCGAGATCTGGTTCAGCGTGGACAGGTCAGGGCCCGCGATCTGGACGTTGACGCTGGCGTTGCCGCCACCGCCGAAGCCGCCGCCGCCGCCGAGCGGGCTCGGCACGTCGGCGTTGACCTGGACGCCCGGAATCCGGTTACCAAACTTGCGCACCTCGACGATCATGTCGAAGACGCTGCGCTCGCGCTGCGCCTTGGGCACCACCTGCACGTCCAGGCTGGCGCGACCACCGCCGCGCCCGAAGCCACCGCCGCCGCCGCCCGACACCGATGTAAAGACGTACTGGACCTCGGGCAGCTGCGTGAGATACGTTTCCATCTGCTTGGCGGCGTCATCGGTAGCCGGCAAGGCTGTCCCCGGCGGCGTGTTCAGGTTGACCGAGAACATGTTGTCGTCTTCCTGCGGCGCGTATTCGCTGCCGATGATGCCCAGGGGCACCATCGCCACAGTCCCAGCCACCAGCCCAACGCACACCAGGAGAACCAGCCAGCGCGTACGCACGGCCATCGGCACGGTGCGCCCGACGGCTCGCCCAAGGGCCTCAAAATGGTCGTCCCACCAGCGCCCAAAGCGGGCGACCAGTGACTTGCTGGTCTTCTCGTCGTGGCGTAGCCAGCGCGACGCGAGCATTGGCGTCAGCGTGAACGAGATGAGCAGCGAGAACAGCGTCGCCGCGACAACGGTCAGGCCGTACTGTCGAAACAACTGTCCCAGGATGCCGCTGATGAAGGCGATCGGCGTGTACACCACGACGTCGGCCATGGTGATCGCAATAGCCGCCAGACCGATCTCAGCACGGCCAGTGAGCGCGGCCTGATGGGGGTTTTCGCCGAGACCGAGGTGGCGGTGGATGTTCTCCAGCACCACGATCGAGTCGTCGACGAGGATGCCAATCATCAGCGCCAGGGCCATCAGGCTCATGATGTTGAGGCTGAAGCCGAGGATGTACATGACCAGAAACGTGCTGACGAGGCTGGTCGGAATGGCCAGCAGCACGATCACCGTGTGGCGCCAGGCATGCAGGAACAAGAGCATGACCCCGCCGACCAGCAGGACCGACAGGAGCAAATCGTGTTGAATTGCATCAAGCGAGGCGCGCGTAAACACAGACGTATCGTTGGTGATGACCACCTGCGCGCCGCTCGGCAACAGGTTCTGCAGCTTAGCCAGGGCGACGCGCACGTTGTCGGCGACCTGCAACGCATTGGCGTCCGACTGTTTGACGATTTGCATCCCAACCGCTTCCTGGCCGTTCTGGCCGGTCAGGGGCGCTGAGAGCCGCTGCAACTGCGTCTGTATCTTGTACCCGCGCTGAATTGTGGCCAGGTCGTGCAACAAGACGGGCCCGCCCGTTGGCGTCTGGCTCACGACCAGATTCGACAGATCGTCGATGGTCTGGAAGGAGCCCAGCGAGCGGACGTTCAACGTTTGCTGGCCCGTTTGAATTGAGCCGACCGGCGCGTCGACGTTGGCGTTGGTCATCGCCGTCGTTACCTGCGGCAGGGTGATGCCGTAGGCAGCGAGCTTGGCGTAATCGATTTTGACCTGAATTTCCGTTTGCAGTCCGCCGGAGATGTTGATCGCCGCCACGCCGGGGACCGAGGTGAGCGCGGGAATGAACTGGTCGTTGGCGACCTGGAACAACTGGTCGGGCGAGCCGCCGGTCAGGGCCACTTCCATGATCGGTTGGGCGTTCGGATCCGCTTTGTTGACGCGCGGATCGCTGGCATCGGCGGGCATGTTGCGGCGAATGGCGTTGACCCGCCGCTCGACTTCCAGGGCAGCCTGGGTGGGATCAGTACCGTCGAGGAGCTGGACGAAGACATTGGCGCTGCCTTCACTCGAGGTGGAGGTGATGCTCGAAACGCCGGACATACCCGAGACAGCGTTCTCGATTGGTTCGGTGATGAGCAGCTCGACGTCCTGGGCGGTGGCACCCGTGTAGCCCATCGACACGCTGACGAACGGGATGCTGATCGGTGGCAGCCGGTCGATCTTGAGGAAGGTGTAAGCGACCCCGCCCATGATGACCAGGCCGAGGAGGCCCATCAGGACGGTCAGCGGGCGAACGACGGCCAATCGGGTCAGCGTCATGGTGTGCCACCTTGTCTCTGGCCGCCCTGGCCACCGGCCGGCGCCGGATTGGCCACCTGAATTGCCGCGCCGTCGCGCAGTCCATTCTGGCCAACGACGACCACTTGCTCGCCTGGCGCCACGCCGGAGACGATCTCGATTGACGTGTTGTCAGCCATACCGATCTGGACCTGCCGTTGGCTAGCTTTGCCGTTGTTGTTCACGAAGACAATCGCCTGGGTACCCTGCTGGACCACCGCCTCGCGTGGCACCAGGATGGCGTCGGGCTTCTGCTCAGCGATGACCTGCACCTGCGCGAACATGCCCGGCAGCAGGCGCTGGTCCTGGTTAGTGGGCACGATCTTGGCGTCGAAGGTGTGCGCGCGCGTGTCGCCGGCGGGGGCCAGCGTGATCACCTTGGCCGGAAACGTCTCGCCCGGATAGGCCGGTAGCGTCAGGTTCACATCCAGTCCAGCATGCACCTGTGACACGCGTGACTCTTCGACGGTCACGTGCACCTCGACCCCGGAGCCGGTCAGCACCATGATCGGCGACTGCGGCGTCGCAAATGCGCCCGGCGTCAGCGCCCGACTGGCGATATTCCCGTCGAACGGCGCGATGACCGTCGTCTGATCCAGGTTCGCCTGGGCCAGCGATACGGCCGCTTCCGCTTGCGCGATGCCCGCGACGGCCGCTTGCAGATCGGCATCCGTGTACGCGTCCTGCTTGCTCTGCAGCTGCGCCACCATCTGGTCGACAACTGACTGTTGCTGGGCAAGATCCGTCTCGCCGCCGGGTCGCTGGGCTTTGATCAGCGCCTGCTGAGCCTGCGCCACAGCTGCCCGCGCCTGGCGCACGTCCTCGTCGGTTGGCCCACCGTTCAGGACGTCGAGCTTGGCCTGGTCGCTCATGAGCTTCTGTTGCGCGGCTTCGAGCGAGCTCTGCAGCTGCGTCAGCTGGGCGGCCTGCGTGCCATTGACGATGGCGTCGAGCTTCGCCTGGTCACCCTTCAGCTTTTGTTGGGCCGAGATCAGCGTGCTCTGCGCACCAGCCTGTTGCGATTGGAACGTCCCATTTTTCAACGAATCGAGCTTGGCCTGGTCGGCCAGGAGCTTCTCCGAGGCCGTGGTGAGCGTGCTTTGCGCGGCGGACTGCTGGGCAGCAATCGTGCCGCTCTTTTCGGCGGTCATCTTGGCCTGATCGGTCTTCAGCTTTTCCTGGGCCGTCACGAGGGTGCTCTGCAGGGTTGCTTTGGTGGCTGGCGGGCCGCCGTTGAGCAACTGTTGGAGCTGGGCCTGGGCCGAGGTCAGGGCCGCGTTGCCCGAGTCGATCGACGAGTTCGCCGCCGTCTTCGCGGCGTCGCATGCAGACCCACTGTTGGCGCAGGCGCTCTGGCTGCCGGGTTTGGCGTTGTTGAGGCCGGCCAGGGTCGATTTGCCTGTGTCGACCGACGCCTGGGCAGCGGCCACCAGCGCCTGAGCCGCCGCGATTTGCGCGTCAGGTGGGCCGTTCGCCTGATCGATGCCGGCCTGCGCGGCTTTGACCAGTGCCTGGTCGGTATTGATGCTGCTCTGGAGGGTCTGCACGTCGGCGGCGATCGTGCCGGTCAGGTTCTGCAGTGCTGCTTGGGCTGATGCAATCTGCGCGTTATCGGTGTCGAGCGCGCTCTGCGCCGCCTGGAGATCCGATGCATTGGCGCCGCGCAAGTTGTCAAGCGCGGCCTGCGCGGCATTCAGCGAGGCTTTGTCGCCCTCGACGGTGCCCTGAGCACTGGTCAGATCTGATGCACTCGTACCGGTGAAGTTGTCGAGGGCGGCCTGGCCAGCGGTGACGCTGGCCGTATCCGAGTCAACCGCGCTCTGGGCCGCTTGGCGGTTGTCATCAGTGGCGCCCTTGAGCAACAGCGACAGCTTGGCGTTGGCCGAGTCCAGCGCGGCCCGCGCGGCGGTGATGTCTTCCGGTCGACCTTGCTGCAGCGAGCTGAGCTTGATCTGCGCCTGGCTGACCTGGGCCTCGGCCGCCGCCACGTCTTCGGGTTTGGCGCCAGCTTCGACCTGGGCCAACTTCGCTCGGGCCGAAAGCAACCCTGCCTGGGCCTGGAGCAACTGCGCCGGCAGCGCGCCCTGATCGAGGACGGCAAGCGTGTCGCCGCGGTGGACTGCGCTGCCCACATCGACAGGGATGTCCTGGATGATCCCCGAGGTACGCGCGACCACGTTGACTTGCTGTGTCGATTGGACCGCGCCCGCGTAACCGAGCACGCTGCTGATCGGCCCGACCCCAACAGGTGCCGTGCGAACGACCAGTCCCGCACCACCTGGTGGGCCGCCCTGCTGGGCCGTGACCGCTTGAGGCTGGACCAGCAGGACCGAGGCTAGCGGCACGATCGCCGCGAGGGCCAGGACCGCCACAATCGAGAAAACGACGGGTCTTCGATTGGTAGTCAAGCGTCGGAGTAATGGGAGCACGTTGGGGTACCTCAGCAGTGCGAGCGGTTGTGAGCGGGCACACGCATCATCCCGATTACCTGGGAGTATGCTGTGCCCCTACCTAATGTTCGAATAACGAGTTGTTAAGTCGCTGCTAACGTCGAATCAACGCGCGATTGCGACGCCCGCCCCCGGTGCAAGCAGCCCCGCCAGGATACGCGACTCTGCGCGACCTATCACCAGTCGTGCTGCGTGCAACAACCCCGTGCGGTTGATCGTTGGTATCGCGTGTTCAGTCGACCTTTTGCGCGGACATCACGCGCCTTGAGCGCCACGGCGCTCGCCCTCGTCCTGGCTGCTCCGGCCGCGCCGAGCGTTGGCGCGCAAGCCGCCGACGAGCGCTTTTTCACACAGACCGCATTTCGCGTCGACAATGACGCGTTCTGGAATTTCTTCCAACATCGCGGCAGCGTTCGGACGTTCGGTTATCCAGTTTCGCGCCAATTCAAGCTGGATGGATTCCCGGTCCAGATCTTTCAGCGCGAGGTCATGCAACTCTGGCCTGATGGCAGCGTGCACACGTTGAACCTGCTCGACGCGGGCTTGCTGCCGTACACGAAAATCAACAGCAGCACCTTTCCCGCGCCTGACCAGAGTGTGATCGGCGCCACGCCGATTCCGAGCGATCCGGCGTACGCCACCAACATCGTCCAATTCACCCTGGATCAGGCGCCGAACACGTTCGAAGGCGAACCCGTCAACTTCGGCCAGACGTTCACTACGACGGTGTCGGCCCAGGATGCGCCGGACGCGCCGGAGTCGCTGCTGACTCTATTCGACCTGGACGTATGGGGCGCCCCGACCAGCCATCCGGCGCGTGACCCGAGCAACAACAACTTTATTTACCAGCGCTTTCAGCGCGGCATCATGCACTACGACAAGGGCTGCGGCTGCACCCAAGGGCTGCTGCTAGCGGACTACCTGAAGTCGGTCATTACCGGTCAGAATCTGCCGACGGATCTGGCTGCCCAGGTCCAATCGTCCAGGTATTACGGGCAGTACGCGCCGGGCAAACCGGGCAGCGTGGCCCGGCCCAACCAGCTGCCTGGGAGCGATCTGACCAATGCGTTTGACCAGCAGCAGCCGTCAACGGCTGGAGGCGGTACAGCCGCGCCCAATCCCGCTCCATCTGGCACGTTCGCCTATGGCTTCCAGGCGCACATGTGGGACATCAACTCGCAGGCCAAGGGTTTCACGGTCGGCGCTGTCAAACAGGCTGGATTCGGCTGGATCAAGCACCAGGTTGAGTGGACCGCCGTCGAGCCAGCCGCGGGGCAATACAACTGGAGCGAGCTCGACAACATCATCAACACCGACGTCGCCGCCGGGCTGAATGTCGTCGTGAGCGTCCAGCACGCGCCCACCTTCTATCGCAGTCCTTCCAGCGGACTCATGCCGGCCGATCCAAGCAACTACCAGCGCCTGATGCAAGCACTGGCCAGTCGCTACGCCGGCAAGATCAAAATGTACGAGCTGTGGAACGAAGAGAACCTGATGCGCGAAGCCGGGCAGGGCAATGTCGATCCGTCGACGTACTTGCCACTGCTCAAAGCTGGCTACGCCGGGACGAAGGCCGGAGACTCCACCGCGCAGGTCATTCTGGGTGCTCTGAGTCCGACGGGCGCCAACCAACCGGGCGTGTCGATGGACGACCTGCTGTACCTGCGCGGCCTGTATGCGCTGAACAACGGTGAAGTGAAGAATTACTTCGACGTGCTGGGCGCGCATCTGAGCGGGTTCTCAAATCCACCTGACTGCACACCGGCCACGCCGCAATGCAGCCTGTCGGGTGGCTGGAACAACGATCCCAGCTTCTTCGCCTTCACCCGCCTTGGCCAATACCACGACGCGCTGGTCCAGGCCGGCGATGACAAAAAGATCTGGCTAACCGAGTTCGGCTACGACTCCAGCCCGGTCGCGGTGCCGGGCTACGAGTACTCCACGTTCGTCTCCGAGGACGCTCAGGCGCGCTACCTGGTCCAGGCCTTTTCACTCGCCCGGCAGACCGCGTACATCGGTGGCGTCATGGTCTGGAACCTCAACTTCCAGATCGCGGTGCCCCAGACCGACGAGAAGTGGGGCTTTGCGGTGCTCCATTCCGACTGGAGCGGCCGCCCGGCCTTCCTGGCCCTAGCGGCGATGCCCAAGAGCTAGGCGGGCAGCCCCGAGTGCGACGACGGCGAGTAGCGCGATGGCGATACCTGCAATCGGTAGGGGCGTCGTCGCGGTGCTTCCGTCGCCCGTCCGCGGGAGCTGAGCCGGCGCTGCTGCTTGTCCGGCGACGGTGAAGCTCACCGACGGCGCAACTGGCGGCTGGACGGCACGGTGATCGGAGAGGCCCAGAATGACGGTCACGCGGTGCGGACCTGGCGCTACGCCGCTAAACGTCGTGGTCAGCGCTGCCGCGTGGACGATCGCGGGATTGCCCGTTGGAATCGGAGTGGTGCCGTCCAGATATGGCGCCGGATCGACGTCCAACAAGTAGTGGACGTGCAGGTCCTCCAGCTTGGTCGCGTTGGCGGCCGGCACGAGCGTGGTGCCGGTGACCTGGATAGTCACGGTGACGTCCGGACCTGGCACCGCTGCGCCGTTGGCGGGCGAGGTAATGGTGACCTGCGGCTGCTGCTGGGCCAGCGCAGTTGAGGCAAGCGCGAGCGATAGGACCAAACCGAACACGGCGACGATGCGCACCATAAGACCTCTCAATTCCCAAGCTTTGCATCGATCATACGTCGGTTGACCGGCCTGGAGGGGCGGCCGACAAGCCATTCGCGTAGTCCCTGCCGCCCCTCCAGGCCAGACAATCAAACGGAGTTCGGCCGCTCTACGATGTCCGATGCTGACTTTTCAGCCGAACTCCTAGAATCGAACGCAATGCCGTTCAGCCTGGACGATCTCGACCACATTCGGGTGCGGGTAGGCATGGGTACGAAGTCGCTGCGCGAGATGAGTGACACCCAGTTCATGGCGTGGTTGCGCGGTCAAGGCGCGCGCGGAGACATCGGCGTGGTCAAAACGGGACCCGGCGAGCTGATGATCCCCATCGCGGAGCGGGTGCGGGTGCTCAACGACCTGGAGCAGGCCGGCTTCTATATCCGCGATGTGATGGGTACACCAGCCGCGGACAGCGGTCCTGATCGCGACATGTTGGCGCGGACCCTCGTCCATCTGACCGTGGCCCGTGAACATCTGCAAGACGTGGATGCGGCGATTGCGGAGCTGGGCGAGATCGAGCCGCGGGTGAACATGCGCGCGAGTATTCATGGTGCGCTGGAGCTGGTGGAACAACTACGCGGCGCGTTCGAGCTCGCGCTGCACTGACCGGTAACACTCCACCAGCTCGTGTTCGAGCTTTGCCCAATCAGCCTCGGGGTGGGTCGATAGTCCGCCGGTGATCAGGTCAACCGTGTTATTCGCTTTGATGCGCCACTCAGCGGATTCGCGCATGCGTTCGGCTGGCAGATCGAAGAGGTGGCTGTGCAGCGCGGTCATCGCCTGGATGAATGACTCTTTGTTGGGATTGCCGACCAGTCGGCGGTGTTCGATCCAGTAGCCCACCTCGAGCTCGGCGGCGCGCCTGGGCACAAATGGCATCCCTGACCAGCGCCGCGCGATGCGATAGAAGCGCGTGAAGTGGCGGCGCACGACCTCCGGGTCATGTTTGACTGGCACCCAGGCCACCGACCCGCGCGCGACGTGGTACGCCGCCACCACTGAGAGCGGAAAAGGGATGCGGAACTGCTCCTGGTTGAGCTGGACCATCAGGCCGATCAGCTTCAGCCAGCTGTGGTCGTAGTAGGCCCGCCAGCCGGCCGCTTCGAGGTGCGCCAGCCGCTCCGGATCGATGCGGATGGCCGCCACGTGCAGGTTCAGCCGCGTTGGGCGCGCGGCAACCAGGCCAGCGCCGCGTCGGTACTCGTGCTGGGTCGATACTCGAGCCCGACGGCGCCCGGGTATCCAGCGGTATCGAGCTCGGCGAGGAACTCACGGATCGGCTGCTGCCCGCTGCCCGGCTCGTGCCGCCCGGGCACGTCGGCAATCTGTACGTGTTCGACCAGCTCACGGAAGCGCGTGAATGCATCGAGCGGATCACCACTCATCATGCCGACGTGGTACTGGTCCAGCTGGAAGCGGACGCTGGGTCGGTCGACGGCTTGAACCAGCGCGGCAGCGCGATCGGGCGTATCGGCGAAGTAGCCGGGCATGTCCACGGTGTTGATATTTTCGACAAGTAAGCAGACGCCGGCGGCCTCTGCCAGTGGCGCGGCGCGCCGCAAGTTGTCGATGGCCGTTGTTTCGGCCGCCTCGCGGCTGACGCCTGGTGGCACCACACCGGCGATAGCGTTGAGTCGACGGGTGCCGAAGAGCTTGGCCGCGTCGAGCGCATCGGCGATGGTTTTGGCGAACTCTGCCTCACGACCGGGCAGACTGAGCAGTCCGCGCTCGCCTGCGTCCCAGTTGCCGGGATAGGGGTCGAACAGGACGAGCTCGAGCCCGTGGTCCTTCAGCAGGCGTGCCACACGCGCGTGATCGAGGGCGTGGACGAACAAAATCTCCACGCGTGAGAAGCCGGCCTCGGCAGCTGCGCGGAAGCGCTCGTAGACGTCGAGCTCCGGCCACAGCATTGACAGGTTGGCGGCGAAGTGGGGCACGTCGCTACTTCTTGGCCACGGTGACACCGGCCGGCTCTTCCCACAGTTTGACCAGCGCAGCCATGTCTTCATCGCCCATGCCCCGGGCGCGGGCTTCGGAAAAGCGTTGTTCGGCGAGCGCGCCGAGCAGCAGCGGCACGCCCCCATTTTTGGCTTCGTCGTGGATCAGGCCGAGGTCCTTCAGGATCAGGCCGACGGGCGTCGCGGGGCTGAAATCGCGCGACATGAAGCGCGGCAGATTGCGGGTCATCATCGTCGAACCGCCGAAGGACGTGCCGATGAGATCTAGCACGACCTGCGGATCGGCGCCAAAGCGCGCACCGAACACCGCCGCCTCGGCAATCGCTGACGTATGAATGCCGACCAGCAATTGATTGATCAACTTGACCACCTGCCCGGCGCCGACCGGACCGCAGAGCCGAATGTTCTTACCGAAGGCCTGCAGCACGGGCAATGTCTTGTCGAAAACGCTCTGCTCGCCGCCGACCATCACCGTCAGCGTGCCAGCCTGGGCGCCCGCTGGGCCGCCCGACACAGGCGCATCGAGGAAATCCGCTCCGTGCGCTTTGAGTTGGTCGGCGCACCAACGATTCAAGCCCGGGCTGACCGTCGAATGATCCACGTACACCTGGCCTGTGCGCGCGTTGGCCGCCAGCTCGGTAACGACCGACCGCACCGACTCGGGTGTCGGCAGCGCGGTCATGATGACGTCCGCGCGCTGAGCGACCTGCGCCGCCGAATCGGCCGCGGTCGCTCCCTCGGCGACCAGGGCATCGACGGCGCCGCGCGAGCGATTGAACACGTGGACGGTGTACCCGGCGGCAAGCAGCCGCTGCGTCATCGGACGGCCCATCTTGCCCAGGCCGATAAATCCTGCCTGCATATGGCCTCAGGGTACTAGCGCGGTGCGGGGATCGTCGTGAGTCGGCCGCCGGCCTGGTAGACCTTGCTCGTCAGCGGATGGCCGACCGCGCCGACGATGAAGCGCGACGCGTCGAGGACTTTGTCGAGGCTGATGCCGTGCTGAATGCCCATGCCGTCGAGCAGATACAGCAGGTCTTCGGTGGCCACGTTGCCGGCCGCGCTGGGACCGGCGAACGGGCAGCCGCCCAATCCGCCAGCCGAGCTGTCGAAATGGCGCACCCCGCGCTCCAGGCTCGACATGACGTTCGCCAACGCCATGCCCCGTGTGTCGTGAAAATGCATGCCCCAGCGCTCCACTGGCGCTAGCTCGACGAGCGTGTCCATCAATCGCGCCACGTCTCGCGGGGTAGCCACGCCGATCGTGTCGCCCAGCACCACCTCCTCGACGCCCAGCTCAAAGAGTTGTTCGGCGACCCCACGGACCTGTTCGGGGCGCACCGGACCTTCGTACGGGCAGCCAAACGCCACGGAAATGTAGGCACGCACATGAGCCCCGGCGGCTTGCGCCCCGTCGAACACTGCCCGTGCATCCTCGAGGGACTGGGCAATGCTGCGATTGATGTTGGCGCGGCTGAAGCTCTCGGTCGCCGCGACAAACACCGCGAGGTCTTCGAGATGGGCAGCGACGGCGCGTGCCAGTCCGCGTGGATTGGGGACGAGCGCCACATAGCGCGTCCCTGGCCGCTTGTGAATATCCCGCAGAACTGCTTCGGCGTCGGCCATCTGGGGCACCGCGTTGGGATGCACGAACGAGGTCACCTCGATCCACCCAAACCCGGCCTCGGAGAGCAGGTCCACAAAACGGATCTTGTCCGCGGTCGAAATGTGCGCCTTTTCATTCTGCAGCCCATCGCGCGGACCGACTTCGACGATGCGCACCTCGGCCGATGCCATGTCCTTACTGTACTTCGGCTGAACCGAGCGTCAGCAGTTGGGCGCCATTGGGGACCTGGTCGCCGACCTGGACGCACACTTCGGTAACGACCCCGGCATGGGGCGCTTCGATCACGTGCTCCATTTTCATCGCTTCGAGCGTGATCAGCGGCTGATTCTGGCCGACGCGCTGGCCTTGCGCGACGGCAATCTTGACCACTCGACCCGGCATCGGTGCCGTAAGTCGACCTGCACCGGCACGCGCGCCG